>Ga0335083_10001573_pt1 | contig 31157 bp, 33 predicted proteins | sample Lox_Sample_42_FD_206716 | JGI IMG/M metagenome (GOLD analysis project Ga0335083, IMG submission 206716) | Soil microbial communities from Loxahatchee National Wildlife Refuge, Florida, United States - Lox_Sample_4.2 | ecosystem: Environmental > Terrestrial > Soil > Wetlands | place: USA...
CCGCCTGCCTGGGAACGGACTTCACTCAGGCGGCGGCACTGGACTTGGACACATCGCGGTCGCGACCCGGCAGTAGTCGACGGCTCGCCGCCTGGTAAGCAGCATGTCCAGTACGCTCACGGCTCCAGCGGACACGGCCGGCCCGCGGCGCGGCGCTGTCCGCTGCGCGGATGATCGTGGCGTTCGGCAGGACACGTACCCGATGCTATTCACCGATGGGGCCGCTGTCACCCGGCCGGATGACACGGCACCCATTGTCGGCTTATTTAGTGGGAAACTCAAGCCCGCCCACCACCGTGCAGCACCAGGTCCACAGCGCCCTGCAGGTCAGCCTTGCGCGGCTGGCCCGAGGCCCGGCTCGCGACACCGCCTCGTGCGTCGAGCACAAGGACGGTCGGCGTGGAAAGGACGTGCAGCCGCTTGGTGAGATCCATCCGGTTGGCCGCGTCGATCTCGACGAAGGCCACGCCCTCGCGCTCGCCCGCCATGGTGGTGAGCAGTTCCCTTGTCGGCCCGCAGTAGCGGCAGAACTCTGTGGAGAACTGGACGAGGGTTGCCTGCCGCCCGAGCGGCGCGCCCAGCTCCGCGGCGGTCAGCATGCCCCCGGCCGGCGGGGCCTGACGGAACTGACCCTGGCGGCGGCGCAGCGCGAAGCCAGCCGCAGAAGACGCGACAAGGACAACTACCACCGCTATCAGGCCACCGAGCACGCATAGTCCAGCGCCGCGATGGCCGCAGGCTATTCCCCGCTTGCGCAGAATGGCTGCCGGGTCACTCGTCCGCCTTGACCGCGACTGCACCATGCTTGCCGACGGTGACCTGGAAGCCGGTCACCTCGGTGCCCGGCACCGCGGCGGATGCGGGGTACCAGACCGTGCCCTCGTCGTAGTCGGTCAGCCAGCTGCCGGCCAGCACCTTCTTCCCCGTGGCGTCGACTACCCACAGCTGGCATTTCGTGCCGACGGGGATGCCGGTTACCTTGGCGCTGAGCTGGGTGCCCCAGCCCATCGGGCGGTATTCGATCGTCGCGGTCATTCCCGCCGAATGCCCTGTCACGGCCTCCCACGGGCCGCTGGCCGGGCCGGGCAGCTGGGTCGACCCGGCCAGCGGCTGCGCCGGGCTCGAGCCGAGCCGCAGCCCGCCGAAAACGCCCGCCGCGATGATCAGCGCCGCCGCGACGGTGAGACTGGCGCTCCACCAGCGGCGCCTGCGCCGCCGCGCCGCCGTCAGGTCGAGCACGGTGGCGAGCAGCTCACGCGGCGGCTCAACATTCCTCGGCAGCTGATCATTGGCGGCAGTGCCGTGGAACGGCTCGTCCGCCGCGAGCGCGAAGGCCTCTTCAGCGGAGACCCGGGCGAGCAGGGCGGGCAGGCCGGCCAGCCCGGCGAGCTCGTCCCTGCAGTCCCGGCAGGTCGCGAGGTGCGCGTCGACGAGCGCGCGCTCGGCTGGGTCGATGGCGCCGAGCACGTAGACGCCGAGCGACAGCCGGGTCTCCGCACAGTCCATGACCCGGTGGAACTGGGGTGTCGCCCCTCCTGATGAATGTGTCATGGCGCCAGCCCCCTTTCCTGAAGAGCAAGCCGCAGCGCCTTCAGCGCGTAGTACGTCCGCGACTTCACGGTTCCCGCCGGAATTCCCAGGGCTGCCGCCGCCTCGGCGACGGAACATCCCCGGTAGTAAGTCTCAACGATGACCGAACGGTGATCGGGACGCAGCGACGCCAGCGCCTCCGCGACCGCCCACGACTCGAGCGTGCGATCGGCGTCGTCCTGCGCGGGCAGCGTGTCGAACGCTTCCTGGCCGGTCTCTGGAGGCCGGGACTGGCGCGCCCGGTAGGCATCCACCGCAAGGTTGCGAGCCACGGCGAACAGCCACGGGCGCGCGGGCCGGTCGGCAAGCGCCTCCGGATGCCGCCAGGCTCGCACCATGGTCTCTTGCACGAGGTCCTCCGCCTTCTGCCTGTCACCGCCGGTCAGGTGCAGGGCATACCTGAGCACGGCGCCGCCATGCTCGGCGTACAGCGCCCGGATAAAGGCGTCGTCGGCCATGCGTTCGCCGCTGGCCGGTGCGGTGCTCGGCACACTAGGGAGAACGTCGGGATCGGGCGGCCGGTTCAACGGCGGCGAAACTTCTCGCTGCCATGGGGGACCGGGGTCATTGCTCACGGTCAACCCATATACCGGCCGGAGCACCCGGAAGCAACTGAATCAAGTTGATCCGTTACTGTTTGTATTCCGAGTGTCGTGTGTGGCCGTCATCCGCCGGCGAACGGCGGCAGGACCTCGATGATCGCGCCCTCGCCGAGCACTATCGAGTCCTTGTCGGCCTTGCCCACCGGATCCGCGTTGACCAGGAACGACGACCTCGCGAGCACGGCCGCGAGACGGCCGTCAGGTTTCCTGCTCGCGACGACAGTGTTAAGGGCATCGCGGAGAGTCGCCGCCTCCAGTGACTCCTCCGCCATCCCCGCGGCTTCCTTCGCGGCGGCCCAGTACCTGATGGTGATCTTGACCATGTGCGATATCCTCACTTCAACGGGACCTAGGGCGCTGTTGCCCCCGGGTCCCGTTTGTGTTTATACAGGGTACTAATGGCGTTCATCGCGCCAGCAAGACTGGAGGTGGCAACGGGTGAGCGAGTTGCTGTTGGTGACCAGCGTTCTTGAGCCCTCGTCGGAGGTCCTGCCCGCACTCGGCCTGCTGCTGCACTCAGTCCGCGTCCTTCCCGCCGACGCCTCCGCCCTTGTCGAGGCCCCGCCGGCGGACGTTGTCCTTGTCGATGCCCGCCGCGACCTCGCACACGCGAAGAGTATCTGCCGCCTGCTGCACACCACGGGGCTCGACTGCCCCATGTTCGCCATCGTCACCGAGGGCGGCCTCGCCGCGATCAGCGCGGAATGGAACGCGGACGATGTGATCTTGAACACAGCCGGCCCCGCCGAGGTGGAGGCCAGGCTCAGGCTTGCCATCGGCCGCCGCGCCATGCGGGCCGCCGCCGACACGCCGGACGAGATCAGGTCCGGAGACCTGGCCATTGACGAGGCGACCTACTCGGCGCGACTGCGCGGCCGCGTGCTCGACCTCACGTTCAAGGAGTTCGAGCTGCTCAAGTTCCTCGCCCAGCACCCGGGCCGGGTCTTCACCAGGGCGCACCTCCTTCAGGAGGTATGGGGATACGACTACTTCGGCGGCACCAGGACCGTGGACGTGCACGTCCGGAGGCTGCGCGCCAAGCTCGGTCCCGAGCATGAGGCGCTGATCGGCACGGTCAGGAACGTCGGCTACCGCTTCGTGCCGGTGAAGGGCGCGCCCGAGGACAGGGACAGCGCCGACCTGCTCGCCTCCGACGCCGCGATCGCCGCGGACCGGTGACTGGCTCTTCCGTCACGATCACGGAGGGCAGCCTCTCGCCCTCGTCGGTTACGGAGGTGCTGTCGCTGGCCAGCGCGGCGCACGCGGCCGACGGCGTCGCGCCGCTGTCGGAGGATGCCCTGCTCCACGTCAGGCACGGCAGCGCTGGTCGGGAAGGGGCAGGCGGCACCAGGGACTTCCTGCTCAGGCTGCCCGACGGCACGCTCGCCGGCTACGCGCAACTGGCCCCGTCGGAGGCGGAGGCCGAAGCCGGCGGAGACTCACCCGGTGAAGACTGGAGCGGCGAACTCGTCATCCACCCCGCCCACCGCAACCACGGCCTTGGTAACGCGCTGGCCGGCACGCTGACCGGCGGCGATGACGGACGCGAGATCCGGATCTGGGCGCACGGCGACCTGCCTGCCGCCGCCGCGCTCGCCAAGTCGGCCGGCTTCGCGCGCGTTCGCTCACTCTGGCAGATGCGGATGAGCCTGGCCGGCGCGACGCTTCCCGAGCCGGTCTTCCCTGCCGGGGTGACGGTGCGGACCTTCCGCCCCGGCCAAGACGAGGACGCCTGGCTTGAGGTCAACGGGCGCGCGTTCGCCCACCATCCCGAGCAGGGCTCGTGGACGAGTGAGGACATCGGCCTGCGCGAGGCCGAGCCATGGTTCGACCCGGACGGCTTCTTCCTCGCCGAGCGAGACGGCGCACTGGCCGGATTCCACTGGACGAAGGTGCATGCCGACGGCGGGGAAGGCGGCACGCCAATCGGCGAGGTCTATGTGGTAGGCGTCGATCCCGGCCGGCAAGGCGGCGGCCTCGGCAGGGCGCTGACCCTCGTGGGACTCGCGCACCTGCGACGGGCCGGGCTTGCCGCGGTGCTGCTCTACGTGGACGAGTCCAACACCGCCGCCGTCCGCATGTACGCGGGACTCGGATTCACCCGCTGGTCAACCGACGTGATGTACCAGTACCCGGTCACCCGTGTTCAGACGTTAGGTACCGGAATCCGAGCTAAGAGGCACGCCGGTGCCTAATGCCGAGCGCCTCGTCGAGCTCCCGCTGGGAGAGCGGGCCATCACTCGCGGCGACCGCGGTGAGCACCTCGGCGTAGAGTTCGATCTCGCCCAGCGCTACGTCATCGTGAACACGAAGATCGACTTGCATGGGGATCGCACTCACCTCCCTGGCGGACCCGCCGCACGCTGACCGGGAACTCGCTGCTCCGTCCTTCAGGCTACGTCGCGACACCATTCCTCCGCATGACCCATCGGGGCCATTCGCAGACCACCCTTGGGTACGTTTTACCCGGATTGACGGTAACGATTCCGCCGTGTAGCAGCGGAAATGTTCCTATTCTGGTAGTGGACATCAGTCACATCTGGAACTAGTGCCGCCGTAACGACACCAGTCCCCGTGGCACCGTATGTACGTTTATATTGCGGAAGATAACCTAGTGTCCGCATATCGTAGTGTAACTACGCGACTACAGCTTACGTCACGACTTGCCCCGGCGCCACGGGCGCTGAACAGCGGATCTGGCGCTCCGCCGGGAGTGCCGTGCCAGGCGGAATGGCACGCGATTGGGTGGCGCGGAACTGGGTATACGATGCCAGGCTTAGTCACAAGAATTCCATCAGACGCATGACTCACTTTTCTCTCCTTCCGTATCAGCTCAAGTCGGGATATAACGGGATACTCGACCGTTCCGGTTGCGGACGGCAGCTCCCGGGAGAAGAGTCGGATGGTAACTTGCACGACGCTTCACGCGCTTGGCCGCCTGCTGGCGCCCCCGATAATCCGGGCGAGCCCACCACCGGGCCCGGCCACCGTTAGACTCCGGACAACGTCCCCGCAGACCTCACAGGACCCAAGATTCTCGTGATGCCATGAATGAAAACAGTGACCTCCTGCCCAACCTGCTGCACGAAGAGTTCGAGATGCAGATGCGCGGCTACAGCCGCCGCCAGGTTGACGACTTCGTAGCGCGCCGCAACAACGAGATCCGCGAACTTGAGCAGCGGCTCGCCAGGACTCTTGACGAGTCCGAGCACCTGCGCCGCGAGCTCTCCACCGTGCGCCAGCAGGCGCTCTCCGGCAGGCCAGCGCACGAGGAGGTCAGCGAGCGGATCGCGCAGATCCTCAAGCTGGCGGACGACGAGGCGAAGGCCCAGAAGAACAAGGCCGACGACGACATCGCCAAGCAGCGCTCCGATGCGCATCAGGAGTCGGAGCGGGTCCGCGCCGAGGCGCGCGAGCAGGCCGAGCGGATGCTGACGGCGGCACAGGAGCAGGCCGAGCGGACCATCTCCGCCGCGCGCAACGACGCGGACAAGACCCGCACCGCCGCGCGGACCGAGGCCGACCGGCTGACCAGCGACACGCAGCGGAAGTCCGACGCGGCGCTCGCCCAGGCCAAGTCTCAGGCCAAGAGGGTGCTCGACGAGGCCACGGCCCGCGCGACCGCCATCCACGACGGCGCCGAGCGCAGGCTCAACCTGCTCAGCACCAGGCACGCGGAAACGGTGCGGCGGCTGACCGACATCCTGGACGGCGTGCAGGGCCTGGTGGCCGCTGAGGCCGCGCGGATGTCGCTCGAGGAAGAGGTCAACCAGTCGGTCAGCAGGGCGGTCAGCCTCGCCGAGGCCGCCGAGGCCGCCGCCGCAGCCGAGGAGGACGAGCCGCAGGGCGAGTCCGACCTCGCCCACATGGCGCCGCCCGCGCCGGAAACGGTCGCGAACGGCTCGGTCGCACCGCCCCGCGGCGAAGACGTCCGCCCGGCAGGTCCCGGACGGCCGGGACTGACCAGCCGGCTCGGCCCGCCCGTCCCCGACACCGACCCGATCGACGGTGCCCCGATGGGCCGCCCGGGCCCGACCCCGCCGCCGCCCGCCGGTGCTGGACACGGTCCGGCCAGGATGAACGCGGGGCCGCAGGACATGGCGACCCGTCAGCCGCTGCCGATGCCGTCGGGCAACCCGGTGAGCGGACTCGGCGACCCGTTCGGTGACCGCGAGATGGGCCGAGGCAACGGCCTGATCGACCCCGACGAGCCGCCGACAGAGGGCCTCCGCCTGCTGCAGTAGTCATCCGGGGGGACGACCCCCGTACCCCCCGATGCTGGTGCTGGCGGCCCTGATCGCAAAATGCGCGATCTTATCAGGGCCGCCAGCACCAGCAAGGACTGCCTTTGTGACCATCCCTGGCTAGCCGCGCGGGTGGTGGGCGGAGCACGAACCCGTTCGGGATGATGGGGTTAGGGACGGGTGGCGGGGTCGGCGAGGTTGTCAAGGCGCTTGAGTATGACGCCCTCGCGCAGCGCCCACGGGCAGATCTCCAGCCGGGTGATGCCCATCAGGTCCATCACCGCGTCCGCCACGATCGCGCCGGCGGGCATCTGGGCGGCTCGTCCCTCGGAGACCCCGGGAAGCCTGGCGCGCACCGAGCTGTCCATCTCGCACAGTCGCTCCGCCCAGTGCAGCACGTCGCTGTGCTCGAGGTAGCGCTTCGCGTAGAAGCCCTCACTCGACGGCGCGGCTCCCGCGATCCTGGCGAGCTGCCGGAAAGTCTTCGACGTGCCGACGGCGTGATCGGCGGCACCGCCGCGGCGCAGTCCGCCCGCGGCACGCGCGATCTCGGCCCGCACGTGCTTGCGCAGTGCGCGCACCTCGTCCGGAGACGGCGGGTCGGCGGTGAACCAGTCCCTGGTCAGCCGTCCGGCACCGAGCGGCAGCGACATCACGCCCTCTGCCTCCTCGTCCGGTCCGGTGGCGATCTCGAGCGAGCCGCCGCCGATGTCGACGACGAGCAGCCGCCCCGACGACCAGCCGTACCAGCGCCGCGCCGCCAGGAAGGTGAGCCGCGCCTCGTTCTCTCCGGACAGGACCCTGATCGGAGCTCCGGTGCTGCCCTCGATGCGGGCGAGCACTTCCTCGCTGTTGCCCGCGTCCCTGACCGCGGAGGTCGCGAAGGCGATGAAGTCCTCCACGCCCTTGTCCTCCGCGATCCGCAGCGCCTCCTCGACCACCTCGGTCAGCCGCGCCTCGCCGACCCGCGACAGGTTGCCGTTCCTGTCCAGATGGGCGGCGAGAGACAGGTCGAACCTGCGGGAGAAGGCCGGGAGCGGACGCGCACCCGGATGGGCATCGACGACCAGCATGTGCACGGTGTTCGAGCCGACGTCGAGAACCCCAAGTCGCATAACTCGTAAAGTACCCGCTCATGAGGCCGCCTCGCTGCGCTCGGAGTCCGCATTCGCGGACGCACTGTGCTTACCGATTCGCTCGCAAGCTCGCTCATGAGGCCGCCTCGCTGCGCTCGGAGTCCGCATTCGCGGACGCACTGTGCTTACCGATTCGCTCGCAAGCTCGCTCATGAGTGCCACCTGATTCCTGGTGATCGGCAAGTCATCGGGTACCGTCGCCCTCATGCGCAACGGTGAAGTGTCTTACTGGTGGCAGGCTCGCGGGGGTTTCCCGTCCAGGCGCCCGTCGCTCCCCGGCCCGCTGGACGCGGACGTGTGCATTGTCGGCGGCGGCTACACCGGGCTGTGGACCGCGTACTACCTGGCTGGGCTGCGGCCTGACTGGCGGATCGTGGTCCTCGAGGCCGCGTTCGCCGGCTATGGGGCATCGGGGCGGAACGGCGGCTGGGTGACGTCGGAAATGCCTGGCTCGCGGACACGTTTCGCTAAGGCCGCGGGCGGTGCCGCCGGGGTGCGGGCATTCGAGGCCGCACTGCGAGCGACCGTGGACGAGGTCGGCCGGGTGTGCGAGGCCGAGTCCATCGACTGCGACTTCTTCAAGGGCGGCAGGCTTTCCGTCGCGACCACCCCGTCCCAGCTCGCCCGGCTGCGCGCCGGTCTCGCCGAGATCAGGGAGTGGGGCGACGGCGACGACGTATACCAGTTCCTGTCCGGCGAGGAGACCAGGACACGTATCAACGTCGCTGGAGCACTCGGCGGCCTGTACGCGCCCGCGAGCGCGCGCGTCCAGCCGGCCGCGCTGGCGGCGGGCATCGCCGCGGCGGCGGAGCGGCGCGGCGTGCAGATCTACGAGGCGACGCCGGTGACGGGAATCGACCCCGCCGACGCCTCCGCGGGCGTCGCGGCGGGCGCGGTGGCAAGGACCAGGTTCGGTGACGTCCGCGCGCGCTGCGTGCTGCGCTGCACCGAGGGGTACACGGCCGGGCTGCCCGGGCTGCGGCGGACTTTGCTGCCGATGAACAGCCACATGGTGGTGACAGAGCCGCTTGGTGACGCGGCCTGGCAGGAGATCGGCTGGAGCGGCTACGAGACGCTCGGCGACGAGGCGCATGCGTACATGTACGCGCAGCGGACCGCCGACGGCAGGATCGCCCTCGGCGGGCGCGGCGTCCCGTACCGGTTCGCCTCGGCTACCGATCACCTCGGGGAGACCGACCCCTCGACCGTGGCAGCACTGACCAGGGTGCTGCGGCGGATGTTCCCCGCGGCGGCGAGCGCGCGCATCGACCACGCCTGGTGCGGCGTGCTCGGCGTGCCGCGCGACTGGTGCGCTTCGGTGAGCTACAACCCGGCATCGGGACTCGGCTGGGCGGGCGGCTACACCGGGGTGGGGGTTGCCGCCTCCAACCTCGCGGGCCGCACCCTCGCCGACCTGGTGGCCGGGGAGAAGTCGCCGCTGACCGAGCTGCCCTGGGTGGGGCACCGGAGCAGGTCGTGGGAGCCGGAGCCCGCACGCTGGGCGGGCGTGCACGGGCTCTACACCCTGTACCGGCTGGCCGACCGGCTTGAGTCGGCCGCGCCCGGCGACCAGGCGAGCGACTCGCGGGTCAGGCTCGGCGAGGCACTCGGCCGTGTCGGCGACGCGATCTCCGGCATTCCGCATTAGCCTTTCAGCCGGCTTGACGAGTCGGCGAAACTGAGTGATGTGCCTGGCATGAGCGAAAACGACCCCCGGCAGGCTCCGCAGGGCGACCCGGCGGCACCCGAGGTCATCGACGGCATCCGGACGCTGCACGCGCGGATCGACGAGCTGCACCGCATGGTGGCGCAGCGTCTCGAGGCGCAGGGCGTGCACGCGGGCGACTGGCTGCACGAGCACCCGGGCGCGCTGCACCTGCGCCCCATCGCGCCCGCGTGGCGGCGGGTGACCCAGGGCGAGATCCGCTGGCCCGTCACCATCACCGTGGCGGCGGCCATCGCGCTCCAGGTGGCGGTGCCCGGCCGGCTGGTGCTTGTCAGGCCGACCTGGATCCTGCCCGCGGTTCAGGGTGCGCTGCTCATCGCGCTCGTCGCCGCCAACCCGCACCGCATCAACAGGCAGTCGACGTTCCTGCGGATGCTGAGCCTGTTCCTCGCGGCACTGCTCACCTTCGCCAACATCTGGTCGGTGACCAGGCTGGCCATCGACATCACCCGGGGAAACCTGGGGGGCAGCCCCGGCCAGCTGCTCATTACCGGCGGCTCGATCTGGCTGACCAATGTCGTCGTGTTCGGCCTGTGGTACTGGGAGTTCGACCGTGGCGGCCCGGTCGCCCGTGCGCTCAACCTCAAGGGCAGGTACCCCGACTTCCAGTTCCCGCAGATGGTCAGCCCGCCGGAGATGGTGCCGCCGGACTGGGAGCCGGCCTTCCTCGACTACTTCTACCTGGCGTTCACCAACGCCTCGGCGTTCAGCCCGACCGACGTGCTGCCCATGTCACGGTGGGCGAAGGTGGCGATGACCGTGCAGTCGGTCATCTCGATCCTGACCGTCGCCCTCGTCGTTTCGCGCGCGGTCAACATCCTGCCGGGCACCTGAGGGCCGCTTCCGGTCGGTGATCTTCCGGCGTAACCTGCATTCCATGTTGCTGCCCACGTCACTGGTTGGAAGCTATCCGCAGCCGGACTGGCTGATCGACAGGGGCCGTCTGGCCGGCCGTTTCCCGCCGCGGGTCAGGGCCCGCGAGCTCTGGCGTGTCGAGCCCGAGTTCCTCGCTGAGGCGCAGGACGACGCGACTCTGCTAGCCATCCGGGCACAGGAAGACGCCGGGCTCGACATCATCACCGATGGTGAGATCCGCAGGGAGAGCTACTCAAACCGGTTCGCGACCGTCCTCGACGGGGTGGACATCGACAATCCAGGCACTGCCCTCGACCGCAGCGGGCACCCGAACCCGGTGCCGCGGGTGACCGGGCCGATCCGCCGCAGGCATCCCGTCGAGGTCGCTGACGTAAAGTTCCTGCGGGAGCACACGTCACGGACGATCAAGATCACCGTGCCTGGCCCGTTCACCATGTCGCAGCAGGCGCAGGACGACTACTACGGGTCGCGGGAGGCGCTCGCGTTCGGGTACGCGGAGGCGGTGAACGAAGAGATCAGGGACCTTTTCGCGGCGGGCGCGGACATCGTGCAGCTGGATGAGCCGTACCTGCAGGCCCGGGCGAGCGAGGCCGCGCAGTACGGGGTCAAGGTGATCAACCGCGCACTCGACGGGGTGACCGGACTTGGCACCACCGCGCTGCACCTCTGCTTCGGTTACGCGGCGATCATTCACGAGCGGCCCGCCGGGTATTCCTTCCTGCCCGAGCTCGCGGCGTGCGACGTCGAGCAGATCTCGATCGAGACGGCGCAGTCCGGCCTCGACTGCTCCGTGCTCAGCTCGCTCGAGGGCAAGACGATCATCCTCGGCGTGATCGACCTGTCCGACCCTGCCGTGGAGACACCGGAGATCGTCGCGGAGCGCGTGCGCCGGGCGCTGCCCTACGTCCCGGCGTCGAAGATCGTGATCGCGACGGACTGCGGGATGAAGTACATACCGCGGGCGACCGCGGACGGCAAGATGGCCGCGATGACCGCCGCGGCCGCACAGCTGCGCGCCGAGCTCGGCTGAGTTCCGGCATCGCTAGACCGGCCCGGGACAGGCCGCCTGTCCCGGGCCGGTTCAGGCCGGCGGCCTTGCGGCCGTTCGGCCGCCTTACCGCCCGCCCGGTGACATCGGGTCGTGCGGTTGCGGTGCGTACGGGTTGGGCACAGGGCGGAACGACCCGCTGTGCCGCAGCACACGCGACGCACCGGTGATCCGGGTCGTGTCCACCGGTGTTGTCGCATCGACGGAGGCGAAGGGATCCTCAGCCGCGCGGGGGATGCCTGCGGTGTTGCGCGGAAGGACTGTGCCGACGAGCTCAGGCTCGCGGCCCCGCCGTCGCAACGGCGGCAGGTCCGCCTTGACGGCGGCCAGGTAGTCGTCGTCCTTGACGGAGGCCCCGGACTCGAAGTCGTCGCCGCTACGAGCCGCGCGCCAGCGGGAAGGGATGCACATCGGCAGCACCATGACGACGCCGGCGGCACTCAGCAGGCCGTTGCAGAGCAGTGCCTGCCAGCCCGCGCCGAACGCCTGCGTGCGCAGCGGGATCAGGTCAACCGCACGCCGGACGCTGACCAGGTAGAGGCCGGTCCAGGCGAGAAGCAGCAGGCCGGGAAGTCCCACGGCGAGCGGCGAGAGCCGGCGGACGATGACGCACAGGCCGGCGAGGAGGCCAGTCGCCACCACCGCTACCAGGGCGAGCAGGGCGGAGCTGTCCGATAGCAGCGACCCGCCGCCGGCTGGCAGCGCGCTCGACTGACCCGGTACCACCGTCGGGTTGAGCAGTTCGCGGTAGCCCCATGCGCCCGCGAAGAACATAACCGCGGTCAAGACGACAGCCAAGGCGATTCCGTAGAGATGTCTCACGTCCTCCCCTTCCTCCCCTGTTTGCTCAGGCCCGTCGCCCTTGATCACAGTTCCATAAACGTCGCATCGCTTGACTACGTTACAGCCGGCAAAAGCCCGGCGAGCGGCATTGCGGAATGAAGGGCATAAACGGCCATGGATGTGCCGCCCGGGCGGCGCAGTACGGCGAGGGCTGGTTGAAGATCACCGTCCGGCCGGCTAGCAACGCCCGCCCTGCTCACCCGCCCAGGATGATCCCGGGGCGGGATGGAGTCCCTAGCCTCCGTTCTGTGGTGTCCCCTGGCATCCGGCAGATCGGGAGGAATGGAGAGCGCCATGTCGCGAATACCGGGCAGGGTCCGTGAGTCCATCGCCATTCCGGACCAGATCCCCTCCCCGTTCGGCGATCTGACCTTCTTTGACGGGGTGCCCGGCCTGGAGTCGGTGGAGACGATCTACGACATGCTCGACCTGATCCGCGGCATCGAGGTCTACCTCAACACGATTCCCGGCGCGTCGCTTGTGGCGATGCGGGCCGGGTTCCGCAGCATCGGCGTGGACGGGCCGCGGGTGCTTGGCTATACCGCCCCCCGCGGAAACTCGGGCAGTCTCTTCCTGACCGCGAACACCGAGACCGCCTACGGTTCGATGTTCATCGACCTGAAGGCGGACGGTCCTGTGGTCATCGAGAATCCGCCGAACTCGCTGTGCGTGCTCGATGACTTCTGGTTCCGCTACGTCGCCGACCTGGGCCTGGCCGGCCCGGACAAGGGGGCGGGCGGCAAGTACCTCGTCCTGCCGCCCGGCTACGACGGCGAGGTGCCCGGCGGGTACTTCGTCTGCCGCACCGCCACCTACACCAACTGGCTCGTGGTGCGGGCGCTCGGCGGCGCGGACGACATCGTCAAGACCCGCGTCTACCCGCTAGCCCGGGCAGGCGACCCGCCTGCGATGCGCTACCTGAACATGGCCGACAAGGTCGAGAACACGGTGCACGCCAACGACGCCTCCTTCTACGAGGAGATCAACACCCTCATCCAGGAGGAACCGGCAGACGCGCTCGACTCGGAGCGCGCCGGGCAATGTGCCGCCATCGGCATCGTCAAGGGCCAGCCGTTCGCGCCCGACAAGCGGATGCGCCGCATCCTGTCTCAGGCCGCGCCGCTCGGCGCCGCGGCAGCCCGGGCAATCCTCTACAAGCCGCGTGATCCCGCCGCCTACGCGTATCCCGGCAGCAACTGGCTCAACGCCTTCGTCGGCGGCAGCTACGAGTTCCTGCGCGACCATGCGCGCCTGCTCGACGCCAGAGCCCAGTATCACTATTTCGCCACCGTGATCACGCCGGCCATGGCCACCGCCATCCCCGGTTCCGGCTCGGCGTACGCCTACACGGCCATGGACGTCAACGGCAACTGGCTCGACGGCAGCCAGGCCTACCAGCTCACGCTGCCGCCTGATGTCCCGGCGAAGAACTTCTGGTCCGTCGACCTGTACGACACCCAGACCCGCTCGCTCCTCGAAACGGACAACCCCTATCCCTCCGTGATGAGCATCAACGGGAACGTGCGGGCCAACGACGACGGCAGCACCACGCTGTACTTCGGGCCCGACGCTCCGGAGGGCACGCAGTCGAACTGGGTGCAGACCGTGCCAGGCAAGTCCTGGTTCACCATCTTGCGGCTGTACGGACCGCTCCAGGCCTGGTTCGACAAGACCTGGCGTCCCGGCGAAATCGAACCGCGCTAAGCGCCGGGTGCCTTGCTCATGCCTGCTGCTCGCTCATGCCTGCCGCTTCTCGCGCGGCTTCCTCGACGCGCTGGCGGTAGGTGCTCCACCAGGCGGGGTCGTTCGAGGGCAGGTTGGGGCGGTCAGCCGTCAGGCCGATCGTCTGGTCGATGAGTTCGCGGATGATGTCCGCGTGTCCGGCGTGCTGGCCGGTTTCTGCGATCACCCGGACCAGGATGTGGTGGAGCGTGACCTCGTTCCGCTCGGCCGGCCACCACGGCACGCGCCCGGTGGCGTCGAGATCGAGCGCCTCGATGGTGGCATCGGAATGCGCCCACGCCCGCCGGTAGAGGCCCGTGATGAACTCGCGCGACTCACCGGGTGTCGCGAACATGTCCGAGTTCGGCTCCGCCTCATCCCAGGGAAGGCTGTCCGCGAAGGGGCGGCCGAAGGTATCGCCGAAGTACCCGATCTCCACGCAGGCCAGGTGCTTGACCAGGCCGAGGAGATTGGTTCCGGTCGGCACCAGCGGGCGGCGGACGTCATATTCTGACAGGCCCTCGAGTTTCCACAGCACCGACCCGCGCGTCTCTTGCAGGTAGCGGCGAAGGTCTGCTTTGCGATCAGACTCGGCCATGACGCCAGCCTGCCACGCGGCCCACTGCCGCGGCCACATGCACCGCGGGGCCGGGCGCGGAAGTTGCGTGAGCGGCCCCCTGCCATGATGGCCAGATGTCTTTCGCATTGCGCGGCGCGACCATCGACGACGTCGACGGGCTCCTCGAGATGTGGCGGGAAGCGGCCGAGAACGCTGGCCGTCCGTCCGATACTCGTCAGGCTGTGACAGCGCTGCTTGGCCGCGACCCGGAGGCGCTGATCCTCGCTGAGCAGGACGGCCACCTGATCGGTTCGGTCATCGCGGGATGGGATGGCTGGCGCTGCCACCTGTACCGGCTCGCGGTCCGTCCCGACTGGAGGCGCAGGGGCGTCGCGTCCGCGCTGCTGCGGGCCGCGGAAGACCGGTTCCGTGATCTTCAGGCGAGCCGAGCCGATGCGATGGTGCTCGACGCCAACGACCTCGGCCGGAATCTGTGGGGGGCCAGCGGGTACAGCCGGCAAGACGACTGGCGCCGCTGGGTGAAAACGCTCTGAAGCTATTAGCTCTCGCTTCTCGTCGGGCAGGAGACCGAGGACTGGAACTCCGGATGGGCACCGGGAGCCGGGTCGGTGAACCGGCAGCCGAACAGCGGCGATGCGACCGCCCGCGGATCGAGGATGTTGTCACCTGCGGGCCGCTTTCCTGTGTGGATCCACGACACGAGGGCGGAGAACGCGGACGACAGCTCGCTGGTCGTGTATCCGCAGTGCGTGACTTCGCGGATGGCCCTGTCCACGAACAGGCGGCCCTGGCCGTGCGCCACCATCATGGCGTCGTACTGCTGATCCATGGAGAACGGTACGAACAGGTCTCCGATCCCGTGGACCGACAGCACGGGGATTCCCGGGTCGCCGTGAATCACCGGCAGTTCCGCGGGCGACAGGGCGTCGGCCGATGAGGTGGCCGTGACTGGTACCCGAAGCACGGCGCGGTTGAGCGCGATCTCCTGCGGAAGGTCAAACAGCGGCTGGTCGCTGAACGTGTAGAAAGTGTGCTGGTTGCCGGCCACGCTCCCGTTGGCGAAGCCAAGGGTGCCGCCGTTGGTCCCGGGGTAAAGGCCGAACAAGAACGGGATCTGGGTCAACGGGGCGAACCCGAAGCTGTTCCAGTAGCCGAGAGCGCTGGCGAACCCAGGACGGGTACCGCCTGACAGCTGCTCGACGGTGTCCGCCCACAGCGTCCCGGTGCTGGTCAGGCTGGTGGTGAAGGTCTGCCCGCCGGTGGCCGGGTTGGGGGTGATCCCGAGCGCGGGCAGCTCGGACTGCACCGCGGACTGGTATGCCGGCGCGTACGCCTGGCCGGCCGCCAGCGTCGTCGGGTAGCTGATCGTGGTCCCGGTGAGGGCCGCGGCGGTGACGTTGGCGCCCAGGTAGTAGTCGAACAGGTTGTTGCCAGCCAGCACCCCGCAGTAGGGCATGGCACCGGCGAAGTCGCCCTTGTATGCCTCGATTTCGGCCGTGGTGATCTCGCCGCCCATCGACAGGCCGCTCATGATCGCCTGCCGGGCATGCAGTCCGGTGATCGACGGGAACGCCTTCAGCAGGTCGTGCGTGTCCACGACGCCGTCGCCTGGGTCGTATCCGTTCATCGCGTAGCTCGACGCGGCCCAGGCGAACCCGTTGTCGACGAAGTACTGGCGCAGCTGGGGATCATCGACCCACACCACGGCGCCGGTCCCCCGGTAACCGTGAGCGAACATCACGAGGGTCCCGTTCCAGTTGGGCGGAACCTCGACTCGGTAGGCACCGCCATCGCTGCCAATGCCCGTCCAGACCTGGGACAGCTGGCCGCTGCCGTTGGCGATCGGGGTAAACGGCGCGGTGTAAGCCGCACCATTGAACTCGCAGGCCGGGTCGGCGACCTGAACGCCAGGGACCACGGTGCTTGCTGTGGTGACACAACTGCCGGGGCTGAACGCCATCCCGGCGGCCTGGGCCGCCCCGGACCAGCCGGCCAGCGATCCGAGAAGTACAAGGCTGCCGGTAACGAGCGCGACCATGAGGCGGCGTGGGTGAGAGCGAGCCGACATTGGCATTCCTCCCGAGATGGCAGTGCGCTACCCGTAGCTTGCTCTCGGGTCCCACAAGGATCAAGACAGACGCAAGTACAAATTCCCGGCTTTCAGGCGACTTCCAACAATAAATGCGACATTATTGGCCTCGTCCAGCAGCGCCGCGAGCTCGTCCCGCAGCGAAGCCGCCGAGGGCAGCCGCCGCGACGGGTCGGCGGCCAGGCATGCCTGCAGAATGTCCAGCATCCGCGCCGGGACTCCCGGTATGTCGTCGACCTGCTTGCCGTGCCGCTCCAGGATCGCCCACATCCCCGGCGACTCGCCGCTAGCAGGGAAGTGGGGCGGGCGCCCTGCCATCAGCGCGTACAGGGTGGCAGCCATCGAGTAGACGTCGGCGGCAGGGGAAGGCTCCTCGCCGTGGAAGCTCTCCGGCGGCGCATACGCCGGAGTCAGTGCGTCCCGCGTCACGGACTGCCCACCGCCCACCGCGATGATCGACGCCAGCCCGAAGTCCGCGATGCCGACGACGCACTTCGCGGAAGAACCGCCGCCGGTCCCGTTCAGAGTGCAGCGCCCGACTGTCCACCTTGACAGCTGTCTCGCGGCTCACCGCCAGCTGCCACGTCCGGTACACCGTGGCGAAGCCGCCCGAGCCGAGGACGCCGATGACTTTATGTCCGGGAATATCCGGTGCCGGGATCACAGCACGGGACACTAGTCTTTCTCAGCCAGAACGACTTGTGTTTCACCGGATCGCCCCACCTCCGCGAGCAGCGCGCGGTTATCCCGGTGGCCATGGTGTCGCCGGAGCTGTCCCGCACCGCGCTAGCCGTTTCCGGGGCCCTTCGCATCAGATACGGCACCCGGCGGGCGAGGAATGCTCGCGGGAACGGATCACGCAGCCGCCACAGTCCGGCGTCGACCACGAAGTGCGCCATCACCGTGCCCAGGTAGGCGCCGAACACGAACCGCATAGCCGTACCGCCGCTGTGCAGGTGCGAGGCCACCGCGAGAACCGCACCGCCGATCAGCGCTACATTGCACAGCACCGCCAGGCGAGGCGCCCGGCCCGCCTCGCCCGAGCCCCCGGCCCCCACCAGGCTCACTAGCAGCAGGTACTGCATACCGTGCGCGATCGTCATCCCGCCCACGGCCGCGTACGGCGAAGCGAAGACGAAGACCGGGACCGAGAAGAACAGGCCCATCAGGTACATGACGCAGAAGCCGCGCGGCCGCTGCGCGGGCGCGCGGCGGGCAAGCAGGATCACGCCGACGGCAACGGCCCCTGCCATCGCCGCCGCCGATAGCGGGAACAGCGCGCCCAGCCCAGGATCGACGCGCACCTGCAGCAGCGCCGGCCGCGCCATCAGCGCGCCGATGCCGGCCACGCCCGATGTGATCAGCGCGCGGCGTTCGGCAGCTTGCAGCGGCGGCACGCCAGCCGTCATGGCCGCTAGTGCCGTCATGCCGAGGTTCTGCTTCGCGAAGTGGAAGAACTGCCAGGCGAAGAACGGGAGCAGCAGCCACGTCATCGCCGTGGGAGTGAGCGCGGCGGCGACCGCCGCGACCGCGATCATCAGCAGCACGGGGACCCGGATGAAGCGCCACGGATGGCTCACCGCGTATGAGCGGACGTCGCGCAGCGTGTAGAGCCAGCCCGTGGACGCCACGTGCGCTGAGGATCCGGCGAACAACACCCAGGCAAGCCCGCGGTCCGGCGCCGCCGATCCCGAGGGTGCGAATGCCGCCGCGATGACGAACGCTCCAGCGGTGAGTGAGACCGTCGCCCACAGCCAACGCTGCGCTGACGACGAGCCCCCATCTGCGGAACCGCAACGGGTCAGCGCCGGTTCTGGCCGCATCAGCCTCCCCCGCAGCCGCCAGCGGCACCAATGCCCGGGGCGATGAAGAGGGCGAACAGCACCACGCCGCCGAGGAATGCAGCGAGAAGCGCGATCGTCAGCATCATGCGGCGGCCGTTGCCGCGCCGGCTCTGGGCAGGATCCTCCACGAAGATGGACATGCCGTCAGGCTATTTCGTCTCCCGGTATATCGTCAAACGATACAGAGACGGCCATGCGATCGACGTGCTCGCGTCGCCGCCCGGCATCGCCTCCGCGATATCGCTCTGCGCGGGTGATGCCATCGATGCCTCGTCTAGTCGACGCTGGCTTCGGCGAGTCAAACGGGCTCGCGGCAATTCGGGGTGAAGCGAGACACGGGGGCTTCGATGGGGGCGGAAAGTGAACGGGTCGCAGGGTTCGGCAAGCTCGAGGACGGGCTGCGCCAGGCTAGCGAGTGGTACACGTGGGGACCCTACGTCAGTGAGCGGCAGTGGGGGACGGTACGCGAGGACTACAGCGCCAACGGCGACGCGTGGGACTACACAACGCACGACGAGGCGAGGTCATACACCTACCGGTGGGGTGAGGAGGGGCTGGCCGGGTTCTGCGACGTCGAGCAGCGGCTGTGCCTGGGCCTCGCGCTCTGGAACGGGCGCGATCCGATCCTGAAGGAGCGGGCTTTCGGGCTGACCGGCTCGCAGGGCAATCACGGCGAGGACGTCAAGGAGTACTGGTGGTATCTGGACGCGACCCCAAGTCACGCGTGGAATCGCTGGCGTTACCACTACCCGCAGGGCGCTTTCCCCTACCAGGACCTGATCGACACTAATGGCGGCCGTGACAAGTACCAGCCGGAATATGAGCTCCTGGACACCGGGGCGTTCGACGGCGACAGGTACTGGATTGTCGAGGTGCACTACGCCAAGGCCGATGCCCACGACGTCCTGATGCAGATCTCGGTGACCAACGCGGGACCAGAGGCCGAGACCCTGCACGTGCTGCCGACCGCCTGGTTCCGGGACACATGGTCGTGGGAGCCACAAAGCGCCAAGCCGTCGATGGCGGCGACGAGCGATATCTCCGTCGGGATCCGGCACCCGTTCCTCGGCCAGCTCGAACTGCTCGGCGAGGACGGCCCGGACGGTATCCCGCCGACGGTGCTGTTCTGCGAGAACGAGACGAATCATCAGCGGCTGTACGGCGCGGAGCCAATCACGCCGTATCCGAAGGACGGCATCAACGACCACGTGATCAACGGCGCGGCGACCGTCAACCCGGAGCGCACCGGCACCAAGTGCGCCTTCTGGTACAAGGTCGAAGTGCCGCCGGGTGAGACGCGCGTGCTGCGACTGCGGCTCCGCCCGACCCAGACCGCGGAAGCGTTCGGCGCCGCGTACGACCAGGTGCTCACGGACCGCAAGGCCGAGGCGGACGAGTTCTACGCCGAACTGACGCCCGCCCGCGCGACCGTCGACGAGGCGATGGTGATGCGGCAGGCGTTCAGCGGGATGCTGTGGAGCAAACAGCTCTTCTACTACGACGTGAGCCGCTGGCTGGACGGTGACCCGACCGAGCCCAGGCCACCGGACCAGCGCCTGAGCGGGCGGAACTCCCGCTGGCGCAACTTCGACGCCTTCGACATCATGTCGATGCCGGACAAGTGGGAGTACCCCTGGTTCGCCTCGTGGGACCTGGCTTTCCACTGCGTGGCCCTGGCCCACGTCGACCCGGCCTTCGCGAAGTACCAGCTGATCCTGCTGTGCCGAGAGTGGTTCCAGCATCCGAACGGGGCACTGCCGGCCTACGAGTGGGACTTCGGCGACGTGAACCCGCCCGTCCAGGCGTGGGCGGCGCTCGAGGTGTTCGCGATCGACGGCGGCCGGGACATCAACTTCATCAGCCGGATGTTCGACAAGCTGCTCGTCAACTTCACCTGGTGGATCAACAGGGAGGACGCCGAGGGAAACAACCTGTTCGAGGGCGGCTTCCTCGGCCTGGACAACATCGGCCCGATCGACCGCTCGCACCTGCCAGTCGGCGGCGTCCTCGAGCAGTCCGACGCCACCGGGTGGATGGGCTTCTACGCGGTCGCCATGGGCACGATGGCCGTGATCCTGAACCGGTCCGGCCAGCGGCCCGCCCAGGATCTGGCGACCAAGTTCCTCGAGCACTTCGCCGCGATCGGCGACGCTCTCGACAGCCTCGGGCTGTGGGACGAGCAAGACGGGCTCTACTACGACAGGCTCAAGACACCGAGCGGCAACGACGTGCCGGTGCGGGTCCGGTCGATGGTGGGCATCATTCCCGCGCTCGCCGCGGCCGTCATCACAGAGGACGACCTGCGCCAGTCAATGGCGGTCGGCAAGCACTTCGCTGACTTCCTGATCAGGCACGAGATGACCGACCGGGAGAAGCTGAGCCAGCGCGGCCTGTTGCGCGGCGAGCCAGGCGAGCACCGGCTGCTGCTCAGCCTCTGCGGTCCGGACCGGCTGGAGCGGCTGCTGGCCAAGCTGTTCGATGAGCAGGAATTCCTGTCCCCGCACGGGCTGCGAGCGCTGTCCGCCTACCATCGCGAGCATCCCTATGTGCTCCAGGTCGAGGGCATCACGGCGACCATCGACTACGAGCCCGCGGAATCCACCACCCCGATGTTCGGCGGCAACTCCAACTGGCGCGGGCCGATCTGGTTCCCGCTGAACTTCCTCATGGTCACCGTGCTCGAGCGCTACCACCGGTTCTACGGGGACGACTACACCATCGAGTACCCGACAGGGTCGGGTCAGCACCTGAGCCTGGACAAGGTCACTGCCGACCTGTCAGACCGGCTGATCTCGATCTTCACGCAAGACGAGGACGGCAAGCGTGCCTGTTTCGGCGGGACCGAAATCATGCAGAACGACCCAGCATGGCACGACAACCTGATCTTCAGTGAGTACTTCCACGGCGACAACGGCGCGGCGATCGGCGCGTTTCACCAGACCGGCTGGACCGGCGTGGTCGCCGACCTGATCCGGCGCAGGCACGGTGAGGTCGAGGCTGTAGGGGACGTCGTCCGGCGGATCATCGCTCAGGAGCCGCGCCAGTGACCAGTCAGCAAACCACCGTTCAGATTCCCGGCGCCCGGGTCGCTCCGGACGCCTTCGCAAAGCCCGACACAAGGTCCGCGGCCGCTATGCCCGGCACGCCGCATCCCCTTGGCGCCACTCCCGGCGAGCGCTTCGGCAAGGTAGGCACCAATTTCGCGCTCGCCTCGGAGGTCGCCGAGGGCGTCACTTTGTGCCTGTTCGACGGGGCAGGTACGGAGACGCAGGTACCGCTGCGAGAGAACGACGCCGACACCTGGCATGCGTTCGTGCCAGGCGTCGGGCCAGGCCAGGCATACGGATACCGGGTCAGCGGTCCCTGGAACCCGGCGCGGGGCCAGCGCTGCAACCCGGCCAAACTGCTCCTCGACCCATACGCGCGGGCTGTTCGCGGCACGGTCTCGTTCGGGCCCGCGGTGCTCGGCCACGACCCGGCCGACCCGAATGCCCTGAGCACCCTCGACTCCTCGGCGTACGTGCCCAGGGGCCTGGTGGTGGACTCCTCATACAGCTGGCAGGACGAGAACCGGCCTCGGTACCGGTACTCGGACACGGTGATGTACGAGGTGCATGTCAAGGGCTTCACCATGCGCCATCCCGACATCCCGCCTGAGCTGCGCGGCACCTACAGCGGGCTGGCTCACGACGCCGCCATCGCGCACCTGCGTGACCTGGGCGTCACCACGGTCGAGTTGCTGCCCGTGCACCAGAACGTGCCCGAGTCTTTCCTGCCCGCGCGCGGGCTGACGAACTACTGGGGCTACAACACCATCGGCTTCTTCGCGCCGCACAACGGCTACTCTGCCGCCGTGCGGGCCGGCCGGGATGGCGGCCAGGTCGACGAGTTCAAGGCGATGGTGGACGCGCTGCACCGGGCCGGCCTCGAAGTCGTCCTCGACGTGGTGTTCAACCACTCGTGCGAGGCAGGCGCGGACGGCCCCACGCTGTGCTTCCGCGGCATCGACAACGCGGCGTACTACCGGCTGGAGCCCGGCAACCCGCGGGACTACTACGACACGACCGGCTGCGGCAACTCGCTGAACGCGGGCGACCCCATCATGCTCGAGCTGATGATGGACTCGCTGCGGTACTGGCTGGGTGAGATGCACATAGACGGTTTCCGGTTCGACCTGGCGCCCACTCTTGCGCGTCAGGAAGGCGGCTACGACAAGGTCGCGGCGTTCCTGGACATGGTGTCGCAAGATCCCATGACGTCGCAGGCCAAGATGGTCGCCGAACCGTGGGACGTCGGCCAGATGGACAGCTACGACCTAGGCCGGTTCCCGCCGCTGTGGCGGGAGTGGAACGGCAAGTACCGGGACACGATGCGCGACTTCTGGCGCAGCCACCCGGTCGGGATCGGCGAGTTCGCCGACCGCTTCGCCGGCTCTGCGGATCTGTACGCGACGGCTGGCCGCCGGCCCACGTCCTCGGTCAACCTCATCACCGTCCACGATGGTTTCACCCTTCGCGACCTCGTGTCCTACAACGACAAGCACAACGAGGACAACGAAGAGGGCAACAGCGACGGAACCAGCGACAACAAATCCTGGAACTGCGGCGCCGAGGGCCCCACCACCGATCCCGGCATCCTCGCCCTACGCGCCCGCCAGTCCCGCGCCATGCTCACCACGCTGATGCTGTCCTTCGGGGTGCCGCTGCTGCTCGGCGGCGACGAGATGGGCCGCACCCAGAATGGCAACAACAACGCCTACTGCCAGGACAACGAGATCACCTGGGTCGACTGGGAATACGCCGACAAGAACCTGCTGGACTTCACCCAGCAGCTGATCGCATTCCGGCGCGCCCATCCGGTATTCCGCCGCCGACGGTTCCTGGCCGGCGCCGAGGCCGCCGAACTGCAGTGGTTCACCCCGGAAGGCACCCCGATGAACGGCGGTGACTGGGCGAATCCGAACGCGCTGGCCATCGGAATCTACCTGGACGGATCCGACGACCCCGACCATGCCGAGGACGGCACTCTGCTGGTCGACGACGACTTCCTTGTCCTCGTCAACGCCTGGTGGGAACCCCTGGCGTTTACGCTCCCGGATACCAGGCCGGGCGCGGTATGGCAGCTCAAAATCGACACACACGACCCAGGATCGGCGGCCGGGGACGGTAACCGCGGGGCCGGTGACAGCATCACGGTAGGCCCGCGCTCGGTGGCCGTCCTCACCAGCCCGCGCCCGTCGTTACGGACAAACAGGCACCACTCCTCCTCGACGCCATGATGACCGGATGGCTCACCGGGGAGGAGTGGTTGCATAAGCGTCGACTGCACCGCGTGCACCCTGCAGGAAACCTCGTGGGTCATACTGCAATGCCAACTTCATAGCGATTCCGGTAAGCCGCTAGGTAGCATAGATGGTATGAAGATGAGCGTCAGCCTTCCGGAGGAAGACATCGAGTTCCTCGACGCCTACGTCAAGAACCAGAGCGCGGGATCCCGGTCCGCAGCCCTGCACGAGGCTGTCGGGCTGCTGCGCGCCGCCCAGCTGGCCGATGCCTACGAAGACGCCTGGCACTCCTGGGCCTCCTCCGAGGACGCTGAGGCCTGGGATACCGCCCTGGCCGACGGCCTGGAGCGCTGAATGCGCCGCGGCGACATCGTCAGCGTCGCCCTCGACCCGTCCCAGGGATCGGAAGCCGCCAAGACCCGCCCAGCCGTCATCGTCAGCAACGACGCCGCCAACACCACCGCCACCCGGCTCGGCCGTGGAGTCATCACGATAGTCCCGGTCACCTCGAACACCACGCGCATCTACCCGTTCCAGGTCCTTCTGCCAGCCCGCCAGACCGGCTTGCCGCGCGATTCCAAGGCACAAGCCGAGCAGGTCCGCTCAGTAGACGTCGAGCGCATCGGAGACCGGCTGGGACAACTGCCGCCCGCCCTTGTCAGCGAGCTCGACCGCGCCCTGCGCGTCCACCTCAGCCTCTAACAACCTCACAGCGCGATGCCTCACATCAGTGCCTAATTGCTGTGGCAACGATTAGAGAGCCACGGGGCTCCTGCGAGTCCTGTTTCTTATTTGCAAGGAGCAACTCTAGCGAACAAGTGTCCATGAGTAACGGCCTGCGGCCCCGGGGATAGCTACTGGTGCGAGACAATCGCACTACTCAAGGGAGTCAGCATGAACGAGCCCATAGAGGTTGTCCAAGGTAATGATTTTAGCCGGGAGTTCAGCTGGAACGAGGCTGAGCCGAGGGTGCAGGTCAATGGGCCGTCCAACAGTGGCCTGAAGGCCGTGATCCGAGGCGGCCGCCTGAGGCTCTCAGGCAGACTCAGCCGTCCCGGCAAGCACGAGATAACGATCGTTCAGCAGAGAACTATGAAGGTCACTATTAACGTGAGCCAGAAGAAATCAATTCTGGAGACGCCCGTCCTAAACGTACTGATGGGGAAGAACGTGCCGTTGGACCCGCCAGCGAATCCCTAATCCGGCCTGCTACAGTAACGTGGATGTCGAGGTGGACACGGTTCTCGACCACCTTGGCGTCCGGCAGGACGTGGAACCAGATGCGAGACCCGGCGCTATCCGGGCCAATGACGCTATCCGCACCGATTCCCAGCTCACCCAGGTCACCACCGCGCCTTGAACACATCGGTCAGCGATCATCTGACTTAATGCAAAATCAGGGCCAGACGCGAAAGCGTTCGGCCAGTTCACGTAGCTCGGGCCGCGGTTGTGAACCGGAAAGCCGGATGAGGTCACGGGCAACTGCGCGTGCGACCCTATCCGTTCGCGTCTGTTTAGCAGAAAGCCGCTCGGCTTCTTCCAGGCACCATAGCGCATCGTCGATTTGGCTTCGAATGGCATGCGCTTGGGCAAGGTTGATGTTGTACCCGGCTCGGCGCTCCGCCGACAATCGTCCAGGCTCAATGCGGCGCGCGAGGTCAAGAGCCTCTTCGGCGTCTCCCAGCTCGGCGGCTACTCCAACGGCGTGTAGCGCCACGTTGGTCTGGCCGAACTCGGTTCCGAAATCATTGCGGTCGCCGCCCAGATGATCGGCGATCTCCTCGGCACGATCAAGGTGCCAATGTGCCTGCAGCCCGTCATTGTCTCGCGCCGCTGTGGTCGCCAGGACCAGGTGGAATGCTCCGCAAAGCGAGAGGGTCTCTGGCAGTGGCTCCCCGACGGCTCCCTGGTCCAGCCCTCCGATCACCGTCCTGGCAACCGCTTGTGCCTGACCGATCTGGCCGAGAGTCAAGAATGTCTGAGCCATCCGGAACAGGCTGGCGGCGACAGCGAGCCGGTCATGCAACATCTCTGCGGCGAATGCGGCCCGGTCAGCAGCGATCGAGGCAGCTTGTGCCTCACCGAGTTTCGCCATCGCGGCGGCTACGGCCTGGTACGTGTCGCTCAGCAGACTGCGGGCAGCCTGTGTCAGCTTGGCATTGGCGCCGGCCATGACGGCTTGTTCCAATTCAGGTATCAAGCTCGCGACACTCGGCGCCAGCTCAACGTACCGGCCGCCGTGCACCGCCAGCCATATGTGGTCGCGCCGTTCGCGGAGCTCAGCGAGGCGCTCTCTGGTCAGCGCCTGAGCTTGGCCTCCTAGGACGGCAATTGCCGGACTACCGGTGAGGACCAGCCGCAAGGCTTCGGACCCTCCCGGTCGTTCTGTTGCTTTGGCATCGTCAGGCTCTGTGCCGCGCAGTTCTGCTACGGGCACGCCAAGCACGTCCGCAGCCTTCTGCAGTACGGCCATCCGGTCGACTGCCCGTACACCGCGCTCGACTTGGGACAGCCAGCTGTCAGAGCGGCCGATCAGCGAGGCCAACTCGACCTGGGAGAGTCCGAGCCGCTTGCGATGGTAGGCGATACGCTCCCCAGTCAGTTGCACGTCAGCCATAGTTCTGCTCTGCCACTTCGACGGACTCCAGATGCGCCTCCACTGGACGTACCGTGAACCCGACTGCGAGCGCCAACGGCGCAGCGTCCCTCGTCATGGCCCCTCCTTCAAACTCTCGGGGCGCGATCCAACGCCACCACGTTGCTCCTTGCCGGGGTTCCCGTGCACATCGTGGCTGCACGTCTTAGCCGCACCGACCCGGTTGACACTCTGCGGGTCCACTCGCACGTACGACGCCGACATGCCGTCAGCGTCGGGGACGTCTTCGCGCAGGCGATCAAAGACCCTACTCATCAAGCCCGTTAGCAAACCAGATCAGCGAAGGCAACCATGCGCGTGTCTGACCGGCCCAAGAGCGGTGGTCAGGGGCTGAGCCGAACCGCCGACCTTCGGCTTGCCAGAGATGGGGGAAACCACAGGTCAGAGTGTACGCGAAGTCTCCGCGCGCACCCCCGCGTGGCGCACCAGTGCCTGACCACTCTGGGCTTGGGAAGCCGGGCGGCGTTGCGCGGCACGACCGGACGGCGCCGAGGCCATTTCAGCGTCGCGGCAGACTATGGCGTGCAGGTATCGCTAAGGGGAAAATCAGCTCGCTGAACGCTGTGCGCTCCAAGCGGTCGGCCAGCAAGGTTCCGCCTAGCGCGTATGCGCTGGTCACACATGAAGTGTGGTCAGGGGCGGGGTCGAACCGCGCTAGGCGGAAGGTGCTTACTTGGACGGTACCCCAGGTTGACTCGCTTGCCCGCAACATCGCCCTCGACTCCAGTGATCGTGGGCGGTTTCGCCCCGATGATGGTGCTGATCGGGGTCACCGTGCCCGAGCCTTCGTTGCTGACAAAGGCGGTCTTGCCGTTCGGGTAATCGCGATGGCCGTCATCACCGCTGAGCCGAGGCCGGTTACGGCGCGATCGCGATGGCGATCGGCGAGTTGCCGACCAGAATCGCCTTGAGCACCATGCCGGTCGCGGTCCTGACCGGCATCACGAAGCCCTTGCCGGTGGCAATCGCCATGCCGACGCAGTACACCGTCCTGCTGTCCGCGGTGATCGCCATCGCGTTCGGCCCCCAGCCCAACTTGACTGGCCGACCTGCCCTGCCGGTAACGGTGCTGATGGGGATGACGGCGTACGCGCTGTGGCCCGCGACCGCCCAGGAGTCACCGACGTAGACGGTCCTGCCATTCGGTGTGATCGCTATGGTGAGGCTGTTCGCCGTGGGCCCCAGGATGATCGCCTTGCCGGGCCTGTTAGTGGCGATGCTGACCGGGGTCACGGTCGCCGGAACGGGCTTGGGTAGCTGCGCCCTAAGCTGCGGTGACCGGCCGGTGCCGCCCGCCAGAACCGCGCCGGTGCTGGCGACATACGCCGTCTTGCCGTTCGGGGAGAACACGATGGCGACCGGGTACTGGCCGACCTTGATCGGCTTGCCCCCCTTATTCGCCGCAGTGCTGATCGGGGTCACCGTGTTGAAGAGCACGTTGGGGCAGCCGTTTTCGAACGCATAGAGAGTCTTACCGTTCGGGGAGATCGCCATGTTGTCGGTGCAGTACGCCGTGCTCTCGTACCTGATGGGCTTGCCGACCTTGCCAGTGGCGGTGCTGACCGGTGTCACCGTGCCCTGCGCGGCTGCGACGTACAGGGTCTTGCCATTCGGCGTGACCAGCAGCTGGTCCGCTCCTGGAGGCAGGAAGATCGGCTTGCCGGCCTTGCCGCTGGCGGTGCTAACCGGGATCACCCTGTCCAGGAATTGGCTGTCGTCCCACGGGTAGGCCAGGACGTAAAGGGTCTTGCCGTCCGGGGTGATCGCCGTGTCGGCGACGCCGCCCTTGATCGCGATCAGCTTGCCGGGTTTATGCGTGATCGTGTTGATCGGGGTCACGCCGGCGGCGCCGGCGATGTAGGCGGTCTTGCCGGTCGGCACGATCACGATGTCCCTGGGGTGGGCACCGACCTTGATCGGGCTGTAGGCCTTGTTGGTGACGGTGTTGATCGGGGTGACTGTGCTCGACTGGTTGTTGACGACGTAGGCCGTCGGCGGCGGAGTGGCCGGCCTCGGCGGGCTGACTGATGGGGGTGCCGTGGCGGCGGCGAGCGCCAGCGTGCCGATCACGGCCGCCGGGATGGCCAGCGCGGATGAGATGTGCATGCATCGCAGGAAACCTCCCGTGCACAGCCCGGGATCGCGCAGGTTATGGCGGAGGCGGTGATCACGTGGCCGATCCTGGGACTTGTCCCCCGAGCGGGCACCACGTCCCCCTTCCCGCCAGGATGCAGCGGGGAACGCCGCCAGGCGGAAGGTGCAACTTCGACGCTAGCAGGACCCGATTCACCCCGTCCACCAGGTGGTCGGCGTCGGCCAGGGCCTGCTGTCAGATCTGGGACGGCGACGACTGCTGGCCGTCCCGGCCGAGTACCTCGCCGAGAACCCCTAGTGTGTCCTCGGGCCGGGCAGACAGAGCGGCTGGGCTGCGCTCGCTCGCCTGGCTAGCGAGCCGGTCGTAACAGGCCAGTTCGGGGGCCGGGCGGGGACCGGAGGCGGGGTCGGCGCGTTTCGGCGACGCGGTGAAGACGTAGGCGTTGTTGCCGCAGGTGTGGTCACCGTGGTGATGCGTGCTGACCAGGGTGCGGACGGGCTGTCGGACAGGCGCAATCGCGGCCAGGAGGGCGCGGGCGCGGCGCCGAATGGAACTCGCGTCGATCGCGATCACGCCGCGACGACGTGCCAACCACGATCGTGTCCGCATCACTCCGCAGCGGGGAGTGCTCGTGCCCGGATCACCCGCCGGGCACGAGCACCGCAAGCGTCATGCGATCAGCGCTGGCCTGGGCGGCTGACCTCGGCGATGCGCACGTAAGCGATCGAGCCCGCTGACCTGGCCTGTACCACGGTCTTCGCCTTGCCAGGGGCCATCGTCATGTGGATGCCAATGACCTGATACGTCTGCGGGTTGAGCAGGAGTTCGGTGGCCCCTCCGTCGGCGCTGACGCCCACGGCCGGGCTCCCCGCGGCGTCCCTGAGTCCCTGCTGCACCGTCACGCCGGGAATCGTGGCGATGGCCCGGTAGACCGCCGCCAGCGCCGACGGCGGTGCGGCGGCGTTTGAGCAGTACTGGCACGACACCGTGCTGTTCGATCAGGCAATCGACGACGACAGGTACTGGCGCAACGGGAGGCTGTGCGACCGCCCAACGGACGCCGAGCCGGAAATCGACGATCCGGAGATCGGGTGATGGGCGAGCGCACCGGCCAGGAAAGACACGACGCCGACTGGCTGATGAGCATGAGTGACATCCGGATGCTGTTCAAGCTCGGCCGGACCACCGCCTACGAACTGACCCGCCGTCCGGGATTCCCGCCACCCGTTCAGGTCTCCCGCCGTTGCCTCCGCTGGTGGGCCAGCGAGATAGAAGCGTACGCCGGCACCCTCCAGCGTCAGGGAGCGCAACATAGGACCCGCGGCACGACGACCCCGCGAGCAAGCACCCCTGGCGCACAGCCCCGGCGAATCACGGGGACGGTGCGAGCCGCCCGCAGCCGCCCCAAGGGCCAGACATGAGCGCGCCCGCGGCCTACGGCCAGTTCCCTGACCGCCTGGTGATCGAGATGGAAAGCGGGATCACGGTGTACCCGGCCCGCGGGGAACGCGGCCGATGGCGGGCCGTGTGGTACGAAAACGGCCAGCGGCAGCAGTGCGAGGCGGTGACCGAGGACAGGCTGGCCGCCAAGCTGGAGAAAGTCGCCGAGCGACTCCAGGCCGGGGCCCCGAACATGACCAAGCCCGGAGCCGCCCTGATCGCCTGGTACCTAGACCCCGACCGGCTTCCAGTCGCCCGCAGATGGTCGCGCAGGCACACCGACACCCAGCGCAGGCTGTGCGAACGATTCGCCGCCCCGGTCATCGCCGCGGTCACCTGCCAGGACATCAGGACTGCGCACACCCAGGCAATCGTCAACGCCGCCCCCACCGCAGGGGAAGGCGACCGGGTCCACCGCATGCTTTCTGCTCTCGTCACGGTCGGGATCGACGCCGGCTACCTGGTGAACTCCCGGCTGGCGAAGGTGCACTGGCAGGCCGGAAACCGCCCGCTGCCCACGCCGGCGGCGAGCGTCGCGGGCGAGTCCGCCCTGTGGGTCGACCCCGCCGAAATCCCGTCCGCAACCGACGTCACCGCCCTAGGCCAGGCGCTGGCAGCAGGGCCGCGAGGCAATCTGAACGAACTGATGGCATACACCGCCGCCTACACCGGCCTGCGCTGGGGCGAACTGGCGGCCCTCACCATCGGACAGGTCTGCCACGCGCGCCGGGAGATCAATGTGAACCGCAAGGTAGTCGAAGTCTGCGGACACCTGTACGTCGAGGTACCGAAGAACCGCAAGTTCCGCCGGACGATCTACCCCCGGCATACGCCCGGCGGCTACCCGCTCGCCGACCTGGTCGCCGCCCGCGTCGAGCAGGCGCAAGCCGAGCAAGACAACGGCGCCAACCCGGAGGGCCTGCTGTTCCCCGCGCCGTCAGGCAGGCACTGGCGTTCCAGCAATTTCAACCGCAGAGTCCCGCAGCCCGCCTACCTGCAGGCAGGCTGGCGCGACGCCGACGCCGACGCCGACGCCGACGGCAACGGCACGTGGACCTGGCACAGCCTGCGGCACGTGTTCTGCACCACCGCCCTGTTCACCTGGAAGCTCGACCCCACCGACGTCTCCCGCATGGCCGGCCACGCCAACTACCGGATCACCCTCGACATGTACGTCGGCGCCACCGCCGGCGTCCTGGACCGCGCACGAGCTGCCACCGAATAGCCATCCCCGCGACGAGCATCGCGTTTCACAGGCATGACGCGCGAATCTCAACGCGATCGCAGAATGTCGGATTTCTGCTGCGTTGAATCCTGAAAGCTGACAGACGTACCTGGTAGAACTGATAGCCAGGGAGGTGGTTCTCGTGTCCTACGCGCCG
>Ga0335083_10001574_pt1 | contig 31152 bp, 24 predicted proteins | sample Lox_Sample_42_FD_206716 | JGI IMG/M metagenome (GOLD analysis project Ga0335083, IMG submission 206716) | Soil microbial communities from Loxahatchee National Wildlife Refuge, Florida, United States - Lox_Sample_4.2 | ecosystem: Environmental > Terrestrial > Soil > Wetlands | place: USA...
GGCGTCACAACGGTTGTGGTCTTGGTAGCGAAGTTTACCGATGGCGCTTGGATTACCGTTCTATTGGTGCCGGCCTTGATCCTGATGATGCGTGCAGTACAGCGCCATTACTCCGACGTGACGCGGGAAATCCAGGTGTCGACACCCATCCCCACGGGAAACCTGTCCGAGCCGGTGGTCCTGTTGCCCATCGACCATTGGACTCTGGTGGCAGAAAAGGCGCTGCGCTACGCCTGGACGCTATCAGCAGAGATTCGCGTGCTGCATGTCGAGTGCGGAGAGCGGACTGATGAGTTGCGTCACCAGTGGAAAGAAGTTGTGGAGGCGCCGGCTCGGGCGGCCGGTCTGTCCCTGCCGGAACTGGTCATCCTGGATTCTCCCTATCGCTTCATCGTGAAGCCTATCGTGGACTACGCGATTAATCAGCAGATTGCTCATCCTGACCGCAATATCACCATGCTGGTTCCGGAGCTGGTGGAGAGTCACTGGTATCACTATCTGCTGCATAACAATCGGCCAGAGGCCATCCGCGCCTTGCTGCTCTTCAACGGGAACCAGCGAATTACCGTGGTTTCGATACCGTATCACCTGCGCGCTTGAAGTCTTGATGACCGGCACTCACGGCCTGGGCTCCGGTTGGGAGAGGCTGTGAGTTAGAGGCGACACTGGCTATTGAATGCGGGCGAGTTCCTTGGCGTAGAGGTGGTTGCCGGGAAATTGGCTGGCCAGCCCGGCAAGCAGCATGCGCGCGGTCTGGCGGTCCTGGTCGCGCAAGGCGGCGACCGCCAGCAGCAGACGGGCAAATGGCGCCAGGTAGCGCCCCTTGTTGGCGGTGAGCCGCAGGCGCTCAATGCCTTCGTCCTTGTCGGTCTGGGCGCCGGTCATCTGCAGCAGCCAACGCACCGGGGCAGACTTGCTTCCTAGAAGATAGTTCTCGACGCCGATGGCGAGATAGGCGTCATAGCAGGTGGGGTCAACCGCGAGCAGGCGCTCGGCCAGCCCGCGTGAAGTCTTCATGAAGCTGAGACTGGCGAGATTGCGCTTTTCGACCATGGCGGCGTAGTCGCCACGAAGCCCGTTGGCCAGCACTTGCGAGAACAGCGCATTCTTGTCTTGCGGACTTTGCGCCAGGACCTTGTTGGCGAGATCGGTGCTCGTCGCCAGCTCCTTTTCGAACTCGGCCTTCACCACCGGGTCAGGAGTGAGCTTGCCGCGGTTCTCGAAGTTGCGGTCGTCGATGAACAGATCCGATTCCAGAATATGCAAGCGGTTGAACTCTGAGAACAGGTAAGCCGCAGCGTTGGACACATGGCCCAAGGGATCTTCGGGGTGGGCCGCCTGGTAGGCACGGAATGTGGCGTGCGCGCCGGGAAAGTCCAGGTTGTACATTTGCTGGTAGCCAAAATCGAGTTCGGCCGGCGACGCCGCATCCGTCGCGCAAGCACAGCTCGCGCTGATGAGCGTGAACAGCGCGATGACCAGCTTGGTCCTAATTCGGATTAGTGGAAGCGAACTCAATGTTTAACCTATACCCCGGTTGAGGCTGGTGGCCACAGACGCGTAATTCAAACCCGCAATTGCCGGCGGAAGTTGCGCCGTGTTCTCCGGCGGCCGATGCTCCAGGTATGCCGGATCAGGCCTTGCCGTCCTCTTCACATATTGATTCAGCGGCTGGACTGAAATTGTAAATTTGTTGTCAACAAAGGCTTCTACGAGCGGCAGGGTAAAAAGGCGCCCTGCCGGTTCCCAGCGGCCGGGGGCCTGTCCAGGGGCGCTCATCACAGCCAGTTAGGTCACACGTCACTGCGGTCCTGGTCATCTCCGCCCGATGATTAATGCGAAAGCTGGGGCCGCAATCCTTAAGCCTGGTAGGTGGCGATCATGCCGAACGAAGGCGCAAATCATTCTTTTTCCTTTGGAGACGCACTCTTCCTGTACCTCGAGCGCGAAGGGCAGCCGCTCAACATCGCTGGGATCAGCGTGTTCGAGGGCGAGATCAAGCTGGAGGATTGCATCGCGTTTATCGAGTCGAAGTTGTCCCTGGTTCCGCGTTATCGCCAGCGCGTCGTGTTTCCTCCGCTCGATCTCGGTCTTCCGAGCTGGGAGTTCGACCCGAAGTTCGACATTCGCAACCACATTCGCGAAGTGCAGCTGAAGCGCGGAACGGAGCAGGAGCTCAAGACACTTGCGGGAAAGATCGTAAGCACGCAACTGAATCGCGAGCGGCCGCTGTGGGATTTCACTCTGGCGCGGTTGCAAGGCGGGCGCACGGGAATCATTACCCGCATCCATCACTGCCTGGCTGACGGCATCGGCGGCGTAGGTGTGATGAACGTCATTATGGATGCGACCCCGACACCGCGTCCGCTCCCGCGGAAGAAGCAGCAGGCGAAGGTGGCAGCGCGGCCGGACCCAACCGCGGCTGTGCTGGACGGTCTGGCGAAGTCGTACCTCTCGGTGGTCCGCGGGGCGCTCACCCTGCAGTCGGGATTGCTCAACGTGGCCCAGGAGGCCATCGCCAACCCTGCGGGCCCACCTGCCGAGATGATTCGCCTGATGTCGGAGCTGGCGGCGCCTGCCGAGCGTTTGCCCTTCAACACCATCTGCCGCGGACCGCAAAAATTTGCCTGGGCCCAGGTTCCATTGGCTGACATCAAGGCCATCAAGAACAACTGGGGCGGCACGGTGAACGATGTTGTGCTGGCGACGGTGACGCTGGCCTTCGCCCGCTACGCGGAGCGGCGGGGTGTGGACTTGAAGGGAAGGTCGCTGCGAATCGTGATTCCGGTCAATGTGCGTGGGAACGGAGACGCGACGGAATTGGGAAATCAAATTTCCTTTGTGCCGGTGCCAGTCCCGCTCGACGTGCGCGATCCGCAGAAGCTGCTGTCAGTGGTGCGGGAACGAGCCGAGTGCTTGAAGCGCGCGCGCGCGGCCGAGTTTGTCGGCTTGCTCGGCGGCCTGCTGTCGGCCCTGCCCAGTGCTTTCTGGGCCAAGGTAGGACCGGTGGCCAGCCAACTGCCGATCAGCTTGTGCAACATTATCTGCACCAACGTGCCCGGCCCGCAGATGCCGCTCTACCTTATGGGCCATAAGATGCTGTCGTGGTATCCCTGGGTGCCTATCGGCGGCCTAATGGGCATCAATTGCGCCATCCTCACCTACAACGGCACCGCATACTTCGGCTTCACCGGCGACGTAAATGCCGCCCCGGACCTGGAGAAGTTGGAGAAGTTGGTGGCTCACAGTTTTGCTGAGTTGCAGGCTGCGGCAAACAAAGACGCCGATGCGGCACCGCTGCTGCAGAAGCGAGCACGGCCGAAGGGGACGATTCCACTGGTGCGAAACGGGCGACGCCCGCATCGCAACAAGATCGCGCTGCACGAGGCGTCTTCGTCGACCGGGGAGCCGGCTGCGCCAGAGTTTACGGCCCAAAGGAAGGCAACTTCAGCTGTGGGAGCATGACCGTCCGGGCCCGAGTCACCTAGAAATCCTGCGGATCTTTGCCATCAAGCTGTAGGCGACCGGTCCAGGAAGGCCCGCGCTTTCTTTAGAGCCTGGTGAAACTGGCCATCGATTCGTGGAAAACGCTTGCGTAACTTCGTCAGCAATTTGTGGGCCCAGACGTACTCGCCGGAGAGAAGCAACAACCCAATCAACAGAAACAAGATTCCCTGCAGAACCGGCAAAAAGAGGCCGGCGATCCCCAGCAGGACAAAACCCCAGCCGGCAATCAAAATCAACCAACGTTTGCGCCCCTGTTTCAACGTCGTGCTTTTCAAGGCCAAAATCGGAGAACGAACATTTTCGAGTTTACAAGCTTCAAGAACTTTTAGGCCGAGAACCAGGAACTAATTTAGGGGTTGCTTAGGGCATCGCGTGTGGCTTTGAGCGTATTGATCAGGGATTCGCGGGGCAGCTTGCGGATGATGGGTTCGATAATCCACCCCAACCCCAGGGGTATGTCACGGGTCAGCGAAATAGCCCGGCACTCGACGTACACTCCCCCATCCCGTTCTTGAAAACGCCAGTAGGAGTAAAGGCGCCAGAGAAACCCGTAGCCTGTATCTGCGGGCAGCACTTTCTCCATGGTTGTGCCCGGGTTTTCGACCTCGGCGATACGAGTGGTGTAGGAGCGGCAGAACCAGCGCTTGGGATCGAGGGACAAGTAATGCACTTCGTGGTCTGTGTCCAGGACCACAGTGATGATCTTCTTCTTCAACAACCGCAGGAAGATCCGGAAGTCATTGCCGTCGTGGCTAACCAGCCCAGAGTCCATCACCTCAGGCTTGTAAATGTTCTTGTGGTTGTCATAATCCTGAACGCGCGCCAGGGTCTGCTCCAGCGTCGCTCGCGGAATGAAGACGGCCCCAATCCAGTCATGGATCAAGCCGTTCGGGACTTCTACGGGACCGCTGCCCGACCAGAATTCGGCGACGATGTTGCCCTTGCTGACTTGCTGGGATATTTCGGAGCGGGTGTCTGACCACAGGAATGGCCTCTCGCCGCCCAGCGTGGGTTCCATGGCAGTTTCGGCGTCGCGGATGTATGCCTCGAAAGCCTGCAAGGTGCGGGGCTTCAACTGGACGATGTTGGCGACCTGCGCCATAGACTTCCGGCCTATTAGGAAATCGTGGGCCGAGCGTAAAGGCTTGTCAAGCCATCGGCATGAGCGAAACGCGGCCAGCGCGTCAATTGATTATGCCTTGGCGGCGCGACCTTTCTGGCGCCGCTTCGGCCTGCGCAGACGGGTTTCCAACTCGGAGATGCGAGAACGCAGTTGCTGCAATTCCTGATCCGGCTCAGTAGGCGTCTCCTTCGCGGAGCCCGTTACCAGATTCTTCACCATGTGCAACGGGGAAAGTGCTGCGGACTGCACCTCGCTGATGCGGCTGTGCACTGAGCTTTGCACCTTCTGGTAGGCATCGAAGGCCGACTTCAAGTACCACATAATGAACTCCTGGCCGACGCGGTCCGTGGCGACGATAAGTTGACGCAAGAGCTCGAGCGGCAGGCCGGTCGGTTGGTCGCGGGCATCTTCCACAATGATCTGCGTCAGGGTCACGCGAGTCAGATCCTCGCCGGTCTTGGCGTCCAGGACTTGCAGATCTTTCCCGTTTCGGACCATGGCCGCGATGTCTTCGAGATTGATGTACTGACTGCTGGAAGTGTCATAGAGTCTGCGGTTTGCGTACTTCTTGATGACGATCTTCTGCGGCTTCAAGGCTAGCGCCCTCGTTGTGCGGTGCCAATAAGTTTAGTCAGGCATTGACAATTTGTCTAATGAATACTAGAGTTCAGGTGAATGCTGCAACGCAGCAAAACGGGAGGTTGCTATCATGCCAAAAGCGGTAAAGTCCGGACAGGTGAAAACGCATGTTCCGGAGTCATCCCTGGTTTCCCTGGTATCGGGATGGGTACAGCAGGGAATCGAGAATCTCTTCGCCACACAACGAATTCTGGTTGACCTGGCGATGCGCCAGAACACCGGAGCTGTGAACTTCGTCCGGGAGCGGCTGGCTGAACCCGGATACTGTCCTGCAGCGACTGTGAGCGAAGTCGCGGGCGAGGGCCTGGCCAACTTCATTGAAGGGCAGAAGACGCTACTCAACCTGGTAAAGCAGCAATACGAGATCGTGACCACGGGGGTTAAGCAGCGCGTAGGTTTCACTCCTGCAGTTGCCGTGACCGATCTGGTGCAGCGCAGTCTCGATACCTTTGTCGAGATGCATCAGGACTTTCTCAGAATTGTTAACAAAGAGACTCATGCGTGGCTGACGGCGGTGAAGACCGGCAAGACCTATGATCCCGAGGGCCTGGTGGAGGCGGCACGTGACAGCTTCGACACCTTTGTCCGTGCGCAGAAGAAGTTCCTCAACGTAGTAACAGAGGAAACCACCAACGCGACCGGCGGGGGCAACGGTGTCGTACGGAAGATGAAGAAGACAGAAATCACTGAACTTGCACAGCAGGCAACGGATTCCTTCGTTGACGCGCAGAAGAAGCTGATCGAGCTGGTGGGAAAGCAGGTGAACGTAAACCTGAAGGCCGCGGGCCAAACGCTGGAGATGATCGCACCTTCGGCGAACCCGCTGCCCGAAATTACCCGCTCCGGAGTGAAGACCTTCGTTGACACCGAGAAGGCGCTAATCGACACCGTGACCAAGCACCGTTCCGAGACGAAGGCTGAAGTCCGGAGGAAGCGTCCGGTCCGACCGATCAAGGTCCACCTGGCGACGGCCTAGGGCGTGAAGTATCGGCGACGTGTAACGCATCTTCATCCTCAACCAGGGAGTAGGGTTGCACCTCGCTAACGTGCCGCTGCGCGGGCAGCGGCACGCCTTTTTTTTCCGCGAACAATTCGGGCCCGACGATCTAATCCCAGGAACCTGGCGGCCGGGGTACCGCCACGGGCAGGTCATGCACAAATCTCTGGCAACTTGCAGCGACTCCGGCTACACTAACCAACCGGAACTGGGCTCAACTGCCGGTCGGGCGCAGCTGAGTTGATGCTTCGGCTCGGTGATCTTGGGGCCGTAAGTGAGTTACTCGCAGGAACAGGAGATCTGCGCAACCGCCTATGGCCCCGTCGCGGAATGGTTTTCGGCAAGATCACGCGGTAGCTGAAATCACCATCTGGAAGGAAGCCCTCTTCGGCGCTGACCTTCTTCTGCTCCACGCATCCCCTGTTTACTATGGACTCGGCGTCCCGTACGGCGATGGCTCCGGCGTGGTCCTGGTTCCCGGGTTCCTAGGTACCGACTCCTATCTGACGCAAATGCGCTCCTGGCTGGAGCGGATCGGCTATCGCGCATATTTATCCGGGATCGGTCTCAACGCAGACTGTCCCAACATTCTGATCCAGCGTCGCCTGAATGAGAACATCGAACGGGCGCTGTTGGAGACAGAGCGAAAAATCCATCTCATCGGCCACAGCCTCGGCGGCATCATCGCCCGCTCAATCGCCAACCAGCGGCCCGGCGACATCGCCTCGATAATCATGCTCGGTTCGCCGTTCCGGGGTACAGTTGCGCATCGCAGCGTGCTGCGCGCCGCCGAGCATGTGCGCAGGCATATCATCGCCGAACACGGCCCCGGTGTTTTGCCCACGTGCTACACCGGCCGCTGCACCTGCAATTTTCTCGAGTCTCTGCGCCGTAAAGTACCCGCCTCGGTCTTGGAAACTGCGATCTATACCAGGAATGATGGTGTGGTCGACTGGCGGTACTGCGTGACAGGAAACGCGGAAAACGATTTCGAAGTTCCCGGCACCCACATCGGGTTGGCCTTCAATTCGTCCGCCTACAATATCATCGCCAATCGTCTGGCGCGGGCACACGCTGACGATTAGAGAGTTGTTTCGATCGGCAGGCCTTGTTCTGAGAAGTTCGTGACGACCATTCGCTCTTCTTCTAAGTCCAGATAGCACAGCACATCTGTCCCGATTTCTGCAACGAGCGCTGTCACAGGAGTGTTGTGACGTGAGCTGAGTTCCAAAATGGGAATCCACGGTGAAATATTCCCATTTTGTCACTGCGACAAGCGCCTTCTGTGTCTCAAACTGGAAGAGAAAAACACAGTTGGGTCCGGGCCTACGGACAAACCGTTCCCCCAGATGACAAGTCTCGCAATCCGACCCGACTGAAACTATAACTGTCGAGTTGCCCTGACAGGGGCGAGTCGCAAGGAGACTTTTATGCGGCGCTCATTTGCGTGCGTCTTTCTTATCTTCCTGGTACTCACCGCCATCACCTGCTTCGCACAACAAGACTTCATTGCTAAATACAGTACTTTTACCGCTTTTTCCTACCTCACGACGCCGTCGCTGAACCTGACCCAGCGCGGATTCGATGCTGACTTTGGCGTCAACCTTAGGACTTGGTTAACGCTGGGCGGCGACTTCAGCTACAACAGTGGTCATAGCTCCCTGATGACGAACGATCTGAACCTGGCCACCAAGGAAAAGCTGGCGCCGATTTTGCCGCTTCTGCCGCCGGGCTTCGTGTTGGCGACTCCGTACAACATTTCGACCTACACCTATGAGGCTGGGCCACAATTCAATTACCGCAGGCTGAAAAAGTTCACCTTGTTCGTGCGTCCGGCACTGGGGGCCCTGCACGCGAAAGTCACGCCCCAGCCCGGCGAATGCAAACAGCCCGAACTGAACTGCAGCCTGATACTCTCACAAATCGCTAACGGCCTGCTGAATGGGAAAACGTCGAGTTCGGACACGGTTCTGTTTTATGGTCTTGGTGGTGGGATCACCTGGGAGGCTACTCATTACTTTGGCATCCGTGTAGCCACCGACATCGTTCACTATGACTTCTTCTCGAACATACTGAATGGCGGACGAACCAGCGTGCGGGTCACAGTGGGAACGAAATTCAGCTTTGGAAAGAACATTTTGGCGAAATAGCTGAAGGGTGATTGGCTGACAGTCGCGATTCGTCCGGGGCGGTTGACTGCGCTTTAGGAACCGCGGCTGACGTCACTCGCCTCAAGAAACAAGGAAGACGCCTGTGCCCGCGCGGCGGATACGGCCGTGCGGGCAAGCTTGTGAATGTGGTCTGTCGCCCGCCGCCGCGGAACTGGAAAGTGCTGTTAACGAGGGGTACCATGCGAAAACTTGCTGCTGTAGAAGAGGCCAGGGCTATCATGACGGAGGGGATGGAGTGGGGAGTCTGGAGGTGGCTGACGGAGAAGAAGCGGGTACGGATGATTGCTGATGAGGCGCGGGCAGCCCTTGATGAACTGGAGATGAAAGTCAAGGCGGGCTGGGAGAGTGAGTACAAGGTCGCTTACAACTTGTTCGTGGGACAAGAAGACGCTCCGAAACCAGGACGCAGGCAGGCGAACAGTAAGAACAAAGTAGATCCTTCAAACGCCGACGCGAAGATCCTTGCGGCAGTCAAGCGTGTGATGGAGGCCGATGACGAAGCCTACAATGCGCATGAGGATGCGGAAGAAGCCTTCGCGGAAGCTGAGAGGCGGATGAGCACCAGTATGGCGCGTGACGCCGCACGTATGGCCCTGGTGGCCTACGACCGCCACGAGGAAGCCATTCGAAAAGCTGAAGCGCTGGCTCGTCCCAAGTGAAATCGGCTTGCCGATTTCGTCTTGCGAAGACCAAAGTGTCCCACGGATTTGACGCTTTTCCTGACGGAACCTGCCTGCAGCAAGCTTGATTGACAACACAAGGAAGTGAGCTTAGGCTTCGGGTTCGTCCGCAAACTGGCGATAGACGAGACCGCCGAGCGCCGTTTGACGAACCCGAGAACGCATGCAAAAACCTCGTAAAAGCTTCTGGCAAATCTGGAACATGAGCTTCGGCTTTCTGGGCATCCAGTTTGGCTGGGGGCTGCAGATGGCCAACATGAGCGCCATCTACGAGTATCTCGGGGCGCGCGCCGATCAGATTCCCATCTTGTGGCTGGCTGCTCCGCTGACCGGCTTGATCGTGCAGCCGATCATTGGCAACGCAAGCGATCACACCTGGACGCGACTGGGGCGTCGCCGTCCCTACTTCCTGATGGGCGCGATCCTCAGTTCCTGCGCGCTCATCCTGATGCCTCGCTGCTCCGCTTTGTGGATGGCCGCCGGCCTGCTCTGGATACTGGACACCTCGATCAACATCAGCATGGAGCCATTCCGAGCGTTCGTTGCGGACCTGCTGCCGGAGGAGCAGCGGACGCAGGGCTTCGCGATGCAGAGTCTGTTCATCGGGCTGGGGGCGGTGGTGGCTTCAGCGCTGCCGTGGTTGCTAACCAACGTGTTTCATCTCGCAGCCGAGAGCACTCGTCGTGCGATCCCGCTGACCGTCCGGCTGTCGTTTTACGTCGGGGCGGCAGCATTCTTCAGTGCTGTGCTGTGGACTATCGTGACGACAAAGGAGTACCCGCCGGAGGACCTCAATGCCTTTCGCGAGCGCAAGGGCGAGCACCGTGGCATTGTCGTCAGTGCCTCCGAGATTCTCACCGCAATGCGCGAAATGCCGTTGACCATGCGGCAACTGGCGCCCGTCCAGTTACTTACTTGGCTGGGGCTGTTTTGTATGTGGCTGTACTTTCCCGTGGCGGTGGCGCACAACGTATTCGGAGCTCCCGACCAGACTTCACTTATTTACACGAGTGGCGTGGAATGGGCCGGGGTCTGTTTCGGGATGTACTCCGCCGTGTGCTTCGTGTTTTCCTTTTTCCTGCCGTCGCTGGCAAAGACGTTGGGACGAAAGCACACCCACAGTCTTTGCTTGCTGTGCGGGGCGCTGGGCCTCATGTCGGTAGCTATCATTCACGACAAGAACCTGCTGCTGCTCTCGATGACGGGAGTTGGCATCGCTTGGGCGAGCACCCTCGCGATGCCCTATTCGGTGCTCGCTGGGTCGCTGCCTGCTGAGCGTACCGGTGTGTACATGGGCATTTTCAATTTCTTCATCGTTCTGCCGGAAATTATCGCTTCACTGGCGTTCGGCTGGATCATGAATCACATGCTGCATAATAACCGCCTCGCCGCTGTGATCGCGGGAGGAGTGTTTATGGCGATGGCGGCCGCGCTGATGCAGCGCGTAGTGGATCCTGGGGCTGAGCGCATCGAAGTCGCGGAAGCGCTAGGCAGTGAGGCCGTAACATGAGATCGCACCTGACTGAGCGCGGCGCATGAGATTTTCACGGTCCAGCGGAATCCTTCTGCATCCTACTTCTCTCCCGGGGCCATACGGCATTGGCGACCTCGGGCCGGCGGCACATCGCTTTGCCGACTTTCTGCACGATTCAGGGCAACGCATCTGGCAGGTTCTGCCGCTGGGTCCGACCGGATACGGGGATTCTCCCTACCAATGCTTTTCCGCGTTTGCTGGAAACCCCATGCTGGTCAGCCTCGATGCGCTTGCCGAGCGTGGTTATCTCGCCGCTCGCGATCTGAGCGAGCGTCCCCAGTTTCCCGCGGACAAAGTGGATTTCGGTGCAGTTATCGCGTGGAAGATGCCGCTGTTGCGCGCGGCATATCAAGGCTTCCGGCGAAGTCGTCCCGCCGGGCATGAGGACTTCGATGCATTCTGCCGCACCCATTCATCGTGGCTCGACGAGTATGCATTGTTCATGGCGTTGAAAGAGGTCCACAACAACGTCATGTGGACACGCTGGGAGCGTGAGCTGGCGTTGCGGGAGCCTGGGGCGATGGACCGCGTCCGCAGCGAGCTTTGCGAGGAAATCGAGTGCCACAAGTTCATCCAGTTTGAATTTGAGCGACAATGGCACGAGCTAAAACATCATTGCCGGCGCAATGACGTCCACATCCTGGGCGACATGCCGATTTATGTCGCGCTCGACAGCGCCGATGTCTGGGCCGATCCAGAATTGTTCGAGCTGGACGAACGCGGCCAGCCGAGGGTGGTTGCCGGCGTGCCACCGGATTACTTCAGCGCCACGGGACAGTTGTGGGGCAATCCCATCTATCGCTGGGAAGCACATGCCAAGACTGGCTACGGATGGTGGATCGCCCGCTTCCGTCGCGCCCTCGAGTTCCTCGACATGATTCGTCTCGACCACTTCCGAGGGTTTGAGGCTTATTACGAAGTTCCCGGCGGCGACAAGACTGCAGCCAACGGAACGTGGGTGAAGGGTCCCGGGGCGCCGCTATTCGAGGCGCTGCAGCAAGCGCTGGGTGAGTTGCCCATCGTCGCCGAAAACCTGGGCGTGATTACGCGTGAGGTTGAAGCGCTGCGGCATCAGTTCGAGTATCCCGGGATGGCGATCCTGCAATTCGCATTTGGGAAGGACCCCCAGGCGCCCAACTTCAAGCCGCACAATTACGAGCGTGATCTTGTGGCCTACACGGGCACGCATGACAACGATACCGTTTTGGGGTGGTGGAACAGCAGCGGGGCAGGCGACAGCACGCGCACGCCGGAGGATGTTGCGAAGGAGATGGAGTTTGCACGCTGTTATCTAAATACCGACGGACGGGAAATCAACTGGACCATGATCCGCACGCTCATGGCGTCGGTTGCCGACACGGTTTTATTCCCAGTGCAGGATGTGCTCGGCGTCGGCAGCGAAGGCCGCATGAACCTGCCGGGGACGCCCTCGGGGAACTGGCGGTGGCGAGTTCGGGAGGAGGCACTCACCTCCGCGATTGGCGCGCGCCTGAGACAGTTGGTCGAGACCTACGACCGGTGAGCAAAACATACACCCTTCTGATATTAGGGTTATCATTCTGACGCGCGGGAGAAGGCCATGTACTTCGAACAGTTCTATCTGGGATGTCTGGCACACGCCTCGTACCTGCTGGGATCGGAAGGCGAGGCTGTAGTTGTTGATCCGCAGCGTGATGTGGAGATCTATCTGGAGGCGGCGCAGAAACAAGGTCTCCGGATCCGCCACATCTTCGAGACGCACCTGCACGCTGACTTCGTTTCGGGGCATAGAGAGCTCGCGGCCCGCACCGGCGCGACCATCTACATCGGCAAGGCTGCTGGTGCGACGTTCCCCCACGTGGGTGTTACAGATGGTTTCGAGCTCGGCGTCGGCAAGCTATACATCAAGGCGCTGGAGACGCCGGGGCACACACCGGAAAGCATTTGCCTTGTGGTCTCGGACGAGGAGAAGGCACAGCAGCCGTGGGCGGTGCTGACAGGGGACACGCTGTTCATCGGTGATGTGGGCAGGCCCGACCTGTCGAAGACGCACACACCTCAGCAACTCGCCGGGCTGATGTACGCCTCGCTCCACGACAAGCTGCTGACCCTTCCCGACTGCGTGCTGGTGTATCCCGCCCATGGAGCCGGCTCGCTCTGCGGCCGCAACATGCGCGCTGAGCGCTCATCCACCATCGGCACAGAACGGCTCACCAACTACGCTTTGCAGATAAGAAGCCGGGATGAATTCATCCGGCAAATGACGAGCAACCTGCCGGCGCGCCCCGACTACTTCCTTGAAGATGCTGCAATTAACCGTGCCGGCGCCACACCGTTGAACGAGCTGCCGGAACTGAAGGCGATTTCTGCCACTGAATTGAAAACCATGTTGGAGGACGGAGCAATCGCGCTCGATGTCCGCCCCGGCGATGAGTTTGCCGCAGGCCACGTGCCAGGTTCCGTCAACATCGCGCTCTCCGGGCAGTTCGCATCATGGGCAGGCGCGGTGCTCGGGCTGTCATCGCGTCCTGTGCTGATCGCCGACACACCCGAACGGCTGAGCGAAGCCCGGCTTCGCCTGGCCCGGGTGGGAATCGAACATGTGGCTGGCTACCTCGAAGACGGAATCAACGGCTGGAAGCAGGCAGGCTTTGAACCGCAGCGCCTGCTACAGATCGCAGTTCATGACGTGAGCCGTCGCCTGCAAGACGGCGGGATCCAGGTGCTTGATGTGCGCCGCGAAGGCGAATGGGAAGCAGGCCACATTGAGGGCGCGGACTGGTATCCGCTGGACCGCTTCAAGGCCGCGCTGCCGCCATTGCAACCTGATACGACAGTGGCCGTGCACTGCAAGGGTGGTTATCGCAGTCTCATCGCGTGCAGTCTGTTGCAGCGCGCCGGACTTAGGGATGTCATCAATGTGATCGGTGGATTCGACGCTTGGGAGAATGCGGGACTTCCTATCGCTACGGCTGACGCGATGAGCACACCATCATGAGGGATGCTTTCCTCCGAATTGCTCTGCGCTTTACATTGCTGACTCTGACGCTGCCGGCTTCAGGGGCGCTGGCTTCGGCACAGGAAAACCCGAAAACTCCGGCTCAGATCGAGGCCATAGCTGACCGCATCCTCGGCCAGGCCAGGCAGCGTTACCAGATCCCCGGAGTGGTCGTCGGAATTGTGCAAGACGGACAAGTTGTCGTGAAGAAAGGATATGGTGTCAAGAAGCGTGGAACCAGCGATGTCCCCGAGGAAAATACGGTGTTTGCCATTGGGTCGGTCTCGAGAGCGCTGACCGCAATTGGAGCGATGATGCTGGTGGACCGGGGCAAGGTTCGACTTGACGACCCAATCGGTTCTTATCTGCATGGCTTGCCGAGCGAATGGGAACGAATCACAGTGCGGCAATACGTGACGCACACGAGTGGCATTCCGGACTTTCCCAAGTCGCCTAACTTTGAAGTTGCAGTTCGTAGGGCCTCCGCGCATCCGCTTCAATTTCCTCCCGGCACGCAACAGAAGTACACCAACGCGAACGTTGCCATCGTCGGGAAGTTGATCGAAGCCGTCAGTGGCCAGCCATACGAAGAATACATGGAGCAAAACGTCTTCAAGCCCCTGGGGATGAACTCTACGGGCAGTTATCGGCGACTTCTCAAAGGGGATCACGCGACAGGCTACCAGGGTGAGGGACCGAACCAGCACGAAGCCGAGCCGACTGTCACCGAATATGGAATTCCGTCCGGCGGACTGGTCTCCACAATCTCCGACCTCCTCAGACTCGACGCCGCTATGCGCGCCCAAATGCTGATGAAGCCCGAGACCTATCAGCAGATGTACACGAGAACGATCCCGCCGGGCGTTAACACACCGTGGCATTTCACTCCCGGCTGGCAAGCTCGTATGGCTGGCAATGATGACGTGATCGCAAAGAACGGCATGGTCGCCGGTTTTGCCTGCCAGTGGCAATTTGTGCCCTCACGCGGAATTGCGGTCATCATGATCTGGAACCTCTCCGCCAAGAACGACGACCTGTGGCCGCAAACAGCACAAATCCTGCGGCAGGGGTTTGGGGTTCCGACGCAACAGCAGGAAGCGTCAATCCTTAAAGCGACTCCTGAGCCGTAAGGTGCAGGGACTTGCTTCGGCAAAATGGGGCACCTGGCGTCCTCGCGGACAGAATCACGTGAGCGCGTGTCTCTTAGTATCCGTGCTCGCTGCTCTCGCCCAGCTTCACTTTACCGCGGAACATGCGGTAGATGAAGACGAAGTACACGAGGGCAAGAATCATGCCCGGTACCCACCACACGAGGCCAACGCTCAACCCGTGTGCTCCCGCCGCAGTGTTGTAGATAGTCAGGCTGTACTGCTGGCTGGTACTCGCCGGCAGCACGTTGGGATAAAGGGCAAACGCGGCCCCCACCAGCATGCCAGTGATGTACGCACAGGAGGCCAAGAAGGCTCCCTTCTCATTTTGCTTTCGTTGGGCGAAGAAGAGATACAACAGGCTTACGACCACAACGAGCGGTATGACGTAGCCGATCGGCCACTGGTTGTAATTGTCGAGCACCTGCGGGCGAACTGCCAGGGTTGCGACCAAGCTCGCACCTGTCAGCAGCACTTGTACCGGCCACAACATCGACGCAACCTTGCGCGCACGGCTATTAAACTCGCCTTCTGTCTTGGTCGCTAAGTAAAGCGAGCCGTGAACAATCAGCGTCACTAGTGCGACCACGCCACAGATCACGGTGTACCAGTCGAGAATGCCGTTCTGCTCGCCCACGCGCCAGTCGGTCCATAGAGGTTCGAAGAAGTAGCCGTCGGCGTTGAGCGGGACCCCACGCACGACGTTGCCCAGTGCCGCTCCGAAGAAGATGGCCAGCAGAATACTGGCCAGGCCAAAGACAGCGTCGAAGAAGCCTTTCCATAGTTTGTCGTCGATGTGTGTGCGCAGTTCGATGCCGATGCCGCGCAGCATGAGAAGCCACAACACCATCATCAGCGGCAGATAAAAACCGCTGAAGCTTGAGGCGTAGAGCAAGGGGAACGCGAAGTACAGCGTTCCACCGGCGGCGAGCAACCAGACTTCGTTGCCGTCCCAGACTGGACCGATGGCGCGAACTACGGTACGGCGTTCTTCGTCACTCCTGGCCAGGAACAGATGGAGCGCTCCCGCACCCAAATCAAAGCCGTCCAGTAACACGTAAACGGCGACCATCACTGCCACGATCATGAACCATAGAGTTGCCATAGCTATCGCACCTCCGCGGGAACGCCCGGAATGTTCTTGACCTTCTCCGGCACAGGCTCAGGGCCGTGCTGGATCTCGCGCAACACCAGAAACAGGAACAGCATGGAGAGCACGGTGTACATTCCGAGGAAGCCGAGAAAGCTGAACCAGCCGTTGCCGGCCGAGACCATCTTGGAGTAACCGTCCACGGTGCGGAGCAAGCCATAAACCAGCCACGGCTGACGGCCGAGCTCTGCGGTCATCCAACCTGCCGTATTGGCGATGTACGGGAAGGGCGTCAGCAATAGCAGGACCCAGAGCATCCAGCGGGCTTCATACAGTTGGTTGCGCCATAGCAGCAGAGCCGCGATGGCGGAAATCGCGATGAAGATGGTGCCCAGGCCTACCATGATGTGGTAGGCGTAGTACAGCAGTGGAATGTTGTCCGGCCAGTCTTCCTTGGGCACCTGGTCTAAGCCTTTCACTTCTGCGTTCCAACGGCGCCAGGTCAGGAAGCTCAGGGCCTTGGGAACCACGATTGGATTGTCCAGCCTCTGTTCCGGAACGTTCGGCTGTCCGAGGATGACCAGCGGCGCTCCGGGTTGTGTCTCCCACAGCGCCTCCATCGCCGCCAGGGTAACCGGCTGTTTTCTCGCCACCATGCGTCCTGCCCAGTCTCCGGTAGGGAAGAGTTGCAACGCGCTGAAAATCAGACCGGCGATGACGCCTACACGGACAAAGATGCGTCCCTGCCCCACGTGCTTCTGCCTGAGAAGGTAGAAGGCGCCGACGGCGCTCATGACGAAGGCGCCGGTGATGACCGCACCGCTCATGTTGTGAGCGTACTGCAGCCAGGCCCAGGAATTCAGCACCAGTTCCCAGAAGCTGGTCAACTGGAAAGAGCCGTCAGCGGCCCGCTCATAGCCGACCGGGTTCTGCATCCAGGCATCGGTGGCGACGATGAAGTAGCCCGACAGCCAGGAGCCGAGGAAGACCATCAGCGCGGCAAACCAGTGTTGTACCTCGGTCAGGCGTTTTTCGCCGTAAAGGAAAAGACCGAGGAAGGTGGATTCCAGAAAAAAAGCGAAGCAGCCTTCCATGGCTAGAGTCTGTCCGATGACGCCGCCGGCAAAGCGCGAAAAATGTGACCAGTTGGTGCCAAACTGGAATTCCATAGGGATTCCTGTCACCACGCCGATAACGAAATTAATGCCGAAGATCTTCGCCCAGAATCGGGCAGCCTTGTCATAGCGCTCGTCGTTGGTCTTGAGGGCCAAAGTTTTCAGAATTACGATCAGGGGCGCCAGTCCCATGGTTAACTGCGGGAACAGGTAGTGGTAGGTCACCGTGAAGGCGAATTGCAGACGGTGGATCAGGAGTGCACTATCCATGCATAGACCTCCCCATAGAAGCGCTGGTACCAGCTTTTGATGGCATACAACGGCCCAGCAACAGTTTGCTATCCATTGTGCGCCAAGGGGTACAGCTCACACTGTGACTCGCGTCACAAGGAGGCAGTGCAGGCTATGGGCCGGCAACAGCTCTGCGTAACGGCACCGGGCACGTAGCGACTTGACCCTCGGTTCCGGGTCTAAACTGGTAGTGATGCGATGTTGGTTGCTCAAATGCCTGCTTTTTCCAGGTCTGGTCGTGGCGGTGAGTCTTGTGCTGCCACAGGCTCAGAGGCTCCATGCTCAGCAGATGACGAAGCGTCTCATGTTGAAGGATGGTTCCTATCAGTCGGTGGTGAAGTATGAGGTCCAGGGAGACCGTGTCCATTACTACAGCGCTGAGCGTTATGAGTGGGAAGACATTCCAAATTCTTTGATCGACTGGGACGCCACAAAGAAATACGAAGCCGATCTGAGCAGCGGCAAGCTCACGACCAAGATTGAAGAGACGCCGGAGGAAAGAGAGGAACGTGAACAGGAGGAGGCCAACTCACCCGAAATCGCCCCTGGCCTACATCTGCCGGGAAGCGGCGGGGTATTCCTGTTCGATCAATTTCAGGACAAGCCGGAGCTGTCCGAGATTCTGCAGAACGGCAGTGAGGTGAAGAAGAGCGCCGGGAAGAACACTCTTCGGTCAGCGATCAACCCGCTGGCAGGCGCCAAGCAGGATTTTGAGCTCAAGGGCGTACATGCTCAGATTCAGTCCCATGTAGCGCGTCCCACCATTTATGTTGACATCGATGAAGGGACGGGCAACGACATCGCGCTGAGCGACCGCTTCCGAATTGCTCGCGCTACCGTGAAGAACGGGTCGCGCGTCGTCGGAAACGTCAAAGTTTCCGCTACGGGAAAAGTGAGCGAGCAGAGTACTCTGGTTCCGGTGAAGATTGAAAAGCTCGGCACCGGCGAATGGACCAAGGTTACCCCCGTGGCAGACTTAACACCCGGAGAGTATGCGCTGATCGAGATGCTGGGCCCAAACGAGATGAACCTCTACGTGTGGGACTTTGGCGTCAATCCCAACGCGCCGGCAAATCCCAACACGTGGCAACCGGCGGCGAATGCGTCTCCTGCCAGGTGAGAGAGTCGTTGGTTCCATTGACATGAGTGAAATACCAAGCCTGCCTGGCTGTCTGCGACCCACTCATCAGCCCTGCATCCAATGTGTTAGCCTTTTCAGAGGGCGTAGTGTAGTTGACAAGCATATTCTTGTTGGTTGGACCGCCTGTCCAACAGGTACTCCGCAAGGGAAATAAGGTTGATTAATAAGGTAATCGCCAAGGTATTTGGCACCAGCAATGAGCGCGAAATCAAGCGGATCATGCCGCTGGTCGAAGCGGTCAACGCGCTCGAGCCCGACGTGAAGCAGCTTAACGACGAGCAACTCCGAGCCAAGACAGACGAGTTCCGTCAGCGGATTCGCGAGCGTCTGGACGCTGTGGAAGATCCTGACGAGAAAGACCGCGAGCTAGCAGCGGTGCTGGACGAGATTCTTCCCGAAGCCTTTGCTGTGGTACGTGAGGCTGGCCGGCGGGTGCTAAAGATGCGGCACTTCGATGTGCAGCTCATCGGCGGCGTGGTTCTACACCAGGGAAAGATCGCCGAGATGAAGACCGGCGAGGGCAAAACGCTGGTCGCGACCCTGCCCGTGTACCTCAACGCGCTCGCTGGACGCGGTGTGCATGTCGTCACCGTGAACGACTATCTTGCCAAGCGCGACTCGGAGTGGATGGGCAAGCTTTACACGTTCCTGGGACTGACGGTAGGCGTCATCGTCCACGACCTCGATGACAACCAACGCCGCGAAGCCTACGGCTCTGATGTCACCTACGGTACCAACAATGAGTTCGGCTTCGATTACCTGCGCGACAACATGAAGTTCGACCTGCGCGACTGCGTGCAGCGCGGCCACAACTACGGCATCGTGGACGAGGTGGACTCGATTCTGATTGACGAAGCGCGTACCCCGCTCATCATCAGCGGCCAGAGCGAGGAATCCACGGACAAGTACTACCGCGTCAACCGCATCATTCCGCAGCTTGAAAAGGGCGAAGAGATCGAGCGTGCGCTGGGAGAAGACAAAATCCTCACCGGCGATTATGTGGTTGATGAGAAACACCGTACGATCACGGTGACCGACATTGGCTGGGAAAAAGTCGAGCGACTGCTCGGCATCGGCAACATCGCTGACCCCGAGAACTGGGACCTGAAGCACCATGTGGATACCGCGGTCAAAGCGCACTCGCTGTACCGCCGCGACGTCGAGTATGTGGTGAAGGACGGCGAAGTCATTATCGTGGACGAGTTTACAGGGCGCCTCATGCCGGGCCGCCGCTGGTCCGATGGATTGCACCAGGCCGTCGAAGCCAAGGAGAACGTGAAGATCGAACGCGAGAACCAGACGCTCGCCACGGTTACCTTCCAGAATTATTTCCGCATGTACAAGAAGCTGGCCGGCATGACGGGCACGGCTGAGACGGAAGCTCCCGAGTTCGACAAGATTTACAAGCTCGAGGTTGTCGTCATCCCTACGAACAGGGAGCTCCTGCGTATCGAGAACTCGGACGTGGTGTATCGCACCGAGAAGGAAAAGTACTTCGCCGTCGCAGACGAGATCAAGCAGCTTGCGGAAAAGGGGCAGCCAGTGCTGGTCGGTACCACGTCCGTAGAAAAGTCTGAACGGCTGTCCGATCTGTTGAAGAAAAAGGGTGTGAAGCACGTGGTACTGAACGCCAAGTATCACGAGAAAGAAGCGGAAATCGTCGCCCAAGCCGGACGCCAGGGCGCGATCACAATCGCCACCAACATGGCAGGCCGCGGCACCGACATTCTGCTGGGGGGCAATCCCGAGTTCATGGCCAAGCAGGAGTGCCTAAAGAAGGGGATTGCGCAGCAGCTTCGCGTGGCGGCGGGCGAGGTGAACGCCAAGCCCGATGATCCCAACATCTCGTATTTCTACTACGGCGGTAATGAATACCAGGTACCGACTGGGCAGTGGAACGAGACCTATGCGCGCCACAAGCAGTCCACGGACGCGGAGCATGACGAAGTAACCGCCCTGGGGGGACTGTTCATCCTGGGCACAGAACGCCACGAGGCACGACGCATCGACAACCAGCTGCGTGGGCGCGCCGGTCGCCAGGGTGATCCCGGCGCCTCGCGTTTTTATCTGTCGCTGGAAGACGACTTGATGCGCATCTTCGCCAAGGAGTGGGTATCGAACCTGCTCCAACGGCTGGGCATGGAAGAGGGCGTTCCGATCGAGTCGGGTCTGATCACGCGGCGCATTGAAGCGGCGCAGAAGGCGGTCGAGGCGCAACACTTCGAGGCCCGCAAACATCTTCTCGAATACGACGACGTGATGAACAAGCAGCGCCAGGCTGTGTACGGACTGCGCCGGCAACTGCTGGATGGCATCGATCAGAAGGAACTCATCCTGGAAGACTACGTCCGCGACATTCTAGGCGGGCTGCTGGATAAGTATTGCGCGAGAGACGCCCACGCCGAGGATTGGGACATCAAGGGTCTGAAGAACCAGTTGTTCACCCGGTTTGGGGTGGACATTGCGGCCGAAGGCGTCGAAGCGGAAAATCTCAACCGCCAGGAGCTCGGCGACGCGATCTTCGAGAAGCTGAAAGAGCGCTACGACGGCAAGGAACAATTGATCGGTCCAGATGCCATGCGCCATCACGAGCGCATCATCATGCTGAGTGTGATTGACCAGCAGTGGAAGGACCACTTGCTCAGCATGGACCACTTGCGCGAGGGTATTGGGCTTCGCGGCTACGGGCAGCATGATCCACTGGTGGAGTACAAGCGCGAATCGTTCGACATGTTCGAGGCCATGATGGAGCGCTTTGAGGAAGAAACGGTACGCTACCTGTACCTGATGCAAGTGTTCGAGGCCCCAACGCGTCCTGCTCCTCAACCAGCCCCTTCCCCGGTAGGTGGTAATGGCGATGCAGTCGCCGCCTTCACTACTGGGGGACGACGGAACCGGGCGGCGACCTCAATGGACGACATGGAAGAAGCCTTCCAGCGCCGCAAGCGTCGCGAGTTGGAGCAGGCGCGCATGGCGGGCAGCGGCGATCAAGGTCCAGTGCAACAGGTGGTACGTGGTGACAAGGTCGGCCGCAACGATCCCTGCCCCTGCGGCAGCGGCAAGAAATATAAGAAGTGCTGCGGGGTGTAGAACGCCGCGATTCGCTGTTCGCTCTTCGCTCCCGCACTCAAAGGCCACAGCTAGAGGCGATGAATAGCCCTCCTAGCTTTACTGGAGGCGCAGGTTCCCAATCCAGGTTTGTCTACACCTGTGTTTTTCCTCCTGCCGAGATGTACACTCATCACGAGAAGGAGGTCTTCATGACATTCTGTTCGGCTTGTGGTACCCAGATGTCCGATGGCGCAGCTTTTTGTCCAAAATGCGGCAAGGCAGCAACTCAAACGGGTGCGACAGGTACTCCTTCCGCTCCGTCGCCTGCCCCATCGGCCGGCTATGGCGCAGCCACTGCTTCAGCGACTCCCATGGCGGAGAATGTGGCCGGAATGCTGGCTTATTTCACCATCATCCCCGCGATCATCTTCCTTCTAATCGAGCCCTACAATCGCAATCGCTTCGTGCGGTTTCATTGCTTCCAGTGCCTGTTTACTGCTATCTCCCTGATTGTGATTGATGTTGCTTTGATTATCCTTGCCTCCATCCTTCACTTCATACCAGTGATCGGGTGGATTTTCACCGCGATCATGTGGCCGATCTATAGTTTGGCAATTTTTGCCCTCTGGCTCCTGCTGGTAATCAAGGCATATCAGCATGAGATGTTCAAGCTGCCGTTTGTTGGCGATCTGGCGGAGAAGCAAGCAGGACCATAATCTCCGGCCGTGAAGGTTTGGCGGGGCGGTTAACGCCCGCCTTTTGAGCTCCTCCCCGCTTGACATACCGCCCCCAAAGTGTCATTTGTATTTACTTTTCATTTTTCGGCAGAAAAATCAATCGGGTTGGCGTGGACTCCGGCTTGACCACGGCGGAGTTGGCAGGCCCGACCGAAAAGGGACTTGTGAAGATACGGGTCTTCTATCACGACAAGTGTTTCGATGGAGCCTGCTCGGCGGCGCTATTTACTCGCTTCTACCGCGAGCGCATTCGCGAGCATGCCGACTTCGAATACATGGGTCTGGTGCATCGCGCCGGGGCGCTGTTTAACGAAGCCGACTTCACCGGCGACGAGAATGCCATCGTCGATTTCAAGTACTCCTCTTCTCCGCGCATCACCTGGTGGTTCGACCATCATCAGAGCGCCTTCCTCACGCCCGAGGACGCCTCCCATTTCGAGCAAGAGCAAAGCAAGACCAAGTTTTATGATCCCGATTTCCGCTCCTGCACCAAGTTCATCGCCGCTGTCACCCACGAACGCTTTGGCTTCAATTCCGAGCCCGTGGAGGAGCTGGTCGAGTGGGCTGACATCATAGACGGCGCGCTTTATGACAAGCCGCAGACGGCGGTGGAGATGGGAGCTCCGGCGATGAAGCTTACGATGGTCATCGAGGCGAACCAGGACCCGCTGCTCATCCCCAACCTGATCCCCATGCTTGCCTACAAGCCGCTCGCGGACATCATTGCCGAGCCGATGATCGCCGAGCGCATCCCAGCCCTGATGAAACGGCACCAGCGCTCGATCGAGATCATGCGTGAGCGGGCGCAATGCCAGGACGGAACCGTGTTTTTCGACGTGACCGGCTACGATCTTGAGGGGTACAACAAATTCATTCCCTATAACCTGCACCCCTTGAGCGCCTATTCGGTGGGCCTCAGCAAGAGCAGCTTCCGTACTAAAGTCTCGGTCGGGTCCAACCCCTGGACACCGGTTCAACACCTGGAAAATCTGGCTAAGATTTGCGAGCGCTACGGCGGTGGCGGCCACGCGCGCGTCGGCGCCATTTCCTTCCCGCCCGACAAACTGGAGACTGCGCGCCAGGCTGCCGAAGAAATCGTAGCCCAGTTGCGCGCCAGCTACCGAGCCAACCAGCCGAAATAGAATCGGCCTGCATGCACACCCAATGCGCGACGAAGTAGCAAGGGTGCTCCGTGTCATACTCAGCTTGGAGGTCAACCGCCCAGGTAGTAAACTTTGGCGCACCAAGGGCGTTGTGATGAAAGATACGCAGCCAGGTCGCGTTCGCTTCGGAAGTTTTGAACTCGATCTCAGGTTTGGAGTGCTGTCGGGCGTCGGACGTAGAGTTGTGCTGCAGGATCAACCATTCAAGGTCTTGCGGATGCTGGTTGAATACGACGGCGACATCGTCAGCCGTGAGGAAATCCGTAAGAGACTCTGGCCCAATGACACCGTGGTGGAGTTTGACAGCAGCATCAATGGAGTCATCAAGAAGCTGCGACGGGTTCTGGGTGATACGGCGGAAGAGCCCCAATACATTGAGACGGTGGCCCGTCGTGGCTACCGGCTCATGGCACCGGTGGAACATCCCGAATCCAGCCCCGGAGGCGAGGCGCCGAGCTCTGAGGATTCAAGTGGCGATGCGAGCCGAGAAGAGTCTGCCAATGGAGCGGAAGCTGCGAGCCGGCCGAAGCGTCAGCCCGCCAACCGAACGGGGACGACAGTTTCGCATTACCGCGTGCTTAGCATCGTTGATGGCGGGGGCATGGGGGTCGTCTACCGGGCCAAAGACCTTAAGCTGCCTCGCGCCGTAGCGTTGAAGTTCCTGCCCGAAGAACTGGGAGACGATCCACGGGCGCTGGAGCGCTTCGATCGCGAGGCACGCGCTGCCTCAGTGCTGGAGCATCCCAACATTTGTGCCATCTACGAGTTTGGAGAGCACGAAGGACAACCTTTCATCGTGATGCCGCTCCTGCATGGCCAAACGCTGAGAGACCGGCTGGCCGCAGCTGAGGATGTCGATCCGACAGGCAAGCAGGGAGTATCCCTTCCTGCCGCCGAGTTGCTCGATATCGCCTTGCAAATTACAAGTGGCCTGGAGGCGGCGCATGAGAAGGGCATTATTCATCGCGACATCAAGCCTGCCAACATTTTTCTCACCGACCAGGGCACGGTGAAGATATTGGATTTCGGGTTGGCCAAGTTGCTGCTGCCGGGCGAGGACCAGGTGCATCCATGCGAACTGGACACGGAGAGTGACCCCGAGAAGCCCCGGGGAAAGAAGCGGGATACGAATATCACTCACTTCGGCACGGCTGTGGGCACCACTGCGTACATGTCCCCGGAGCAGGTGCGCGGTGAGCCGCTCGACGGGCGTACCGACCTGTTTTCCCTCGGCGCCGTGCTCTATGAGATGGCTACCGGTCACAGAGCCTTTTCCGACCGCCAGCCTTCCCTACTGATTGATGCCATCCTGCACTACGATCCGGTTCGGCCGTCATTGCTCAATCCCAACGTGCCGGAACAACTGGAGACGGTGATCCTAAAGGCACTGGAACGGGACTCGAGGCAACGCTATCAGTCCGCACGTGAGCTCAAAGCGGACCTCGACCGGATCGCTGCAGGCCAGATGCCGACCGATAGCGGCCGTCGTTTGGCGGTGGAGGAGACCGAGCGTAGACATCGCCGCAAGAAAATGCTGATCATCTTCGCAGCCTGCCTGCTGATCGGCCTGGCACTTGTCTCTATGGCCAAGCATTGGTGGCCGCCGCCGCCTCTGACCCACCGCAGGATTATGGCTGTCCTTCCATTTGAGGCGGTGGGTATCGACGCTGCTACCAACGCTCTGGGACTCGGTCTCACCGAGACTTTGACAGCCAAGCTGGCGCAAGCGAGCGACAGCAACATGATTCAGGTGGTTTCAGCGCGTGACCTGCGTGCTCGTGGGGTGAAGACCGCTGAGGAGGCGCGCCGGGAATTTGGCACAGACCTGGTCTTGGAGGGAAGCCTTCAGCAATCGGGCCAGATGTACCGTATCACCTGCAATCTGGTTGACTCTAAGACGCAGAGACAAATCGCCGCCCGCACCATCACGATTCCCGCGGCCGATTTGTTCGGATTGCAGGATGAGGTGGTCAGCGAAACGCTGGACATGCTACCGGCGCGAACGAAATCGGAACAGCGGCTGGCCTTGATCGCGCACCCGAATACTCAGCCGGCAGCCTACGAGCACTACATGCGTGGGCGTGGCTATCTTCAGGAGTATGAGAAGGTGGAGAACATCGACAGCGCGATTGCGGAATTCGGAAGCGCGATTCAACTCGATTCGAGATTTGCGCCGGCATACGCCGGTTTGGGTGAAGCCTATTGGATCGGGTATCAGCAACAGAATCGTGGCAAAGACTGGCTGACTAAAGCGTCTGACAACTGCGAGAAGTCTTTGACGGTCGCGCCTGACTTGGCTGAGGGCCACACCTGTGTGGGCAATGTGCTTTTCGGGACCGGCAAGTACGAAGATGCGGTGAAGCAGTATCAGCAGGCACTGGAGCTCGACCCGAGCAGCGATTATGCTCTCGGACAGCTCGCGGACGCTTACCAGAAGGTCGGTAATCCGGCCGCCGCCGAAGCCGATTACAGGAAAGCGATCGCGCTGCGTCCTAACTACTGGGCAGTATACAGCGGGCTAGGAGCCCTCTATTGGGGCCAGGCAAGATATGCCGACGCCGCGGAAATGTTCAGGAAGGTCACTGAATTGGCGCCCGAAAACTACAGCGGCTACTCTAATCTCGGCGCGATCTATGTTCTCCAGGGACGTTACGAGGATGCCATCACGCAATTGAAGCGCTCCATTACTCTGCGGCCCACCGTTATCGCCTATACCAACCTGGGATCAGCTTACTTCTCCCTGCGTCGTTACGCTGATGCCGCAGACAGCTTCCAGGAGGGGGCGAGACTCGATGAGCGTAGTTGGTTCAATTGGGGAAACCTGGGAGACGCACTCTACTGGGTCCCAGGCCGGCGTTCCGAGGCAGTGAAAGCCTACCACACCGCCATTTCGCTGGCGCAGGCAAAGCTAGAAGTGAACCCCAGGGATGCAAGCACCTGGGCGACCGTGGCGGGCTACTATGCCATGCTCGATGACCGCCGTCATGCGATGGAGAGTTTGCAGCGGGCTGTGGAGATCGCCCCTAAGGATCCTGACGTGACGTTCAGGGCTGCGATTGTGTACAAGCACTTCGGTGATACCAGTCGCTGTCTGGATTGGCTGAGAAAAGCAATAGCTGCCGGGGTCTCACGCTCCAGTATCCGGGATCTTCCAGACTTCGATGCGCTTCAGGGCAATCCCGAATTCCAGATGTTGGTGGCGGGCAACTAGTCTTCCAGGGCTTATTTCTGAACCACTACGATGGGGTCTTGTGAGCAACTGTTATTACTGCTGGTTATCGTGTACTTGTAGCTGCAACCGCCCGAGAAGTAGGCCAGAAGTGCACATGTTTTGGCTGCCGTGCTTATCGGCCCCGATGACACTGCCTGCGCTCCCGTGACAGCGAAGTTCGCTGCGCTAAACGGACTTGACGCAAACACAAGATTATAGGTTTGCCCATCCCCCATCCACTGCACCTGGTCACCGTTCGCATAATGGAGGGTTACGCTATTGGGAGTCGCCACACAGTTTGCAATGCTCACGGTCTGGGACACTTGGGGCCGCGATTTTAGAATGGAGACAGCCAACGCGCCCACAACGACCAACGCCAATACAATCGCAATCCGACCTCCGGTAGAGGACATGGGCAGATCCTTCTTTGGTTGATTTGATTCGTTCAACAGTAGCATGATGACGACTACTGTCAAGAAAATTGCGAAGCGGATTCCTGTACCGCCACTTTTAGGGTAGTCGGATGCATCTATTCGCTCTGTCTCGAGGTGACGTCCGGTTCGTCACAACCGCTCGTGACCGCGCTCACAGACCTCATGTTCTTTCCCGCCTAGCCTAAGTTGTTGTCGGGGTGCGACAAACCGCGGGTGGCTGGGCGTCGCGTTGCCGGCTTCACAACGGTGTAGGGTGTGCCTCTTTTTAGGCCCGCTCGATCGGCCCGGCTCTCATCAGCACCGAGGACTCGTCCATGCCTATCGTTGACTCCTTCACAGGAAGTACTGTCCGGGAATTCTCCGTCGAAGAACTTAAGAAAGCCGCGCGCTTGATGCGGGGCTATGACTTGGTCGCGCTCTGTGCCGCCGGTTCCGGTCATTCGGGAGGCACGCTCTCCATGATGGAGATCGTTGCGTCCATATATCTGAAGGTCGCGCTCCACGATCCCAGCAATCCAGAGTGGAAGCAGCGTGATCGCATCATTTGGTCGGGCGGCCACAAAGCGCCCGCACTGTACCTCGGTCTGGCCTTTGCCGGCTACTTCCCGATCGAAGACCTAGTCACCTTGCGCAAGCTCTATTCACCGTTCCAGGGACATCCACACCGGCTGAAACTGCCGGGTGTCGAGGTATCAAGTGGATCTCTGGGGCAGGGTCTCAGCATTGCCGTCGGCCTGGCCATCGCGGGCAAACTCGACAGCGATGGGCACACCGTCTTTTGCATCATGGGCGACGGCGAGCAGCAGGAAGGCAACATCTGGGAAGCCGTAATGGAGGCGTCGCACTACAAGCTGGACAATTTGGTTGGCATCATTGACCGCAACCGTCTGCAGATTGACGGTTGGGTGAAGGATGTGATGAACGTCGAACCGCTGGAGGAACGCTATCGCAGCTTTGGCTGGGAGGTCATCGAAGTTGACGGGCACGATGTTGCGCAGGTAGTGGATGCTTTGCAGAAGGCGAAGGGAATTCCGGTGCAAGGCAAGCCCACAATTGTCATCGCCAACACGGTGAAGGGGAAAGGCGTCAGCTTCATGGAGAATGTTGCTGGATGGCACGGTAAAGCCCCAACCTACGAAGAGATGGTGAAGGCGCTGGATGAGCTCGGCCTGAAAAATGTGATTGCCTACGAAGCGCTGCTGCAAAAGGCAAACGAATACCAGAAGGAAGTGGATGTGACGCTGGCAGCCAAAACGCCGAGCTTCTCACGAGAGTACTGGTGGAACAAAGGCAGTCAGATGAAGGTGAAGATGGAACCCACTCGCAAGGGGTTCGGACAATCCCTGCAAAACAACGGCGGCGACGAGCGCGTAGTATGCCTGGGGCTCGACATCTCAGGTTCGATTACCATCAGCGATTTCTATGCTGGTAAGCCGGAGCGCAAAGGCCGTTGGATCAGCATGGGCATCGCCGAGCAGTCGGCTACTGCGGCGGCTGCAGGCCTGGCGCGGGAAGGGAAGCTGCCGGTTTTCGGCACGTATGGAACGTTTGCGGCTGCGCGCAACCTGGACCAGATTCGGGTTTCCATCTGTTACGGGAACTTCAATGTGCTCATTGCGGGAGCGCACTGCGGTGTTTCGGTTGGCCCTGATGGCGCCACGCACCAGGCATTGGAAGACCTGTTCGCTATGTGTGGCCTGCCCAACATGTCCGTGGTAGTTCCGTGCGACGTGGTTGAGACTCGCAAGGCCACCGACTACCTCTTGCTCCTACACGTTGGGCCGAAATACATCCGCTTTGCGCGAGAGGCCACACCCATAGTCACTCGCGAAGAAACGCCGTTCGTCTTCGGCATGGCAAACGTTATTCGCTTACGGCGTGAGGCACCGGAGATGCTTGACGCATTCGACACCGTGCTCGCTCCAAACTACGTCAATGAGCGCGAAGACCTCAGCATCATAGCCTGTGGCCCGATGGTCCCAGAGGCGATGCGAGCAGCGTGGATTCTGAAGCAGGAGTTTGGCTACGAAACGCGCATTATCAATGTACACACGATGAAGCCCATTGATGAGACGGCGATTGTTCGGGCGGCGCAGGAAACGGGCGTAATCATCACTGCGGAAGAGCACCAGATAGGCGCTCTAGCCTGGCGGGTCAGCGGCATTCTGACCGAAAGTCCTGAGCTTTACGGAGCGCCAGTCATCACGGGCGCGATTGGGGTGAAGGACCGCTTCGGTGACTCCGGCGCGCCTTGGGAGCTGATCAAGGAATTCGAAGTCAGCGCCGAGCACATCGCGCAAAAGGCGGTGGAACTGCTGGCCGTCGCCAAGATGAAAAGAGAAGAGGACCGACTCCAACTTACACACTGAAGTTCGGTAATGCCGGCTCTGGGTCGGAAGCGATGCCGAAATCTGGTGGGGGTACAGCTGGGCTTGGTGCTTGCAGCGTATCCACTGGATGCGACTCGTCTTCGGCCAGGGAGACATAGGCGGCGAGGCGCGCCAAATACAGCAAGTCCGCTCCCGCGAAATAAACCAGAGCGACGGAGGCCATAATCAGCCCGATCCAGCCGCGGGCAATATGGTGGGCCAGCCGCAGTGGAGCGAGTACAGCGAGGGACATGGTTCCTGCCCAGATTAGACGCAGCATTGCAAACGCAAATCCCAGGCCAAACAAGGTACCCGTTTGCCGCGACGAAAAGTCCACGGACTGCCCCAGCGCTTCTGCCGTCCCAACGTCATTGCGAATGCAGAAGAGGGGTGCGAGACCAAGGAACCAGTTAAGCACGATACCGAAGGCCCAGGATAGGCCGACTCCAAACGAAAGTAGAAGAGCTGCCAATGCGGCGCGCTGGTTGTGAGCCATGATGACTCCACCCGCCAGCGAACCCAGAGCCACGGCGAGCGCAATCAGCGTCCAAATCGCGCGCCACAGACAGAGCCAAAAAACTGGCGCGAACTTCCAGACCACGTCTTCCGGATCATCGTCGGCTCGAAACATTGCGACTAGACGACGAAGCGTTGCAGCCCGCCCCGCACTTGCCGCCAAAGCCCAAAGCAACGTCAAACCAAGCGTGAGCGTGGCTTGCTCCCACACCAGACGACCGAGGCGGCCGCCAAGAATGTGCGCCGCTGCCCTCTGCAGCAACTGCGGTTGAAACGTCGCAAGTAGTAGCTCGTCGCGGGGAGAGATCTTGAGGCTGTCAAGAAAAAGAACAATGGAGAGAATTGTCAATCCCCATGCGCCCAGACCGAAGCACCACCGCCAGGTCAGTTCGCCCGCCAATAGCGATGGCTCATGCCAGAGAGCGGCGAAACCGTCCTGGAGAGGCGAATACGATCGCGGGCGCGACATGCAACTAAGATACCAGCGGAGGTGCGCTCCGCATTAGGTTCTCGGCTTCGAGAGTACGGTGCAGGGTCAAAGCACGTGCCAAGTCGCCGGTGGTGTCCACAAGCACGTCGGGCGGGGCCTGCTCCAGTGTCTGCGGCGCGAAGCCGTAGGTGACGCCGATGCTCCAAAGCCCAGCATTCCGAGCAGTGAGGATGTCCACCGCCGAGTCCCCGACCATCACCGTTTCTTCCGGGGTGGCGTCGGCCTCGCGCATCAGAGTGTTCGCGCCAAGCGGATCGGGCTTCTTGGTCTCGAAGCTATTGCCGCCATAAATCTGGAAGAAGTAGTCGGCCAGGCCGAGTCCCGCGAGAATGCCTTGCGACGCCCTCACTGGCTTGTTCGTGAGGACCGCCAGCTTGCGGCCGCCGCCACCAATCTGTTGCAAGGCCTCCTTGATTCCCGTGTAGGGATGGGTATTGTCAAGCTTATGCTCCCGATAGTAGGCAAGGAAGTAGTTGAGCGCGTCCTGCAGCAACGCGCGGTCGGCAGGGTCGCCCAGTGCCCGGCGTATCAGCATGGGGGCTCCGTCGCCAATGTAGGTCCCGATGACTTGGAGGGGCAGCTCCTTGCGGCCATGGTGGCGGAGCATGGCGTTCACCGCAGCCGCAACATCGCACTCAGAGTCGATGAGTGTGCCATCGAGATCAAAGATGATAAGCCTGATTTTCTTCAGCGGAATGAGACGAAAAATGCGTATCATTGCCTACCAGTATAGCCATCAGTGTAGCCGTTCGACTTCAGAGCAGTTCG
>Ga0335083_10001575_pt1 | contig 31150 bp, 34 predicted proteins | sample Lox_Sample_42_FD_206716 | JGI IMG/M metagenome (GOLD analysis project Ga0335083, IMG submission 206716) | Soil microbial communities from Loxahatchee National Wildlife Refuge, Florida, United States - Lox_Sample_4.2 | ecosystem: Environmental > Terrestrial > Soil > Wetlands | place: USA...
CGATCCACAGGCATGGAGCGCCTGCTACGAGACGCTCTGATGCGTCTCGATCCCGTGGCAAGTCACTCGGACGTTAGGAGACAGGTGCTCACTTTCCCTCGTAACTGGTTCTTGCGAAGTACGGCGCTTTGCGCGCTTGTTGGTGCTGCGTTTCTTGTCTTCGTTGCGATCGCATTCGCTCCATAACGTTCACTTACGCGCGGGGCATCAACGGCGTCGGTGGCCGCTTCAACACGTCCGGCTTCGCACCGAGGGACTTCAACAAGGTGTGGCATGAGAAGGTCTGGGTGGATGCGTGGACGCATTCGACGACCAGGCGCCGGTTGTCTTCCTCTCCAGGACCCCGACCAAGGCCGATGCGTCGGCAGACGGTTACCTGGCAGGCCTTGCTCCTGATCGCGTGACCAAGGTCGAGCTCATTACAGGCGGCAAGCGGGAGGTCGGCATCCTCGGGAACAACGCGTTCTTCTTCGAGTTGCACGGGCCGCCCGACAGCTTGATGGTCACGTACGGGGACGGCTCAACCCAGATCGTCGACGCGTATTGATAGACCCAAGCCGCTTGATGGCGTTCAGGTCGCATCAGTCTGGGGCCCGCCGTCACGGCCTTGCCGGTCTCGTCCTCGTGACGCTCGTTGTGGGCGGACTTGTGCTCGGTCTACAAGCTGCAGCCGGCGATAGGAGCTCCGGAGCGAAGAGGCAGTCGCTCAACCCAGTTGTTCGAGCGGTTGACGCCGTCAGTGCTCTTAAGAACCCTGCTCTCGCAGTCGCCGCTGTCCCTGACCGCGTTTCCAGCGTGGCATATGACCTGAGCAATCCGCCCTCGAGCGTTCCTGCATCGCTCAGGCCGGGTGTCTTGGACGTCAACCCTTTCGAACAACTACTTCTACTACCAACTCATGAATCCAAGCTCTGGTTGGCCTACCTCTCTGATCGTCACATACAGCGATGGTTCAACCTCTGCAATCGATCTGCCGCACCCTTAGCAGCTCTCGCTGAGGACAGCGTTCGTAGAGCGAGCCAGGCTCACTGCTCGCGCGGCTCCCAGTGGAAGTAGCGCAGCGCGACGACCAGGCCGACCAGGCCCCAGGCCAGGAGCGCCGCGATCGAGCCCGGGTACGACCAGATCGGCTGCCCGTGCAGCATGATCCCGCGCACGATCCGGAGGAAGTAGGTCAGCGGCAGGACGTCGGCGATCCAGCGCAGGACCGCCGGGAACGAATGCGGCGAGAAGAACGCCCCGGCGAGGAACGCCGCCGGCAGGTAGATTGCGTTCACGGCCGCCGAGGCGCCCTCCGCGCTTCTGATCAGCGAGCCGATCGCCACGCCCAGGCCGCAGAAGCAGACGGCGCCGAGCAGGAGCGTCAGCACGAGCGAGAGGGGCTGGCCGGGAAAGGCGATCCCGAACAGCAGCCGCCCGAGCACGAGCAGCGCGAGCACCTCGACTGCGAACGCCGCGAGGAACGCCGTGAGCAGCGCGGCGATGTAGGCCGGCGCGGGCAGCGGCGTCGCGCGCAGGCGCTTGAGCACCCCGGACTCGCGGCGGATCACGAGCACGATCGCAAGCCCGGCAAAGGCGATCGCGATCGCTCCGTAGCCGATCATCCCCGCGAGGAGGAAGTTCGTCGCGTGCACGTTTCCCTCGCTCTTGATCCGGTCGTGCCGGTAGGTCGAGCCGAGCAGGACGAAGAAGACCATCGGCAGCAGGAACGTGAAGAAGGCGAGCTCGCGGCTGCGCACGTAGAGCAGCAGCTCGCCCCGCAGCTCGTGCCGGAAGAGCCTCATTCGCTCTCCCGGGTCAGCTCGAGGTAGACGTCCTCGAGCGTCGGGCGGGTGACGACGAGCCCCTCGAGCTCGCGGTTCTCCGCGACGGCTTTCGACGTGAGCTCGTGCAGGACCTCGGTTGGCCGGTCGGTCTCGAGCGTCACCTCGCGGCCGTTCTCGCGGTAGCGGATCTCCGTAGCTGGGGTCCCGCCGATCAGCTCGGACGGCGGTCCCGCCGCGACGACCGCTCCCTGCGCGAGGACGGCGACGCGGTCGGCGAGGTGCTCGGCCTCGTCGAGGTAGTGCGTCGTCAGCAGGATCGTCTTGCCGAGGCTACGGAGAGAGCTGAGCGTCTCCCATGCCTGGCGCCGCGCGTGGGGGTCGAAGCCGGTGGTCGGCTCGTCGAGGAAGATCAGCTCGGGGTCGCCGATCAGCCCGAGCCCGAGGTCGAGCCGCCGCTTCTGGCCGCCCGAGAGCCTGCGGACGAGCACGTCGCGCTTGTCGGCGAGGCCGATCAGCTCGACGACCTCGTCGACCGGCCGCGGGCTCGAGTAGTAGCCGGCGAAGAGGCGGAGGCTCTCGGTGACCGTCAGCGTCTGGTACATCGCCGACGACTGGAGGACGACGCCGATCCGCTCGCGCCACTCGCCGCCGGCCTCGGCGGGGTCGACCCCGAGCACCTCGACCTCGCCGGCGTCGCGCTCGCGGTAGCCCTCGAGGATCTCCACGGTGGTCGTCTTGCCGGCCCCGTTCGGGCCGAGCAGCCCGAAGACCTCGCCGCTCTCGATCTCGAAGCTGACTCCGCGCACGGCCTCGAGGTCGCCGTATGACTTGCGCAGGTCGCGGACGCTGACCGAGGCCACGCGGCCTCAGTCCTCGAGCTGGAGCTCGAAGGCCCCACCTGCCGGGAACGGCGGCTCGGGACCGCCGCTCAGCTCTGCGGCGATCCGCCCGCAGTCCGGCTGGTGGCCGACGACGACGACGGTGTCGCCGCGGCCCCTGACTGCCTGGAGGAGCGTCTCTGCCGTCGCACCGGGCGCCAGCCGCTCGTCGGTCTCGACCGGGGCGGTGAGCGCGCGGCCGAGCTCCGCCGCCGTCTCGCGCGCGCGCAGGAGCGGGCTCGTCAGCACCGCATCGGGCCGCACGTCGTCGTCGGCGAGCCGCTGGCCGAGCTCGCGCGCCGCCTCGCGCCCGCCCGGGGTGAGCGGGCGCAGCTCGTCGGGGTTGCCCGGGGCGGCCTCCGCATGGCGGACGAGAACGAGCCTCACGCCGCCGAGCATAGTGCCCCGCGCTGGATAGTCTGGCCTTGATGCGGAAGCTGCGCTACGTCGTCGCCGATGTGTTCACCGACACGCCGCTCGCCGGGAACGGCCTCGCCGTGTTCACCGACGGCCGCGGCGTCGAGACGGAGGAGATGCAGCGGCTCGCGCGCGAGATGAATCTCTCCGAGACCGTGTTCGTGCTCCCGGCCGAGGGAGACGGCCATGCGCGGATGCGAATCTTCACGCCCGCGACCGAGCTCCCGTTCGCGGGCCACCCGACGCTCGGGACGGCGTTCGTGCTCGCGGCGCCGCTGCAGCTGTCCGTGATCCGGCTCGAGACGAAGGCCGGCGTCGTGCCGGTGGAGCTGGAGCGGGAGGGGGCGAAGATCGTCTTCGGCCGGATGGAGCAGCCGCTGCCCAAGTGGGAGCCGTTCGGCAACGAGGCTACGCTTCTCGGAGCGCTCGGGATCGAGCGGAGCGAGTTGCCCGTCGAGCTCTACGACAACGGCATGCGCAATGTCTACGTCGCGCTGGGCTCCGAGGACGAGGTGGCTGCGCTGCGCCCGGACATCTCGGCGCTCGCAACGGAGATGCCCCCCGTGCTCGGCATCAACTGCTTCGCAGGCTCGGGCACACGCTGGAAGACGCGGATGTTCGCGCCGGCGGGCGGCGTCGTCGAGGACCCGGCCACCGGGTCGGCCGCAGGGCCGCTCGCGGTGCACCTCGCCCGGCACGGAAGGATCGCGTTCGGCGAGGAGGTCGAGATCTCCCAGGGCGCGGAGATCGGCCGGCCCTCGACGCTCTACGCGTGGGTCGACGGCTCGCCGGAGCAGCTGGAGCGCGTGGCGGTCGGCGGCAGCGCCGTCGTCGTCGCGCACGGTGAGTTCAGGCTTCCCTAGTAACAGACTGTTACAAGGGTCTCGCGTTCTCGAACCGACTCCGAGAAACCGAGTCCAAGTAACAGTCTGTTACTTGGAGGTCCGGGACACGATGTCCGGCTAGTCGGCGAAGGCGATTGCTTCGATCTCGGGCAGCTCCGGGGCGAGCGAGCGCCAGAAGACGCCGCCGTCCGTCGAGAGGTAGAGGCGGTTGCGGGCGGCGTAGAGGACGAGGTCGGGGTCGTCCGCTGAGATCGCGATCGCCCGTCCGGGCGGAAGGCCGCCGCCGGCCTCGCGCCACGTCTGCCCCGCGTCGTTCGAGATCGCGAGCGGCGGGCGGCGATCGACGACCGCGATCACGGTCGAGCCCGATGCGGCCCCGGCCACGACCAGGGGCAGAGACAGGTCGAGAGCTGCCGGCTCGACCTCGGCGTCCGCCGCGTCGAGTACGACCTCGACCTCGAGGTCGATCTCGTAGACGCCGTCGACCGTCCGGACGAACGCCCTCATCGAAGACGCCGGCTCAGGAGCCCCGCCACGAGCTCGCTGGCCCGCCGGGCGGCGGCCGCCGGCGCATGGCCGGACGACCGCGAGACGATGTAGGCGGCCGCGAAGGCGTCGCCCGCGCCGGTCGGGTCGGCCGCGCCGTCGATCACGCTCGCCGGAACCCGCTCGAGCTTTCCGTCCGCGAGAACGAGCGAGCCCCGTGAGCCGAACGTGACCAGCACCTCGGGCACGCCGAGTGAGCGCAGCGCCTCCTCGTCCGGCTCGCCCACGAGCGCCTGCGCCTCCTCCTCGGAGAGCTTCAGGACCGTGACGTGCCGCAGCACCTCGGGGTCGTAGCCGTCGTTCAGCTCCAGCGGGCCGGTCCGTGGAGGACGGACGAGCCCCTGCCCGTCGAGCGACACGCGCCGCCCGTTCGCGAGCTTGGCCATCGTCTCGGCGGGGAAGTCCGACTGGGCGAGCGCGCCCGCATGCACCCAGCGCGCGCCGCCGAGGCTGCGTACGTCCTCGGGCGTCCACGCGTCTCCGATCGCCAGCACGTCCATCTCGCGGTGGTCGCCCTCGTAGCGAAACGCGTACGTCGCCGTCGCCTGCGCGGGACGCCAGAGCACCGGCAGGCCCAGCGGGACCAGCGCGCGGGTGAACATCCGCCGGTCCTCGTCGGCGCACTTCGCCACCACGAGCGCCCGGGCACCGAGCGCGCGCAGCGCCCGCGCCGCCCAGTACGGAGGCCCCCCGGGGCGGGGCGCCTTGCCGTCAACGAGGTCGCGGGAGAGGTTCCCGACTACGGCGATCCCCGGCACGCGCCGAGACTATCGACCCCGCGAGGAGGGCCAGGACGAACGACGCCGCAAAGCTCGGCAGCGAGGCGCTGAAGTCGATGGGCCCCTTCGTGTGGTGGATCAGGCTGAGCCACCAGTGCGGGCCCTGGGGCAGAAGCCACTGGTAGATGGCGAAGCCGACGAGCCAGGCCAGGATCTGGCCGATTCGCACCGCGGGGCCCTCGAAGATCGCGCGGCGGTCGTAGTGCAGTCCCGCAAGCAGCCAGTCGGCGATCAGCACCCCGAGCAGCGGCATGAAGAAGGAGCCGAGCAGGAACAGAAACGTCTGGTAGTTCCGCAGGTCGAGCAGCAACGCGCCGCCGGTCGCGATCGCGGCAACGAGCGCGATCAGGAACTTCTGCGGGAGGCGCGGGAAGACGTTCTGGATCGAGACCGCGGTCGAGTAGATGTCCGCGAACGCCTCGTCGGTCTCGTCGACGGTCAGCGCCAGCAGCGCCATGACGCTCAGCACGCCGCCCGTCGCGACCGCAGCCGGGATCGCCGCCGCGTCGCTGATGTGGCGCGAGAGCAGGAGCAGCGCGCCGAGCCCGAACATCCAGATCGTGGGGACGAAGTAGCCGAGCCCCGTCCCCCAGAATGCCCCCCGCCGGTCCCGCCCGAAGCGGGTGTAGTCGGCCGCGAGCGGCGTCCACGAGATGATGCTCGCCAGCACGAGGTCGAAGCCGGCCCACGCGGAGCCGCCGTGGCCGTTGCCCTGCCAGAACGCATGCAGGTTCGAGCGGTCGAGCACCCACCAGGTGAGGTAGAGCAGCGAGGCGAGCACGACCCAGATCGCGAACTTGCGCACGTAGCGCCGCACGAAGCCGATCGGCCCGAGCAGTGCGAGCGCCACCGAGATCGCGCCGAAGAGCAGCGTCCAGAGCCAGCGCGCGTGGAAGCCGAGCACGCGGTCCGAGAGCGCGGCCGCCGCGGTCGCGATGATCAGCAGCTCGAAGATCGACCAGCCGATGTTCTGGACGACGTTCAGGAAGGTCGGCAGGTACGAGCCGCGCTGTCCGAGCGGCGCGCGCAGCAGCACCATCCCGGGCACGCGGGCATCCGTGCCGATCGCGCCCGCAATCCCCAGGAGCAGGTTGCCGACCAGCGCCGCCGCGACGATGGCGACGAGCGCCGAGCGGAGCGAGAGCCCGAGCCCGAAGTCGCCGTCCACCAGCACTGCGCCCGCGACGATCACGAGCAGGCTGACCGAGAGGCTGCTCCAGAGCAGGAAGAGGTCGACGAAGCCGAGCACGCGCAGGCGCTCCGGCACCGGCTCGATCCCCCAGCTCGGTGTCCGCTCGTCCATCGCCTCCCTCCGCCGGCATTACCCGGATCAGGTTCGTCGGGTCTGATCTCAGCCGCTCGCGGCGGCACCCCGGATGGCGAATCGTAGCGCTAGGAGCGCTCGGCCCGGCCCGTGAAAGCGGCGACGGCGCCGAGACCGACGAACACCGAGCCGGAGACGTAGCGCTGGACGCGCGGGAAGCTCGGGCTGAGCCGCAGGCGCTCGCCCAGGGTTCCCGAGACCAGCGCCCAGGTGCTGTCGCTGAAGAAGCCCAGGGTCGCGAACAGCAGTCCCAGCACGAGGATCTGCGCCCAGGCGGCACCTGCGTCCGGGTCGACGAACTGCGGCAGGAACGCGAGGAAGAACAGCGCCGTCTTCGGGTTCAGCGTGTTGACGACGATCCCCTGGCGGTAGAGGCGGCCGAGGCTGCGGGTCGGGCGGGCCTGCGGCTCGAGCTCGGGCTCGAAGCCGAGCAGGCGGCGGATGCCGATGACGACGAGGTAGGCGGCGCCGAGGTACTTGACCGCGTCGAACGCGAGCGCCGACGACGCGAGCAGCGCCGAGAGGCCGATCGTGGCGGCCAGGATGTGGACGAGCGTCCCGGTCGTGATCCCGGCGACGGCGACGATCCCGGCCCGCCGCCCGTGCGAGACGCTTTGCGTCACGACGTAGAGCACCGCTGGCCCCGGCACGACGAGCAACAGGAGCGCCGCTCCCATGAAGACGGCCAGGCGCGAGGGGTCGATCACCTCTGCGACGTTACACGTCCGGGCCGGGCACACTTTCCGGGCCGTGGCCAGGACGGACAGAACCATCGTCGCGATGGGCGGGCTCAGCTGGGACGACGCCGAGCGCCGCAGGCTGGAGGACTACGTGCTCGGCCTCGCAGGGAGCGACTGGCCGAAGGTGCTGTTCGTCCCGACCGCCTCCGCCGACGAGCCCGCGATGTCGCTGCTCGTCCACACGCAGCTCGGCGACCGCGCGCAGGTGTCGCACCTCCCGTTCTTCCCGTGGCCGCCCCCGGATCTCAGGAAGCAGGTGCTCGCGCAGGACGTTCTCTACGTGGCGGGCGGGAACACCGCGAACGCGCTCGCGGTCTGGCGCGCGCACGGCTTCGACGCCGTTCTCCGCGAGGCCTGGGAGGCGGGCGTCGTGCTCGCCGGCTGGAGCGCGGGGATGATCTGCTGGTTCGAGGCCGGGGTCACCGACTCGTACGGCCCGCAGCTCGAGGGGATGCGCGACGGGCTCGGCTTCCTGCCGGGCAGCGCGTGCCCGCACTACGACGCCGAGGAGCTGCGGCGCCCGGTGTACGCGAGGCTCGTCGCGGAGGGCTTCCCGTCCGGCGTCGCCGCCGACGACTTGGTCGGCCTGCGCTACGAGGGGACCGAGCTCGCGGAGGTCGTGAGCGGGCGGCCCGGAGCGGGCGCCTACCGGGTCACACCGGACGGCGAGGAGCCGCTCGAACGGCGGCTGCTCTAGCAGCTAGCAGCTAGCAGCTAGCGCTTATAGGTGACCTCGCCGGCCTCGATCGTCCGGAGCTCGCCGCCGACCTCGACCACGAGCGCACCCGCGCGCGAGATTCCGACCGCCTCGCCCGTTGCGCCGTCGACCGTCACCGTCCTCCCGCGCAGGAAGTCTCGGGAGCCCAGGCCGTCGTAGATCGCGTCAAGACCCCGATCGAGCCAGCCGTCGTAGTTGTGCTCGACGCGTGCGAGCAGGGACGCGAGGAGCGGTGCGCGCTCGTGCGCGGCACCGTCGACCGTCCGCAGCGAAGCGGGCGCCACGGTCGCAGGCGGGAGCTCGGTCCGCTCCTGGCTGACGTTGATCCCGATCCCGAGCACCACGACGTCCTCGCGACTCTCCGCGAGGACCCCCGCGACCTTGCGCCGGTTGACCATCACGTCGTTCGGCCACTTGATCTGCGCAGCGAGCCCGAGCGCGTCCTCGACCGCCTCGGCCGCCGCCAGCCCACCGACGAGCGAAAGCTGCGCGAGGTCCGGCCCCGGCGGTGGCCGGAGCAGGATCGAGCAGAGGATCGAGCTGCCCCGTGGCGCCTCCCAGGCCCGCCTGAGCCGCCCCCGGCCGGCTGTCTGCTCCTCCGCCACTGCGACCGCACCCTCCGGCCCGGAGCGGTCGATCAGCGTCTGCGTCGACTCGCACCGCTCCGCGTAGGCGTACGGCCGCCCGAAGCGCCCCGTCAGGAGCGGCTCGACGGCCTCGGGCGCGAGGGAATCTCCGCTCACACTCGCTCGACGCGAACCGCGCTCACCTTGTACTCGGGCGTGCCGATCAGCGGGTCGCCCACGTCGTGCGTGAGCCAGTTGACTTTGGCCTGCGCGAAGTGGAGCGCCATCCACACAAGGCCTGGGTAGACGCGGTCTGAGACGGTCGCCCGCGCCTCGAGGTCCCCGCGGCGAGAGACCAGGCGCACCCAGTCGCCGTCGGCGACGCCGAGCGCGACGGCGTCCTCGGCGTTCATCTCCACGAACGGATCCTCCTGTTTCTGGACGACCCCTTCCTCGCGCATGGTCATCGTCGCCGAGTTGTAGTGGTAGAGCGTGCGGCCGGTCGAGAGCACGAGCGGGTACTCGGAGTCGGGCGGCTCGATCGGCGGCTGGTACTCGACCGGGAAGAACTTGCCCTTGCCGTTCGGCCGTGCGGGGTGCGGAGAGTGCAGGTACATCGAGCCCGGGTCGTCGCGGTCGAGGCACGGCCACTGCAGGCCGACCTCCTCGATCCGGTCGTAGCGGATCCCGTACCAGTTCGGCGCGAGGTCGGCGAACTCGTTCCAGACGTCCTCGGCCGAGCCGTACTCGGGCCAGTCGGCGCCCAGGGCGCGGGCGAGGTCGATCACGATCCGCCAGTCCTCGCGCGCCTGCCCCGGGCACGGCACCGCGCGGCGCACGCGCTGCACGCGCCGCTCGGTGTTCGTGAACGTCCCGTCCTTCTCGGCGAAGCTCGACGCCGGGAGGACGACGTCCGCGTGCTCGCGGCTGGTGTCGTTCAGGAACAGGTCCTGCGAGACCAGGAACTCGAGCCTGTCGAGCCCCTTCTCGACGTGGTGCGCGTTCGGCTCGGTCTGCGCCGGGTTCTCGCCGATCAGGTACAGCGCTCGGATTCGCCCGTCGTGAAGGCCGGACATCATCTGGTCGAGCCGGTACCCGGGCGTCTCCGGCATCTCCACACCCCAGGCGTCGGAGAACTTCCGGCGGTTCTCCTCGTCGACCGCCTGGTACCCCGGGAAGTAGGCCGGGTTCGCGCCCGCGTCGTTCAGACCCTGGACGTTGTTCTGCCCGCGGAGCGCGTTGAGCCCGGTCGACTCGTAGCCGAGGTGGCCGGTCATCAGCACGAGGTTCGAGAGCGACCAGATGTTGTCGATCGCGGACGCGTGCTCGGTGATGCCGAGCGTGTAGAAGATCGCCGCGTGCCGCTCGGTCGCGTACTCGCGGGCGGTGGCGCGAATCGCCTCGGCGGAGACGCCGGTCATCTGCTCGGCCTCCTCGGGCGTGTAGCGGGAGACGACCTCGGCGACCGCGTCGAAGTCCTCCGTGTGCTCGCGGATGTACTCCTCGTCCTGGAGCCCCTCCTCGAGGATCACGTGCATGATCGCGTTCAGGAGCCAGACGTCGGTCCCGGGCCGGAGCTGCAGGTGGCGCTTCGCGATCTTCGTCAGCCAGATCTTCCGCGGATCGGCGACGACGAGCGTGGCGCCGTCACGCACGGCCTTCTTCATCCGCAGCGCGAGCACCGGGTGCGCCTCGGTCGTGTTCGAGCCGATTACGAGCAGGAAGCGGGCGTTCTCGATCTCCGGGATCGAGTTGGTGGTTGCTCCTCTGCCTAACGACCTGACCAGGCCGTAGAGGGTCGGCGCGTGTCAGGTGGCCTCGCAGGAGTGGACCGAGTGCGTCGCGAGCGCCGTGCGGGCGAGCTTCTGGATGAGGAAGTTCTCCTCCATCGTCAGCCGCGCCGAGGCGAGGACGCCGACTGTCTGCGGGCCGTGCCGCTCCTTCACCCCCTTCAGGCCCTCGGCCGCAGCCGTCAGCGCCTCCTCCCAGGTCGCCGGGTGCAGCTCTCCGTCCTCGCCACGGATCAGCGGCTCGGTCAGACGGTCCGGATGGTGGACGAAGTTGAACGCGAAGCGTCCCTTGACGCAGAGGTTGCCCTGGTTCGAGACGTAGCTCGGGTCGGAGGTGATCTTCACGATCCGCTTCGTCTCGGGGTCGACGTTGATGTCGATCTGGCAGCCGACGCCGCAGAACGTGCAGGTCGACTTGACCTTGTCGAGACCTGCCTCGTGGCCGGCGGGCTCGCCTTCGAGGAACTTCTCGTAGATCGCGCCGGTCGGGCACGTCGAGAGGCAGCCGCCGCAGAGCTCGCACTCGGTGTCGAGCCACGACTCGCCGTGCGTGGGGACGACGCGCGCGGTCGGCCCGCGGCCCTCGAGCGTGAGCGCCGAGCACTGCATCACCTCCTGCGTGTAGCGCACGCAGCGGTTGCACAGGATGCAGGCGTCCGGGTCGTAGCCCATCAGGCGGTTGCGGTCCTCGTAGCCCTCGCGCTTCGCGTCGGGAAGCATGAACGGCGCCTCGGCTCCGAGCTCGCCGGCGAGATCCTGGAGCTCGTTGGGCCGGCCGCCCGGGCTCGGGTTCAGGTGCTCGGCCAGCAACATCTCCGTCAGCGTCCTGCGCAGCTGCGGGACGTCCGAGTTCGTCGAGACGACCATTCCCTCGGTCACCCGCGTGGCGCAGGCGGGCAGCGGCCTCGGCGCGCCCTCGACGCCGACCACGCACATCCGGCAGCCGCCGTAGGGGTCGAGCTTGTCGTCGTGGCAGAGCGTGGGGATGAAGACGCCGTGACGCGCGGCCGCGTGGACGAGCAGCTCGCCCTCGGGTGCGCTGACACGTTTGCCATCGAGCGTGAACTCGACCACGGCGTTCACCGTACCGGTGTCTCCAGGTCGAGGAACAGCCCGGGCCAGTGGCGGAACGCGCTCCTAACAGGGACCGGCGCTGCCTGGCCGAGGCCGCAGATCGACGTCGAGACCATCGCGTCGAGCCACTCCTCCACCTGCTCGCGCTGCATCGCGACCGCGCCGGCCGCGAGCTCCTCGATCACGTGGTGCATTCCGCGGGTGCCGATCCGACAGGGCGTGCACTTCTGGCACGACTCCTCGGCGAAAAAGCGCATCGTCTCGGCCAGCAGCTTGAGCGGCGAGTACGTCGCGGGAAACACCTGCAGCGCGGCCGAGCCGGGAGACGCGCCCCACTCGGCGAGCGAGTCACGGGTCAGCGGCACGTCGAGGGCGGTCGGCGGGAGGATCCCGCTCGCGGCGCCCCCGGGGACGAGCGCGCCGATGTCCTGCGAGGCCCCGCCGGCGTGGTCGTCGATCAGCTGCCGCGCGGTGACGTCGAGCGGCGCCTCGTAGCAGCCCGGCTCGCGCACGGTCCCGGAGACCGACCAGAGGCGCGACGGCGTCCACTCGCCGCGCGCGATCCGGGCGACGTGGGCCAGCGTCTCCACGTTGTTGATCAGCGTCGGCCGGCCGAGGTACCCGGACTGGGCGGGAAACGGCGGGCGGAGCCGCGGCATCCCGCGCCTGCCCTCCATCGACTCCAGCATCGCGGTCTCCTCGCCGCACACGTAGGAGCCGGCGCCGACGACGATCTGGACGGGCAGGTCGCGCGCCTCGATCGCTTCCGCGAGGCGGGCGCGCGAGGTCGCGTACTCCTCGCGCAGGTAGACGTACGCCTCGTCCGTCTCGCAGAAGCGCATCGCCAGCTTGAGCCCCTCGAGCAGGAGCTGTGGGCGGAGCTCCATCACGTAGCGGTCCTTGATCGTTCCGGGCTCGCCCTCGTCCGCGTTCACGATCACGACGCGCGGGCCTGGCTCGCTGGAGACGGCCTCCCACTTGCGCCAGGTCGGGAAGCCCGCGCCGCCCATTCCCGTCAGGCCCGACTCCTCCAGCAGCGCGAGCAGGGCCGCGGGCTCGAGCTCCGGCGGCTCACGGAGCTCGTCCGGCTCGAGCAGGAAGCCGTTCGTCCGGTGGACGACCGCCGGCTCGATCGCGTCGCCGCGCGTCAGCACGGGCGCGAGGTCGCAGTGGCCGAGGCACTCGACGCCGAGGACGGTCAGGCCGTCGATGCGCTTCCTCTCGCGCGCGAGCAGGTCCTGCGCCCCGAGGCAGTCGCAGACCGGGCCGATGCAGACGCGCACAGCGTCCGCCGGCACCTCGAGGAACGAGTAGAACGAGACGACCTCGTCCACCTCGCCGCGCCGTATGTTCATGTGGTCGGCGAGGGCGTCCGATAGCTCGGGCGTGACCGGACCGACCTCGCGGCGGATCCGGCCGAGGTTGTCTAGCAGGCGCGTACGCTCGACCGGCAACTCCTCGAGCAGCGAGGCGAGGCGGAGCGCGTCCACGCTAGGCGCCGCGGACCTCGAGCCGGAGCACGTCCGGGCGGTGGTAATGGCCCACCGGGTCGAAGCGCTGCCGCTGCTCGTCGAGGCGCGCGGGCTCGAGCTCCGCGTAGAGGATCCCCTCCTCGTCGTAGAGCGGGCCGGCGAGGTAGCCGCCATCCGGGCCGAGGATCGCCGAGCCGCCGCGGCCGATCAGCTCGTGCCCGTCGAGGAAGCGCGCGAGCGGAAAGTCGTCCGGATAGCCCGCCGCGCGCTGGAAGTGCGAGGGCGCGATCACGAACGCTCGCGACTCGCGGGCGATGTGGACGAGCGTCGACTGCCAGGCTCCGCCGTCGTCCGCGGTCGAGGCGATGTAGATCTCGACACCGGCCTCGTAGAGCGCGAAGCGGGCAAGCGGCATGTAGTTCTCCCAGCAGATCAGCCCGCCGACCCGGCCGAACGGGGTCTCGACCGTCTCCAGGCCGCTGCCGTCACCCGGCCCCCACACGAGCCGCTCGTGATTCGTCGGCACGAGCTTGCGGTGGGAGAGCGCCAGCTCTCCGTCGGGCGCGTGGTACAGCAGCGAGTTGTAGAGCGTCCCGGGCCGCGCGGGGTCGCGCTCGGTAACTCCGGTCACGAGCCAGACCTCGTTCTCCCGCGCGATCTCGCCGAGGCGGCGCTCGGCCGGGCCGGGCACCTCGACCGCCTCACGGGCAAACAGCGCGAACGCCTCCTTCGCCCCCTCCTCGGACCAACCGGCGAGGGCCTTGGCCCAGGTCGAGGACGGGTAGGCGGGGACGAACGCCTCCGGGAACACGACGAGCCGCGCGCCGCTTCCCGCGGCCTCGGCCGCGAGCACGGCGAGCTTCTCGATCGTCCGGTCCCGGTCGAGGATCACCGGTTCGACCTGGACGCAGGCAGCGGTCACGGGCTCGCGCACGCCCGGATTGTCGCGGTCTCAGCGCCTGACGCGCAAGACGGTCTGCATCCCCAGCTGCCGGTGGTCGGCGACCGAGCACCAGAGGCGGTAGCGGCCGGGCACGAGCTTGAGCGTCCGCGTGACCCGTCCGCCCGGGCTCGTCAGCGGGAACGAGTACGTGCGCTTGCCGCCGAACTTGCGCAGGCGCAGGTCGTGGACGTCCTCGCCCTGGTTCTGGAGCTGGATCATCACGCGTCCCGCCTTGACGGAGGCGCGCGAGAGGACGAGGTGGAACTCCGTCGCGCCGACGCCGAGGCGCGCGAAGCTCGGAGCCGGCTGCGCGGCCTGCGTCGTGAGGGCGGCCGCGGCGGCCGCCGCGAGGGCGGCGACCTTGATCACTTGAGGAGCTTCGTGCGGGCGAACGAGCCCGCGTGCGGGATGATCCCGGCCGCGTCCGTCCCGAGCCACTGCTCGAGCAGCGAGCTGTAGAGCCCGCGAAAGTCGGCGGTCGCGCGCAGGTTGCCGTCGTCGTCGAGGTTCGTCACCCCGGGGAACTCGCCGATCATCTTCCCGGTGACGCGCTTGCCGATCAGGAATCCGGTTCCGGCCGCGCCGTGGTCGGTCCCGTCGCTGCCGTTCTCCTCGGCGCGGCGGCCGAACTCCGTCCAGACGAGCGTCAGGACGCGGTCGGCGATCCCGCGGGCCTCGAGGTCGCGCTGGAACGCGTACAGGCTCTGGGCGGTGATGTCGAGCCCGTCGGAGAGCGCCTGCGGCTGGTCGGAGTGGGTGTCGTACTCGCCCGGCGCGCTGACCGCCACGCAGCGGAGCGGCAGCCCGGCCGCGAGCATCGCGGCGAGGCCGGCGAGCTGGCGCGGGAAGCCGTCGTCCGTCTTCGGATACGCGACCGTCGCCCCGTAGTTGTTGTCGCCGCTCTGCGCGAACGGGCGCAGCTGCTTGCGCAGGCGGTCCGACTGGAACGTCGCCTTCGCCGCCTGGTTCAGGAACCGATCGGCCCGCCGGGCGCCGAGCGGACCCATCGCGTCGAGCATCCGGCTCTCCACCTCGCCCCAGACCCCCGGGGCCCAGAACGAGTAGTCGTCCGGCGCCGCGAGCGCGGCGACCGGCACCTTCCCGGACGCGATCGACGGCTGGAGCTGGTAGTCGAGCGAGAGGCCCTGGAGCGGGTTGTCCTTGCTCCCGACGCGGTCGAGGTAACGGCCCATCCACCCGGTCACGAGGCGCGCATCCGTGGCGCCGACCTCCCAGAAGTGCCGCGAGGTGAAGTGCGACTGGTCGGGGTGCGTGTAGCCGACCGCGGGGAGGACCGAGACCTTGCCCTCGCCGTGCAGTGTCGCGAGCGGCGTCAGCGAGGGATGCCAGTGGAGGCGTGTGTCCTCCGTGAACACCGGGCCGGCCGAGGCGTCGAGGTGGAGCTTCGGACGCAGCTTGAGGTACTTCGCGTCGTTTGCCGGGTAGAGCACGGAGAGGGCGTCGGCGCCGCCGGGGAGGAACACCGACACGAGGACGGGCTTTGCGGGCCCGGAGGCCGCGCGCGCGATCCCTTCGTCGAAGAGGCCGAGCTTCCCGACGCCGTACACCGAGAGCGCGAGGCCGAACGTGCGGGCGACGAACGTCCGCCGGTCGAGTCCCGTGCCGGCCGGTGCCGGCATCCCCGTCTCGATCGCCGGGAGGCCGCGGCCCGCCTCAGCGGCCGACTTGCGCACGAACGACGCGCGCGAGAACTCGTCACAGTGGTGGCAGCGGCTCATCAGGAGGTCTGGAGGTCGGGCGAGACCGCGAGCAGCTGGCGCAGTGCGTTCTCGATCAGGGCGGGGTACTGCTTCGTCTTCCAGTCGGAGCCGTGGGCATCGTGAAGCGCGTGCTTGGCGAAGCGCTTCAGGTCGCCGTGCGTCCGGGTCGTCAGCACCGGGTGGCCGAGGTGGCGCTCGGCGCGGCTCATCAGCTTCGCGGCGTTCGGCGGCAGCTTCGCCTTGCCGCTGTCGAGGACGTGGGGCCGGAGGGCGTAGGCCGCGATCATCCAGCGCGCGCGGAAGGTGGCGGTGTCCAGCCAGCGGGTGTCGTCCCAGCCGGCGACGTTCGGCGGGTAGAAGAGCTGCTGGCCCGCGAGGCTCATGAGCCAGGTCCACGCCTCGGTGTCGATCCCGCGCCGGAGCCCGCGCAGGAGGCCTGCGAGGTAGACGGCCGGCGACTTCACCATCCGCGGCCCGTCGTAGAGCGCGGGGTGCCGGAGGATCGCCTCGACCACGGGCTTCACCGCATAGTCGTGGCGGACGTAGAGGTGCTCGAGCGCGCGCTTCGTCCCGGGGTGGGGCGGGACCGGGATGAAGTAGCTCCAGAGCTTCGTGACGAAAAAGGACGGGTGGAGGCGGTGGTGGACGCAGAGGCGGCACGAGTCGCGCCAGTCGAAGTGACCGCGCTTGCCGAAGATCCGCTTGACGCCCGTGTCGTGGCGCTTCTTGTCGAAGCGGAAGTTGACCGGCCCGAGGTTGTCGCTCCAGTCGTTGCGCCAACCGGTCAGCGCACGGGCCTGCTCGCGGACGTCGCGCTCCGTGTAGGCGCCGCGGTCGGCGCCGAGCGTGAAGAGCTCCATCATCTCCCGGCCGTAGTTCTCGTTCGGCGAGTCGGCGGTGTTGTCCGTGCCGTTGAGCCAGAGCAGCATCGCCGGGTCGCGCGTGACGTCCGTCAGGAGCTTCGAGAACGACCCGAGCGCGTGCGTCCGGAAGAGGTTGTTCTGGCGGATCATCAGCCGCGCGGGGCCGACGCCGTCGCGGGAGGTCGCGAACCAGTCGTGCCAGACGAGCGTCATGCGCTCGGTGAGCGGCCGCCTGGTCCGGATCATCCGGTCGAGCCACCAGAGCTGGTCGTGGCCCCAGGCGTCGAACGGCGCGAGCGGATGCCCGTTGTCGTCGTGCGGCTTCGGGCCGCGGAGGCGCTCACGGCCCGGGTGGGTCAGGTGGTGCACGGCGCCGTGGAGCCCCATCTTCGCGAGGCTCTCCGCCTCACCGGGACGCGGGCCGAAACCGGCACGCCAGAGGAGCCTTTCGGCCTGCGGCTTGCCGAAGTGTCCTCGGTACACGGGGGCGGCCATGCAGTTCGTCTATCGGCAGGCACTCGCGGCCCCTCAAGCCCGTTCGGGTTAGGGCCCGAAAATGCGCCGAGAGACGCTTAACCGAGGCTTAATACGGCTGAACGAGGGCTGAACACGCGGCGGCTATAACCCGGGCAATGGGGGCGCGTCCGCGGATACTGCCCGTCGCTGGCCTCGTCGCCGCCGGAGCCCTGGGGGCCGCCCTCGCCCTCGCTGCGGCCGCGCTGCTCGGAGCGTTCTCCGGGTCGACCACGACCGTCCGCGAGCTGGAGCCGATCGATGCCTCCCCCAACTCGACCGCCTTTCAGCCAGGGAAGGCGCTCTCCATCAACCAGATTTACCGGCGCGCAGCGTCGGGCGTCGTCCAGGTGACAGCGACCCAGGTCGTGACCGCGCCGTCGATCGATCCCTTCTTCGGGTTCCCGGTCCCTGCGAAGGAGCGGCAGCAGGCTCTCGGCTCCGGGTTCGTGATCGACAAGGCCGGCCACATCGTCACGAACTACCACGTGATCGAGGGGTCGCGGTCGGTCAAGGTCAGCTTCTCGAACAACGAGAGCATGAAGGCGAGCGTCGTCGGCTCGGATCCGTCCACCGATATCGCGGTGCTGAAGGTGGTCGCCCACTCGCGGGCGCTGACGCCGCTCCCGCTCGGCAACTCGGACACCGTCCACGTCGGGGACTCGGTCGTCGCGATCGGGAACCCGTTCGGGCTCGAGCGCACGGTCACGGCCGGGATCGTGAGCGCGCTCCAGCGGGTGATCCAGGCGCCGAACGAGTACTCCATCGACCACGTCATCCAGACCGACGCTGCCCTGAACAAGGGGAATTCGGGGGGGCCCCTGCTGGACGCACGCGGCACCGTGATCGGCGTCAACTCGCAGATCCAGAGTGGGACCGGGAGCAACGTGGGTGTCGGCTTCGCCGTTCCGATCGACACCGTGAAGACGGTGGCGGCCCAGATCATCAAGTCGGGCCATGCCGAGCACGCGTTTCTCGGGATCCGGGTTCAGCCCGTGACGCCGAGCGTGGCGAGGCTCTTCCGGCTGCGTGCCAGCCAGGGCCTGCTCGTCGCGAGCGTCCAGCCGGGGAGTGCCGCCGCGAAGGCCGGCCTGCGCCCCGGGGCCCAGCAGGTGACGGTGTCCGGCGAGACATACCCGTTAGGGGGCGACCTGATCGTCACCGCCGACGGCATCCCGTTGTCCTCCCTCGACCGGCTCCGCGACGTGATCGCCGACAAGCAGCCCGGCGACAAGGTCGCGTTCGAGATCTGGCGGGGCGACCAGCACATGACCTTGCACGTGAAGCTTGGACGGCAGCCATCCTCGCGGAGCTGACCGTCCACTCCGGCCCCACCCCTGGGGCCCGGTTCCCGGCGGAGGCCGTTCGCCAGCACGGTACCGCCGGGGCAGAGGAAGGAGGCCCGCCGCCTGCCCGGGCCTCCTTTCTCTCCAATCCCGACTAGGCCGTCGCCTGCTCGGCCGCTCCTTTGACGCCCTCGGCGAAGGTCGGGAAGACGTGATGGGCGTGGGCGAGGTCGTCCACGGTCGCGCCGAGCCTCATCGCGAGCGCGAAGCCCTGCACGGTGTCGCCCGCGTTCCGCGACACGACGTGCAGCCCGAGCACGCGCCGGCTCCCGGGGTCGAACACGAGCTTGAACAGGCCATGCCGCTCGTCGATGTACGAGAACCGGCGCACGAACTCGTTGCGCCCGATGCCCACGTCGTGCCCTTCCGCCCGCGCCTGCTCCTCCGTCAGCCCCACTCCGGCCAGCTCCGGGTCGGTGAAGACCGTGGTCGGCAGGTGGCCGTAGTCCGCGGCGGGTGCGTTCTCGGTGAACATGTCCTCGACCGCGATCCGGGCCTGGTACTGGGCGATCGGTGTGAGCTGGGCGATCGCGTTCACGTCACCCGCGGCCCAGATCCCGGCGACGGAGGTCCGCATCCGATCGTCGACGGTGATCCCGGCCCTCGTCGTCTCGACGCCGACCGCCTCCAGGTTCAGCTCTTCGACGTTGGGGACGCGGCCTGAGGCGAGCAGGATCTGCTCGGTACGCACCTCGTGCCCGGCCGACCCGTCGCGCGGCTCGATCGTCGCGACGATCTCGTTGCCGTCGCGCCTGGCGCTGGTGACGAAGACCGAGGTGGCGAACGAGATCCCCTCGTCCTCGAGCGCCGACCGGAGGGTGGCCGACGCGTCGGCGTCGGACAGCGGCGCGATCCGCTCGAGGGCGTCGACGATCGTCACCTCGGAGCCGAAGCGAGTGAAGATCTGGCCGAACTCGAGCCCGACCGGGCCGGCGCCGACGACGAGCAGGGAGCGGGGCACCTTCGTCAGCTCGAGCGCCGAGACATGGTCGATCCAGCCGACGTCGGCGAGGCCGTCGATCGGTGGGACGGCCGTGCGCGACCCGGTCCCGATCAGGATCCGGTCGGCCTCGAGCTCCTGCTCGCCCACGCGCACGGTGCGGGCGTCGACCAGGCCCCCCTCTCCCGGATAGGTCGCGAAGCCGGCTGCCTGCAGGTTCCGGACCCACTGCTCCTGGGTGCTCTTGATCGTCTCCTTCCAGTCCCGGATCCTGGCGAGGTCGGCCCGCGCGGGCCCGGTCTCCACGCCGATGCGCGGCGCGAGTGCGTTGACGTCGTGCAGCAGCTCCGCCGCGACGACGTAGGCCTTCGTCGGCGTGCAGGCGACGTTCGGGCAGCTGCCTCCCCAGCGCTCGCGCTCGACCAGCGCCACCCGGGCACCGTGCCTCCGCGCCGCCATGGCCGCCGCGTCGCGCGCCGCCGAGCCGGCTCCGATCACGATCAGGTCGAACCGTTCGCTCATCTCACGCCTCCTTCGGGCCCGTGTCCAGCGCGATTGTCTCGCCCTTTCGCGCTTCGTTACAGTCGGCCGGATGGCCCAGGTCGCACGGGGCGACGCGGAGCTCCTCGACGCGCTCCGCGCCGGAGACGAGGATGCGTTTCGCGAGCTCGTGCGCGAGTACCAGCCCTCGCTCGTGCGGGTGGCGCGCATCTACGTCCCGACCCAGGCGGCGGCCGAGGAGGTCGCGCAGGAGACATGGCTCGGTGTGCTCAAGGGGCTCGATCGCTTCGAGGGCCGCTCGTCGCTGCGCACGTGGATCTTCCGGATCCTGACCAACATCGCGAAGACCCGGGCGGTGCGCGACGGCCGTACGCTGCCGTTCTCGGCGCTGCAGGACCCCGGGCGCGTGCCCGAGGCGGCGGTCGACGCGGACCGTTTCCTCGACCCCGAGCACCCGCGGTGGCCGGGCCACTGGGCGGTGCCGCCCGAGACCTGGCCGGAGGACGCGCTGCTCGCGGCCGAGACGCGCGAGCGCCTGGCAAAGGCGATCGAGGAGCTCCCCGCCTCGCAGCGTGCCGTGATCTCTCTCCGGGACATCGAGGGCTGGTCGAGTGAGGAGGTCCGTAACGCGCTCGACCTCAGCGAGACAAATCAACGCGTATTGCTTCATCGCGCCCGCTCGAAGGTGAGGGCGGCGCTCGAGTCGTACCTGCAGGAGGACGGCAGGTGAACACGGACGTCGAACAGCTCAGCTGCCGCGAGCTCGTCGAGCTCGTGACCGACTATCTGGAGGGCGCGCTCTCCGCCGAGGACCACGCGCGCTTCGAGAAGCACATCGGCGCATGCCACGGCTGCGGCGTGTACCTCGAGCAGATGCGCCAGACGATCGTCCTCCTCGGGCGCCTGCCGGAGGAGACGGTTGCGCCGGAAGCCGAGCGGGAGCTGCTCGAGGCCTTCCGCGGCTGGCGCAGCGGGTGACGGTCCCAGTCCTCTCGCGGAAGGATTCGGGGCCCGCATGGGAGAACTTTGTGCCGGATGCGACGCGGCTTCTCGAACGCGCTGTTCGGCCTCCTCGTAGTGGTCGGCCTCGTCCTGGCCGTGCTGATGCTCGCCGTGATGAGCGGCCGCTTCGCCTCCGAGCGGATCGACTCCGCCGCCCCGCCGTCGGCGCCGACCGCCTCGCCGGGGAAACGGCGCCCTGCCCCGCCGCCCGCCAAGCGGGTTACGCCCACCCAGGCCGCCGCGACCACCTCTGCAACGCAGGCGGTCGTCCACCTCACGATCGCGGCGACCCGCGGCCCCTGCTGGATCCTGGCGCGCCGCGGCTCGGAGACGGGGGCGATCCTCGCGCAGGAGCTCCTGCCGCAGGGCCAGAAGGTCACGCTTCGCGGCCCGCACATCTGGCTCGAGCTGGGCGCCGCCGCCAACGTCGACATCTCGGTGAACGGCAAGGCGCGCACGGTCCCCGCGGGGACCACCAGCATGCTGCTTGGTTAGCGCGTTGATCGAGCAGCACTTCGGCGAGAGCGCCCCCTGGTCGCTCGGAGTCGAGGAGGAGGTGATGATCCTCGACGCGGAGACGCTCGCGCTCACGCCCGGGGTCGAGGCCCTCGTCGCCTGGGCGGAGGAGCGCGAGATGCCGGGAGTGCTGAAGATGGAGCTGCTCGCGTCGATGGTCGAGCTCGCGACCGACGTCTGCTCCTCGGCCGAGGAGGCACTCGCGACGCTCACCGAGCTGCGGCTGGGCGCGGCGGAGGCCGCTGGCGAGAACGGGCTCGTGATCGCGGCCGCGGGCACGCATGCGTTCAGCACTCCGACCGCGCAACAGATCGCGCCGGATCCGCGCTACCTCGAGTTCGTCGAGTACGCGGGGGTCTCGGCACGCAGGCAGGCCGTGTGCGGCCTGCATGTCCACGTCGGCATGCCGGGGCCGGACGAGTGCATGGCCGCGCTCGAGGGCGTGCTGCCCTGGCTGCCGGTCGTGCTCGCGCTCTCGGCCAACTCGCCGTTCCTCGCGGGGGAGGAGACGGGCCTCGCGTCGAGCCGCGCAGAGGTGCTGGCCCAGCTCCCGCGCGCGGCGGCGCCGCCGGCGTTCGAGTCGTACGCGGCGTGGGAGGCGTTCGTGGAGCGCTTCGTACGGCTCGGGCTCGCGGACGGGTACACGCGCTTCTGGTGGGACATCCGCCCTCACCCGCGCTTCGGGACCCTCGAGATCCGCGCGCCGGACCAGCCGACCGCGCTCGAGCTGACAGCGGCGTTCGCGGCGCTGCTCCAGGCGCTGTGCGCGACGGTCCTCCAGGGCCCACCGCCGGAGCCCGCGCAGCGCGGCGACTACGCCCAGAACCGCTGGGCCGCGCTTCGCTTCGGGCCGCGCGCGGAGCTGATCCATCCGGAGGGCGAGCGGCTCGCGCCGGCGGCCGAGCTCGCGGGCGAGCTGCTCGAGCTCGTCGGCCCGATGGCGCGCGAGCTGGGCACGGCGGAGCTGCTCGGCGTCATCGACCCGACCCGCTGCGAGGGCGACCGGCAGCTCGAGGTTGCACGGGCCGAGAGCCTCGAGGCCGTCTGCGCGGACGTCGCGGCGCGGACGATACGATCGGCGTAGTGCCTGTCCAGTTCGAGACGATCCACGTCAGCGGGATCCGCTGCGAGCGTTGCGTCGGGCGGCTGGCCGGAGCGCTCCGCGGCCACGAGGGCATCGAGCAGGCGATCGCGAACCTCATGGGACAGGTGCAGCTCTCCTGGGACGACGAGCGCACGAACCGGGACGCGATCCTCGCGACGCTGGCCCGCCACGGCTTCCGCCCGCTCGAGCCCGTCTGAGCCGCTCCGGGAATGGCGCGCGCTCTGCGCTCGTTTGACACAGTCGAAAACGGGCATTGCTAGGGTGGCCGCGATGAGCGAGACGACGCCCGAAGCCGAGCCGAGGAAGCTGGCCGAGGAGGCCCGCGACCGCGTCCGCTTCGAGGAGGAGGCGCTCGATCTGGCCGATCAGGTCTACCGGGTCGCAAGGAGACTCGTGTCCACCCGGGAAGAAGCGGAAGACTTGATGCAAGAGACCTATGCACGTGCGTTCCGATCGTGGAAGTCGTTCCAGCCGGGGACCAACCTCCGCGCATGGCTGCTCCGGATCCTCACGAACCTGAACATCGACCGCGGTCGCCGCGTGCAGCGCTCACCCGATCTGCAGCCGCTCGAAGAGGGCGATTACTTCCTCTACAACAAGCTCGAAGCGAGCGGCGGCGACTCCGACGCCGACCGTGTCGACCAGCGCTTGTCGCAAGATGACACTGTGGCTGCGCTGTCGGCGGTCCCGCACGACTTCCGCGACGTGATCGTCCTGGTCGACATCGGCGACTTCAGCTACGCGGACGCCGCGCAGATCCTAGAGATCCCGATCGGGACCGTGATGTCCCGCTTGCACCGCGGTCGGCGTATCCTGAAGAGAGAGCTAGCTGAGCGAACGATTGGGAGCGGTGTGTGATGGCTCCGGGGCTGGAAGTCGATCCGTGCGACAAGTGCGAAGAGATGATGCAGCCCTACATGGACAAGGTGCTCAGCGACGAGGAGCGGGACGAGGCGGAGGCGCACCTCGACGGCTGCTCCTACTGCCGCAAGCGGTACCGGTTCGAGGTCGAGCTGAGGCAGTACGTCCGCACGGCGGTCGTCGAGGAGATGCCGCCCGAGCTGAAGCAGAAGCTCTCGGAGCTTCGGACTCCCCTCTAGCCGGCTAGCAGGTCGCGCTCGGCCGCCCGGTCACGACGACGATGCGGCGCGAGTCCTTGCCGCCTGGGAGCGGGCTCACGGTCCCGCAGCCGAGCTGGGACGCGAGGCGCCGGGCGGCTGCCTCGCCGCCGGGCTCGAAGTAGATGACTGTCCGCGGGTAGTCGAACCGGCCCGCTTTCGTGACGTGGCCGATCCGGTACCCGAACGACGCGATCCGAGTCGCGACCTGGCGCGTGTAGTTGATGTCGCCGCCGCCGTTCAGGACGTCAGTCGTGAAGCGCCACGGCGGCGGCAGTGTCGACGCGTGGCTCGCGGCCGCCGAGCCGCTTCCGCGGCCGAACGCCAGGATGAGGGCCGCGGACAGAACGGCCAGCAGCGCGGCCGCTGCGCCGACCGCAATCCAGCGGGCGATCGGCCGCCGCGGTGGGGGCTCGACCGGCAGACCCGCGAGCTTCCGAGCCTCCCGGTGATCGATGCCGAGCGCGGTCGTGTAGCGCAGCAGCGCCATCACCGCCGCCTCGCTGCTCGGGAAGCGGTAGAGCCGGCCCTCCTCGAGCCACTCGACCTGATCCGGCCACAGCGCCGCGCGTGTCGCAGCCTCGTGCACGGTCAGCTTCCGCTGGAGGCGCAGCGTGGCGAGCACCGAGCTCTGCTCGGCGGGCGCGGGGTCTACGGGTCGGGCGAGCTCCATGACGGTGGCTTCAGGCTGTCGGGAACCTCATCGGCATAGTCGACGTCTCCTGGAGGCCCCAGATCGTCGCAGGGAACGAGGACGGCATCGAGCTCGCGCGCGCCTGCGTCCGGAATGCGGCTCCAGGCGCCGCGCGCGAGCAGCACCGGGTGGAGGCGAACGCCTCCGTAGGTTGCGGCGACGACGTCTGCGTTCTGCTCGCGCCAGGCGGCGATCACGCGGTCGACCGCCTCCGGGGCGAGCTCCGGGCCGTCGCCGAGCACGACGACCGCCGCCTCGGCCTCGGGCGGCAGGGCCTGCAGGCCGCAGCGGAGGGAGGCTCCCGGGCCGCGCTCCCAGCCGGGGCAGCGGACGGTGCGCGCCGATGTCTCGATCTCGTGGGCGCCGAGCACGACGACGACCTCGTCGACGGAGCTGCGCCGCACCCGCTCGAGCACGGGCTCGAGCAGGAGCTGCTGCTTGGGTGAGCCGAACCGCGTCGAGGCTCCGGCCGCGAGCACGACCGCCCAGGTGCCGCTTCGACCCACTAGCCGACCGCGGTCAGCGCCCGGCGAACCAGGGTGCGGGCGAGGTCGAGCTTGTACGCAGTCCCGGCGAGCGGCGTCGCGCTGTCGAGGTCGTCCGGCGAGTCGAGTCGCCACGGGATCGGCGCGACTCCCGCGAGCGCGAGGCGGACTCCGTCGCGGAAGCGCGCCGCTGCGACGCCGACGAGCGGGAACGCCCAACGGGCCCGCTCCATCGCCTTCAGGTAGGTGCTCGCTTCGGGCTGCTCGAGCGCGATCTCGAGGATCAGCTCGCCCGGCTCGAGCGTTGTCACGCCGCGATCGTCGTCGGTCGGGAGCCGGTAGAGCTCGCCGAGCTCCAGCTCCCTGCGGTCGGTCCGCAGCCGCGCGCGGAGTGCGAGCAGCGCCGCGGCCGGGTCGGACGGATGGGCGGACGCGCAGCGCTCGTTGCCGAAGATCGCGTGCTCGGAGTGCGCGCCCTCGCGCGCATTGCACCGGTCGCCCCCGTGCAGGAAGCAGGGAAAGCGGAGGCGCCAGTACCAGCAGCGCGTCGCCTGGAGCAGGTTCCCGCCGATCGTCCCCATCGAGCGGAGTTGCGGTGAGGCCGCGAGCGCGCACGCCTCGCGGAGGGCGTGCGGGATCTCCGGGTCCGCCTCGAGCTCGGCCAGGGTCGCGCCCGCGCCGATCCGCGTCCCGCCTTCCTGAACACCGCGCGGCAGCACGCCGCGCAGCTCGACGAGCGTGTCGACCTCTACCAGCCGATCGCGCAGGAGCGGCACGAGCTCCGTCCCACCCGCGAGGGCCACCGAGCCTTTGCCCAGCGCTCCTGCCGCGTCCTCGACGGACTCAGGCCGGAGCAGTCTCAACGGACTTCCGCCTGCGCTCCCGCTCGTCGGCCTCGCGCAGCGCCGCGAGCATCTCCTCGCGCGTGACCGGGAGCGAGCGCACGTCGGCCCCGGTCGCGTCGCGGATCGCGTTGACGATCGCCGCCGCGGTCGGGACGATCGGCGGCTCGCCGAGCCCCTTCGAGCCGAGGTTCGTCAGGTGCTCGTCCGGGATGTCGAGCAGGTCGACCACGATCTCCGGGACGTCGGCGATCGTCGGCAGCCGGTAGGCGTCGAGTGTCTGCGTGAGCACGGTCCCGGTTCCGGGGTCGACCACCCGCGCCTCGGAGAGCGTGTGTCCCACGCCCTGGATGATCCCGCCCTCGACCTGGCTCCGGGCGCCGAGCGGGTTGATCACGCGCCCGACGTCGTGGATCGCCGCGATCCGCTCGACCTTGACCTCGCCGGTCTCGACGTCGACCGCCACCTCCGCCACCTGGACGCCGAACGTCAGCACCCGCATCCCGGTCGGGTTCGGCCCGCGCGCGCCCTTGCCGAGGATCTGCGCGTCCTCCAGGAGGCCCGTGACCTCCTCGAGCGGCCACGATCCGCCGTCGGCCGAGATCACGTTCCCGCCCATCAGCGTGATTCCGTCCTCCTCGATCTCGAACCGCTGCGCGGCGATCTCGCGGATCTGCCTGGCCGCGTCTGCCGCGGCCGCGCGCACCGCGGGCCCCATCGACGGGGTCGTCGAGGAGCCGGCCGAGATCGACGCGTACGGCCCGCGTGCCGAGTCGCCGAGCTCCACGCGCACGCGGTCCATCGGCAACCCGAGCTCCTCGGCGGCGATCTGGGCCATCGCCGTGCGGGTCCCGGTGCCGATGTCCTGCATCGCCGTGACGACCGTCGCGCGGCCGTCGGAGCCGACCCGCACCCACGCATAGGAAGGAGGCCCGCCGCCGCCGTACCAGATCTGGCTCGCGAGCCCGACCCCCCTCCGCCACGGGCCCTCCGAGCGCCCGCGCACCTCGTCACGGCGCGCCCAGTGCGGCTCGGCGCGCTCGTAGCACTCGAGCAGCCGCTTCGACGAGTACGGGTGCCCGTCGACGGCGTCCACGCCCGCGTGGTTGCGGTTTCGCAGCTCCAGCGGGTCGAGCTCGAGCCTCGCGGCGAGCTCGTCCAGCAGACACTCCAGGCCGAACGTGCCCTCGACGAACCCGGGCGCGCGGAAGGCCGCGTTCGGCGGCAGGTTGAGCTTCGCGGAGTAGGTCAGCGTGCGGACGTTCTCGCAGGCGTAGAGCATCTCCATCGGCCCGTAGGTCGGGCTCTGGAAGCCGCGCCAGCCGATCGCGTTCACGAACTCGCCCTCGAGCGCGACGAGCGTCCCGTCCGAGCGCGCGCCCGCGCGCAGCCGCTGGATCGTCGCGTTGCGGTTGCCGGTGGCGAGGTTCTCCTCGCGCCTTGACAGCGCGCAGCGCACCGGCCGGCCGGTCTGGGTGGCGAGCGCGATCGCGACGAAGGTCTGGTCGCCCGGGCCGTTCTTGGCGCCGAAGCCGCCGCCCATGAAGTTGCAGACGACGCGCACGCGGTCGGGCGGGAGCCCGAGCTGCTCGGCGACCGCGTCGCGGACGCCCCAGATGTACTGCGTCGAGATGTAGACCTCGAGCGTGTCGCCCTCCCAGCGGCAGACGGTCTGATGGGTCTCGAGCGCGTTGTGGAGGACGGTCTGCGTCCGGTACTCGGCCTCCACGACGACGTCTGCCTCGGCGAAACCGGCGTCGGGATCGCCGCGCTCGTAGCGGCGCGGGTCGTCGATCAGCGACTCCTGCCTGATCGCCTCGTCCGGGTCGAGCAGCGGCTCGAGCTCCTCCCACTCGGCCTCGATCAGCGCGAGCGCAGCCTCCGCCTCGGCCCGGCTGTCCGCCGCGACGGCCGCAACCGGGGCACCGTGGTAGCTCGGCTCGAGCGCGAGGACGTGGCAGTCGTCCGGGCCGATCGCGCCCCGGACCCCGTCGGCCGCTCGTGCCCTCGTCAGATCAAGTTTGTTCACGCGCGCGCGCGCGAAGGGGCTGCGCAGGACGGCTGCATGGAGCATCCCCGGCAGCGCGAGATCGGCCGTGAAGACTGCCTGCCCGCGGGCCCGCTCGTACCCGTCGGTCCGCTGCTCCGGCCGGCCGACGACGACGCCCGGCCCGGCGGGCCACTGCTCGAGCGCCTCGTCGTCCTCGACGACGACCCACTGCTCGGTGTAGCGGCCCTCGACCTCCTTCTGCGTCTTGATCAGCCGCGCCACGAGAGCACGGCCTCCTCGATCCGGGGGTACGTGCCGCAGCGGCACAGGTTGCCCGACATCGCGTGGCGAACTCGCTCCGGGGTCGGCTCCGGGTCGGCAGAGACCAGCGCCGCGGCGGAGACGATCTGCCCGGGCGTGCAGAAGCCGCACTGCAGCGCGTCCGCGCGAACGAACGCATCCACGAGCGGGTGGTCGCGCAGGCCCTCGATCGTCGTCACCTCTCGCTCCCCGACCGTGTGGACGAGGGTGATGCACGAGAGCACGGGCACGCCGTCGAGCTGGACCGTGCACGCCCCGCAGTGGCCCTCCCCGCAGGCGACCTTCGTTCCGGTCAGGCCGAGGTCGCCGCGCAGGGTCTCCGCAAGTGTCCGCTCGACCGGCGCGTCGACGCGGTACCGGTCTCCGTTGACCGTGAGCTCAAGCACCCGACGTCACCGCGAGGATGTCTGCAAGGTGGACGAGCCGGAACGCCGTCCGGCTGATGATGCGCTGCTCGGTCTCGTCGTCGAGCTCCGGGAGCGAGCGCCAGAGGTCTCGAGCGGCGGACACGAGCTCGCGGATGCGCTCGCGGTCCTCCACGTGCCCGTCTCGATCGGCGCAGGCGTTCAGCGCGAGCCCTAGCACGCCGATCGTGTCGGCCTGCCGCGTCCAGAGAAGCGGCGTCGCCATCGACAGGTACTGGTGGATCCGCGCGAAGGCCATCGGCTGCGAGAACGTCCCGCCGCCGCGGGGGGCACTGGGCTCGAGCGGGGCCTCGCCGTCCGCGATCCGGTTCGCGTTCCCGATCAGCATTCCGTACAGGTCGTCCCCGTCGAAGCCCGCGAGCCTCGCCGTCCGGACCGCGATCAGGAGCGAGCTCGGCTGCTGGCCATAGGGGTAGTCGGAGGCGTAGACCGTCTGCTCGGGCGAGATGAGGTGGAACAGGCTGAGCAGGTCGATCGGGCTCCAGACGGAAGTGTCGAAGAAGACCCCGGCCTTGCCGGCGAACCGGTCGGCGAGCTCGGCGAGGTCGGCGATCCCGGCGTGGGCGATGATCAGCTGCGCGTCCGGGTACGTCTCGACGAGCCGCGCGAGGTGGTCGGCGATCGGAGGCAGGCCGCGGCCGCCGTGGATCAGGATCGGCACGCGCCGCTCGGCAGCGAGCGCAAAGACGGGCGCCAGGCGCTCGTCGTTGAGCAGGAACCGCTGGGCGCGCGGGTGGAGCTTGATCCCGCGCGCGCCGAGGTCGATGCAGCGCGTCGCCTCCTCGATCGGCTCCTCGGCGAGGTCGAGCCGCACGAACGGCACGAGCCGGCCGTCGGAGCGCTCCGCGTGCTGGAGCGTCCGGTCATTCGCGGCGCGGAAGGCCGGATGCCGGTCCGGCTCGTCCATGCAGAACATGAAGCAGCGGGAGATCTCGTAGCGGTCGTTGATCCGCTCGAGATCCTCGTAGACACCGATCATCCCGTCGATGTCGTGGCCGAGGTGCACGTGCGCGTCGAAGATCTCGGTTTCGGGAGGAAGCTCGGCGGCCAGCTCCTCGTCGTAGCTGGCGATCAGCCCCTGCGCCCTTTTGAGCACGTCTTCCACTGATTCGAGTCTAGATGTACGATCCGCGTCGCCGTGTCAGACCTGTTGATCTACGCAGACTCTCTTCGCTCGCCCGAAATGCGTCATGAGGTGCCGATCGCGATCCCGGACCCGTTCCTGTACGTGGAGCGCAACGGGCAGCGGTACGTCGTCGCGAGCGCGTTCGAGCTCGAGCGGATCGCGGCCGTCGCGCCCGAGGTCGAGGTCAAGCCCCCGGAGGAGTTGGGCATTGACGAGCTCTTCGCGAAGGGGATTCCGCGGGAGGAGATCGAGCTCGAGATCGTCCTCCGCGCCGCCAAGCACTTCGGGCTCACCGAGGCCACTGTCCCGACGACCTTCCCGATCGGGCTCGGCGACCATCTGCGCGCGAACGGGATCAAGGTCAACGCCGACCGCGCGAGTTTCATCACACGCAGGCGGGTCAAGAACGACGCCGAGCTGGCAGGCATCCGCCGCGCCCAGCGGGCGGCCGAGGCCGGGATGACCGCCGCGCGAGAGCTCCTGCGGTCAGCGGAGCGACAGAACGGGAGCCTCGTGCTCGAGGGCGAGCCCCTGACCTGCGAGCGGCTGAAGATCGCGGTGGAGCGGGCGTTCACGGCCAACGGCGCGTTCGCGGACGAGTTCATCGTCTCGCACGGGGCACAGACGGCGGTTGGGCACGACATGGGCTCGGGGCCGATCGCGCCCGGCGAGCCGGTCTGCCTCGACCTCTTCCCCCGCGACCGCGAGTCGGGATGCTTCGCGGACATGACGCGCGTGTTCGTCGCTGGTGAGGAGCCGGCCGACGAGCTCGTCGAGTACCACCGCCTCTGCCGCGAGGCGCTCGAGCGCTCGGTCGAGGCCGTCAAGCCCGGCATCCGCGGGAGCGAGCTGCACAAGATCTGCTGCGAGGTCTTCGAGGAGGCCGGCTACCCGACGCTGCTGTCGAAGCAGCCGGGCGAGGTGCTGAGGGACGGCTTCTACCACTCGCTCGGGCACGGGGTTGGCCTCGAGGTCCACGAGGAGCCGTGGCTCGGCCGCGCGCCCGGCGAGCTGGTCGCCGGGGACGTGATCGCGATGGAGCCCGGGCTCTACCGATACGGCTACGGCGGATGTCGCCTGGAGGACCTCGTGCACGTCACCGACGACGGCCCCGAGGTGCTCACCGACTACCCGTACGACCTCGAGCCGTAAGCGGGGCGACTGCGACCCTCGCGGCGCAGCCATCGCCGCTGCCGAGAGAGCGGGCGGCCTAGGATGGCGCAGTGACCAGCGAGCGACAGACGATCGACACCATCATGCTCGAGGAACGGCGGTACCCGCCGACGGCCGAGTTCGCTGCGCAGGCGAACGCGCAGCCGGAGATCTACGAGCGGGACTTCGAGGAGTTCTGGACCACCGAAGCGCGTGAGCGCGTGTCGTGGTTCGAGGACTTCACGACCCTCTGCGAATGGGAGCAGCCGTACGCGAAGTGGTACCTGGGCGGGAAGCTGAATGTCACGTACAACTGCGTCGACCGGCATGTCGAGGCCGGCAACGGCGACAAGATCGCCTACTACTGGGAGGGCGAGCCCGAGGGCGAACGGCGCACGCTCACGTTCGCGGACCTCCAGAGGGAGGTCGTCCGCTTCGCGAACGCGCTCAGGAAGCTCGGCGTCGAGAAGGGCACTCCGGTCGGGATCTACATGGGCATGGTCCCCGAGCTCCCGATCGCGATGCTCGCGTGCGCCCGGCTCGGGGCGCCGCACACCGTCGTCTTCGGCGGCTTCTCTTCGGACTCGCTCTCGGATCGGCTCAACGACATGGCCTGCAAGGTCCTGATCACC
>Ga0335083_10001576_pt1 | contig 31148 bp, 28 predicted proteins | sample Lox_Sample_42_FD_206716 | JGI IMG/M metagenome (GOLD analysis project Ga0335083, IMG submission 206716) | Soil microbial communities from Loxahatchee National Wildlife Refuge, Florida, United States - Lox_Sample_4.2 | ecosystem: Environmental > Terrestrial > Soil > Wetlands | place: USA...
GCCGGTCCTCGAGCACTTTGGCGAAGTCACGCAGCATCCCCGCCTCGTCTTTGCCCTCACCGACGACACCGAGGCGCTTGATGTCGTAGTTCGGATCGAGCAGGAGGGCGCCGATCACGACCACGCGGTGGTGCGGCGGCGCCGGCAAGCGCTCGTTGTCCGCCACCGGCACGATCGGAAGCTCGGCGTCGAGCACGGTCTCGATGTCCAAGACCAGGTACGATTGGGTCACGGTGGGGATCCTCGAGCGCCTCGGAGAGGGTCCCGACGCTTAGCAGCTCCGCGCCGGGGCGGGGCGCCTTTGGGGAGCGCACGCTGACCCGCACTGGCGGCATAAAATCAGGGGATTATTGACTATTTTGACTGAGGACGGGCGCCGCGGCCGGGCCGCGTGATATGTCCAATCGCAGACGAGGCGTGCAGCCGGCACCCCACGGGTGGGGAGCCGAGGTCGCGTCCACCGTCGCCAGATTTTTACCCGCCATGGCTCGAAATACTTTGGTCATCAACTGCGACATCCGCGAGACGCGGGTCGCTCTCATCGAAAACGGCATCATCGCCGAACTCCAAATCGAACGCGCGTCGCAAATGCAGACGGTCGGCAACATCGTGCTCGGCCGAGTGTCGCGCGTGCTGCCGGGAATGCAGGCGGCGTTCATCGACGTCGGCCTCGACCGCGCCGCCTTTCTCCACGTCGAGGATTTGATTCGCCCCGACGACTTCGAGGCGTACCTCTCCGGCGCCCGCAAACACGAGTCCGAGCAGGATTGGAAGAAGGGTGAGGGCGGCCGCCGTCACGGACCCGCGGCTCAAAATGCCGACGAGGACGACGATGACGATGACGACGACGAGGACGACGACGAGGTCGTGACCGGCGCGTCCGCGGAGTCGCACGGCCATGCTCACGGGGCCCACGGCGACGCGGAGGACGACGACGACGACGACGACGCAGAGGACGACGACGACGACGACACGGAGGGCGACGAGGACGACGACGACGAGTCCGGCAGCGACGCCGACCACGAGGAGCCGCGTGGCTCCGGCCCGGAGGCCCCGAATCCCGGGAGCAATCGCTACGAAAGCAACCCGGACGCCGGACACGGCGAGCGGGACGAACGCACGGACGAGGACGACGACGCGCTCGAGGAAGAAGAGGAAGAAGAGGAGCCCGATCACGAGCCGCCGCCGGCCGCCGACGACGCGAACGCGACGGCGCAGAACGGCGCGGCCTCGGGCGGCTCCCGGCGCCGCAGGCGGCGGCGCGGACGCGAGCGCACGTCGGGCGGCGAGAACGCGGGCGAGCGGGGTCGCGAGCAAGCCGCGGCTCAGCCGCGTGGAGAGCAGCGCTCGGGCGGTAACCGCGATCGCGATCGCAACCGTGGCGGCCGTGGCAACGATCGCGACCGCAACCGCCGCAACGGACGCCCGACCTCGCGCGTCGCTCGCTCGGTGCCGATCACGGAGGTCGTGAAGGAGGGCGACGAGGTCATCGTCCAGATTTCGAAGGAGCCGATCGGCACGAAGGGCGCGCGCGTCACGAGCCACGTCTCGCTGCCGGGCCGTTACGTGGTGTACCTACCCACGGTCGATCACGTCGGCACGTCGAAGCGCATCGGCTCGGCGCGCGAGCGGGCGCGGCTGCGTGAAGTCGTCGAGGCGCTCAAGCCGCCGACGGGCGGGCTCATCGTGCGCACGGTGGCAGAGGGGCTGACGAAAAAGAGCCTCAAAGCCGACATCGGCTACCTCGTGAACCTGTGGGAGGACGTCTCGCGCAAGCGCGAAGGGGCGAAGGCGCCGGCGGTGCTCTACACCGAGCTCGACCTCGTGCTGAAGACGGCCCGCGACCTCTTCACCGACGAGATCGAGACGATCGTCATCGACGACAAGGAGCAATACGCGCGGCTCGTGCGCTTCGTCGAGATGTTCATGCCGGCGCGCGTGAAGGACGTGCAGCTCTACACCGGGGACGAGCCGATCTTCGACGCGTACGGCATCGAGGACGAGATCTCGCGCGCGCTCAGCCGCAAGGTGCAGCTTCCGAGCGGCGGCTACCTCATCATCGACCAAGCCGAGGCACTCACGGCCATCGACGTGAACACGGGCCGTTACGTCGGTAAGGGCAGCCGCGACCTCGAAGAGACCGCGCTCAAGACGAACCTCGAGGCGGTGGACGAGATTGCCTACCAGCTCCGCTTCCGCAACATCGGCGGCCTCGTGATTTTGGATCTCATCGACATGGATGTGGCCCAAAACCGCGAGAAGGTGTGGCGCGCCCTCGAACAGCGGCTCGCGAAGGACAAGGCCAAGACCACCATCAATCGCATCAGCGAGCTCGGCCTCATCGAGATGACGCGCAAACGCACGCGCGAGAGCCTCGGCCGCACGATGCACGAAACGTGCTTTTACTGCGACGGCACCGGCCAGGTGCAGTCGAAGACCACCATCGTCTACGAGATCCTGCGGCAGATCCGGCGCGAGCGGCACAGCTTGCCGGGCTACTCGGTGCTCGTGAACGCTCACCCCGCCGTCGTCGACGTGATGCAGGGTGAGGAGCGCGCCGCCGTGCAGGAGGCCGAGCGCCGCTACATGCGCCGCATCGAGTTCAACCCGCGCACGGAGTACCACATCGAACAATTCGACCTGCACGGGAAGTGACGCGAGTGACGGACGAACACGACGCCAAGCGACCCACCGCGGACACCGAGCCCGGGGAACGCCGCCACGCGCCGCGCGTCACCATCAACAAGCAATTCTCCTCCTTCGACGACTTCGTGCGCGAGTACGTGACGAACGTTTCGGGGTCCGGGGCATTCGTCCGCACCGACGCGCCGCTGCCCATCGGCACCGAGGTGAACCTCAAGTTCTCGGTGGTGCTCGACGGCGTGGAAACGATCGAGGGCGTGGGAGTCGTCGTGCGCGTCGAGGCGAACCCGGCCGGCATGGGGGTTGCGTTCAAGGAGCTTCGCGGCTACTCGAAACGGCTGATGGAAAAACTCCTGGTCGTGCAAGGGTAGGACGGCGACGCATGGCATCTTTTCGCTCACGCTCGACCGAAGCATCGCAAGCCGCCGCCGAACGCCGGCAGCGCGAGGACCGCGCGCCGCGCCTGCTGGCGGAGGTGCCCGCGCTCGCGACCTTGAAGCTCGAACTGGAAGAGACGCGCCAAGGGGCGTCCGTGCCGGAAACCGTGCACGTGAAACACGTCGCCGTGCCGCACGCGCCCGCGCTCTTCGACCTGCCCTGTCTCGACACGACGTGCACCGGAGGCGGACACGACGTGACGCCGCAGGTGCTCGCGGCGCTGCGCAGCAAATCGGCGCGCTTCCAAGGCGAGCACGCCTGTAACGGGACGACGCGCACCGCCGCGTGCACGCGCGTGCTGCGCTACGTCGGCATCGCGACGTACAAGACCTGAAACATCGTCGCCGTTGAAGCGGCACGAGCGCCGGGGCAAGCTTGCTCGCATGCGCGCCATCGTGCTGCAGCACGTTCCGCACGAGGGTCCGGCTCGCATTCTGCCGGCCCTTTCGCGCGCGGGGTTCGAGGTCGAACGCCGCGAGCTCTTCGCCGGCGCCAGGGTACCCGCGCTCTCGGACGCCGATCTACTCGTGGTGATGGGCGGCCCGATGGGCGTCGGAGACGTGGGCGACGGACGCTACCCGTTTCTCGCGCGCGAAATCGAGCTCCTCGGCGCCGCGGTCGCGCGTGATTTCCCGACGCTCGGCGTGTGTCTCGGCGCGCAGCTGCTCGCGGCGGCCGCGGGCGCGCGCGTGTATCCGAACACGACCGGGGAACCGCCGCGTCCCATCCGTGAAGTCGGTTGGGGCGCCGTGCATTTCGTGCGCCCGCCCGCCGAGGAACCGGCGCTCGCCGGCCTCGACATGGCCGAAATCGTGCTGCACTGGCACGGCGACACCTATGACCTCCCGCGGGGCGCGACGTTGCTCGCTTCGACGCTCGCCTGCGAAAACCAGATGTATCGGCTAGGCCGCCGCCAATTCGGCCTCCAGTTCCACATCGAGCTCCACGCTTCGGACGTCGAGGCCTGGCTCGCGGCGGACGCCGACTACGTGCGCGGCGCGCTCGGCGTGGACGGCATCGAGCGCATCCGGCGCGACACCGGGCGCTTCATGCCGCGTTTCGAGGAGCGCACGGATCGCTGGCTCGATGCGCTCGTCCGCGCGATGACGGCGTGATTCCGTCATGAGGCCGCTCGGACGGAACGCCTCAGTGCCTCTTGGCTCGGCGAGGTGCTCACTCTCGCGGACAGCGCCGTCGCGTGCGGGCTCGGGTTTCTGCTCGATTCACGGCCCGATCAGCTCGGCTTGAGCGCATTTCCTGCGCTCATCGCCGCTGCAGAGCGCTGCCGGAGTCGCGCAGTCTTCGAGAAAATTTCACAACCGTTCTTCGTCCAGACATAGAGTTCGAGGCAAAGCTCCTCTGTTTGCAAGCGAGTGCGGTAATCTCGGCTTGCGCGTGACGACCGAGGAGAGCGACGAGGGCGCCGAGGACGAGGCACTCGCCTGGCGAAATCAGGTGGCGCAACGCATGCTGCGCGCCCTCTTCTTCATCTTCTTGGCCGGCGGAGGGATCGCCGCGGGGGCCACGCACTCCTCGGCACGTCACGCGCTCGCGCTCGTCGCCCTGATCGGCGCCGGAGTCATCGCGATTCCGAGCTTCACCGGGCGGCCGAGCGGAACGCTGCGCGGCTGGCTGATCGTCCTCCCGTCGATCCTGATTTCTGTCGCGGGCTTTGCGTTCGTCGGGATGCTGTCGGGCCCGGGCGTGTGCATGACGCTCGCGTTGATGCTGGCCGGGCTTCTCCTCGGCCGGCGCGCGATGGCGGGGCTCACGCTGTTCGCGGCGTTGACCGTGTCGCTCATCGGCTGGGCCGTGGTGAGCGGCCGCATTCCCGCGCCGAACGCCCACGACGTGTCCATGACGAACGGCGTCGCGTGGGCCCGCACGCTGTGCATCACGTTTCTCGCCATCCTCTTGTTCGGCGCGTTCATGCTCGCCGTGGTGACGCGCATCGAAGGCGCGCTGCGGCTCGCACGCTCGGAGACGCGACGCCGCGAAAGGGCCGAACGCGCCCGCGCCGAGGCCGAGATCGTGGCGCTCGAATCGAAGCAGCTCGAGATGATCGGGCGCCTCGCGGCGGGCATCGCGCACGACTTCAACAACAATTTGACGGCGATCATGGGTTCGGCCGAGCTCCTCCGCGACGAGCTCGCCGCGGGCAGCGGCGCGCACGAGCTCGCCGGCGGCATCCTGCAGGCGTCGCAGCGCGTGGCGGAGCTCACGCGCCAGCTTCTCGCTTATTCACGCAAAGCACAGATGTTGCTCAAGCCGACGGATTTGCATCGGCTGATCAACGACGCGGTCTCGTTGGTCCGTCGGTCGAGCGATCCGAGTCTCGAGATCGTGACGCGCCTCGACGCGCCGAAAGCCGTGATTGCCGCGGACGCCGCCCTCGTGGAGAGCGCTCTCCTCAATCTGTTCGTGAATGCGCGGGACGCCATGCCCGGCAACGGCACCCTGACCATCGAAACGAGCATCGTGAACCTGCCCGAGGGACCGCCACCCACCGGCGCGTGCGTGCTCATCAAGGTGACCGACACCGGTCGCGGCATCGAGCCGGAGCTCCTGCCGCACATCTTCGATCCGTTCTTCACCACCAAGCCGGTCGGACGCGGCACGGGGCTCGGCCTCGCCTCGGTGTCCGGCACCGTGCGCGCGCACGGGGGGCGCATCGACGTCGCCAGCGAGCTCGGCCGCGGCACGACCTTCTCGGTCTACCTGCCGTGCTCGCAGAGCGGCTCCTGGGAAAAACCCAAGGAGGGGAGCGAAGTCGTTCGCGGCACCGGGCGCGTCCTCCTCGTCGAGGACGACCGCATGGTCGCGCTCACGGCCATCTCGACGCTCCAATCGTTCGGCTACGACGTGACGCACGTCGCCGACGGCAAGGCCGCGCTCGACGCCGTGACCGGCGCCGCCGCGCCGTTCGCCCTGGTGCTTCTCGACTTGCGGATGCCCGGCATGAGCGGTGAAGCGACGTTCGACGCGCTCCGCAAACTCGACCCTCGCATCAAAGTGCTCATCTGGTCCGGCTACGGCGCAGAACAAGACGTGCAGAGCATGCTCGACCGCGGCGCGGCCGGCTTCATCGCCAAGCCGTACCGCGTCGCGGATCTGAGCCGCGCGATCGCGCGCGCGCTCGGCGGGTGACTTCGCGTCAACTACGCACGAAGAGCAGAATCAAAATCACGACCGCGACGAGGCCGAGCCCCCCGCTCGGGTAATAGCCCCAGCCGCGGCTGTAGGGCCACGCCGGAACCGAGAACAGCGCGGCGATCACGAGCAGGATCAGAAGCAGCGTCAACATGGCTGATTTCTCCTTGAAAACGTCGTCTACCCTCAGAACTTACCGATGGCGGCGAGCCCGTACGCACCGGCGACGCGCGTCGGAACGACGTGGAGCTCGAACGCACTCTTCGGCTTGTCCCCGTCGTCGTCCGCGGTTCGCGAGACGGTCGTGTGCTCGATGAAGAAGAACGAGCCGACGATCTCGAGCGCGCCGACTCCCTGCACGATGCCGTCGGTCACGAGCAAAACCTTGTTCAGCTGCTCGTGATTGCACGTCGGGCAGTCGCGCTTGGCAAAGTCGATCCAGGGGCCCGCCACCGGAGCGAACAGGAAACGATCGTCCGGCAGGCTGCTCTCGATGCCGACGACGAGCGCCGGCACGTACGAAAGCCCCAAAGTCCAAATGCCGGAGTGAAGGAGCCCGCGATCGGGACCGGTGTACTCCACGGTATCGACGCGCGCTTGCGCATGGGCAGGCGTCGCGACGGCCAGGCCGAGACCCACGGCAGCAGCCAAAATCCAGGTATTTTGCGCTTTCATGTCGAAGTCCTCTGTCGTTCTCCGCGGGGGGATGGTGCGGAGTTCTCACCCTCCGCCCTCGCAAGAGCGATGCCAGCGCCGCGGGTCGCTGGAAGACGCGCGCCAAGTCGCTCGCCGGGCGTGCGCGCCACACCGGGGCGGCGCGGTGCGCTACTATCGCGCCCCTTTGCGGCTGCGCCTTCCCTACCTCGACGGCTTGCGCGCTCTAGCCGCGCTCTACGTCGTCGCGTTTCACGTGATGATGGGTTTCTCGTCCGACAGCTTGGTCGGTCGGGCGCGTTTTCTCAGACGCGTCTTCGCTTACGGGCACGAGGCGGTGGCCGTCTTCATCGTGCTCTCGGGTTATTGCTTGATGCTCCCGGTCGTCCTGAAGTCGCCGGACCGGTTGCAGGTCGAGTTCGGTCGCTTCATGCGGCGCCGTGCCCAGCGCATTCTCCCGCCTTATTTCATCGCGCTCGCCGTGTCGCTGGCCCTCATCGCCACGGTGGCGCCGCTCCGCGTCGTCGATCACCGTACGATCTGGGCGGATTCGTTGCCCGGCCTCGATCGGGGCGCGATCGCCTCGCATGTGCTCCTCGTGCACAATTGGTTTCCCGCCTACAAGGTGCAGATCAACGGACCGCTTTGGAGCGTCGCGACGGAGTGGCAGATTTACTTCTTCTTTCCGCTCCTGCTCGCGCCCGTGTGGCGTCGTTTGGGTATCCCGGGCGGGCTCCTCGCAGCGGCTGCCTGCGGGTACTTGCCGCTCGCGGTAGCGCCCGTCGCGGCGGACGCCGCCGTCACTTGGTATCTCCTTCTGTTCGCGTTCGGGATGGCCGCAGCGTCCATCGGCTTTTCCCCCGACGAGGTCGCGACGCGACTGCGGACCGCGCTGCCGTGGGGCGCGCTTTCCGCGGTTCTTTGGCTCGTTTGCGCGGGGTTCAGCATGGGCGCAGCGAAGGTTTGGTTCGCGTGGAAGCCGCTCACGGACCCGCTCGTGGGCCTCGCTTCGGCGACGCTCCTGCTTCACCTCACCGCTCGCGCGACGCACGAAGGCGCCCCGCGCGGCGTGCTCTTGGGTGCATTCGAATCGCGCGCGCTCGTCGGCGTCGGCCACTTTTCCTACAGCCTTTACCTCACGCACCTGCCCATTCTCGCGCTCACCGAGCTCGCGCTCGCTCCGCTCGCGTTGCCGCCGCTGCTCGCGGCCTTCGTCCTGCTCGCGCTGGGCGGCGCCGCCTCGCTCGCGTTCGCGTACGTCTTCTTTCTCGGCGCGGAACGCCCGTTTCTCCTGAACCGGTGACGGTCAGAGCGCGCGCGTGAGGATCTTCGCCGCGTCGTCGAGCGTGATGTCGAGACGCTCGCCCATGCGCAAGCGCCGGCTCGCCTTGAGATTGGCCACGATTTGCGGCACTTCCTCCGACCCGAGGGCGTACGCGCCGAGCCGGGTCGGCACGCCGAGCGCCTCGAAGAACTCGACCGTGCGCGCGATCGCCCGCTCCACGCGCTCCTCATTCGAACCGTCGACGATGCCGAACACGCGCGCGCCGTATTGCAGGAGCTTCTCGGTCTTCTGAACCCGCCGATGCTCGAGCACGGCGGGCAACACCACCGCGAGCGTGCGCGCGTGGTCGATGCCGTAGAGCGCCGTGAGCTCGTGGCCGATGTGGTGCGTCGTCCAATCCTGCGGCACGCCGGCGCCGAGCAGGCCGTTCAGCGCGAGCGAGGCCGCCCAGCTGAGATTCGCCCGCACGAGGTAGTCGTTCGGCGAGGCGATTCCGAGCGGACCCTGCTCGAGCAACGTCGAGAGCACGGCTTCCGCCAGGCGATCTCCGAGCGCCGCGCCCACCGGATACGTGAGGTATTGCTCGAGGACGTGAACGAACGCGTCCACGATCCAGTTCGACACCTGGCGTGGCGGTAGTGAAAACGTCGTCTCGGGGTCGAGCACGGCGAAGCGCGGGAAGCAGACGGCGTTCGTGAAGACGACCTTTTGCTTGGTGGCGCGGTTGCTGATTGCGGCCGACGCGTTCGCCTCCGAGCCGGTCCCGGGCGAGGTCATCACGACGCCGAGCGGGAGCGCGTCCTTGAAGCGCCCGCGCGTGAGAGTCGGCCACGGGTCGCCGTCGCTGCGCGCGAGAGCCGCGATCGCTTTCGTCGCGTCCACGACCGAGCCGCCGCCGGCCGCGAGGAGAAAGCTCGCGTTTCGGGAGCGCACCTCTTCGAGGCCGCGGAGCACGCTCGCCACGTCCGGGTTCGGCTCGACGTCCCACACTTCACCGACGAGACGCGAGCCGAGCGCCGCCTTCACCTGCTCGAGCACGCCGTTGTCGCGAATGGAGCCGCGTCCGGCGACGAGGACGACGCGCGCGTCCGCCGGCACTTCCGTGCCGAGGTTTCCGATCTGGCCCTTGCCGAACAGAACGCGCGTCGGATTGTGGAGCGTGAAGTCACGCATCGGTCGCTACGAGGAATGCGCCCGCACGAAGTTTCGCACGAGTTCGAGGGCGCGCGCGTCCGACAAGATCGGGACGTGATCGACGCCGGGCAACTCTTCGTAGGTCGCGCGTGAACCGAGAGCCGCGGCGATGTCGCGGCCTTGCTGAGGCCCGTGAAACGCCGAGTCGGCGTCGCCTTGCAGCACGAGCACCGGCGCGGGCACGTCGGCCAAATAGGGCCGGGTTTGATAGTCCTCGCCCGGGCTCAGCTTCTCCCAAGGCGACCGCGTGAACATCACGATGTCGTTGACGCCGGCGAGGAGCGTGAGCGTGGCGGCGCGCTGCCCTCGCTTGGCGGCCCCGCCGGCCGCGTGCACGGCGAAATGACCGCCGATCGAAAAGCCGATGATGTGCACCTTGCTCGGCGAAATCTTCTCGGCGGCGCAGAGTTGCGCGAGTATTTCGGGAGCGTCGGCACGCAAGCTCGCGAGCTCGCTCCTGCCGTCCGAACCGTCGTAGCCGCGGTACGCGAACACGGCGAGCCCCCAATCCGTATCCCCCGCGAGCCTGATCAGAAACTCCTGTCCGCGCGTGAGCTGCGACTCGTCGTTACCGGGGTAAAACAGGATCCACGGCGCGTTCGGCGAGGTGGGACGGCGAACCAGACCGTTCAGCTTGATGCCGGGCGACACCTCGACGCGCGCCTTCGCCCAGCCGGGCTTCGCGGCGAGGCTCGCGTACGCCGCGCCCGCGAGGGGCCGGCCGAGATATGGGAAGCGCAGCCGGCGGCGCCCGAAAAACCGCTCGTAGAAAGGCAGAAGACCCACGACCACGACCGCCACGCCGAGCACGCTCAACACCGCCCGTCGCTTCACGGGCCTCCCAGCGTTTCGAGTTTCGTCGCCGGAGTGCCGCCGACGCGAGTGTTCGCCTCGACGTCCTTGTTCACGACCGCGCCGGCGTCGATGACCGCGCCGGCGCCGACGGTCACGCCTGGCAGCACGATCGAACGCGCGCGCAGCCAAGCGCCGTCGCCGATCGTCACCGGATTCAGGATCAGCTTGCCGGCGCGGTGCTTCGGGAAGTCGAGCTCGTGCGTGCTCGTGAGCAACATCACGCCCGGCTCGATGGTGACGCGATTGCCGATACGGATGCTGTCGGACAGGTCGAGGATGAGGCCGTCGCCGATCGAGCAGTCGTCACCGATGACGAGCCGCGGCACGAGCCCGGGCGACCCGGTGATCTTCAGGTGCCCATGAATCGCGGTGTGTTCCCCCACGCGAAAACCCGCGAGCCTTAGCAAGCGGCCGCGAAGCTCGCTCGACGCCCGTGGCGGCAAGAGCCCCGACGCGAAGTTGTAAGCGTGGAGTCGCGGATGAATGCCGTAGACCTCGGTTTGCATCGCGTGCAGCGCGCGACGCCAGAGCGGCATGTCTTTCGGTTCGAACCGAGGCTCAGTCATGGCGTAGCTTCTTGAAACGGACGCCGAATTGGCTCGCGTCGGCGAGCTCGACGACGACCGGGATCTGATACTTCGCGAGCCGCTCGCGGCAAAACGCGTTCATGCGCCGCTTGAACAGATCGAGCGGTTCCGGCTGCTTCAGGTTGAAGCGCGCCGCGACGATTTGGCCCATCATGGGGTGCGCTTTGCCGAAGACGGCCACCTCCTCGACGTTCTCGAGCTGCAGCAGCGCGTTCTCGACTTCCGCCGGGTAGACCTTCTGTCCGCCCACGTTGATGAGATCCGACGCACGGCCGAGAATGCGCATGTATTCGCCGTCGACCTCCACGGCGTCTTGCGTGTTGAGCCAGCCGTCGGCGTCGAAGAGCCCGGGCGCGTTCAAGTAGCCGAGCATCGCCGTGTCGGCCTTCACCCACAGGATGCCGTCGACGACCTTGGTCTTGAATTCGTCTCCGGTGAACTTGATGAAGAGCGAGTCGTTGCTCTTCGAGCGCGAGCGCAGCACGCCGAGCTCCGACATGCCGTAGGTCTGGACCAGACTCACGTCGGGGAAAATCTCGTGCAGGCGCTTGAGCGTGCTCTCGGGCATCGGCTCCGTGCCGTAGGCGATCACCTTGAGCGAGGAGAGATCCCGCTCCTGCCAGACGCCCGAGATGAGGAACAGATTCAGGAAGGTGGGCGACGTCGGCAGCGTGTGCACGCGGTGAGCTTCGATCGCCTTGGCCACGAGCTCGGGAGTGCGTTGCGGAACCGTGACGACGGTGCCGCCGCTCGCGAACGTGTTCAGCATCGTGTCGATGCCGCCGATGTGATCGAAGAGCAGGAAGGTGAGCGTCGTCTTCTTCTGCCGCACCTGGCGGAACTTGCCGAGAATCGCGGCAAGATCGTGCAGGATCGCCTTCGGCGAGCCGGTCGACCCCGACGAAAAGATGACGAGGCCGGGATGTCCCCGCTCCACGAGCTTGCGCGTGAGCGGGTTCTTCACCGTGTGCGGCAGCGGCTCGAGCCTGAAGCCGTCCGCCTCGTCGAGCTCGACGAGCAGGGACGCCTCCGCAATCTCGAGAAAATGCGCGCGCTGGGCGCGCATGAGCGGCGTGAGCGGCGCGATCACCGCGCCGAGCTTCATCGCGGCGAGAAATGCGGAACAAGCGTTCGGAGAGAACGAGCCGTCGATGGCGACGACCGAGCCCGAGCCGACGCCGGCCGCGGCGAGCCGCTCCTCCCATTCCTTCGCCAGCCGGACGAGCTCGGCGTAGCTCGCTTTTCGATCGTTCGAGACGAGAGCGATCCCCTCGCCCCATTCCGTCAAACGCTCGAGAAACCAGCTCACCGACATCGGACCGGGCGCGTCAGGTGATGCCGCCCAGGTAGATGACCTGCCCGGTGATGTTGTCGCTCGCGGGGTTGATGAAAAAGTCGCAGACGTTGGCGCAATCCTCGGGCGTGCCGAGGCGCTTCACCGCGAGCCCGTTCACCACCGCGTCGATCTTGTCCTGCGGCACGCCCTTGATCATGTCGGTCATGATCGGCGTCGCACCGAACGAATTGCAGGTGATGCCCCACTGCCCGAGCTCGAAGGCGAGAATGCGCGTGAAGGTGACGACCGCGCTCTTCGACGCCGCATAGACGGCCTCGCCGGCGAGCGCGATGGGCGCGACGATGGTCGTGAAGTTGACGATGCGCCCGTAACGGCGCCGCATCATCACCTTCGCCGCGTCGCGACACACCAGCATCGTGCCGGTCACGTTCACTTCGAGCATGCGGTTCGCGGACTTCGCCGGAGTGAGGAGCACGTGGTTCATGCTCGCGATCGCGGCGTTGTTGAGCACCACGTCGATACGCCCGTGCCGCTTGGTGATGTCGGCGATCATGCCGCGGACGCCCTTTTCGTCGGCCACGTCCACTTGGTGGTGGGTGTAGTGAGCGTCCTTGATGTCGACTTCGCCGCGGCTGCAGCCTTCGACCTGATAGCCCTTCTTCAGATAGTACTCGGCGAGGTAGCGACCGATGCCCTTGCGCGAACCGGTGACGAGCAGAACGGGGCGATCGCTCACGCTCACGGCGCCGCCTCCTGCGCGGTCGCGATCACGTGATCGGTGAGCACGCCGACCGTACGGAAGGGGCTGTTGCGCTGTGACATCGCCTTGTCGCTCGCGAGCGTGATGGAAACGCCGTGGGCGCCTTCCACCCGCTGCTCGATCTCGACGATGAGCTGAACGATGCCGAGCGAATCCAGCACCGCGTCGGTCCCGACGAGTACCGTCTCGTCGCCGACCTTGGCGGGGGCTTCGGTGCCGGTCTGTTCGAACACCTCACGAAGGCTCGCGACCACGATCTCGTAAGCCTGGCTACGCTCAATCATCTGCGAACTTGAACCTTTCTCCACTACCGCCACTTGCCGAGCGGTATCTTACGCGCTCCGGCCAAGAGCGTGTTGGGCGGCACATCTTGTCGCACGACGACGGACGCCCCGATCACGGATCCTGCCCCGACCGTCACGCCGGGAAGGAAGACGGACCGGGAGCCGAGCCAGCAACCGGGACCGATGTAAATCGGTTTCGGCTCGACGCGACTGCCACGCCGTTCCGGGTGCGCTGGATCGTGCGTTCGGGTGAGGAACATGACCTCGTGGCCGACGGCGACGTGCTCGGAGATCGTGATGGGGCCGTCGAGCTCGAAAAAGCAGCCGTAGTTGAGGCCGCAGAGCTCGCCGATCTCGAGTCGCGAGGCGACGTCGCCGGGGCCCGCCAAGGTCGGCATGCCCCAAAATATCGTGGACTTCGCGACGCGGGCCCCCGCAAGCCGGAGCGCCCACGTGATGGCACGAGCGCCGACGAACGGCGGGCAGCGGTGCAGCGCGAGCTCGGACAGCGTGAGCGGAACCAAGGCCATCGATTCAGCGCGCGGCACGCGCGCGGTACGAAAGAACCGTGTTTGTTACCTCGTCCCTCGGTGCGCGTAAAGCGACACCTTGGACTCTTTTGGGCGCACGCTCTCGCCCTTTGAGCTCGGCACGCCTGCACGACGCAACGGCGGTTACTCGTCCGCGAACGTGAACACGCCGTTTCCGCGACACGCTCTCCCTGGAGCGCCGCGCGTTCCCTTCGAGTTTCAACGCATCAACGTCGACGCATCTCGCACTCGCAGACCGTCGCGCTCATCGTCGACGGTCGACGCATCATTCGAGGCCGCACGCTCGTCCACGCATGCAACGAGCAAGCGCACGCAACGGTGGTCGCATGCTCACGAGCCGTCGCACGGGGTCGCGGGCTCACGAACCGCCGCATGCACTCACGCGCCGCGCGCGAACGTTAGGCCGCGCTGCGCAGCTGCGCGAACCCGTTCAACGGGGTGGCGACTCTGCGCTCCGTCATGCGGCGGAGGAGGAGGGATTCGAACCCACGGTAGCCTTTCGACTACGCCGGTTTTCAAAACCGGTGCCTTAAACCGCTCGGCCACTCCTCCGAATCGATCGCTTCGCGAATGTTCGTGCGGGGCGCGCGTTCCTTTCGGCGCAACCATACCGCGATGCGGCGCGAGTCGCTCCCTCCTCGCCCTGTGCAATCTCGGGATCCGATCCCGAAATTGCAAGTGTGCTTCCTCGGCGACCGTCGCCCCCACGAATCCTTCGACGTGCCGCACCGCCCGCGTTCGGAGCGGCCGCGCTTCCGAATCCTTCGACTTAACGCACCGCTCGCGCTCAGAGCACGCTGCGGGACGCGCGAGCTCCGGCGCGGGACGAGCGACTCACGGCGACTTCGTCGGGAGAGGGTTCGACGCTGGCGACGAACTCGAAGAGCTCGCGCAGCTCCGAGACCGACGCGACGTCGGAATCGAGCGCGAAGAGGGCGTGATCGGCGCAGAGCAGCGCGTCGCGCGGTCCGACGGCCACGCCGATGAGTTTGTGTCCGCGGGCGGAATCGGCCCCGAGGGCCTCGCAGAGTTCACAACACTGGCGCATGACCGTACCTTCCCCACCCGCGGCCGACGGGCCAAGTTCCAGGCAATCTGGCCACCACGAACGCCCCGTGTTAGGCCACGCGCCGAGTCAAGCCATGTACCTCGCCACCCGCAACAAGCCGCGCAAGACGAACCGCAAGCGCTCCGTCCGTTACAAGGCGAAGCTCTCCGCGAAGAACCGCGGCCGCCGCAAAGGCCTGCAGAAGTAACGCTCCGGAGCGCGCTTCCAAGAGCCAAGGGCTCGCAGCGCGAGTATCGGCCGGCGGGACGGCCTGCAGACGCTCGCCTCAGAACTCGTCGTCGTTGCCGTAGCCGAGGGCGCGGACGGCGGTCTCGTGGTCGAACCCGGTGCGCGCGAGCGCGGCGAGATCGCGGCGCCGATTTTCGAGGCGCTCCGCCTCCGGACGAAACGGTCCGAGCCGGCGCCGGCGCACGAACGCGCGCGCCGCTTCGAGCTCCGCGCCGGGCGACGAAGCCACGCTCGCCTCCGCGACCCCGCCCGTGATGCCGCGTTGCCGGAGCTTCTGCACGATCGCACGCCGTGAACCGCCGCGCGCCTTCAGCCGCTCGGCGAGATTTTCCGCGAAGCGCTCGTCGTTCAGCAAGCCGGACGCCTGGTAGCGCTCGAGCAGCACTTCGAGCTGGCGCTCAAGCTCGGCCTGATCGCCGCCGCGTCGGCGAATGGTCTGGCGCAGGTGCGCTCGGAGCTTTTGTACCGAGCAGTCGAAACGGTTCAGGTAACGCAGCGCGGCGGCTTCGAGATCGGCGGGCTCGAGCGGCTTCTGAGAGCGCGCCTTCGGCGTCACCCGCCGCGCCGAAGCTCGTTGAGCACGAGCCTGCTCACCGCCTTCAACGTATCGAACACCCCGACTCCCGAGCGCGCGTTCGCCTCGAAATCCGGCACGTTCATCGGATTGATGAGCGCACGGAGCTCCTCGACGGGCACGACGTTCGGCAAATCGCGCTTGTTGTACTGGATGACGTACGGAATCTTCTCGAGCGAGTAGCCCTGCTCGGCGAGGTTCGTCCGGAGGTTCTCGACGCTCTCTTGGTTCGCTTCGAGGCGCTCCATTTGCGAGTCGGCGACGAAGATGACGCCGTCCACACCCTTCAGGATGAGCTTGCGGCTCGCGTCGTAGAAGACCTGGCCCGGCACCGTATAGAGGTGGAACCGCGTCTTGAAGCCGCGGATCTCACCGAGCGAGAGCGGCAGGAAGTCGAAGAACAACGTGCGCTCGGTCTCCGTAGCGAGGCTTATCATCTTGCCCTTCGCTTCAGGATTCGTGCGTTCGTAGATGTACTGAAGATTCGTCGTTTTGCCGCAGAGACCGGGACCGTAGTAGACGATCTTACAGTTGATCTCCCGGGCCATGTAATTGATGAAGCTCATGGCCGGGCACCCTCAGCGTTCATCTTCTGGCGACGTTGCATGCTCAGTCGTTGAACAGGTTGTCGATGTCCTCGTCGGTGATCTCGGCGAACGGTGAGTCCCCGCCCGGCTCCTGAACCTTGCTCAGGAGGGCCTCGAAAATCCGGTTGAGCTCGTCGCTCGCTTTGCGCACGCGCAGACGAACCAAGCCGAGGCTCGACTTCGAGTCGAAGATGACGACCAGGATGACCCGGTTGCCGACGAGCTGGATGTGGATGTTCGCCTTTTCGCCTTCGTGAAACTGCGTCGCGAACTCGTTCTCGCGCAAAAGCTTGGCGATCCCGCCCGTGGCGGCGATGTTGCCGGCGGTCAGCGACGCGAGCGAAGTGGTGTCGATGTTGTCGACCTCGCCGCTCGCGGCGATGAGCTGACCGTTCTTGTCGACGATGAAGACGACTTTGGCGTTCGCTTCCCGAACCAGACGGTCCACGACCGCCTGGATCTGGTTGAACTCCTCTTCGTACATCACCATCTGGGGATTGACCATCACGCCTCCAGCAGCCCGGCCGACCTCACAACTTCAGCCATCTCGCTCATGATCTAGAGCGAACACTTGTAACTGACCCCCCTCGAGCGGACAAGGGCGAGAGCATCTTTCAGGCGTGAAAAGGCAAGCCGAGCACCGCGTTTCCGACGGCTACGATGTGGGCGTCGCCTTTCCGTCTCGCTCACCCCGTGCGCGTGCAGGGCCGGCCGCCCGGCGGCCTGATGGGCGCCCGGGCTTTGCTCGCGACCCTCTAAGCGCTACGAGGCTACGTTCAATCAGGAAATCGGCCGTGAAGTACAGCTCGCACTCGCTCGTCGCCGCACTCGTCCTCTCGGCGGCGCTTCCCGCTCTCGCGCAGAGCCCATCGTTTCAGGCCGATCTCGCGACGCGCCAAAAGGAGCTTGCGTCGGCGCGCGGTCCGGAAGCGTACGCGGCCCTGCGTCGCATCTGGTCCAGCTGGGATCGCGCGAGCCCCGCGCAAGTCGAAGAAACGCTGCTCGGCGCGACCGAGGAGAAGACGCTCTCCGCACCGGTGCGCGTGTACGCAGGTGTGCTCGCGGCGCTCGCTCGGTTTCGCCGCGGCGACGTGAAGGCGGCGCACGACGAAATCGCGGCGCTCGGGTACATCGACCGCTTCCTCGTGATCGGGCCGTTCGACAACGAGGGCAAAGCCGGGCTCGACACGCCGTTCGGTCCGGAGCTCGCGCTCGGCTCGCCGATCGTCCCGGGACGCGCCGAATCGGGCAAGGAACGACCGGTGCGCTGGCGCGCGGTGCCGCAGGAGTTTTCGCAGGGTTTCGTGAGTTTCGGCTCGCTGCTCCGCCCCGATCAAAAGGTCTGCGCCTACGCCACCACCTTCGTTCAGGCGGCGAAGAACACGAAGACGCCGCGCCCGGTCAGCGCGTGGATCGGCAGCGGCGGCGCGTTCAAAGTGTTTTGGAACGGAACCGAGGTGCTCAAATCGAGCGTCTACTCGGGTCACGATTTCGACCGCTACGCCGTGCCGGTCACGCTCGAGCCGGGCACGAACGCGCTCACCGTGAAGATCTGCGGCGACGAGAGCCCCCCGGTACTTTCGGTACGCCTCGCGGACGCACACGGCGCTCCCGACCCCGGCATCACCTTCACGAACGACGTCGCCGCGAGCGCGCAGGCCGCCGAGCTCGTCACGAAGCTCACCAAGGCCGACAAGAGCAAGCTCACCAAGGCCGGCAAGAGCAAGGGGCACAAGAGCGACGAGGACGACGACGCCGTCGACGTCGCGAAGCACCCGCAGGGCGGCGTCGAAGGCCCGGTGCAGGCGTTCGATGCGCTGACGAAGGGCAACGCCGGCGCCGCGAACCTCGAAGCGTACGCGCGCTATCTCTACGAAACCGACGGAGACGACCCGGCCGAGCACCTCGCCCGCGACCTCGCCGAGCGGGCGAGCGACAAGGAACCGACCGTCAAGCGCCTCCTCCTCGCCGCGGCGCTCGCGGAAGACAACAACCAGCGCGGCGATTGGATCACGAAGGCCGAAGCGCTCGAGGGCAAGCGCGAACCGAGCCGCGACGTGCTGCTCGCGCGCGCCATTCAGCGGCGCGCGAGTCCGAGCTTCGACGAGGCGTTCCCGATTTTCGAGCGCCTGGTGCGGCGCGACCCCGACGACGTTTCGGCCATTCAAGGCCGCGTCGAGCTCTATGCGCTCGCGGGGATGCCGCGCACGGCGCTCGCGACGCTCGAGCACGCGCTCGAGCGGAATCCGCACGCCGTAAACCTCCTGAACCTCTACGCGTCGACTTTGCGTTCGCTCGGGCGCACCACCGAAGCGACCGAAGTCGAGGCGCGCTACAGCGGGCTCCGTTTCGACGACAGCAGCTATTTGAGCCAGATGATGGGCCTCGCCGTCGCGCGGAACGATCGGCCCGCGGCCGAGCATTGGGCCGAGCGGCTCGTCGCGTCGCACCCGGGCGATCTCTGGGCGCTCGACACGTCGGCGCACGCGTACCGGGTGCTCGGCGAAGCCGATCGCGCCATCGCGACGTATCAGCGCGCCCTCGCGCTCGCGCCGGAAGACGTGGGCACGCTGCGAACGCTCGCCGATCTCGACGGCGAGCTCGGTCGCACGGACGCGCAGCTCGTGCTCCTCCACGAGATCCTGCGCATCAAGCCGCAGGACAAGACCGTGCGTGACTACGTCGAGCACGTCGAGCCGAAGAAGCCGCGACCGGACGAAGCCTATGCCTGGGCGCCGGAGCGCTTCTTGCCGCTCCGCCACGCGCCCGCGCAGGGTCAAAACCGGCGGACGCTGCGCGATCTGACCGTTTCGACCATGTTCGAGAACGGGCTCTCGAGCCAGTACCGCCAGATCGTGTTCCAGCCGCTCACGGACGCGGCCGCCGCGAGCGCGCGCCAGTACGGCTTCGTTTACGAAACGTCGACGCAGGCCGTCGAGCTTCGCGGCGCCAAAGTGTATCGCGGCGACGGTCGCGTGGACGAAGCGATCGAGTGGGGTGAAGGGCCCGCGGACGATCCGTCGATCTCGATGTACACGTCCGGACGCGCGTTCTACGTCCAGTTTCCGCGACTCGAAGCGGGCGACGTGGTCGAGCTCCGCTATCGCGTGGACGACGTGACGCCGCGCAACGAGTTCAACGACTACTTCGGCGAGATCGTCGAACTGCAGAGCACCGATCCGACGGCGAACGCCGAGTACGTCGTCGTGACGCCGAAGGCGCGCACGCTCTATTACGACAGCGACGTGCCCGGCCTCACGCAGAGCGTGACGGAGAGCAACAACCAACGAATTTACCGGTTTTTCGCCGAGAAGGTGCCGGAGCTCGACACCGAGCCGGCCATGCCGCCTCTGCCCGAGCTCCTCGGTTTCGTCCACGTCTCCACGTACAAGAACTGGGACGATCTCGATCGCTGGTACTGGGGGCTCGTCAAAGACCAGTTCGATCTCGACGAGGACACGCGCAAGCTCGCGCACAAGATCGTCGAGGGCAAGAAGACGGAGCGCGAGAAGATCGCGGCCATCTACGATTGGGTGACGAAGAACACGCGCTACGTCGCGCTCGAGTTCGGCATCTACGGCTACAAGCCGCACCGCTGCGTCCAGACGATCACGCGCGGCTGGGGCGACTGCAAGGACAAGGCGACGGTGCTCGTGACCCTGCTCCGCGAAGTCGGCGTCCCGGCGACGATGGTCGTGCTGCGCACGCAGCTGAAGGGCGGACTGCGCTCCAAAGTCGCGAGCTTCGCGCCGTTCGATCACGCGATCGCGTACGTGCCGTCCGAGGACCTCTACCTCGACGGCACGGCCGAATACACGGGCATCGACGAGCTGCCGCGCATGGACCTCGGCGCGCTCGGCCTGCAGGTGAACGACGGCAAAGGGAAGCTCGTGACGATTCCGACGCCGCCGCCCGACAAGAACTTCATCGAGCGCGAGATCCACGCGAAGATCCAGAAGTCGGGCGAGTCGAAGCTCACGCTCGACTACCGCACGGCGGGTTACACGGCCGCCGAGCTCCGGCGCCAGTACCACGCGGAATCGGTGCGGCGGGAACGCATCAACCACGACATCGGCGGCGAGCTCCCCGGCTTCGTGATCGCGCCCGGCGCGCAGGGCCTCACGACGAGCAACCTCGACGACGCGAGCGAACCGGTGCACATCCACCTCGAGGGCACGGCGCCGTCCTACGCGCGGCGCGAAAACAGCCAGCTCTCGATGGCGGTCACGAATTCGTTCCGGCTCACGCCGGCGTACGCGTCGCTCTCGCAGCGGCGTGAGGACGTGTGGCTGCTCTCGCCCGCGGAGCTCCGCGATACGTTCGTGGTGGACCTGCCGCCCGGCGCGAAAATCGTGAGCCAGCCGGAGACGACGAAGCTCGACGGCCCGTTCGGTTGGGTGACGATCAACGTGGAAAAACAAGGCGATCGGATGACGGTGAAGACGCGCGTCGGCATGCGCGTGCAGCGGGTGGCGCCGGCGGACTACCCGGCGTTCAAGCGCTTCTGCGAGGACGCGGATCGCGCGCTCAGTGCGCGTCTGGTGGTGGAACCGTGAGGGCGCCGCGTTTGCGCTTCTCCGCGGCGCTCCTCGCCGCGTGTAGTCTCGTGCTCGGCGCGTGCGCGACCGAGCAGCGAGTGCCGGAGCCGAAGGTCGCGGAGCTACGACGCTCGGCGCCGGCGTCGGCGGACGGCGAACTCGTCGGACGCTGGCTGCTCGGCGAGCTCCTGTCGCCGGACGGCGACGCGCGGCGAGCGGCTTCGGCCCGCAAGCGCCTCGACGAGCTCGGCGCGAAGGGGTTACTCGCGAATCTCGCGCGCGGCTTCGACGACTCCGAGCACGGCCGCCTCTCGAAGGTCTCGGCGTCGCTCCTGTCGGTGGTCGAAGCGGCCCGCACGTCGAAGGATCCGCGGGCGCCGCTCTTCGCCTGGTACGCCGCGCACGAGGCGGCCGGCTACCGCCACGCTTCGCCGGACTTTTGGCGGCAAAATCAGGCGCGCGTCGAGGGTCTCATGCGCGAACCGGGCGGCATCGGCTGGCGCGCGCGGCTCGAGCTCGCCGAGTGGTGGGCCGACGAGACGCGCGCCGCCGCCGTCGCCGACGCCGACAAGCGCACGGTCGAGCAGCAGGGGTGCCTGACGGAGGTGCGCCTCGCGGGGCCGTTCGGGCGCAACACCCCGCGTGACACGCTGCGCACGTTCCCGCCCGAGCTCCCGGGCGCGTGGGCGGCGAGCTGGGCGCCGGACGCCGAGACGGGCGAGCCGCCGCGGCTGCTCAAGACGACCGTGCACGGCTGCAGCGTCGCCGCCGACGAGCCCGTGCCGGACGGCATCACCTACGCGGAGACGTTCGTCGACGTCGATCAGCCGACGAATCTGGTGCTCGCCGCGCAGGGCGCGTTCGCGCTGTGGGTGGACGACACGCTCGTCCTGCGGCGCGATCTGCGCGAGTGGGGCGCGTGGCTCCGTTTCGGCGTGCGGCTCGATCTCGACGCCGGGCGGCACCGCATCGTGGCGAAACTCGGCTCCGCGAGCACGTCGCTCCGGCTGCTCTATCCCGACGGCAGGCCGTACGGAAAATCGGGCAGCGCCGAGCCCACGCGGCCGTACGTCATGCACGCGCCGCGCGGCGTGACACCCGACAACGTGCTCGACGCCTGGGTGAGCGGCGACGGCGTGAAGGATCCGGGCGACGACCTCGTGCGCTACTTCGGCGCCGAGGTCGCCGAGATCGACGACCAATCGGACGTGGCGAGCGTCTTGCTCCAGCCGCTCGTCGCCGCGCCGGCGCACGCGACGGGCTCGGCGCTCTCGGCGGCGGCCGCGTACGTGCAGGGCGATCCGATCTTCGCCGACACGGAGCGGCGCGATCTTTCACGCGAGCTCGGCGAGAACGCGGTGAAGAAAGATCCGGCGCTCTGGCAGCCGCGCCTGGCGCTCGCGGCGAGCGAGAGCGAGCGCACCGGACCGACGGAAGCCGCGCGCGACGTGGCGGCCCTGGTCGATCAATTCCCCGAAGTGCCCGCGGTGCTGAGCGAGCTCGCGGATCTCTATCACCAGCTCGGTTGGACGGCGGAATTCGCCGCGGCCGCGCGCCAGCTCGAACACCGCTTCCCCGACGATCCGGACGCGCTCGAGCAGGCCGTGACGGTGCACGACCAAGAAGGCGAACCCGCGCAAGCCGACGCGCTCGTCGCGCGGATCCTGAAGCTCGACCCGGACAACGAGATCGCGCTCGGGCGCGCGCTCGAACGCGCCGACTACAAAGCCGCGCTCGCCGAGCTCGAGCGTCTGGCCAAGCGGCGGCCCGATCGCAAGGACATCGCCGAGCGGATTCACGACGTGATGGTGCGCGCCGGCAACGAAGCCGAGACGTGGAAAAAGCTCGAAGCGGCCATCGCCAAGGATCCGCGCGAGGACGAGCCGCGCCTCGCGCTCGCCGACGCGCGTTACGCCGAGGGCGACCGCCAGGCGTTGATCAAGGCCGTGGTCGAATCGGTGCAGCACGGCGCGCCGACCGCGCGCCTCGAGGCGGCGATCGATCTCGTGGAAGGAGCGACCGAGCTCGCGCCGTATCGCATCGACACGAACGCCGTCATCCGCGAATTCGAGCATAAAAAGCAGGACCTGGCCGGCACCGCCGCGCGCGTCCTCGATTACTCGGCGCTCTGGATCCACAACGACGGGTCGAGCCGCCTGCTCGAGCACGAGATCGTGCGCGTGCAAACGGCCGAGGCCATCGGCGACATGGCGGAGCAGCCGCTCCGCGCCGGCAGGTTCTTGAAGCTCCGCGTGATCAAGCAGGACGGGAGCATCCTCGAGCCGGAGGTCGTGCAGGGCAAACCGACGGTCACGATGCCGCACCTCGAGGTCGGCGACTACATCGAGACCGAGCGCATCGAGAGCAACGAGGGCGACGGACGCCACGGCGTGCACTACGTCGGGCCGCGCTGGTTTTTTCGCGAGGAGAACATCGCGTACGCGCGCAGCGAGTTCGTCGTGATTTCTCCGAGTGAACGCACGCTCCAGATCGAGACGCGCAACGACGTGCCGCCGCCCGCCGTGACCGAAGGCGGCGGCCTGGTCGTGCGGCGCTGGCGTGTGGATTCGAGCCCGGCGGCGCCCGTCGAACCGTTCGGGGCGCCGATCACCGAGTTTTTGCCCAGCGTTCAGATCGGCTGGGGCGTGTCGCTCGACTCCACGCTGCGCGCGCTCGCCGACTCCGCCGACGATCTCACGCCGATCGATCCGCGCGTGAGGGACATCGCCGAGCACGTCGTGGCCCCGCTGCCGCCCGGCGCGCGCGCGGAACGCGCCCAAAAACTCTATCACTGGGTCACCGCCAACGTCGAAGAGGGCCAGGAGTCGGACGGCCGTCGTGTCGTCGTGAGCAAGAACGGCAACCTCTGGCGCGGTTACCTCGCGCTCTGCCGCTCGCTCGGGATTCAGGCCGACTACGCGGTCGTGCAGAACCGGCTCACGCTCCCGCCGACCGGCCCCTTCTCGAACTCGATGCAGTACACGCAGCCGCTCCTCCGCGTGCGTTCCGAGAAGGGCGACCTCTGGCTCACGCTCGGCTCGAAGCACGCGCCGTTCGGCTACGTCCCGGCGGAAGTGCGGGGCATGCCCGCCGTCGTCTTCGCAGGCGACACGTGGGAGACGACGCGTTCGCCGGCCGCGGGCACGCTCGACCGCGCGTCCACGGAGGGCACGGCGAAGCTCGCCCCGGACGGCTCCGCGACGCTGAGCTTGACGCAGACGTTCCAGGGCAAATACGCGACCGGGCTCCGCACCGTCCTCGCGCAGATGCCGGAGCGGCAAATCCGCGACGCGATCGAGGGGCGCCTACTCGGCTCGGCGCTTCGCGGCGTCGAGCTCGTCGAGTACCACATCGAGGGCGTGAACGACCCCGATGCGCCGCTCCGCATCGTGACGCAATCGCGCGTGCGATCCTTCGCGCAGTCGGTCGGAGCGACCCTGATGCTCTCGGCGCCCGGCTTCACGCCGCGCCTCGCCCAGTTCGCGACGCTCCCGGTGCGGCAGACGCCGCTCCTCATGGTGGAGTCCGTCGCGCAGGACGTGAAAATCGCGATCGAGTTGCCGCCCGGCAGCACGGTGCAAACCGCCGTCCATCCGACCAAGCTCGCGAACGGCGAGCGGCACGTGGAGGTCGACGACGCGGTGCACGGGCAGACGCTCGTGTTCGAGCGGCACTTGAGCTTGCCCGCGGGCCGCATTCAGCCGAACGAATACGGCGCGTTCCTCGAGTTCACGCGCCAAGCGGACGAAGCCATGGCGGCGAGCGTGCGCGTGCGAACCGGCAAATAGCCGCTACTTCGAGCTCTTGCGCATCGATTCGTCGGCTTCTTTGATGCGCTTCTCGATGCGCGCCTTCACTTCCGCGGAGTCGGCCGAGAGCTTCTTCCACTCCTCGGCGCGCTTGATGCGGTCGGCGGCGGTCGCCGGGTAACCTTTGGCCTCCGGCGACGACTCGAGGAACTGCTGATACGTCTTCCAGCGCTCGACGGAGTCGTCGTACGCCTTCTGCCGCTCTTTGAGATCGGCGAGCAAAAAGAGGATCTTGCCCTTCAGGTGCGGATCCTTTTCGGCGAAGCGGAGCGCGGTTTGCCACGACTCCTCCGCTTCCGCGAAGTTGCCCTTCGCGAGCTCGGCCTCGCCCATCCGGTAGTGCCCGAGCGGGCCGTTCGGATTCTTCTCGATCTCTTGCCGGTAAGCGGCGATGGCGCCGTCGAAGTCGCGCGCGATGTACGCGCTGTCACCCTTCTGCACGGTGGGTGAGTACGGACTCGGACCTGGACGCGGCACGGCGGCCGGCGGTGAGCTCGGCGCGGGGGACGTCGCTTTCGCGGCGGCGGCCGGTGCGTCCCCGGAGCCGTCCGCTTGCGGCCCCTGAGCGTGAGCAGAAGCGCACAGAGTCACCGTGACCAGAATGAGTCGAACCGGGGTCAAACGCTTCATGCCACCAGGCTAACACGCGCCCCGGAGCGTCCAAAACAGCATGTTTTTCGCCGATTCGAGCTGGTGAGCCCGCGGCGCCCAGACAATCCACAGGTTGTGGACGAATTGGGGCCTTAGGATGGGACGGTGACGGTCGGAGCCTACCCGTGGAAGAGCCTCGAGCGCGTCCCGCGGCAAGCGCTGCGGCGAGTGAGAGAGCTGCGTGAGCACGCGGCGGGGTTCGTGCCCGAAGGGATCGACGGCGTGCTCACGACCATCGTCGGCGCGCCCGTCGCCCTCGCCGCGGCCGGCCTTGCGCTCGGCGCGCCCGAACGGCATCTGAGCGAGCTCGGGCTCGCGTGGGGCGAGACTCGCGTGACAATCGGCGCCGAACCGGCGCTCGTGACGGCTTTGCTCGAGCGCGTCCTCGCGCGGCCGCTCGCCCTGCCGCGCCCGAACGCCGAGCTCGATCCGAGCATCGCCGGCGCGTTCGCCGCGCTGTGCGTCGAGGTCGCGCGGCGCGTGACGAGCGAGCCCGTGACGCTCGCGGGGCCGCTCGAGGCGAACGCCGAGACGCTCCGCGTGCCGCTTCACGTCCATCTCGACGAGCGCACCTACGCCGCCTACGCGCTCGTCGAAATTGGCGCGCGCCCGACGCGCGAGCTTGTCGCAGCGGACCTGGCAACGCTCGGCGACTTGCCGCTCGCGGTGCCGGTGGTGGTCGCGGCCGCGCTCGCGACGCGCGAAGAGCTCCGGCGCCTCGCGCCGGGAACCGCGTTCGTCCCCGGTGCGGCATGCTGGGTGGACGCGGCCGGCGTCGGGCGCGGCGTGCTCGTCGCCGCGCGCGGCGAGCGCGGTGCTTGGGTCGAGCTGACGCCCGACGGTCGTCTCGTGCTACGGGAAGACATCGCCGAGCTTTCGCACGACGGAGCGGAAAGTGGGGCCAGCATGTCCGAACCGGACGACGTGAATCAGACGCTCGTGGACGCGGCGCTCGACGCGCCGGTCGTGGTGCGCGTCGAGCTCGGCGTGGTCAGCATGCGCGCGGCCGATTGGGCGCGGCTCCGTCCCGGCGACGTGCTCGAGACCGGACGGCGCGTGGCCGAACCGGTCTTGCTCCGTATCGCCGGGCGCGTGGTCGCGCGGGGCGAGCTCGTCGACGTCGACGGGGAGGTCGGCGTGCGGGTGCGCGAGCTCTTCGGCGACGAAGCGGAGGGCTGAGCGCATCGTGTCCGAGGCTGACGCCATCGTCGGCTCCGAGCTCGACGCGCTCGCCGAGCGACTGCGCGCGGTGAAGGAACGCATCGCGCGGGCGTGCGAGGAGCGCGTCGGCCTGCCGCACGCGCGCCTGCTCGCCGTTTCGAAAGGTCAGCCGGCGAGTCTGATCCGCGCGGCTTACGCGCTCGGTCAGCGCGACTTCGGGGAAAACTACGTGCAAGAGCTCGCGCAGAAAGCCGAGACGCTGCGCGATTTGCCGGAGCTTCGCCTGCACTTCATCGGCCACCTGCAGCGCAACAAGGTGAAGCACGTGGTGCTCCACGCCGCGGCGGTGCACTCGGTGGATTCGCTCACGCTCGTCGACGAGCTCGAGCGCCGCATGCAGGGCCGCGAGGTGGCACCCGGCAAGCGCGCGTTCGGCGACGATCCGCGCCTGCCGATCCTGGTCGAGGTGAGCATCGCGGGCGAAACGCAGAAGAGCGGCTGCCCGCCGGCCGAGCTCGGCGCCTTGCTGGCCGCGGCGGAGCGCGCCTCGAGCTTGCGTCCGATCGGGCTCATGTGCGTACCGCCTCTCACGGACGAGCCGAGCGGGTCGCGACCGTACTTCGACGCGCTCGCCCGACTGCGCGACGAACACGGCGGCCGCGAGCGCCTGCCGGAGCTCAGCATGGGCATGACCGCCGACTTCGAGCACGCCATCGCCGCCGGCTCGACCCTCGTGCGCGTCGGAACCGCGATTTTTGGGGCGCGCAAGCCACGCCCGCCGCAGGCGGGTTGATGGCGCGCGGACGCGGAAAGACGCCGCCCGAAGCCCCGACCTTGCTCGCCCACGCGGCCGCCCGCGGCTCGTTCGGAGGACCACCGGCGCCGCTCGCCGAGCGCATGCGCCCCCGCAGCATCGACGAGATCGTCGGACAAGAGCACCTCCTCGCGCGCGGCAAGCCGCTCCGCGAAGTGATCGAGAGCGATCGGCTGCCGTCGCTCGTCTTGTGGGGACCGCCCGGCTCGGGCAAGACGACGCTCGCGAGCGTGATTGCACGGCGCACCCGCACCGAGTTCGTCGCGTTCTCGGCGGTGCTCGGCGGCGTGCAGGAGCTCCGCGAGATCATCGAGCAAGCGCGCGAACGCCGCTCGTATCAAGGTCGCGGCACCACGCTCTTCGTCGACGAGATCCATCGTTTCAACAAGAGCCAACAAGACGCCTTCTTGCCGCACCTCGAGAGCGGCACGATCGCGCTCATCGGCGCGACCACGGAAAATCCCTCGTTTGCCGTGAACGCCGCGTTGCTCTCGCGCTGCCGCGTCTTCCGGCTCGAAATGCTGAGCGAAGCCAACGTGGTCAGCGTGCTCGAGCAAGCGCTTTCCGACGTGGAGCGCGGTCTCGGCGCCCGCGGGCTCGCCGCGGAACCCGACGCCCTCGCGCTGCTCGCTCGCGCGGCGCGCGGCGACGCACGGCGCGCGCTCGGTTTGCTCGACGTCGCCGCCGCGCTCGTGCCCGAAGGCGAAACGCGCATCGATCGCGCGCTCGTCGAGCGCGCGGGGGAAAATCGCACGTTGCTCTACGACAAGAGCGGCGAAGAGCACTACAACGTCTCGAGCGCGCTCATCAAATCACTGCGCGGCAGCGACCCGGACGCCGCCCTCTATTGGCTCTTCCGCATGCTCGAGGCCGGCGACGATCCGCTCTTTTTGCTGCGGCGGCTGATCATCTTCGCGAGCGAAGACGTCGGCAACGCCGACCCGCGCGCGCTTTCGGTGGCGGTCGACGCGGACGCCGCGTTTCGGCGCGTGGGCATGCCGGAAGGCGCGTACCCGCTCGCGCACGCTTGCCTCTATCTCGCGTCGTGTCCGAAGTCCGCGGCCGTGAAGGTGGCGATGAGCGCCGTGCGCGCGAGCATCGCCGACCGCGGCGCGCTACCGGTCCCGAAGAAGCTCCGGAACGCCGTCACCCGCCTGATGCGCGAGGAAGGCTACGGCGAAGGCTACCAATACCCACCCGATCACGAGGGCAGCTACGTTGCCGGCGAGACGTACCTGCCGGACGAGCTCGCCGGCACTCGCTTCTATCAGCCGACGGAGCAAGGCCTCGAAAAGCAGATCAAAGAGCGCCTCGAACGCTTACGCCGGCGCGATGGATAACGTCACGCACGCGCTCGCGGGCATGCTCGTCGCCGACGCGACGGTCGAGATACTCACGCCGCGCGGCTCGGTCCCGGATCCGGCGTTTCGGGGTCGCGCGCGGTGGGCGAGCGCCATCGCGAACAATCTGCCGGACCTCGACTATTTCTACAGCGGCATCACGCCGGGCCGTCTCGGCTATTTGCTGCATCACCGCGGGTACACGCACACTTTCGGCGTCGGCATGGCGATGGGGCTCGCGAGCTTCCTCGTGCTCCGGTGGATCTGGCGTCGTCGCGCGCTCGCGCGCCGCGAGCTCACCACGTTGCTCGCACTGTCGCTCGTCGGGCCGTGGATCCACGTAGCGATGGATTTTTCGAACAGCTACGGCGTGCACCCCTTCTGGCCGTTCTACAGCGGCTGGTTTTACGGCGATTCCATCTTCATCACCGAGCCGCTCTACTTCCTCGCGACGGTTCCCGCGCTCGCCCTCGCGAGCGAGTCGCGCGCCGGGAAGCTGCTGCTCGGTGCCATCGTGCTCTTCGGCGTCGGGCTCGCGTGGGTCACGCGCTTCGCGGGCGTCGGCGTGGCGAGCGCGTTGACGTTCGGCGCGCTTGCGTGCGCTGCGCTCACCTATTTCACGCGTCCGCGCTGGCGCACCTGGCTTGCCGTCGCGTTGTCGGGGTGCGTGACCCTCGTCTTCTTCGGCGCCTCGCGCGTCGCGCGCGCCCGCGTCGTCGAAAGCGCCGCGGCGCCGAACCGCGCTCACCCGATTCGCGTGGTCGACGCGAGTCTCACGCCCGCCCCGTCGAACCCGTTTTGTTGGAGCGCGATGGCGGTGGGCACGCGGGGGGATCGCTACGAGCTCCTCGTGGCGACGGTCTCCGTCGCGCCGCGGCTCGTGCGCACGGAGGACTGTGAGCTCGAACCGACGGGCCACAGCCTCGCACTTGCGCTCCCGAGCGTGAATGCGACGCCGAGCGTCCGTTGGGACGGCGAATGGTCGCACCCGTTGTCCGAGCTGCGCGAACTCTGGTCGACGAACTGCGAGGCCCGCGCTTACCTGCGCTGGGCGCGCCTGCCGTTTTGGCTTCGGCCGACCCAACACGAGCTTTTTTGGGGGGATTTGCGCTACGACCGCCACGCGGGACTCGATTTCGCGGAATTCGTGGGAACAATTCCGCCCACGGGCTGTCCGCGCTTCGTGCCGCCGTGGATCCCACCGCGACACGAGCTCTTGTTCGAGGAGTAACGTCACCGCGTGCGACCGAATGCGCTCCTGTTCTCGATCTTGTGTGGGTGTCAGAGCCACGTCGCCTTCGCGCCCGAGGCCCACGACACGCCGGAAGCGTGCGAGGCGCGCAAGCAGAGCTTGGTCAACCTCGTCGCCGCGATGCCCGAGCGCGCTTTAGCGACCGATTTGCATACGGATCTGCCGCAAACGTCGCTCGGCACGGCGCCCGGTGCCGGTCCCGTGCTCGAAGTGACCGAGTCGTCGCTCGCGCTCGACGGTGAACGGCTCGATCCGGCGGCGTGGGCCGCGAGGGCCAAGACGTTGCCGGAGCACGGCGTGCTGTACGTCGCCGCGGCGTACGACACGACGATTCACGCCGTGCGGACCGCCGTTGCCCCCGTTCCCTCGAACACGACCCTGAAGCTCCTCGTCCGCACGCCCGGCGCGCCCCTGCCGGATGCGAACAAGACGAGCCGGGGTGACGAGCTCGCCGCTCGCGTCCTTGCCGCTGCCGATCCAGCGCAGCGAAAAGCGCTCGCCGAGCAAGGTTATGCGGAATTCTCGAACTGCCCGGCGCTCGCCTCGGCCGTCGCGGCGGCGGGGACCGTGCCGTCGAACGCGCGCTGGCCGAAGCTCCGAGCCGGCCTGAGCGAGGCGCTGCCCGCGTGCGCCTGCAGCTCGATGGATGCGCCGGCGCTCCGCGCGCTCGTTTCGGCCGAACAGCGCGCAGGCACGGCGGCGCTCGCCGCGTTGCCGCTCGACTTCGTGCGTGACGAGCGCTGCGACGCGAGCATGGGCCTGCGATCCGTGAAGCGTTTGCTCGAGCAGATGGAGCAATTCGACGCCGAGTACGCGGGCAAAATCACCGACAGCGACGTGCGCTTCGAGCAAATCATCACGAGCGATCACTTGCTCGTCGAGTTCTGCGACGCGCTTCCGGGCGAGACGCTCGCCTCCCTCGAACGCAAGAAGGCCACGCTCTACTGGCGTGTCGCCGGGAGCGCCGAGTGTGAGGCGTGGACGTTCGCGCCGATGGCGCCCGGAGCACCGATGGGAACGTGGCGGCGCGCAGCGACCGCTCAAAACCCCGCGGCGGCGTTTCACTACTGGCAAGCCGCCGAGGAAATCTCGGTGTTCGGGCCAGTCGCGAGCGATCCGCCGAGCAAGCCGACGGACGAGCGCGAATGGCCGTGCCGCCAAAACTTCAAGCTCATCGGCATCGACGGTGACGGCGTGACGCTCGAAACCGGTCGGTGGTTTTTCACCGACGCGGCCTGCCACGCTGCGAACGAGACACCCGCGACCGCGGGCTGCACGGTGACGGAACCACACCCCTCCGCCGCCGCGACTCGATGACGCTCGCAAACACACCTCCCGGGCATGACTCCACGACGGTCGCAAGCACACCTCCCCGGCGTGACTCCATGACGGTTGCAAGTACGCCCTTCCACCGCCCTGACTCGACG
>Ga0335083_10001577_pt1 | contig 31147 bp, 17 predicted proteins | sample Lox_Sample_42_FD_206716 | JGI IMG/M metagenome (GOLD analysis project Ga0335083, IMG submission 206716) | Soil microbial communities from Loxahatchee National Wildlife Refuge, Florida, United States - Lox_Sample_4.2 | ecosystem: Environmental > Terrestrial > Soil > Wetlands | place: USA...
CGCCCAGCCTCAAGGGTGTTGGACACTAACATAGGCGTCGCAGTCGTGCAACGCAGGAACTTGCGGCAGGCGATCAAGCGGGGGTGGCGGAACTGGTAGACGCACGGGACTTAAAATCCCGTGTCCCGTAAGGGACGTGCGGGTTCGATTCCCGCCCTCCGCACCAGTTTTTTGTTGGAGTTACGTGCACTAGGGGTACGTCAGTTTGGGCTGGTTCTGGGCCACTGGGTAAAGAATTGGGTAAAAGAGTCTCGATTTTTTGTACGGCACTCGTCAGGCTCTCGCCGCTCAGGTGGGCATAACGCTCGGTGGTTACGATGGAGTTATGACCCATTAGTTTTTGGATCGCGCGAAGCGGAACACCAGCGATCGCCAGCCACGAGCCGAACGTGTGCCTGAGCGTATGAAGGGTGATATTGAAGGGCGGCTCGGCCTGAAGCTCGCACCGCTTGACTAGGCGGTCGAACGAATCGTGAATGTTCGTCCATCGGCTTCCATCCTTACGGTGAAAGACGAAATCGCTCTGCGAGTGCCGCTTCACCAGCATTGAGTGCACAGCTGTGTGCGCGTGGCTGTTGAGCCGGATATGGCGTTCCTGATAGTTCTTGACGTGGAAGTTCAGGTGCGGCTTGTTCCGCATGCGCAGCACTCGCCGGTCCCAGTCAATGTCAGCAAACTCCAGCGTGAGAATCTCTGAAACGCGCAGGCCGGTATTGCAATCGAGCATGATGAACTCCGTCAGATCCTCGAAGCGCTCGTTTGGAAGGGTCCAGGGTTCAATCGTGTTTGCAGCTGCTCGCGAAAGCATCAACGCATATTCCTGCGGCATCAGAAAGCGCTCGTGGATCTGGCTATCATCGGGCAGGTCCTTGACCTTTCTAGCAGGACTGCTGGCGAGATGCCCCCATTCTTCCGCCTTTTTCATCATGTGACGGATGCATGCCAGTTCCTTGTTCACCGTGGTGCCCTTCACGGTTGTACGCCGCCATTCGGCGTATTGCTCGATCTTTCGGGACGTGATCTGGGTGGTCAGCGTGTCACGACCGAAGAAGGGCAAGATGGTGGCGTGTAAGTAGTACTGCTGCTTGCTGTGCCAGCTCGCCGACTTGTGTGATTTTACGTGACGAAGGTATTCCTCGGCGAAGTCAGACAGGCGGAGCGGTCGTAACTCCGAGAAGAGCACCTCACGCTCTTCCATTTGCTTGAGAAATTGAGAATATCGGACCTGTGCCGTCGCCTTGTGAGGAGTGCGCAACGAATGATGCGTCCACCTGCCGTCGGGCGTTAGATACTTAGCGTACCAGCGCCCGTTTTCCCTCTTGACCAGGTAAGTCTGAAGCATCTTCCACCGTCCTTTCCTCTGGTCGGCCTGCGGTCCGACTTCTCATTGCGGAGCTGTGCCATGCTGCGACTGGCTTGACTTATATGCTTAGTCCGTGCATATTTATGCATATGAGAACTACACTGATCATCGACGAGAGTCTACTCGATCGTGCTTCACACTTGACCGGCATTCGCCAAAAGACGGCCTTGGTGCACGCCGGTCTAGAGGCTTTGATTGCGCGTGAAGCCGCCCGCCGGCTGGCCGCCTTAGGTGGTACGGCACCTGCGCTGCGCAAGATTCCAAGGCGTCGGCCTCGAGCGCAAACGTGATTCTGGTGGACACGTCGGTTTGGATTGCCCACCTTCGTAAGGGCTCCCACCACCTTGCTGCGGTGTTGAGCAACAGCCTGGCCTTGGTCCATCCGTTCATCGTAGGTGAACTGGCTTGCGGGAATCTCAGCAATCGCGCCCGCATTCTGAATGATCTCCAAGCGCTGCCCTCCGCCCGTTCGGCAACCCACAACGAGGTCATGGAGTTGATCGAAGCCAGGAGACTCTGGGGTCTGGGCATCGGCTGGGTCGATGGTCACCTTCTGGCCTCAGCGCTGCTGTCGTCCTGCCCACTCTGGACGCTTGATCGACGGCTCCTGCGGGCAGCCGCCGCTGCAGGAGTCGAGCTCTACCATCCTGGGTAGTACTGCCTGCTCTCACACCAGATCCTCATGCTGCTCGCGGTGCGCATTACGGGTGGTGTGGGTACCGCCGGTTCTCGGTGCTTCGCGCGCAGAGGGATACTTTCTCCCTCGATCATGCGTGCTTATATCTTCCACGGCCGTCCTTTCTTCCAACCATCTAACGATTCGATCATAGTCAAACAGCAGGCGTCGTCCGATGCGCGTCACAGGAATCTGCCGAGTGTGGGTCAGGTAGTAGACATAGCTCTTTTTGAAGGGCAGGACCTCTACCAGCTGCTCCAGCGTCAGCCAGCGCCTGACGACTGCAACGCTTCCAGCCGTCTCCGTCGAAAGTGTTTCTCTTTCCATGTTTGACCTCCCCGGACTCGCGATTCCGCTTGCCGCAAGCGCCGGCGCACGCTAATCGCTTGCAGCGCTGCCACGCGGTCCATAGCCATCATCTGTATTGCTCCCCTCCACTGACGCGAATCGCAATCGCGCCCCGCTCGGACGCGTTAGAAGCTGCCCTGGCCTTCGTCTCGTCCCTCCCTCTTGCGTCTGTCCCTCATACTTTCCGACGCACCTCCTGCAAGCGTGTGAATACTATCAGGTGTTCCTCTCCGTAGATGCTCTGTCCTGTTTCCCTTGTGCTGCCTGTGCCTGCTCGAATAATTTGGCGGCAAACCCGTACTTGTGCTTCTCGCTTTGCGCAATAATCTCCCTGACTTTCTGTTCAGGCAAGCGACCGTCTCGCGCGAAAGCAAAGAGCAAGCTGATGGTGATGTCTCTGGAAGCAGCGATCTCTGCCAGCAACGCCTGCACGGCTAAGCTGGCAGGATCGTGATCGATCACTTTGAGCAGCTTGTCGCGGCACCATTCGTTAACGAGCTTGCCGTCCAGGTCGGCTAGCTCCTGGATGCGGTTGAATGCTTGTTCGCGCACGCGGAAGCCGATGTGCTTCGTGAAAACTGGACCTTTGCGTATCACTGGACACCTCCAGCTAAACCCTTGAGCTTCCGATCGTTGACACTCGTGACCCGGCGTTGACGCCGGTCGACGCCAGATTGGAATCTCCTTGCGAATCAAGGTGTTGACCGCCGTGAACGGCCGTCAACGCGCGTGACCCTGCACAGGGGTGGTCTGTCGGGGTCCGGCGAAGACGGACCCTCCTTTCGCCGCTGCGAAGCAGCGTGTTGGGACCTCTCCAACTCTCGCTTGTGACACCTGCGCCGCGCCCCACAGCGCACAACGCGCCGCGCGGGATCGCGCAGCCAGGAGAGCCAATGAAACTGTCGCTTATGGCTCCTCATCCGGCGCAGCTCTCCGCCCGTTGCGCTTGGCTTCGTCAAAGAGGAGTTTAGGCTCCGGCCGGGTTGATTCGGCTGAAGCCCGCTGAGCGGAAGGCAGCGAAGGCGTGGCGGGCCGCTGGTTTTGCCAAGCCTTAAATTCGCTGTCCTTCCTGAAAATCAGCTTCAGGGCCTCGATCACCACATGATCGAGGCTGCTACCAATAAAGCTGGCGTACTCGTGAAGGGTGTCCGCGATCTGCAGCGGCATCCGTACGGTAACCGCCTTCCTGGGTATGTTTGCCGGTGGTCTGGTTATGATTGCCATGAGATCCTCCTGCCTATCTGGTTTGAACGGTATTGGCCCTCGGTGCGCGCCTTGCTTTCAATTCACAGGCGCGGCAAGCCAGCAGACTCCGCAACGCTGTGGACGGCGCGTGGCCGGGAGCGACCCCCGACCGCCCGGAGGGGTTTTGGCACGCCAAACGGCGGCGAAAACGGGGTCGCTCCCGGCCACGGGATTGTTCTTGCCGCGTTGCTTTCAGAGTGGCCGCCGAGGTGCAAACTCCTGCATCGCTCTCACTAAACATCACAAAGGGCAGACCGGGAAACAGAACGGGACGCGGAACACTGTCTGCAGGGCTCCCGGTCTGACACTGGACGCGGCTCAGCGAAGAAGATGTTGTAGTTCTCGGGTAGCACATACGTGGCAAACGTCCTTTCCTGGCGGCGCTTCGGTCGGTTCAGAAGTGTATCGATATCTTGATCGGAGAGGCCTACCGTCGACCACTTCCGGTAAGTGGATTCAAACGGTTCTCCCTGATAACGCTCGTCGCCGGCACGGAGGAAATCGCGATCGGCGCGCCTCAGCATAGAGGTGCGGTTGGTCTCCCAGAGAAGACGCACTTGGAAATAGCGAACGAGATGTCGAGCGTCGACTTCGTCGTGAGCGCCAAATGGCCGGTGGAAAAGAGCTGACGCCCGGCCAAATTTGGAGGGGTCCGGCGAAGCGTAAACGAAATTGAAGGCCGGCAGTTGCTGGAGGAATTTGTGATACCAGCGAAGGTGGCTTGCATACGCGAACAGATCATTATCCCCGGTGTCGCAATACATGAAAGTTACCACGGGCGGGAGCGAGAGTGAATTGTGAGGCCCTGCTACATAGATCGGAAAGCGATCGACGAAATGACGTGTCGGGCTGCCGGCACTTGACTGCTTGCTCCGATAGACTCTTGCGGGGAGAACCGAGCCCGGGAGGCCGAGAGTGTCGCGGAAGAACCTTACCTTTTCTGCCTCGGTTTCGAGATAACGTTCGTCGGAGTGCGCTACGACGAAATCCAGGATCAAGAGCCGTGTGTGAACCGCGAGCTTTGATAATCGACGGCGGTTGCGGAGATTCGTCATATCGATGGCGTCGTAGATGCGCCGGGAGTACAGGTTGTAGACGTAGGTCTGGCGTCCGTATTCGACAGCGCGCGCGTGCCTGCGTTCAATCACCTTGGCCGTGAATTGGTGCACGGACCAGCCCTTCGATTTGGCAGTGTAAGCAAGAAACTGGCGCCGGGTGAAATACCCAGAGTGCGTCGCCACGAGGTACAGGAAGCGCGCTTCAGGCTCGGTGTATCCGAGACGGAGAATAGGAGCGATTTGTTCGGCTCGAACGCTCATATCGCAGTCTTCACATCCGAGGATGAGGTGTCCCCTTTTCTAAAAGCTGCTCATCCGCCCGTGAGTTTCTGCTGCCCGGGAACACCGCCCTGCGAGGTACTATCGTCGTACAGGAAAACGTCTTCGATGCCTTTGCCAAATGCGCGGGCGATCTTGAACGCCAGCGGCAGCGCCGGATCATATCGCCCGCATTCGATCGCGTTGACGGTTTGGCGGGCGACGCCCACTCGCTCGGCCAAATCCGCCTGCGACCACTCGCGTTCTGCCCGTAAGACCCGAAGACGCGTCTTCATTGGTACCGCCGGGAAAACAGAATGAGGCCCAAGCTCCACAAAGAAACAAGCAGAACGGACACACCAAACCACGACGGGCACCTGAAGCCGACCTCCTGAAGAGCGCCGAATGCGAGAGAGACGAAGAGGGTCGATACGTGAGCGAAGGCGAGCGCCTGGTAGTTGATGTGCTTTTGCAGGTCGTCGGCAGTGCGAAATATACCAACAAGGGCCCACAATGCGCCCAGCGCCACCAGCGCGGCTGGGAGCCAGAGAATGGCGATGTGGAACTGCGCGGCAAGGCTGCTCACGGCCACGCAGATGAGCGCAAGAACATAGAACCTGAGCAAAGCGCGGCTCATTAGTCTGTCGGGGCTTGCTCCTCTGGGGTGAGCTTCATTCATTTCGGGCATCATTGCCTCCTTAAGGCTTGATGGACGCTATGGCGTCCTAATTGGACGTTATAACATACGTTTTGGATTCTTGGCAAGCCTGATTTGTTAGCACGTCGGCACCGGGCCAAGTCCGGCAGGAGCGGCCGCAATGCATCGGGTAATCGCCGATATAAGCTTGATAACGAAAACAAAAGGCACTATAGTTTCGTTACGGAATTCGCAACGAAAGGATCGTTTCGCTGATGCCCGCGCCGACGAAACAAGAGACACGCCTGGGTACCTACATCCAGAAGTCTTTCAAGGAAGAATCATTCCGAGCCTATGTGCCCCCACCGTTGCCACCCCACCCGCCGCTAGACCTCCAGCCTCTCCTGCCTCTGTTGGAACAGGCGAGCGCAGCTATCGGACGCTTAGACGGGCTCGCGTCCATTCTGCCTGACCCGTCTCTATTCATTTATCTCTACATTCGCAAGGAGGCGGTCCTTTCGTCTCAGATTGAGGGCACACAGTCGTCGTTTTCGGACCTGATGCTGTTTGAGAGCGCCGAGGCTCCGGGCGTGCCTCTGGAGGACGTGCAAGAGGTCTCAAATTATGTGGCGGCGATGAATCACGGCCTGCGCAGGCTCCGCAATGGATTCCCAATGTCCCTGCGTCTCATTCGCGAGATTCATGAAATTCTCTTGTCGAAGGGGCGAGGCAGCGAAAGACACCCTGGCGAGTTTCGCGAGAGTCAAAACTGGATCGGAGGCACGCGGCCGGGCAACGCCGCCTTTGTTCCGCCGCCCCCCGAAAAGGTCATGGAGTGCATGGGCCCGCTCGAGAAATTCCTGCATCGCGAGCCCGAGGACCTGCCGCTTCTGGTCAAAACGGCGCTGGTGCACGTCCAGTTCGAGACCATTCATCCGTTTCTGGATGGAAACGGCAGAGTCGGCCGGTTGCTGATCACGTTTCTACTTTGTGTCGCTGGGGCAATTCGGGAGCCGATTCTTTACCTCAGCCTGTATTTAAAGGTGAACCAGCAGAAGTACTACGAACTGCTAGACCGCGTGCGTACACGCGGGAACTGGGAAACGTGGATTGAGTTTTTTCTCACTGGTGTCCGGGAAACCGCGCAACAAGCGGCTGACACATCGCGGGAGATCCTCTCTCTGATCGGATCCGACCGGCTGCCGAATCGAGCAACTCGGCCGACCGGCATCGTCGTTGTTGCGTGTTCACCAGTACCCTCAGCGCAAGCCGATCATAACGATCCCCTCGACCGCCGAAAACCTCTCGCTCTCCGCTCCGACGGTGGCGAAAGCTCTGGAGCACATGGTCAAGCTCGGCATGGTCCGCGAGACCAGCGGCAGACAGCGCCATCGTCTGTTCACCTACCAGCGCTATCTCGAAGTCCTCAATCAGGACACCGAACCGGCACGACCAGGACCCTGAGATTCTGCCTGACGAACCGAACTGCCGACGAAGATGATCAACTCCCATGTATCTCGCTTACTGCGGCGTCCAAGTTGCCTTCACCAAACCTCGCGAGCCTCCAAACGGATACGTAATATTCATACTGCACGTTGATGTTGTGAGCGTGCCCTGCAGACCTCCGGTGCATGGCAGAGCTTGCTGGTCCTGGCCTTCCGAGAACACGTAGAGGGTAGGTACTGTCCCAACGGGGATTTGGTGCGCTGTAATTACCAGAGGAATGGGCGAACCGGTGTTGATGGTGAGATCCGGAAAGCTGAAGGGATTCTCTGTTATGGACGTCCCGTTAATGCTGGTTACCTGAATTGAGGGTTGTGGCCCTGTTGGAATGAACAGTGGCAATGGGTTTGATTGGGATTCGGGGGTACCGTTCAGCGACCCGCTGAAGCTCAGCGTATACGCCTCAAGACGGACGCGACCTGGATTATTGTTCGGTGAACAATATGGAGAGGTGTTGCCTCCTAGCGCAGTTAGGGTGCCGGTTCCTGTGATCGTGTTTGACACGAGGCGTATTGCCCCGCCACTCCCGTTGCCGGCATAGTAGGAACCGGAGCCGTTGTTACCGCCGTTTGCGCTGATCAGGCCATTTACGATGATCTGCGTCGAACTTGCGATGAGAATCGCTCCGCCGCCCGAACCGCCCCCTGACCCAAACTGTCCTGAGGTCTGTTGCCCTCCTCCTCCCGAGCCACCTACGAGAGGTACCAGAAACTGATTGCCTTTGAAGGAACCTTGCCATGTGCAGGCGCCTTGGCCGGTGAGATCAGCAGCTCCACCTCCAGGCCCACTACCCGCCGTGGCATTTTGGCTGGTTGAGCCATTCCCGCCTACTCCGCCTCCATAACCTCCAGATCCGGCCACTGCTGGGAGCCGAACGTCTACGTCCAAAGTAACGGGCGCGCCGTTGGCCCCAGCCAAATTGAGAGTACCTTCAATATCGACGTTTCCTGAGGCTAGCCAATAGACCGGTTGATTGTCGACATTAGCCGTGAGTGTGATAGTGACGCCTTTAGGAATCGTCACCGTCGTAAAGTTGAAGACGTTGTTGGCCACTCCGCTGCCCGTGAATTGGCTCGGAGTGAAGTTCCCCGATAAGTTCGGAGCATACGCACCGTCGCTTCCGTCCGAGCCGCTACTGAAGCTGCTCTGAGCGTTAGCGCAGGGCGTGCCGGCGGTAAGACAAATCGCCGCTAGCACGACGCCACAGACCAAGAACGGCTTCAACGATGCTCGGCCTATGCGATCGACCAATTCTCGTAACATGATGTTCTTCTCCTTTCATCGTCACCTGATAATTCGCATACTTGAACTGCTGAACTTCCGCGGAACTTAACTGCGCCGCGACAACAGACTCGCCAGTGCGACTCAAGTTGTGGGCCACGTCGGTCGACGCCGGCCCATCGCCTCCGACACTCGCAGCAACAGCGGAGCCCGCTGTCGATAAAGGCACAGTTCCTTGATGCTTCGCCAGTCCATGCGACGCAGCCACTTGAACTGGGCTATCGGAGCGCCTCCTGGTTGTTGGGGCGGCCTCGTTCACAACACTGAAGACGCCACTTTCGGCCTCTGGCACCGGGTGGACGACGGGGACACTATTGGGGTCATAAGGATCTGACCCCAGAGCGATCTCGAGATCGTCCGGGTATCCGTCATCGTCGCTGTCAAGCAGCGTGGGAGGGTGAACCGGATGAGCTGGTGCGTGAACGGGGCGGTGAATCGGCGGGTGAATCACCGCTGGCTTCACTGACGAGCCGGTGTCGTTGTTCTGGACGCTAAAGATAATTGCATCGGCCTCACTCGGCGGCGCCGTCCCGCCTCCACCTGGGTTGCCTCCAGTATTGAGGAGGGAATAGAGGACCGCGTCGGCCTCACTAGGCGGCGTCGTTCCGCCTCCTCCGGGACTACCTCCAGTGTTTAGAACAGAGTAGAGGACTGCGTCGGCCTCGCTCGGCGGGGTCGTTCCGCCTCCTCCGGGACTACCTCCAGTGTTGAGGAGCGAGTAGAGGACCGCGTCCGCCTCACTGGGCGGCGTCGTTCCGCCTCCACCTGGGCTGCCTCCGGTGTTGAGGAGCGAGTAGAGGACCGCGTCGGCCTCACTGGGCGGCGCCGTCCCGCCTCCACCGGGACTACCTCCAGTGTTTAGAACAGAGTAGAGGACCGCGTCGGCCTCACTCGGCGGCGCCGTTCCGCCTCCTCCGGGGCTGCCTCCGGTATTGAGGAGCGAGTAGAGGACCGCGTCCGCCTCGCCGATTTCAAGGGAGCCGGTAGAGAAACCAAAGCTGAAGTTCGCCGCGAGGCTGATTCCCTCCGCGCTCTTGATGGCCGTTGTGAGAGTGGCTGAGAACAAGTGACTAGCGGCAAACGGCTGAGTCGGTGTGAACGTCGCAATAGTGTTCGTAGGATCCAACTGGCTCTGTCCAGAAACGCCAAGACCCGTCGTGAGGTCGACGACAGTGAAACTGGTCGTGGTTACGGTTGAAGGGTTGACTGCCTCGTTGAATGTCACCACCACGCTCGACTCAACCGAAACATCACCGGCACCGCTTGCAGGATTGGTTTGTACGACTTGGGGAGGGGTAGTCGCAAGCGCCGTCACTGTAAAGCCGTTGGTCAGCGTGTCGGTTTCGCCGCCGGTCGTGAGAGTGACTGTCTGCGCCCCAGTGGCTGCGGCGGCAGCGATGTCGATCACGGCTGTCGCGCTAGTGGCAGAGTTCACCGTCAGGGAAACCACGGTGATCCCAGAACCGAAGCTGACGGTGGTCGTCCCTTGCGCCCAGTTCGTCAATTGACCCCGGAGAGCTACCGAAAGATTCTGCTGCCCCTGCACTCCGGCGGTCGGGTTCACCGACACGAGGGCGGACGATCCCGTAGTGATCGTGAAGCCATTCGTCAGCGTGTCGATTTCGCTTCCGGTCGTTAAAGCAACGGTCTGGGCTCCCGTGGCTGCCGTGGTGCTGATGTTGAGGACCGCCGTGGCGCTGGTGGCAGAATTCACCGTCAAAGAGGCTACTGTGATCCCAGCTCCGAAGCTGGCCGTGGTCGTCCCTTGCACCCAGTTCGTGAAATAGCCAGTGAGAGCCACAGAAAGGTTCTGCTGGCCTTGCTGTCCGCTATTCGGAGCCGCCGAACTCAGTGTGGGTTCGCCCTTGCACTCGCCGGCGCTGCCCGCGTTGTAGATAGCCTGGATTTCTGAGGCGGAGAGTACGCGGTTGAAGAACTCTACTTCGTCAATAAACCCGTTGAGCGGGCAGGTGACACCATCACCTAAGATACCGAATTTAGTGGACAAGGGAACATCCAACGGAGTTCCGCCCGCGTCGTATCCGCCAATGGGAGATGCGGGTATGCTGGCTCCATTTACGAAGAAGGTCATCTTTTGTCCTGCTGGGGCAGCACCGTCATATGTTGCGACAATATGCTGCCATGCCCCGGTCTGAATAATGGTATTTCCTACATACTGCGTAAAGCCTTGACTGCTCTTCACGCTGAAGAGCAAAGTTCCATCGGCCTGGATTTCAAAGTAGTAGCTCCTGTTCGAAAGAAAGTCATCTCTACTAATCAGCTGAGGGCCATGCGAGGTCACACATTGGTTAACAGCTGTCGGGTCCAGCCAGAGATCAACCGTAAATGTGCTCGGCAAGTTGACAGGCCCAACATCCACGTACTGACCGTTTCCGTCCAGGCTGAACGCCTGTCCGACTTCGCCTGGGGCAAAGGTAGCTCCGTTCTGGAGTGTACCGTTGTTGCCACCGATTATGTCGTTGGCATTGCCATCGCCTGGCCACCAGCTCACCATGCCCGAAGGCGGAGTGATGCACGCATTCGCGGTCACGGAGAAGCCGTTGGCCAGAGTGTCGATCTCGCTGCCGGTGGTCAGAGTGACCGTACGCGCTCCGGTGGCGGCGCTGAAACTGATGTTGAGCACGGCCGTGGCGCTCGTGGGCGAACTAACAGTCAGCGAGGTAACGGTGATCCCTGCCCCGAAGCTGGCCGTGGTGGTCCCTTGCACCCAGTTAGTGAACTGACCCGTAAGAGTTACCGAGAGGTTCTGTTGGCCGTGCTGGCCGCTGTTCGGCGTCACCGAGACCAGCACGGGAATGGGAGCGCCGGCATTTATAGTGAACCCGTTGGCGAGGGTGTCCACTTCAGTTCCCGTGGTCATCGTCACGGTTTGGGGACCCGTCGCTGCGGCGGAAGCAATATCGATCACTGCTGTGGCACTCGTGGGGGAATTCACCGCAAGCGAGGCCACCGTAATCCCCGCTCCGAAGCTGGCGACGCTGGTACCTTGTACCCAGCTCGTGTACTGGCCTGCGAGAGCTACGGAGAGATTCTGTTGCCCCTGCGTGCCGCTGTTTGGATTGATCGACACCAGCGTGGGTGTGCCCGCCGTCACGGTGAAGCCATTCGCTAGCGTGTCCACTTCGCTTCCGGTAGTCAGACTAACGGTCTGAGCTCCCGTGGCTGCCGTGGTGCTGATGTTGAGGATCGCCGTGGCGCTTGTCGGGGAGTTCACCGTCAACGACGCCACCGTGATCCCTGCTCCGAAGCTGGCCGAGGTGGTTCCCTGAACCCAGTTCGTGAAGTATCCCGTGAGGGCTACGGAAAGGTTCTGCTGGCCTTGCTGACCACTATTGGGGGTGACAGAGCTAAGGGTCGGTTGGCCCTTGCATTTCCCTGCGCTGCCAGCGTTGTAGATGGCTTGGATTTCTGAGGCGGAGAGTGCGCGGTTGAAAACATTGACCTCGTCTATGAGGCCGGCCCAAAAATACTCTTCGCCGCTTCCGAGTCCAATTGCCCCAATTAGTACGGGAATGTTGCTCTGATAGATCGAGGTTACCGTGCCTGAACCCGGAACAACGGTAGTCGGAACCTGAACACCGTTGACATAGATGACCATTGCCTCTGTTGCAGAATCGAAAGTCGCCGCGACGTGCTGCCAAGTTCCCAGGCTGAGGGCAGCGTCCGTCTCCACATCTCGGTAAATGCTACCATCGGCGCTGCCAATCACTCCCAGTAGGACTTGGCCGGTGTTCAACACCCAAAGCACCCAGCTTTGTCCGCCGCCAGACTCATACTTGGAGATAATCGACGTTGCATTGGCCCCGAACGAAGTCGGGTAGACCCACGCATCTAGAGTTAACGCGTTCGGCGGTTGCAATGCGGCGTTGCTAGGTACCTGCACAAAACCAGTCGTTCCGTCGAAACTGAATGCCTGCCCGACCTCACCGGGCGCAAAGCTCACTCCGCCCACTGCCGTGCCGTCGTACCCGCCGATGATGTCGGTGTAATTTCCGTCTCCTGGCCACCAGCTCACCATTCCCGAAGGCGGTGAAGTACAGGTGCTCGCAGTCACCGTGAAGCCGTTGGTAAGAGTGTCGACCTCGCTTCCAGTGGTGAGGGTAACCGTACGCGCGCCTGCGGCAGCGGTGAAACTGATGTTGAGAACTGCGGTGGCGCTGGTGGCGGAATTCACCGTGAGGGAGGCGACGGTGATCCCGGCCCCGAAGTTGGCAGTGGTGGTCCCTTGCACCCAGTTCGTGAACTGACCCGCTAGGGTCACGGACAGATTCTGCTGGCCCTGCTGGCCACTGCTCGGCGTCACCGACACCAACACAGGAACGGGAGCGCCGGCATTAATTGTGAAGCCGTTTACGAGCGTGTCCACTTCACTCCCTGTGGTGATCGTCACGGTTTGGGAACCCGTCGCTGCGGCGGAAGCAATATCGATCACTGCTGTGGCACTCGTGGGGGAATTCACCGCAAGCGAGGCCACCGTAATCCCCGCTCCGAAGCTGGCCGTCGTCGTACCCTGGACCCAATTGGTGTATTGACCAGTTAGAGCAACGGAGAGGTTTTGTTGTCCTTGTGTGCCGCTGTTTGGATTGATCGACACCAGCGTGGGTGTGCCCGCCGTCACGGTGAAGCCATTCGCTAGCGTGTCCACTTCGCTTCCGGTGGTCAAAGTGACGGTCTGCACTCCGGTAGCTGCCGTAGCGCTGATGTTAAGGACGGCTGTGGCACTCGTGGCGGAGTTCACGGTCAGCGACGCCACGGTGATCCCCGTTCCAAAGCTCGCAGTGGTCGTCCCCTGCACCCAGTTTGTGAAATATCCCGTGAGGGCTACGGAGAGGTTCTGCTGGCCTTGCTGGCCGCTGTTCGGAGCGACCGAACTGATGGCCGGTTGGCCCTTGCACTTGCCGGCGCTGCCAGCGTTGTAGATGCCCTGGATCTCCGAGGAAGAGAGCGCACGATTGAAGATCTCAACTTCGTCGATAATGCCCTGGAAGGGACCTTCGCCGTCGTATCGCTCGCCAATTCTGAGTGGTTGCCCACCGGGGGGCGTACCTGCGTAGCTCAGGGACCCATCGGGAGAGCCGTTCACATAGACTTGTAACGTGGAACCGTCGTAGGTTGCAGCGACGTGACACCATACGCCAACAGGGCATGTGGAACTCGAGTCGGCAATGTGCCAATCGTTAGAGTCGAAGAAACCGAACTCAATCCGGTTATCTGCCAGCAGGTCTACGGAGTAATTGACCGAGAAAGAAACCGACTTATCTACGATATACTGGTTCCCTGTGATCGCTGGGTTTATCCAAGCGTCCACCGTGAACGCGGTCAAATCTAGCGATCGATTTGCTGGCACGGATATATAGCTGCTGCCAGCAAATTGGAATGCCTGTCCGACCTCGCCGGACACGAACGCCACTGAACCCATGGGGCTTCCGGTATTCCCGCCAATGATATCGTTGTAGTTGCCATCGCCCGGCCACCAGCTCACCATTCCCGGAGGCGGTGCAACGCAGGCGCTTGCACTCACCAAGAAACCGTTGGTCAGGCTGTCGATTTCGCTGCCCGTCGTCATCGTGACAGTGCGCGCCCCTACGGCTCCGCTGGAACTAATGTTCAGGACTGCCGTGGCACTGGTGGCCGAGCTTACGGTGAGAGAGGCAACGGTAATACCCGCTCCGAAGTTGGCGGTGGTGGTCCCCTGCACCCAGTTCGTGAACTGGCCAGTGAGGGCGACTGAGAGGTTCTGTTGGCCCAGGTTCCCACTAGCCGGATTGATGGATAGTAGCGTAGGTGCGCCCGCTGTTACCGTGAAGCCGTTGGCGAGCGTCTCGACTTCGCTGCCTGTGGTCATCGTCACTGTATATGCGCCAGTGGCGGCGCTGGCGCTGATGTTAAGCACGGCCACGGCACTAGTGGAGCTCACGCTCAAAGACGCAACTGTAATGCCTGCGCCGAAATTGGCCGTCGTTGTTCCCTGTACCCAGTTGGTCGCAAGACCCGTCATGGCCACTGATAGATTCTGCTGTCCCTGCCGGCCGCTATTGGGATTGACCGACACCAGAGCTGATGTCCCCGCCGTCACGGTGAAGCCGTTGGTGAGCGTGTCCACTTCGCTAGCCGTGGTCAATGTGACGGTTCGTGCCCCGGTTGCAGCACTGGCGCTGATGTTAAGCGCGGCTGTCGCCATCGTGGAGGAGTTAACGGTCAACGAAACCACTGTGATCCCTGCCCCGAAGCTCGCCGTTGTCGTCCCTTGTACCCAATTCGTGAACTGACCTGTGAGAGCGACCGACCAATTCTGCTGAGCCTGTTGACCGGTGTTTGGACTGGCCGAAACCAGCACGGGCGTTCCGGCTATCACCGTGAAGCTGTTGGTAAGCGAGTCGATTTCGCTCCCAGTGGTCAGGGTGACCGTCCGCGTTCCTGTGGCGGCCGTCGCGCTAATGTTGAGTGACACAGTCGCAGTGGTCGTGGAGTTCACGGTCAAGGAGGCTACGGTAATCCCGGCGCCGAAGTTTGCAGTCGTGGTTCCTTGCACCCAGTTAGTGAACTGTCCGGTTACGGCAACCGAGAGGTTCTGCTGGCCCTGTTGCCCGTTCGCCGGACTCACCGAAACCAGTGCGGGAGCCCCCGCCGTCACCGTAAAACCGTTGGTGAGAGATGCGACTTCGCCGCCCGTCGTCAGAGTGACGGTGCGAGCCCCGGTCGAGGCACTGGCGCTGATGTTGAGCACCGCCGTAGCACTGGTGGGGGAAGCGACGGTCAAGGAAGTCACCGTGACGCCAGACCCGAAGTTGGCGGTGGTGGTCCCTTGAGCAAAACTCGTGTACAGCCCGGTGATGCTCACGGAAAGGCTCTGCTGACCTTGCCGGCCCGTGCTCGGGCTGACACTCAGCAGCACTGGAGTGCCCGCGATCACCGTGAAGCCATTGTTGAGAGTTACGGCCTCGCTGCCCGTAGTCATGACTACAGCGCTCGCACCGGTTGGCGCGGTTGGGTCGATGCTGATTGCTGCGGTCGCGCTTGTGGACGAATTAACCGTGAGCGAGGTCACGGTGATGCCCGGCCCAAAGCTGGCCACTGTTGACCCTTGCATGAAGTGCGTGAACTGCCCCGTTATAGTGACGTTTTCTTGCTGACCCTGCTGGCCGGCACCAGGATTCACAGATAAGAGGATGGGCGTTCCGGGCGTCAGCGTGAATCCGCTCGCCAAAGTGTCAATTTCGCTTCCGGTGGTTAGAGTGACGGCTTGAGGTCCAGCGACCGCCGCAGGATCGATGTTGAGTACCGCGGTTGCGCTCGTGGCCGCGTTCACGTTCAGAGAGGATACGGTGATACCCGCGCCGAAGTTTGCAGTCGTTGTTCCTTGCACCCAGTTTGTGAACTGCCCGGTAATGGCCACGGTAAGGTTCTGCTGTCCCTGCTGTCCACTATTCGGGGCAAGCGAGCTGATCGTCGGCTGGCTCCTGCACTCGCCAGCGGTCGTTGCGTTGTAGATTCCCTGGATTTCAGACTGAGACAGCGCGCGATTGAAAGCCTGCACCTCATCGATCACCCCGTTCCAGGTGCGAGGGAGGGTTCCGCGGACTGTTGAGTCGGTTGAGCCGATGGTCCACGTCAGCGATGAATACGCAATGGTCTTCGTCTCTGCCAACTGCCCTTCAAGATTGCCGTTAACGTACAAACTGAAAATCGAGCCGTCGTATGTGCCCGTGACGAGATAGAACTGGCCAAGCGCGAAGGTATCTGTGGAGACTATGAGATCAGAGGACTGGCTTCCGAAAATGAAGAGAAACCGGTTGTCTGTCGCCCGCCAGGTGAGCTGGGCCGAGGCGTCGGTACTATCGATATCCTGACCGACAACGACGCTGCCAACAGAATCACTGTTCGGCCCCGGCCCGTTGGGCTTTGCCCAAGCCGACCAGGTGAATTGCTGGTTGGCCAGACTGGCCGACGCTGGTATGTCGGTATAGCCGCCCGAGCCAAACGTAAATCCGTTGCCGACCTCTGCCGGAACGAGGGTCACAGCATTCGAAGCCGATGGATTATTCGCCCCCAGAACGTCACTGGTATTCACGTCGCCTGTCCACCAGCTCACAAGGCCAGTCGGAGCGGCTACGCATAACTTCGTTCCCGCCCCGCTTATGGTCAGCGTGCCCGTCGTCATCCCTTGGTAGCTCGAATCGACGATTGTGGCAGTCACGCTATACGTCCCGACATTCGTCGGAGCGGGCACCGGATTGCCATTCTGTGTGTAGGCGACTGATACGCTGAGACTTGCGGGGTTCGTGGTCACCGTAACGAACTTGGGCGTGCCATCGTAATCCTGGGTCAGGCTGGCTGGATTCAAGGCGACGGTCGCAGGCAAGCCGCTGACTTGCAGAGGAACTGTGGCGGTTGCCGTTGTGTAATCCGTGGTGTCGGTAGGAGTGAAGACGACGGACAGAGTCTGGGTTCCAGCGTTGAGCAGTGTCCCTGCCGGAGGAGTGTAGACCAAGTTTCCCGTAACCGTATTGACGGGTCCAGGCGGCCTGGCACCCACAGTGAACGCGCTAGCGGCATTGAGAGAGGACTGCGCGTCCGATTGGAGTGAGCTAAAGAAGTCGGTCGTAAAAGGGGTAGGATCTCCAGTTGCGAGCGAACCTCGAATTTGCGCTATGTCTGCCGCCGAGACGCCTAGCTGTTGCAGATCCTGGGTCATACTGATGGGCAGTCCGTATGCTGCCACCTCGTTCTGAATGCTTGTGATGTCCTGCACCGCCAGTTGGAAATTTGGAAGACTGTCCTGCTGAAAACTGGAAAGCAGATTCTCAGTTACTTGGGCGTCGCTGTTGAACAACGACACAAGCTCATCCTCGTAACTAAGAATTGCGTCTCTCTGGAGTGCCGCGCTCGCCAAGTCACCGGCATTAACGGCCGTGGAATACCGGTTCGCTGAGGTTTGAAGGGCGGGGAGATAGCCCTGGATGACCGCCTTGACTGCCAGGCTCTGGTTCATCAGTTTCGACGTGTTCGGCGACAGCGGTCCTCCCGTCACCGTGATGATTGGCGGGGCCTGTACTGTGGGCAGCACCACAGTCGAATAGTCGGAGTCAGGAGGGTCCGATGCTGCGTCCAAATACTGCTGAGCGATGTCGAGTTGCTGGTACTCATTGTACACTTTCAAGAGTTGCCCCCCGATCAACGCTGCATTACCGAGGAATCCGACAACATCAGCCAACACTTGGTATGTTGGAGCCAAGAAACTGCCCGCCAAATTCTTAAGAATCACCGCATCCTGTCCCGCGCCTACGATTCCTGTGGCCACCCCGACTGCGCCCAATGAAATCGCGTCATAGCCCCACAATTCCCCTTCAATGGCAGTCGTTTCCGCCTGATAGTAAAATTCTTGCTTTTGCTGCGGGGTGTAGGGTGGAGCGCCGACAGGTAATCGCTGCTGGTTCGAAACGCCGGGAGGAGGCTGAGGGGGCAGAATGCTTCCGATTCCCAGTATGTCGATAGTGCTCTCGGTTGAGCCAGAAGCTGGGTTTCCGTTGACCATACCGGAGGAACTGACGGAAAACCCAAACTGGTACGAGTTTTGGAGACCGTTCGGCTCCAGAGCAGTAACAGTGAACTGCCCGTTTGTGGTCAGGCCGTTTAGTGACGAGAACTGAACCGCAATAGGCGTGTTACCCTCCAGACCGGTCTGGGGCGGGACGATGGTCACATTCGCACCGTTTACAGGATTGCCGGATGGATCTGTGACTGTGATGGTCACTTGGCTCGGGGTGGACGTAACGCCGGCGGTCACAGTAACCGGTACTGGCGTAACCTGCACGTTGAGCTGGGTAGTATGTTGGGCGACAAACTCTGGGTTCCATGCAGGAGCATCGTCGTTTGCCGTCCCGTCGCTGATGACCGTGGCAATTGCCGGCAGGCCCTCGTTCGTCCAAGTGACGGTCCCGTCGGTCACGCTGCCGCCCACACTAGCAGGCCAAGCAGGTTGTGACGACCCGGAGGTCCCTGATACTGTCACTTGCTCTACATTGCCCGCGGTGTCGATGACCTGCCAGCCGAGCTGGTAGAGAGTAGCGGCGGCCCATGTGTTCCTAGGTATTTCGAGCCGGGAAGGTCCAATGAGGTAAATCTGATTTTTCCCTGACGGGTTTTGGGGCGTGGCTCGGTTAGAAACAAACGCAATTGTCGATCCGTCTGGTGACCACGCCGGCTTCGTATCGTCACCCGGACCCGCCGTTAACTCTACGGCTGGGAGGCAACCTGCTTGTGCTTCGGGGCACAGCACACTCATGACAAAGACATGGTGGCCGCCGGGTGCAGGGGTTAACGTACCTGACCAGGTGAGATGAGCGGAATGGGCTGCAGGTATGATACCGGTTCCGGCTTGGCGCGCTTGAACAACAATACTGCTAGCCGCTACAAAGGGGACAAACACTTCGGTGTTGGGTAGGGTTCCTATCCCGTAGGTGCTGCCCTCCCCGGGCTTCCCATTAATTGCAGCTGCCAGGTTCGTCAGACTATCGAAAGCGCTGTGTCCGATCAAGACGTCATTCGACAAACCGGTAAGTGCATTCCTAAAAATATAGGACTGTCCGCCTACGGTCACACTGTCGCCCTCAACAGGGAGCATTCCGTCGGAGAACAGGGTTCCGGTTGGCACAGCCCGAGTGGACGAGAATGCGACCTGGGTACTATCGGGTGACCAGGTTGGATCGAAGTTCGTATAACCGCCCTGCGTCAGGAAATAAATGAAGCCGGAGGTCATATCCAGCCTGGCTATCTCGGCTTGCGCTCCGGGTCCTGCCTTGACGAATGCAATGGAGTTTCCGTCGGGTGACCAGGCGGGAGCGTATTCCTGGGTCCCCGTAACGCTGGCGACAAACGACTCACTCAAAGGGTCGTTCGCGGGTCCGTTATTGTCGTGCTCCCATATTTGATAGGTACCAGCTGGTACCGCTGCGCCAGCGGCGAACGCTAAGCATGCATATGCAATAAAGTCGCCGTTCGGCGACCAGCTCGGATCACGATCGTCGGCGCACGGATACAGAGCCGACTGGGCGGGCGTCAATTGAATATCGCCGGTCCCATCCGAGTTAATCCTGTGTATTCCTCGGACACCCGGAGCACCAAACTGGTAAGCGATTCTGCCCCCAGAAGACCAGTCCGGCTCATCGCTTTCTTGATTCCCGGCACCAGCAGTCGTCACCGGGCTCGGAGGCGAAGGCAACGGGTTGCTGTTTCCGGTATAGATCTGCACCCGTCCGCTGCGATCCGAAGTAAAGGCCAAGGTTGCCGGGAGCGTCTGACTTTGGTCCTGAGCCTTGACACGTTGCTTACCGCCACTATTCGCTGGAGCGATGGCACTGGGTGTACGAGTGCCAGGCGGCGAAGAGGCTGTGGACGAAGACGAAGGAACAACTGAATTGGCCCCGGCTACGCCGGAGCGCACCTGGGAGCCGCTCGACGAGCCGGGCATTGTTACGCTGGCGTCAAGCTGCGTGCCACTCAACGGGGTTCCGTAGGCGATAGGCGCCGGCGGCGGCCACGTGATGATGGGCGTGGCTTGAGCGATGGTCAGAGTGCCGCTAACGGTTCCCGTGTAAACGGGGTCTACAATCGTCGCGACCACGTTGTAAGAGCCCGCCGTGACAGGGGGTATGAACGATCCGTTGTAACTGAAAATGACATTCAGTCCCGCCGGAGCGGTCGTGGCCGTTACAGACTTCGGCAATCCGTCATAAGTTTGCGAGAGGCTGGCGGCGTCCAGGGTAACAGTCGCGGGGGTCGTCGGAAGCACGAAATTAGGGATCTGAAAATCAACGAAATTGGCAGGCTGATCTCCCGGCACGGTGATATTCTGGCTCGCCCACACCTTGCCAGAAGAGTCAGTTACCTGCTCCAGATAGCTTCCTGCCGCGAGATCCTGGATGTAGTACTCGCCGGTGACAGCGTCCGTCTGATCAATACCAACAATGGTCCCGGCCCCGGTTAGGGACACGTTCAGGTCAGGGATCGGAAGGCCTGCACTGTTGGTCACGGTTCCGCCAATCGCGGGGACCAGCGTCGTGGTGGGCGGAAGCACCAGAGGATCAAGCTGGACGCCCTGGTAATCGTCATGCGTGAAGGTAGAGCTGAGGCTGACGAGGAATCCGCGTTGAGTGACGTGCAGCGTCCAGTAGCCGGACACGGTGGCGCCCGGCGCGACGTCGCCAAAGTCAATCGTGAGATTGCCGGGCATATACCCGGTGCTATCCGCCGTATTGGATGAGCCCGTGATATTGAAGCCAACTGTCAGGCCAGGAACGCTGGGGTCCGCCGGAATTGCAACCGCAACGGTGGGCTGCATGGATTGGATGGTTAGGTTGTTTGCAGTGCCGTAGCCTGTGTTCTGAACCGTCACCCGGATCTTGGCGTCTTTACTGTCCATGACCACGTAAGGCGCGGTATAGGCGACGGTGAGCTGAGGACTAGGCAGGACTGTAATCGTCACCGCCTGAGTGGTCACAGTCTTAGCCGTGCCGTTGACCACGTAGCTCAGTGTCGCCTGAACCTGGTACTGGGTCCCCTGCGGCGAGCTGCCCCCTGCGCCCGCCATAGGAATAAGCTGCCAGTTGACGCTGGTCGATCCGATGACGGTACCGCCATGCGTGGCTCCGAGCGGGTCGCCGGTGACAAGCACAAAGAAGTTCTTGGATGCGTCGTTGCCGCTCATATCCAGGATCTGAACGGACGCCGTCGTATTGTTCAGAGTTGCCAAGGCGTCGATCCCCAGCATGGCGTTGAATGCCTGCCGTTCGAGGCGAATCTTCTGTTCAATTTCAATCTGAACCTGGCCCTCAGTCGTGACCATGGGCGGCTGGAGCTCCGGCGTCTGGTCCTGGCAACCCGGCTCCTCGGGATCGAGGCAGTTTAGCTTCTCGCTCTTCTGTGGCCGAGCCAGAGAGACTTTCTCAGCGGTCACGTCCATGATTTCTATTGGGACCAGATAGCCGTCCGCCGAGCTGCGATCGCTCCATTGGCCTTCGAAGCCCAAGTACATCGGCATTCCCAGCGCCTGGGCTGGATTGGCAGCTATCTGGGTGCCGACTGCCTGCGTAAGAGTGAGTCCGCCGTCGAGCGTGGAAATATCGTAAGTGGTGGTGTCGCCCTGGCCCAAGAGCGACTGCTTGAGGCTGCTGAAATTGCCATGCCAGAACGCCTTGCTCTGGTTTGCGTTGATTTCATCGAGGGGCGTCGTGGCGCCCTGCATGCCCGTAAACGCCACGATGTTGTCGCCACCGAAAGGCGAACCCGACGGACTCAGGAAATTGAATTGATCGGGACGCTCGCTGGTGACCGTGTAAACAAAGCTGCCGCCTTGGTATTCCAGCGTCGGACCTGAAGGATTCGTCTCGTCGTAGACGAACTGAATCGGAGTGTATGAAAGGTCCGTGGGCCGTGTGTAACTTACCGGTACATTGGTGGTTGTGGTCCCCTGATTCAGGTTGCCGTCAAGTGAAAACTCAAAATTGCCTTGAACCACGATGTTGCCGGCGGCATGGGTCGGCACGTTGTTTCCATCTACGGTAGCGGTACAAGGAACAGTGATGCTGGCTTGGGGGGCCAAAGTTCCGGCCTGGTAAACGGAAGTCCCGTCTGCAAACTGGACGTGAATTTGCTGTCCGGTAGGTTCACTTACATCAAGCTGCGACGCGTCGGCTGTGACGTTCGTGACCTGGGCAAATTGACTGGTGTTGGTGATACTCAGGCTACACGCATAAGCCCCGTTTGGCACGTCTGCTGGGTAAAACGAGAAGTTGAAATTGGGAGGCACCACCTTCAGGGCCGGCTTGGGCAGAGTGGTGGCATACGTAATGTTCAACACGACGGTGTACTGGTCCGTGATGGTGGTGGGCGTGACGGTGAAAGTCAGACTCACCACATCGTAACTGAGCAGCACGCTGACCTGGGCGGTGGCGTTCGGCATGACCGTAACGGTGCCACTGCCTGGATCATGCGATGAGGCCGCCACTATATAGTTGTAATCTCCGGCATCGACGCCGCTGATCGTATCCGTGCCGTCGCTCGCAGTGACGCCCTGGAAAGACTTGCCGGTGGTCGAGTTGTAGAGAGTGACGGTGGCGCCGCTCACCTTCGAACCAGTGTCATCGTTCACAGTGAAAGCTACCGCTCCCAAGGTTGACTGAGTGACAGAGATGTTCAGGGTTCCCTGAAGCGAACTCGAGCCGCCGCTCACGTTGAATAAGACCGTATAATTGCCAAGCGGGAGGGTGGAGGGGGGATTGATCATCACCTGAAATATCTGAGAGGCTCCGGCTCCGAGATTGCCAAGGTTGGCGTTGCCCAAGGTGACCCAGTTGTACGTGGCCGGATCTTGCAAGGTGACAATCGAATTGCTCGATGCCATGTATCCGACGTTCTGGACCTGGAACTGACGAGTTAGACTTCCCCCAGGATTTACACCTACGCTGAGGGTGGCTGGATTGAGCGCAAGAGTACTCACAGCGGGGCGCAAGGTTACGATGAGAGAAGAACTCTCCGGATCGACGCCGCCACTGACTGAATCGGTGGAACTCACGTTGATCTGGACGGTGACCGGCGCGGTGGGAGGGTTGCCGGCGGGCGCCGTGAGGGTCATAGGTATTGTGACCGGCGCGCCTGGAGCGAGTGAGGTCAACGACTGGGCGAAGCTGGCCGTAACGGTACCGGTCGGCGTGATGCTGGCTGTGTAGGTCACGTTGTTGAGCGACGCATCGCCGATGTTCTGCAGGTTCAGCGGAACGCTGACACTGGTTCCCATTACCAAGTCCTGTGTCAGCGAATTGAGGCTGAGGAGCAGGCCAAAGACACGGAAGCTCGTGGTCGCCGTTTGGGTAGCACCGCCTGAGCTCGCAGTAGCCGTAACCTGAAACGTTCCGCCGTCTGTCGGCATAGGCTGGAACGTGGTGTGATAATTACCCTGCGAATCGGTGTACGGGTTGAGCACACGGCTAAGCCCGTTCAGCATGATTTGGACAGCCACTGGCACATTGCTGATCCCCGTTCCAGTCGAGTCAGTCACGGCACCGCTGATTTGGACGGGTTGCGCCCGGTGATAGACAGGTTGGTCGGTAGTTACCGTGATAGCCGCAGCGGCGGGTTGCGGAGGTGCGGTCCCAGTACCAGACACCTGAACTGAGCTGGTCGAGCTCACGGCGTTGCTGATGATGCTGATAGTGGCGGTCGATGATATCGTCGCCAGAGGCGTGTAAGTGACGCTGAATGTGGCTGTCGCCGACGGGGACAGAACCAGCGGCAGGGCTGGCAGATTCTTTAAGGTGAAAAACGAGCCGGCGATGCTAATGGAGGTAACCGTAAGTGGGTTGGTGCCGGAGCTGGAAATAGTCACGGTCTGAGTCGACGATTGCGTGATCGGCACATTGCCGAAAGCCACTGGATTAGGCGCAACGGTGATGCCGATGGACGGGGAAGTGACCGTGAAGCCGTTGGTCAGAGACTCGGTTTCGCTGCCGGTGGTCACACTGACCGTTCGTGCTCCGGTCGCAGCGCTGGAGCTGATGTTGAGAACTGCGACGGCGCTTGTGAAAGAGTTCACAATGATCGAGGCCACCGTGATCCCGGCCCCGAAGCTGGCCGTAGTGGCCCCCTGCGAAAAATGAGTGTTCTGTCCCGTGATGGTGACGGAAACGTTTTGCTGACCCGCTTGGCCGCTGGTCGGACTGAGAGACTGCAAGCTGGGTGTAGGCGCCGTTATGGTAAACCCATTGGTCAAAGTGCCCGTCTCGGTCCCGGTCGTAATGGTGACTGTCCTCGCTCCCACTGCGGCCGAATAATCAATGTTGAGAATTGCGGCCGCATTGGTGGAGGAGTTTACGGTCAGGGAAGTCACTGTTACGCCCGTGCCAAAGCTCGCTTGGCTCGTACCCTGAACGAAGTGTGTGTTCTGGCCAATGATGGAAACGGAGAGATTCTGCTGATTTTCTTGACCGCTGCTCGGATTGACGGACAATATCGTCGCGGTGCTGGACGTTACGGTGAAGCCGTTGGTCAGCGTGTCGACTTCGGAGCCTGTTGTCAGGGTAATCGTACGCGCTCCCGTCGTTGCCGTGGAGCCGATGTTAAGCAGTGCCGTAGCGCTTGTGGCGGAACTCACGGCCAGGGAGGAAACAGTGATCCCTGCTCCGAAGCTCGCCACCGTCGTCCCCTGTACCCAGTTGGTGAACTGACCTGACAGCACCACGGGAAGGTTCTGCTGACCCTGCATCCCGCTATTCGGGGTGGCAGAGAGCAAGACGGGTGTACCCGCGGTCACCGTGAAGCCGTTGGTGAGAGTTCCGACCTCACTTCCAGTCCAGACCGTGACGGTCTGCGCCCCTGTCGCCGCCGTGGCACTAATATTTAGAATGGCTGTGGCGCTGGTGGGAGAGTTCACGGTGAGCGTAGCCACCGTGATCCCGGCGCCAAAGCTAGCCTGAGTTGAACCTTGCGCGAAATGGCTGCCTTGGCCGGTGATCGCAACGGACAGGTTTTGCTGCCCCTGTTGGCCACTGTTTGGACTAACGGACAGGGTGATGGTTGCGCTCGCGGTCACCGTAAACCCGTTCGCTAGCGTATCCACCTCGGTTCCGGTAGTTACGGTGACCGTTCGCGCTCCCGTTGCTGCTGCCGGACTGATGTTGACAACCGCAGTAGCGCTCGTAGAGGAAGCCACCGTTACGGAGACAACCGTAATCCCCGCACCTGCGCTCACCTGACTCGATCCTTGCAAAAAATGTGTGAACTGGCCGGTGAGAGCAACCGAAAGGTTCTGCTGGCCTTGCTGCCCACTGTTAGGACTCACCGAGAGCAACGCTGGTGACCCTGCCGAGATCGAGAACCCGTTGGCGAGCGTGTCGACTTCGGTGCCCGTGGTTAGCGTCACCGTCTGCGCTCCGGTCGCCGCCGAGGCGCTGATGTTGAGTACGGCCGTGGCACTGGTGGCCGAACTCACCGTCAGCGACACCACTGTGATGCTGGACCCAAAGCTGGCCGTGGTTGTCCCTTGCGCCCAGTTCGTGAACTGACCTGTAAGAGCGACAGAGAGATTCTGCTGGCCCTGCTGTCCGCTATTGGGACTGGCCGACACCAGCACGGGCGTGCCGCTCGTCACCGTGAACCCGTTGGTCAGGGTGTCGACTTCGGTGCCCGTCGTCAGGGTAACCGTCCTGGCTCCGGCAGTCGCGCTGCTAGTGATATTGACCAGGGCTGTGGCGCTGGTGGAGGAGGTAACCGTCAGCGAGGCCACGGTGATCCCCGTCCCGAAGCTAGCCGTGGTCGTCCCCTGCACCCAGTTCGTGTACTGACCTGTGAGAGTGACAGAGAGATTCTGCTGGCCCTGCTGCCCGGTGTTCGGGTTAACCGACAGCAGCATGGGCGTAGCGGCCGTCACCGTGAAGCCGTTGGTCAGCGTGTCGACTTCGGTGCCCGTCGTTAGGGTAACCGTCCTGGCCCCGGCGGTCGCGCTGCCATTGATGTTGAGAACTGCCGTGGCGCTGGTAGCCGAGCTCACCGTCAACGAAACCACGGTAATGCCAGCACCGAAACTGGCCGTGGTCGTCCCTTGCACCCAGTTCGTGTACTGACCTGTGAGAGCCACCGACAGATTCTGCTGGCCCTGTTGTCCACTATTCGGACTGGCCGACAGTAGCACGGGCGTAGCGGCCGTCACCGTGAAGCCGTTGGTCAGCGTGTCGACTTCGGTGCCCGTCGTCAGCGTCACGGTTCGCGCTCCCGTCGTCGCGCCGGCACTGATGTTGAGAACCGCCGTGGCGCTGGTGGCCGAACTCACCGTCAGCGACACCACTGTGATGCTGGACCCAAAGCTGGCCGTGGTCGTCCCTTGCACCCAGTTGGTGAATTGACCGCTCAGGACCACGGAGAGATTCTGCTGCCCCTGCTGGCCGCTATTGGGACTGGCCGACAGCAGTACCGGCGTCCCGGCCGTCACCGTGAAGCCGTTGGTCAGCGTGTCGACTTCGGTTCCTGTGGTCAGGGTGATGGTTCGCGCTCCCGTCGTCGCCGTGGAGGTGATGTTAAGCACTGCCGTAGCGCTGGTCGCCGAGTTCACCGTGAGCGAAGCTACGGTAATGCCGGACCCGAAGCTGGCCGTAGTCGTGCCTTGCACCCAGTTCGTGTATTGCCCTGTGAGGACTACCGAAAGATTCTGCTGCCCTTGGTGCCCAGTGTTGGGATTGGCGGACACCAGAATTGGGGCCAGTACCGTAAACCCGCCAGCAAGTGAGGCCGTCTGAACTCCGGTCTCCACTGAAACCGTCTGAGCACCCGCGGCAGCAGCAGAATCGATGACAATTTGAGCCGTGGCACTGGTTGTGCTGTTGACTGTGACCGGCCCGAAGCTGCCTTCTGGCGCTCCCCCAACTGAGATCCCGGGTCCGAAGCTCGCTTCGGTCGAACCTTGAAGGAAGTTTGTGTAGACGGTGCTTATTGCAATTGAGAGTGTTTGTCCCCTCTGCCCGGAATTGGGCGAGACAGAGACAATTTGGGCTGGAGGATTAATCGTCAGCGAGGAGGTGTTGCCGCTGACAAACTGGACACCTGTAGACGTCGAGCCCGCAATTGATGCCTTGTAAGCAGTGGGAGAGGTAACGGCAATCGAAGTTGGGATTTGAAACGTTACCCGCTCGGTCGTCCCGACGATCTTTGTTACGGCCGTTGCGGTCGTTGTGGCAGGTGACCCGCCGGCTGACGGCTGCAGGTGACCGTGACGTTAGCAGCCGGTATGGTTCCGCTAGGGAAACCGGAACCGGTGACGCTCATTACCGTTACGCCCGGCTGGCCGGTACTGGGAGAAGTGGTAGGAGTCAGAGTTATCGTGGTTGCTGCCAACAACGACGGGCGAGAAGAGTGCGAGGCGAAAGTCGCGGCCGCCAGGAGCGCGAGGGCACAGCTAGCTAAGACCCGTTTTCGCGAGCTGCGCTCCCGTTCAGGTTCCATCCCCCCTCCTGGGCCTAATATTCAGGACCACGCAGCCCAACCAACCGCCAACTGCCAGGAACCTAGCCGCAGTTGGCGCGTGCGTTCAGATTGGGTCCTGCGGAGATGTTCCGCCAGTGAGTCTCAAATGCTGGTCACACGGTTAGAGTTTCTGTCCCGCCTCACAATTCCAACAGTGCCAATCAAGGCTAACCAGAGTAGAAGAGTCAAGGTAGTCTCCCTGTCATATTCCGGCATCGCCGTTGCCGATTGTGCTTCGATCGTGACAAAATCGACCCCAGCTTGCAGCGACGAGCCCGACGAAGGTAGTAAATCGGCTGAGATGGATTCGTCTGCGACGAAAGTGCTACCGTCCGACAGCGTGAAGCTACTCTGATTCAAAGTCGCGGTGAACACCGCTGATGTAAAGTTATCGGTGCTCGGAAACTGCACGACAGGGTTGCCGCTGGAATCGCTCAGTATCCCGGGATCGATGTTGCCCAGACTGATGACCTGCGAAGAGCCACCCTGGAAATTCACCGTCAGCGAGGCATCATCAAAAGTCAACCCGTCTGATGCAAAGGCAGAGGGAGAGAAAGCTTGTCCCCAGTCCGGGCCGGTCAAGTTGTAAAGATTGAATGCGTTGATGCCCACTCCCGAGCCAGCAGCAATGAACTCGTCGAACGAGAGGTAGCCGATTGGAATCTGATCCGCCGGGGCGACCGTTGACACCAATATCATCGACGCAAACGCAAGGCTAAGGCGCCACTTCATAAATCACCTCCCGAGTTCTTTCAACATTCCCACGCACCTGCTCGTCGCGGAGCTGCCTGGAGGCACCGATAGAAAAGAACCGCGCTTCATCCATCGAGGAATCACCTCGGCGCTAGGGTCCAAAACGAGAGGACCACAGCAGCATCGGATGGATGACCAAAAAAAGCGAAGGCGCGATGACTGGCGGAACTCGGCACCCTGGGAACTACTATCCCTAGACGCGCCGCTTGGAGCGCCCTTTGCCCGATTCGTCGCGGCCATTGCCCCCTCTCAGCTATTTCCAGCCCGTAGCTGACACTCCCTACCGAATCTGACGCTCGGCAAACCCGAAATTGGCGTGTGAAGACTACCTTACCTGATAATAGACGGCTAGCAGTTTCCTACCAACGTCCGTCGCCTGTCAAGCAAAAACGCGAAGCCGTCCTTACTAATCTATGGTATGACGCTTCATTAAACAGCTCGTCGGTTCTAAGCCATGCCACTGACATTGATTGGACTTGCTTACTGTGAACGACGAAACGTCCGGCCTCTTTTGTGGCCATTGTCGCGTTCCCAGTCCGGTAACAGAGGCAAGAACCATTGGGATTCCCTCTCCCATTCGATCGAGTGTTGTGTTGCAACCAGGTGGTCGAACAAAGGTCGCACGTGCTCCGAAATGCGGGACGAGTGGCGAGGTACTGGCAGTTCGGTTCGGCGCCTGTTTGGCGAGCGAAAACAAACCGGTTGCCAAGTTGCACGTTGGTTGGAATCCGTAAGCAGAGTACCGCGCGGTGAGGTATCTCTCTTCCTCATCCGCTGCGGCTTGGTAATAAAGCTGGTAAAGAATGCTTCAAAATTATCAAAGATCCGACCAACAACACGGGGCGGCCATTTGCCCTTTCCTCTTGTCCGCGAAAGGGACAAGAAACGCAGAGTTTCGTCTCCTGGGGTGAGCCCGAACCCAGCCCTGCCGGCACCTGGTCGAGAACCGACCCACCCGAGACCCACAGGGCCATCACTCACCCCGGAACGATTATCACGATCCCCGGAATCGTCATTACAGTGACCCCGGAATCGCTATCACGATCATTTTGGAATTGTCATCACCACGCCCCGGAATCCACACTAGAGACGGCGGTCTGGACGGTATCCTCGAAACGTTGGAGCCTCTGCGGCACCTGTGGGCCCGGCCCTCGGGGAACTCCCGAATCGCGTCGCCCGTCCGGGGACCGCGTATGTCAACTGAAATCAATGATCCCATGAGATCCCATACAGGAGCGCGGTACGGGCCAAGCCGCGAAACTGGGTCGAACGTGAGAACGCCGATCGATTGACAGCCCCCGCGGGAAACGGCCCGATCTGGCCAGCACGGAGAATCTTTATTGGATAACGAAAGGAAAAGGCTGTATAGTTTCGTTGCGAGCTCATCGACGAAAGGATCGTTTCGTAGTGCCAACGTCGGCGAAACCGAACAAGCGCCTCGGGACGTACATTCTCAAATCTGCCGGAGACGAGCCGTTCCGCGCCTACGTACCTCCGCCGCTGCCTCCCGAGCCACCTGTGATCGTGCAGCCGCTCCTACCACTCTTGGAATATGCGAGCCAGGCGTTGGGGCGCCTGGATGGGCTCGCGTCTGTTCTGCCCGATCCCTCTCTGTTCATTTACCTCTACGTCCGCAAAGAGGCAGTGCTCTCCTCCCAAATCGAAGGCACGCAGTCTTCGTTCTCTGACTTAATGTTGTTCGAAAGTGCCGAGGCACCGGGCGTACCATTGGAGGACGTTCAAGAAGTCTCAAATTACGTCGCGGCGATGAATCACGGGCTGCGCCGGCTCCGTGAGGGGTTCCCTCTGTCTTTGCGTCTCATTCGCGAGATTCACCAGGTTCTCTTGTCGAAAGGCCGCGGCGGCGAAAAACGTCCCGGGGAGTTTCGCGAAAGCCAAAACTGGGTCGGAGGTACGCGTCCGGGAAACGCGGCGTTTGTGCCGCCACCCCCCGAGAAGGTCATGGAGTGCATGGGCGCTCTCGAGAAGTTCCTACATCGCGAGCATGAAGAGTTGCCCCTTCTGGTCAAGGCCGCGCTCGTTCACGTCCAGTTCGAAACGATACATCCCTTCCTGGACGGAAACGGCAGACTCGGTCGGTTGCTGATTACCTTTCTGCTGTGTGCCGCCGGAGCGCTCCGCGAGCCGATTCTTTATCTCAGTTTGTACTTCAAGATGAACCGACAGAAATATTATGAGCTGCTCGACCGCGTGCGCACTCACGGCGATTGGGAGACATGGCTTGAGTTCTTTCTAACCGGCGTGAAAGAGACCGCCGAGCAAGCGGCGGACACGTCGCGCAAGATCCTCGCACTGATCGAATCAGACCGCCGCCAGATCGAGAGTCTCGGCCGCCCCGCCTCTTCAGTTCTGCGGGTCCACCAACACCTCCAGCGCAAGCCGATCATTACAATCCCGGCGACAGCCGAACACATGTCGTTGTCTGCTCCGACGGTGGCAAAAGCACTGGAGCACATGGTCGAGCTCGGCATGGTTCGTGAAACGACGGGAAGGCAGCGGCATCGTCTTTTCACGTACGCTCGGTATTTGGAGATCCTCAATCAAGGAACCGAGGTGTCACGACCAGGCTATTAACCAAGCTCGTTCACGCTGCAGCTCGGCAGCCTCGACAGGGGTCACATTCCAGACAGTGGCTATTCGAACTGTCGGACCAGGGTCTTGCCAGCAAAATGAGACGGCGGAACATGGTGCGGCCCTGAATGGCGCCAGCTTGGTAATAAATTGGGTAGAGAATCCTTCAAAATTGCCCAAAATACGCCGCAGATATGATCCCGCTCATTTCCCCTTATCCTCTTGTCCTTCAAAGGGATTTGAAGAATTTCGAAAAGGACAAGAATCGCAGAGTTTCGACTTAAAATCCCGTGTCCCATAAGGGACGTGCGGGTTCGATTCCCGCCCTCCGCACCAGTTGTTCGTTCAGTTGACAGGCGCGATCATTTTCTTGTTGACACGCCTCGATTCCGTATGTTACACAT
>Ga0335083_10001579_pt1 | contig 31130 bp, 24 predicted proteins | sample Lox_Sample_42_FD_206716 | JGI IMG/M metagenome (GOLD analysis project Ga0335083, IMG submission 206716) | Soil microbial communities from Loxahatchee National Wildlife Refuge, Florida, United States - Lox_Sample_4.2 | ecosystem: Environmental > Terrestrial > Soil > Wetlands | place: USA...
GGCGATGCCGCCGCGGCGTTCGGCCGGGATCACCCAGATATCCTCGATGAAGATGCCGCGGGCGGCCGTCCAGACCGAGTAGTTGAAGGTATAGAGCGCGAAGCCGACGGGCTTGCCGCCGCGCTCGGCGATGAGCGCGGCGAATTGCGGATGAGCGCCGAATCCGTCGCGCGCCAGGGTCTGCGGCGTCGAGGTGACGGCATGCGGCTCGTCCTCGTAGGTCGCGAGATCGATGGAGAAGCGATGCAGCAGGTCGACATCGTCGACCGTCGCCGGCCTTACCGTTATCTCAGACACCCAGATATCCTCCATCCACCGGCAGGATCGCGCCCGTGACGTAGCTCGCCGCATCGGAGCACAGGAACACCACCGGCCCCGCCAGCTCCTCCGGCTCGCCCCAGCGCTTCATCGGGACATGCGCCAGGAAGGCGTCGAGGCGCCTGGGATCCGAACGCGTGACCTCGGTCATGGCGGTGTTGATCAGGCCGGGGGCCAGCGCGTTCACCCGCACGCCATCGGATGCCAGCTCGGACGCCAGCACCTTGGTGAACTGCGCCAGCGCGCCCTTGGACACCGGATAGGCGCCGCTGCCCGGCCCCGCGACATAGGAGTTGATCGAGGCGATGTTCACGATCGCGCCCTTGGTGCGCTTCAGCTGGTCGACGAAGGCCATGGTGACGTTGAACGCGCCCTGCACGTTCACCGCCATGGTCGCGTCCCAGCGCTCGCGCCCGTCGGGCGTGACGAGGCCGCCGCGCAGGAAGATTCCGGCATTGTTCACCAGGATGCGGATCGGCCCGACCAGCAGCGCCACGTCGGCGGCGAGCTTGGTGCAGCTCTCGGCATCGGTGACGTCGAGCATGAAGCCGCGCGCCTTGCCGCCGTCCTTGACGATCGACTCGGCGATGAGGCTGGCATTGTCCTTGTCGATGTCGGTGACGATCACCTCGGCGCCTGCCTTGGCGAGGCCGCGCGCGATGGCGGCGCCGTTGCCCCGCCCTGCCCCGGTGACCAGCGCCAGCCGTCCCGCCAGCGCCTCGGTCATGCCGCTGCTGCCTCGCCCTCGAGTGCGGCCCAGGTCTCGCGATCGCGCTCGACGGTCCAGACCCTCGGATGATCGAGCCCCTTGGCCTCGTCCCAGGCGCGCGACACGTTGAACGGCAGGCAGGCGTCGAAGACGTCCCACTTGCCGTAGCGCGGCGCCAATTCGGCGCGCGCCTTGTCGTAGGCCTGCTTCAGCGTCTCGTTCGCCTCGGCGCTGGCGGCGCCAAAGAGCTCGCGCACATAGGCCTCGGTGGCGGCGATGGCCCCGCCGATCTCCTCCTCGCCGGCCAAAGGATCGCCGCGGCTCGGCAGCAAGGTCTCGGGCCGAAGCTCGCGCAGCTTCTGGAGCGTGGCCGGCCAGTCCTTGAAGTGCGCGTCGCCCGCGTAAGGGGTTGCCTCGTTGGTCACCAGCGCACCGCTGAACAGGATGCGCTCCTCCGGCAGCCAGGCGATGGCGTCGCCCTTGGTGGCGCCGCGGCCGGGCTGGATCAACTCGACCTGCAGCTTGCCCAGCCACAGGGTCATGCGATTGCCGAAGGTGATCGTGGGCCAGGTGAGGCCGGGAATGAGATCGGCGTGCTTGAAGAGTCGCGGCAGGCGCGGCGGCGTCGATTTCAGCTCCTGCGCGCCGCGTTCGACGATCATCTCGCGCGTCGCCTCGCTCGAAATCACCTGCGCGCCCTCGTAGGCCGAGGCGCCCAAGGTGCGCACGCCGTGATAGCCCGAGAGCACGACATAGCGGATCGCCTTGTCGGTGACGCTGCGGATCTTCTCGATCACGGCTTGCGCGAGCTTGGGCGTCGGCTGTGAATCGATTACCATCACCGCATCGTCGCCCACGATCACGCCGGTGTTGGGATCGCCCTCGGTCGTGAACGCGTAGGCATGCTCGGAAAGGCGGCTGAAGGTGGCGGTCTTTTCCGCCGTGTCCGCCTGGTCAGCGAAGGGCCTGGCCATGCCGAACGCTCAGTCGGTGCCGTACTTGTGGTAGGCCGAGCGATCGCCCGAGCGCACCGTGACCTCGAAGGAGTCGTTGTCGCGCTCCATGCGCAGCTTGACCGCCGTACCGGCCGGTCCGCTCGCCCAGAGCTTGCGGTAGAAATCCGCCACGTCCTCCAGCACCTCGTCGTTCAGCGCCTGCAGGATGTCGCCGCGCTTCAGCCCGGCGCGATCGGCCGGGCCGCCCTCGGAGATGCCGCCGATCCAGAGCTGGCCCATATGCTCGACCGTGTAGAGGCCGAGCCACGGCCGCGGCGGCGTCGAGATGCGGCCATGCTCGACCAGCTCGGTGAAGATCGGCTTCAGCCGGTTGATCGGCACGTACATGTTGCCCGGGAAGGCGGCCGCGCCGGGACCGAGCGCTTCCTGCACGAGGAGCGAGCCGACACCCAGCAGCTGGCCGTCCATGCCGACCAGCGCCGAGCCGCCCCACAGCGGATAGGCGGGCACGGTGAAGATGGCGTTGTCGAGCAGATACTCCCAGTAGCCCGCGAATTCGCGGCGGCCGGCGACCTTGACCTTGAGCGTCGCCTTCTCGCCGCCCACGCCCGCGACATAGGCCTCGCTGCGCAAGGTCAGGCTGTCGGAATCGCCGAACAGCATGGGCGCGATCGGCGGCGGATCGTCCATGCGCACCAGGCCGAAGCCACTTTCATAGTCGTAGCCCACGAGATGGGCCGGGTGCTGGTCGCCCTCGCCGTCGGTGATGGTGACGGTGTCGGCTTCCATGATCAGGTAACCGATGGTGACGACGAGACCTTCGTCGTCGATGACGATGCCGTGGCCCTCGCGCTCGGCGCCCAGGGTCTGGGCCGAGCGGCGATTTTCCGGAATGGTCGTATGCACGCCGACCACCGCCGGCAGCACTTCGAGCACCGGCGACGGCAGGTTGCTCTCTCCGCCCGGCCGGCGTGCCTCGACACCGCCTTCGCCGGGGCCTTGCCACCGTCCGGAGCCGTTTCCGGAACCGTTCGCCGAGCCGTTCAACCCTCGGGCCATAAGCAACTCCTCCACGGCTATATTCGGCGTGTCCGCTGGGGAAAGATAGGCGTCCGTGCTCACGATTGCTATATGACGGTGATGGCGCCCCCCGCCGATCCGTTCGAAATCACCGACGATCCCGTGCCCACGCCCGCCCCCGCGGAGCCGCCGCGGCGTGCCGTGACGTCCATGGCCCATCTGGAGGGGCTGAACGAGGAGCAGCGCAAGGCCGTCATCCACGACAGCGGCCCGCTGCTGGTGCTGGCCGGCGCCGGCACGGGCAAGACGCGCGTGCTGACCACGCGCATCGCCCATCTTTTGATCACGGGCCGCACGCGGCCGGCCCAGGTGCTGGCCGTCACCTTCACCAACAAGGCCGCGCGCGAGATGCTCGACCGTGTGGCCAGCCTGATCGGCGGCGCGGCCGACGGCATGTGGCTCGGCACCTTCCATTCCGTGGGCGTGCGGGTTCTGCGCCGCCATGCCGAGCTGGTCGGTCTCAAGAGCAACTTCACCATCCTCGACACCGACGACCAGACACGGCTGATCAAGCAGCTCCTGCAGGCCGAGGGCATCGACGACAAGAAATGGCCGGCCCGCGTGCTGTCCGGGATCATCCAGCGCTGGAAGGACAGGGCCTTGCCGCCCGAGAAGGTCTCGGGCGACGATGCGGGCGACTTTGCCAACGGCAAGGCGGCCGACATCTACAAGCAGTACCAGGAGCGGCTGGCCGCGGTGAACGCCGTCGACTTCGGCGACCTCGTGATGCTCTGCGTCAAGCTTTGGCAGGAGCATCCCGACGTGCTGGCGCAGTATCACCGCCGCTTCCGCCACATCCTGGTCGACGAGTACCAGGACACAAACGTGGCGCAATATCTCTGGCTGAGGCTCTTGGCGCAGGGCACGCAGGATGTCTGCTGCGTCGGCGACGACGACCAGTCGATCTACGGCTGGCGCGGCGCGGAGGTGGGCAACATCCTGCGCTTCGAGAAGGATTTTCCCGGCGCCACCATCGTGCGCCTGGAGCGCAACTACCGCTCGACGCCGCACATCCTGGCGGCCGCCTCGCACCTCATTTCCCACAATGAGGGCCGGCTCGGCAAAACCCTGTGGACGGAATTGAAGGAAGGCGAGCGCATCTCCCTGCGCGGCGTGTGGGACGGCGACGAGGAGGCCCGCCAGGTCGGCGAGGAGATCGAGGCGCTGCAGCGCGAGAAGCATCCGCTCAGCCAGATCGCCATCCTGGTCCGCGCGGGCTTCCAGACCCGCGAATTCGAAGAACGGTTCATCACGCTCGGCCTGCCCTATCGCGTGATCGGCGGGCCGCGCTTCTACGAACGCCAGGAGATCCGCGATGCGCTGGCCTATTGCCGCGTCACCGTGCAGCCCGACGACGATCTCGCCTTCGAGCGCATTTACAACACGCCGCGCCGGGGCCTCGGCGAATCGGCCCTGGCCACGCTGCGCTCGATCCAGCGCACGCAGAAGATCTCGCTGTTCGAGGCGACACGCCGGGCGCTCGAGACCGACGAGCTGAAGGCCCGGCCGCGCAAGTCGCTGGGCGACCTGATCAAGAATTTCGACCGCTGGCGCGCAATGCTGGACGGCATCAGCCACGTCGAGGTGGTCGAGACCATGCTCGACGAGTCGGGCTACACCGACATGCTGCGCGCCGACCGCTCGCCCGAGGCCGAGGGGCGGCTCGAGAACCTGAAGGAGCTCACCAACGCGCTCCAGGAATTCGACACCCTGCCCGCCTTCCTCGAGCACGTGGCGCTGCTCACGGACAATGCCGAGAAGTCCGGCGGCGACATGGTGAGCGTCATGACCTTGCACGCCGCCAAGGGCCTGGAATTCGACACGGTGTTCCTGCCCGGCTGGGAGGAAGGCCTGTTTCCCAACCAGCGCGCCCTCGACGACAAGGGCCTGGCCGGCCTTGAGGAGGAACGTCGCCTCGCCTATGTCGGCCTGACGCGCGCGCGCAAGCGGGCCTATGTCTCCTTCGCCGCCAACCGCCGCGTGTTCAATCAATGGCAGGCCGCGATCCCGTCGCGCTTCCTGAAGGAGCTGCCGACGGATCAGCTCGCCGAATCGAGCGACGCCGGCCTCTATGCGACCTACTCGGCCGGCCATCATGGCGGCCTGCGCGATCAGGCGAGCGGCTTCGACTATGAGAGCCTCGGCGTCACCAGCATGGGCCGCGCCCGCACGCGCTGGCGCGACGAGACCTTCGATGATCGCCGCGCCGTCGAAGGCGACAAGCCCGACCTCGCCATCGGCCAGAGGGTCTTCCACCAGAAATTCGGTTACGGCCGCATCGTCGCCATGGACGGCAACAAGCTCGACATCGAGTTCGAGAAGGCCGGCCCGAAGAAGGTCTTGGACAGCTTCATCGAGGCGGCGTGAGCGGCTGGACGGCTTGGCGAGTCGTTCCCGCCACGGAGCGCCTTGCCAGCGAACAGGCGCTGGAACACCTCGCAGAGGACGGCTTTGTCGTCACGAGCCGCGAGGTGTCGCTGAACGGCCCGTGGCGCATCGAGATCTTCGGCGAGGGCGACCGGCCAACCCTGCGCGGCGCGTGGACCTGGGAAGAGCTGCCCGAGAAGGACTGGGTGGCCGAGAACCAGCGCTCCTTCCAGCCCTTCCAAGTCGGCCCCTTCTGGGTCCACCCCTCGCACAATGCCGAGGGCATGCCCGCCGGGACCATTCCGCTGCGCATCGACGCCGGCATGGCCTTCGGCACGGGCACGCATGCCACGACGCGCGGCTGCCTTGAGCTGTTGGCCTCGCTCGATCCGGGCGAGACGCGCAACAGCGTCGATGTCGGCTGCGGCTCGGGCATCCTCGCCATTGCCATGGCCAAGCTCTGGCAACGGCCTGTGCTGGGCGGCGACAACGATGCGCAAGCCGTCGAGGTCGCGATCGAGAATGCCGGACTGAACGGCGTGGCGAAGCTCTGCCGCTTCGTCACCTCGATCGGCCTGCGCGCGCCGGAACTGTCCGCATCAGCGCCCTACGACCTGATCGTCGCCAACATCCTGGCCGGACCGCTGATGGATCTCGCCGAGTCCTTTGCGAAGGCGATCAGGCGCGGCGGCAAGGTCCTGCTGAGCGGCCTGCTGCTCGAACAGGCCGACATGGTCCTCGCCGCCTATGGCCGCCAGGGCTTCGCCTCCGAGCGCCACATCGATCTCGAAACCGGTGGCGCCCAATGGCGCACGCTGCTCCTGCGCAAGACCTGAAGGCACATCATGGACTACCGATGGACCTGCGCCTGTTGCGGCAACACCTTCGATACGCTGCCCATGAGCTTTGCGCTCGTGGCGCCGACCAACTGGTTCGCCCTGACAGAATCCGAACGGGAGACCCGCGCCAAGCTCGACAGCGACCTATGCGCCATCGACGGGAAGGAATTCTATGTCAGGGGCTGCATAGAAGTACCGGTGCACGGCTGCGCGGAAGACTTCGTTTGGGGCGTCTGGGTATCAGTCTCTGAAAAGAGTTTTCGCTATATCCTCGACAATTGGACCGCCGAGATCGCGGAGGACGAGCCACCGCTTTTTGGCTGGCTGTGCAACTGGATCACCGGATATCCCGAGCCACAGGAGATTCGCTGCGACGTCTTTCTCAGGTCAGGCGATCTTCGGCCGCGGATCGTGCTTGAGCCGACGGACTACCCGCTCGCGGTGGAACAGCGAGAGGGCATAACGCTCGAGCGGATCCAGCAGATCGCCGCGGCGGCCGGGCACTAATCCCACACGCGAAAAGGGCCGGCTTGCGCCGGCCCTCGTACGCTTACGCTACGCGACAACTTTTACGCGGCGTGACGCAGGTTCTGGTTCGCGGGGGCGACCTGGATCGGCGCCGGGGCGAGGCTCGGCTCGACGCCGGCGGCCTCGCGGACCGCGAAGGGGATATCGGCGCGGGTCAGGCCGAGATCGGCCAGCTCGCGGTCGGACATGCGGAAAAGCTGGGCCTCGGCGGCGCGCAGCTTGAAGTCGGCCTTGACGGCCTGGAGCAGACGGCCGAGCTGGCGGCTCGTCCAGAGCAGGGATTCGGCGATGAGGTTGGCGAACATGGCAGCACGCGCATATCGAGCGCGCCTCTCTAGAAGACGGTGGTCGTCGAAGGTGAACCCAATCTTGGTAAGCTCATCGAACCAGGCCGGGGTAGTTTCGCTGGTCAGTATCCGAAAACGGCTAATCGGCTTGGTCATCATGGTACTCACTCCTGATTGTGCATCGCGGGACGATTTTGCTGCGCTGCACAGACGCAATATAGGCCCTTGAGTTACAATCAAAACCACATGGTTCATCCATCCTGCTATGCATTGGCCGCATGAGGCCTAATAAGTTGGCATTTCGCAGATGCGAGAGTACGAAAATTGCTCAGATTGCCTGCCTTCCAACCCCCGCGTAGGGTCCCCCTCCCATGAGCAGTGCACCGGACGACGTCCTCCAGCTTTTGCGCCAGCGCGGCCGGGATCTGGAGCCCCAGGCTCTGGAAGCCCTGATGCGCGGCGTGGCGGCGGCTCCGGAGGGCCTGGCCGGGCCGGAATGGCTGGAACTGATCGATCCCACGCCGGACGCGGCACTGACCAAGGCGCTGACGGCCTGGAGGGACGAACTCGCCCAGGCCGATGGCGGCCTCGACGCCTCCCCTGCTCCGGCCGGCCGGCTGGCGGCCTTGCGGGCCGAGCTCAGGCGTCGCGGTCTCGACGGCTTCGTCGTGCCGCGCGCCGACGAACATCAGGGCGAATATGTCGCCGCCCATTCCCAGCGCCTGGCCTGGCTCACCGGCTTCAGGGGCTCGGCCGGGCTCGCCATCGTGCTGGCCGACCGCGCGGCGATCTTCATCGACGGCCGCTACACGCTCGCCGTCCAGGCGCAGGTCGATATCAAGGCCTTCGAACCGCTGCAGATCCCAGAGAACGCGCCCGACGCCTGGATCGCCGAGCATCTGCCGAAGGGCGCCAAGCTCGGCTTCGACCCCTGGCTGGTGACGGTCGACGGCCAGGAACGCTTCGCCCGCGCGGCCCAGCGTGCCGGCGGCAGCTTCGTGCCGGTCGAGTCCAATCCCATCGACGCCGTGTGGCGCGACCGCCCCGCCGCGCCTCTCGCGCCCGTGCTGCCGCATCCCGTCGAGTTCGCGGGCGAGACCAGCGAGACGCGGCGCCAGCGCATCGGCTCCATCGTCCGGTCGCGCGGGGCCGATGTGGCACTGCTGACCGCGCCCGACTCCATCGCCTGGCTGCTCAACGTGCGCGGCGGCGACGTGCCCCGCACACCCTTCGCGCTGGGCTTCGCGCTGCTGCACTCGGACGGCCATGTCGATCTCTACATGGATCGACGCAAGATCCCTGACCGCACCGTCGCCTGGCTCGGCAATGCCGTGACGCTCGCCCCGCCAGACGAGTTGGGCAGCGCGCTCGACATGCTGGGCAAGATCGGCCGCAAGGTCCTGATCGAAGGCTCGACCGCGCCCTATTGGGCCGCGACTCGCCTGCAGGCCGCCGGTGCGCCGATCGTCCGCGATGCCGATCCCGTGGCCTTGCCGAAGGCCTGCAAGAACCCGGTCGAGCTGGAAGGCATCCGCGTCGCCCATCGCCGCGACGGTGCCGCGGTCAGCAAGTTCCTGGGCTGGCTCGCCAGGGAGTCGAAGAGCGGGAGCTTGCGCGAGATCGAGGTGTCGGACCATCTGCAGGCGATGCGCCAGGAGACCGGCCGGCTGCGTGATCTCTCCTTCGACACGATCTCCGGCGCGGGCGCCAATGGCGCGATCGTGCACTATCACGCGACCAAGGCAACCGAGCGAACCTTGGAGCCCGGCTCGCTCTATCTCGTCGACAGCGGCGGCCAGTATCGCGACGGCACGACCGACATCACGCGCACGGTGGGCGTCGGCACACCGACGCCCGAGATGAAGGATCGCTTCACGCGGGTGCTGAAGGGCCATATCGCGCTGGCCATGGCGCGCTTCCCCGCCGGCACGACGGGCTCGCAGCTCGATGCGCTCGCCCGCTACGCGCTATGGCAGGCCGGCCTCGACTACGATCACGGCACCGGCCATGGCGTCGGCGCCTATCTCTCGGTGCACGAGGGCCCGCACCGCATCTCCAAGGTGGCGAACAACGTGGCGCTGCAGCCCGGCATGATCGTCAGCAACGAGCCCGGCTACTACAAGGCCGGCGCCTACGGCATTCGCATCGAGAACCTGGTCGCGGTGAAGGAAGCCAAGATCGAGGGCGCCGACCGCCGTTATCTCGAGTTCGAAACGCTGACCTTGGCGCCCATCGACCTCAACTGCATCGATCTCTCATTACTGACCGAGACCGAGAAGACGTGGCTGAACGCCTACCACGCCCGCGTCCGCGAGGTCGTCGAGCCGCAGGTCGACGACGCCACGAAAGCCTGGCTGAAAGAGGCGACGAAGCCGATCTAGTCTTTCAGCTCGGTACGCCCCAGCACCACGTCCTCGTAAACGTGCAACGATGGCAGGCCGCCGGTGTGCATGAACAGCACCTTGGCCTTGGGCTTGAAGTAGCCCTGGCGCGCGAGGCCGATCAGGCCGGCCATGATCTTGCCGGTATAGACCGGATCGAGCAGCACGCCCTCGGTGCGCGCCAGCATCTGCACGGCCTCGACCATCTTGGCGTTGGGCACCGAGTACTTCGGCTGCCAGAAGCCGCCGACGCTCTTCACGGCCTCAGGCGGCACCTTGCCGATACCGAGCAGGTCCGCGACGGCCTGCGCTTCCTTGCGCACCAGCGGCTCCTGATCGGCCGGATCGCGGCTGACGCCGATGCCGATCAGCGGCACCTTTATGTTGTTGCCGAAGAAGCCGGCCGCCATGCCGCCGTGAGTGCCCGAGCTGCCCGAGCCGACGACGACGGCATCGAACGTCACGCCCATGTCGAGCCACTGCTGCTGCATCTCCTGCACGCAGGCGACATAGCCGAGACCGCCGATCGCATTCGAGCCGCCACCCGGGATGATGTAGCCCTTGCGGCCTTCGGACGCGAGTTCCTGCGCCATCTTCGACATCGCCGCGGCCATGTCGGAGCCGCCCGGCACGACGGTGATCTTCTCTACGCCCATCAGCTCGAACATGAAGTTGTTGCCGCCCGCTTCCTTCTTGTAGGAATTGGGCACCCTCTCCTCGATCACGAAGCGCGCCTTCAGCCCTTCCTTCACGGCGGCCGAGAGCGTGATGCGACAGTGATTCGATTGAGGCGCGCCGCAGGTGACGAGCGTGTCGCACCCTTGTGCCAGCGCATCGGCCGCGAGGAACTCGAGCTTGCGCGTCTTGTTGCCGCCCGGGAACAGCCCCAGCATATCGTCGCGCTTGATCCAGATGTCCGGCCCCTGCCCACCCGGGCAGCTCGCCGCCAGCGCCTTGGTGAAATGCGGCAGGAACTCGATCGGCGTGGGATGCTCGGTGTAACGGCGACGTGGAAAACGAGACAGGTCCATTTCATTCGACTCCAAGGAAGACGGGACGCTCTAGCACCCCGATAGCGTCATGACGAGAGCTTCACCCACTCCTGTTCGCTCAGCGTCTGTATCCCGAGCTCAGCCGCTTTGCGAGCCTTGGAACCGGCGTTTTCGCCGACGACGACCAGGCTCGTCTTCTTCGACACCGAGTCGGTGACCTTGGCGCCCAGCTCCTCGGCGCGGGCCTTGGCGGCGTCGCGGGTCATGGTCGAGAGCTCGCCGGTGAAGACCACGATCTTGTCCTTCAGGGGCGCGTCGGCGGCGATCACGCGGCGCTTCACCGCCTCGACCGTGAGCTGCTTGCGCAGGTCCTTGATGATGTCGACCGTGTGGCCCTCGGTGAAGAAGGCGCACATCGCGTCGGCCGTCGTGACGCCGATCTGCTCGACATTGCACAGGCGGCCGTAGCTCTCGCCCACGTCGGCGATGGCCTTCTCCTTCTTCACATCGTCGGGATGCTTCTTGCGCTCCCGGGCGGCCTTCAGCATCTCGGCCAGCCAGGTGTCGACGTCGCCGTACTCCTGCGCCAGGATCTTGGCGGTGGCCTCGCCGATCAGCGGGATGCCGATGGCATTGATAAAGCGGTCGAGCGAGATGGTGCGCCGCGCGTCGATGGCCGCCAGCAGGTTGCGGACGGAGAGATCGCCCCAACCGTCGCGCTTCCTGATCTCGGCTTCCTTGTTCTTCAGCCGGAAGAGATCGCCCGGGATCTTAAGCAGGCCGTCGTTGAAGAAGTTCTCGATGTGCGTGCCACCCAGCCCCTCTATGTCGAAACAGTTGCGCGACACGAAGTAGCGCAGCCGCTCGACCTGCTGGAACGGGCATTCCAGCCCGCCGCTGCAACGCCGGACCACGCCGCCCTCCTCGGCCTTCACCTCGGTCTTGAGCGGACAGGGGCAATGGGTGGGAAAGTGATACTTCTTTGCGCCCTTCTTGCGTTCCTCGGGCACGAAACCCAGCACCTGCGGGATCACGTCGCCCGCGCGCTGGATGGTGACCATGTCGCCGACCCGGACGTCGAGCCGCTCGATCTCGTCGGCATTGTGCAGGGTCGCCCGCGCCACCACGACACCGCCGACTGTGATCGGCTCGAGCTCGGCGACGGGCGTGAGCGCCCCGGTGCGGCCGACCTGGATATTGATGCCGTTCAGCCGCGTCCTCGCCTGCTCGGCTGGGAACTTGTGGGCGATCGCCCAGCGCGGCGCGCGGCTCACGAAGCCCAGCCGCTCCTGCCAGTCGATGCGGTCGACCTTGTAGACGACACCGTCGATGTCGTAGGCCAGCGACGGCCGGTCGGCCCCCATCTTCTTGTAGAAGGCGCGCACCTCGTCGCCGGTGCGGCAGAGCCTGGTCAACGGATTGGTCTTGAAGCCCCAGTCCTTCAGCAGCTTCAGATATTCGCTGTGCGTCTTCCACGAGCGCGGCTCGGCCTCGCCCCAGGCATAGGCAAAGAAACGCAAGGGGCGTTCCGCGGTGATCCCCGGGTCGAGCTGGCGCAGCGAGCCCGCGGCCGTGTTGCGCGGATTGACGTAGGCCTTCTCGCCGGCGGCGATCTGGCGGGCGTTCAGCTCCTCGAACGCCTTGCGCTCCATGTAGACCTCGCCGCGCACATCGAGCGACTTTGGAACACCCTTGCCCTTCAGCTTGTGGGGGATGTCCTTGATGGTCTTGAGGTTCGCCGTGACGTCCTCGCCGGTCGTGCCGTCGCCGCGCGTGGCACCTTGCACGAACTCACCGTCCTCGTAGCGCAGGCTGATCGACAGGCCGTCGATCTTGGCCTCGCAACTATAGGCGATCTCGGCATCGGGCTTGAGATCGGTCTCGCGCTCGAGGCCGCGCCGCACGCGGTCGAGAAAGCCCTGCAGCTCCTCGTCCGTGAAGGCGTTGTCGAGCGACAGCATTGGCCGACGGTGCGTGACCTTCGCGAAGGCCGTCGTCGGCGTCGGCGCCACCCGCTGCGTCGGGCTGAACATGTCGATGAGCTGCGGGAACTTCGCCTCGATCGCCTTCAGCCTGACACGCAGCTTGTCGTACTCGGCGTCGGAGATCTCCGGCGCATCCGTCTCGTGATAGAGCTTGTCGTGATGACCGATCTCGTCGGCCAAGCGCTTGTGCTCGGCACGCGCCTGACGCTCGGTCAGCTCTTCGACCTTCAATCCGGCGACGACCTTGGCGGCTTTGGACATGGCGGGAGTTTATTTCAAGCTCGTCTGGACCGCGAGCCTCCGGCTCGCCTCATGATCATGAGCGAGCCGGAGGCTCGCGGTCCACATGACTATGACGCCGTCGCCAGAAGCTTGTCCGCGGCGGCCCGCGCCTCGGCCGTGACCTCGGCGCCCGAGAGCATGCGCGCGATCTCCTCGCGGCGGCCCTTGGCGTCGAGCGACAGCACGTCGGTGCTGGCGTTGGTCTTCGTGGTCGTCTTGCGGATCAGCCAATGCCGGTCGGCGACGGCGGCAACCTGAGGGGAATGCGTGACCACCAGCACCTGGACCTCCTTCGCCAGCCGCTTCAGCCGCTCGCCCACGGCCGCCGCGGTGGCGCCGCCGATGCCTGAATCGACCTCGTCGAACACGATGGTCGCGGCGTCGCCCACCTTGGCGAGGCAGACCTTGAGCGCCAGCAGGAAGCGCGACAGCTCGCCGCCCGAGGCGATCTTGGCGATCGGCGCCGGCGGCGTGCCGGGATTGGTGGCGACGGTGAACTGCACACGGTCGGTGCCCTCGCCCGACCAGTCGGCTTCGGCCAGCGGCGTGAGCTCGGTCACGAACCTCGCCTTCTCGAGCTTGAGCGGCCCGAGTTCGGCCGCGACCGCCTTGTCGAGCCTGGTCGCCCCCTTGCGGCGCGCCGTGGCTTGGCCTTGGGCCGCCTTCACATAGTCCTCGCGCGCCGCGCGGGCCGCAGCCGCGAGCTTCTTCAGGCCCGCCTCGCCGTCGTCGAGGGCCGCGAGCTGCGCGGCCATCTGCTCGGCGAGCGGCGCCAGGCCCGCGACCGAGACATTGTGCTTGCGGGCGGCGGCACGCAGCGCGAACAGCCGCTCCTCGATCTTCTCGAGCCTGTCCGGATCGAACTCCAGCGCATCGCGCGCCGCCTCGAGCTGGGCCTGCGCTTCCGTCGCCTCCGAGAGCGCTCTATCGAGCGCGGCCAGCGACACATCCAGCCGGCCCGCCGCCTTGTCGACGTTGCGCTCGACCAGGCGATGTGCCGCCCGTAGCGCTGACACGGCGCCACGGCCCTCCTCCAGCTCGCCCAGCGCCTGCGCCACCGCCTCGCCCAGGGCGCTGCCCGAGCGCAGAAGCTGGCGTTCGGCGGCCAGTGTCTCCTCGTCGTCGGCCTTGGGGGCCAGCGCCTCGAGTTCCTTCACGGCATGGCGCAGGAAATCCTCGTCGCGCCGCGCCGCCGCGGCGGCGGCCTCCGCATCGGCACGTGCCTGCTCGGCCGCGCGCCAGGCCTGCCAGGCCCCGCGCACGCCTTCCGCCTGCTTTTCCAGCCCGGCGAAGGCATCGAGCGAAGCGCGGTGCGTGGCCATGTCGAGCAGGCCGTGCTGTTCCATCTGGCCCTGGATCTCGACCAGCGTGTCGCCCAAGCGGCGCAGCAACGCCACCGAGGCCGGCTGATCGTTGACAAAGGCGCGGCCGCGGCCGTCGGCGCCGACGGTACGGCGCAAGGTCAGCATCTCGTCGTCGTCGAGGCCCTGCTCCGACAGGATCGCATGCGCGGCATGATCGCGCGGCAGGTCGAAGGACGCGGCGACGGAAGCTTGCGTGGCGCCCCGACGAACGGCGGCGCTGTCGGCGCGGGCGCCGAGCGCGAGGCTCAGGGCATCGATCAGGATGGACTTGCCGGCACCGGTTTCGCCGGTCAACGCACCGAGCCCGCCCTCGGAGTCGCGCGCGAAAGTCAGGTCGAGCTTTTCGATCAGCACGAAGTCGCGGATCGAAAGCGATTGCAGCATCGGCCTATTTCTCGTCGAACCGATAATCCTCGCCGGTCATCAGGAAGTAGCTGTCGGCGTACCAGTCGCTGCCCGGGAAGTTGTGGCCCAGCACCGCGGCGGTCTCCTTCGCCTCGCTCTTCACGCCCAGCGCCAGGTAACACTCGACGAGGCGATGCAGCGCCTCGGGTACGTGCGTGGTCGTCTGGAAGCGCTCGATGACGGTGCGGTAACGGTTGATCGCGCCGACATACTGCTGGTTCTTCTGGTAGTAGCGGCCGATGTCCATCTCCTTGCCGGCGAGATGGTCGATGGTGAGCTCGACCTTGAGGCGCGCATCGCGCGCGTAGGGTGTGTCGGGGAAGCGCTTGGCGAGATCGGACAGCGCATCGAGCGCCTTCTGCGTGATCGCCTGGTCGCGCCCGACGTCGGAGATCTGCTCGTAATAGCAGAGGCCCTTCAGGTAGTAGGCGTAGGGGATGTCCTTGTGACCGGGATGCAGCTCGATGAAATGGTCGAGCGCGATGATGGCGTCGTCGTACTTGTTGGACTGATAGTAGGTGAAGGCCGCCATGATCTCGGCCTTGGTCGCCCACACCGAATAGGGGTGCTGGCGATCGACCTCCTCGAATTCCTTGGCAGCGTGCTTGTAGTCCTGGGCGCCGAGGTCATCGAGGGCGCGATTGTAGAGCACCTCGACCGGCTGCTCCTTGTAGGTGTCGTTCGAGTCCGAGCTGAACCAGCTGCAGCCCGACACCGACGCCGCGACGGCCAGCGCCAGCGCACCGCTCGTCCTGCTGCTCACCAACCGCTTCGCCATGCCATTCCCGGAAAACATTGTGCCGGCGCGTTATATCACGCGGCCGCCAAAAAAAGAGGGGCCGAAGCCCCTCAAGAATGCGTGGAAATCCGCGCAGCCCGTGTCAGTTGGCCTGACGACGCAGGAAGGCGGGAATTTGCAGGTCGTCGTCATCGCGCGCGGGTTTGGCACGCTCGGTGACATCGAGATTGATCGAGGCCTGGGCCGGTGCGGCCGCAGGCGCGGGCCGCACGACCGGCTTGGGTGCCACGGCCACGACATTGTCCGGCGCAGGCGCCGGAGCAAGCGTCGGCGCGGTCCGCACGACCGGCACTTCGGCGGGAGCCGCGACGGCAGGTGTCGCGGCCTTGGCCGGTGCGAAGGCGCCGGTGATGCGCTGGAATAAGTTCGGCGCGCGGCTTTCGCTCGCAACCGGACGCGCGATCACGGGTCGCGTCGCGGGATCGTTGGCGCGCACCGCCGGCCGCATCGCCGGACGGCTGACCCGCCAATCGTTCTCGTCGACCAGCGGCTTGTGCGGCGCGGGTGCCGGCGTCGGCGCGGGGGCCGGAGCAGCGGCGGCCGGTGCGATCGCCGGTGCCACAGCGATCGGCGCCGGAGCGGGTGCCGGCATCGGCATTGGCGCAGGAGCTGGCGCAACCGCCGCCTCGATCGGCATCGGTGCAGGAGCGACCGGCGCAGGAGCTGCCTGCATGACCGGAGCCGCCTGCATGACCGGCTCAATGGGCGCCGGTGCCTCGGCGACAATCGGTGCCGGCGCCGGAGCCACCGCCTGGATCGGCGGCGCGACGGGTACCGGTGCCGGGGCGACGGGTGCCGCGGCCATCGTCGGCGCGGGCGCCGCCGCCGCGGCCGGCATCGCGACGCGTCCGACCGGCGGCGCGACCGGACGGCTGAGCGCGGGCTGGCCGGTCTGCATCGGCCGGCTCATGTCGAGGTTGAGATAGTTCGGCGCAGGCGCCTGCTGCGCGGCCGCAGCGATGCCGGTCGCCACGACCGAAACGCGCATGCGACCCTGCATGGAAGCATCGAAGGTCGAGCCAAAGATGATGTTGGCGTCGGCGTCGACTTCCTCGCGGATCCGGTTGGCCGCCTCGTCGACCTCGTGCAGGGTCATGTCGAGGCCGCCGGTGATGTTGATGAGCACGCCCTTGGCGCCCTTCATCGAATGATCTTCCAGCAGCGGGTTGGAGATCGCGCTTTCGGCCGCAACGCGGCTGCGATCCTGGCCCTCGGCCTCGCCGGTGCCCATCATCGCCTTGCCCATCTCGCCCATGACGGTGCGGATGTCGGCGAAGTCGAGATTGATGAGGCCGGGCATCACCATCAGGTCGGTGACGCCGCGCACGCCCATGTGCAGCACATCGTCGGCCATCTTGAAGGCGTCGGCGAAGGTCGTCTTCTCGTTGGCGATCTTGAACAGGTTCTGGTTGGGAATGACGATCAGCGTATCGACGACCTTCTCCAGCTCCTGGATGCCCTGCTCGGCCGACTGCATGCGGCGGCGGCCTTCGAAGTGGAACGGCTTGGTCACGACACCGATGGTGAGGATGCCCTGCTCGCGCGCCGCGGCGGCGATGACGGGCGCCGCACCGGTGCCGGTGCCGCCGCCCATGCCGGCGGTGACGAACACCATATTGGCGCCGTCGAGGAGCTGCAGCAGCTCGGGCAGCGCTTCCTCGGCGGCCTGACGGCCGACCTCGGGCCGCGCACCGGCGCCCAGTCCCTGGGTGATGGTGATGCCGAGCTGCACCCGGCGATCCGCCAACGACTGGCCGAGCGCCTGTGCATCGGTGTTCGCCACGATGAACTCCACGCCTTCGAGCGCCGAGCTGATCATGTTGTTCACGGCGTTTCCGCCCGCACCACCAACACCGATCACGGTGATGCGCGGCTTAATCTCCGACTCCTTCTGAGGGAGACTGAGGTTGATTGTCATACGGCTTTCTCCACGCAAACGAGGGGTTATCTGCCCGGAGTTCCGGCGTGAGCCTCATTCTTTGGCGTAAGGCCCTATGCCGGCACGGGTTTTTGTCGTTATCTACAGCATGTGGAGACAGCCAATCCCCACACACCACATATTGCCTAAAAGTTCTCCCTAATCCAACTGCCAATGCGACCAATTCGGCTTGCGGGCGCCTCGACAACGGCAGGTTGCGCTTGGGCGACGGCGTGATGCTGAAGCGCGAAGGACAGCAGACCCGCGGCGGCCGAAAAAGCCGGGCCACCGGTGGAATCTGCAAGTCCTGCAAGCCTCAAAGGCGCGCCGATGCGCACTTTCTTGTTCAGGATCGAGGCCGCGACCTCAGGCACGCCGTCGAGCTGGCTGCCGCCGCCGACCAGAACGGCGCGTCCGCCGGCCAACTTATCCACACCGCTGGCCTCGAGACGGCTCCTCACCAGCTCGAACGTCTCCTCGATGCGCGGGCGGATGATGCCGACCAGGATCGAGCGCGGAATGTGGTTGGGATGCGTGCGATCCTCCTCGCCGATCAGCGGCACGTCGACGATGTCGTACTCGTCGTTGGGCTTGGCGACGGCGCGGCCGATCTGGGTCTTCATGCGCTCGGCATGGGCGACCGGCGTCGAGAGGCCCCGCGCGATGTCGCGCGTGACATGCTCGCCGCCGACCGGGATCGAATCGACGTGCACGAGATGGCCCTCGTAGAACACCGCGATCGAGGTCGTGCCGCCGCCCATGTCGATCAGGGTGACGCCGAGGTCGCGCTCGTCGCTCACCAGCGAGCTGAGCCCTGCGGCATGGGAGGCGACGACGCGCTCGGAGATCTCGAGATGGGCGCGCCGCACGCAGACCTGCAGGTTGCGCATGGCGCCGCTGGCGGCCGTGACGAGGTGGACGTCGACACCCAGCCGTTCGCCGAACATGCCGCGGGCATCGCGCACCGGCGTGCCGTCGACCGAGTACCCGATGGCAGCGGAGTGGATGATGTCCCGGTCGGCCGTCTCGGCCGGCAGCTGGATGTGCTGCTGCACGCGGCGCACGTCGCGCTCGCCGATCTCGTGGTGGCCGATCGCCACCTCGAGCGTCTGGTTGTGGGAGGCCGGCGAGCCGCCGCTCACGCCGACGATCACCTCGCGGACATGCTCGCCGCACATCTCCTCCGCGGTCGACACCGCCGAGGAGATGGCGCGCGTCGCCGCCTCCATGTCGACGATGTTGCCCGAGCGCATGCCGAGCGAGGGCTGGTGGCCGATGCCGACCACCCTGAGGCCCTGGCCATCGACCCTTGCCACGAAGCACACGACCTTGGAGGTGCCGATGTCGAGTGCCGCGATCACGCCGTTTCTTGTCTTCGCCACGATATCCCCCGTGCTTACGCTACACGTTCCGTTCCGTTGACCGTCAAACCGGGCTGCCCGACGACGGACCTTCGCCGGCGGGCCTCCTTCTCAGATAGAGCTTGTCGGGCAGCCGGAGATCGACCACACCGAACTCGCGCGACAGAAGCTTGTAGCTCGCATCCAGCTTGGCGAGCCGCTGCAGGGCCGCGACGGCGTCGCCCTCGGGCAGCATGATCTGCACGTCGTTCTTGAGGATCAGGTTCCAGCGACGCTGGCCGACCCACACGGCCGCGCGCAGCTGCTTGGTGATCTTCGGCTCGTAGGCGAGCAGCAGCAGCAGGTCGCCGACATGCTCTGGCGCGCCCGTGCCGCCCAGCAGCAGCAGCTTGTCGGCGCCCGGCGGCATGCGGCTTGCACCCACGGTGCGACCGTCGCGGTCGATCAGCGTGTACTGGTCGCCGTTCTGCCAGATCGCGACGGCACGCCGCTCGACCAACGTGACATAGAGCGTATCGGGCAGCCGCCGCTCGACAGTAGCGCTCGCCACCCAGTCGATCGCCTCGAGCCGCTTGCGCGTCGCCTGCAGGTCGACGCCGAGGAGCGAATCGCCGACCTTGACGTTGAGCGCCGCCAGCACCGCTTCGCGGCTGACATATTCGCGCCCCTTCAACGTGACGTCGGTGAGCTTGAACGGCGTGATCGCCGCCACGATGCTGTGGAAGCCCTGGTCGGCGCGGTCCTGCGCCGTCTGCAGCCAGCCCTCGTGCCAGGCCCACCAGCCGCCGCCGCCGCCCATGCCGAGCAGAAGCACGGCGATGCCGAGCATCATCGGCTGGCGCCAGATCGGCCAGCCCTGCTTGCGCAACGCGCCACGCTTCTTGCGCCGGTCGTAGTCGCGCCGCCCGCTCTGCGCCGAGGATTTGGCCGGTCGCTTCATGCCGGATGCCTCGCATTCTCGACCATCCAGGTCATGAGCGCGGGCCAGGAAATGCCCGCCCACTTCGCCTGCTCCGGCGCCAGCGACAAGGGCGTCATGCCGGGCTGGGTGTTGAGCTCCAGCATCACCAGGCCGGAAGTGCCGGGCTTCTGGTCGTTCCAGCGGAAATCGGCGCGCGTCAGGCCCGAGCAGCCCAGCGCCTGATGCGCCATCAGCGCCCATTGCCTGGCGAGCTCGTAGACCTCGGCCGGCACGGGCGCGGGGATCAGGTGTTCGGTGACGCCGTCGGTGTACTTGGCCTCGTAGTCGTAGAAGCGGGTGCGCGGGCGCAGCTCGGTCACGGCGACCGCCTTGTCGCCCATGTTGGAGACGGTGAGTTCGCGGCCCGGCACGTATTTCTCGACCAGCACGCGCTCGCCGAACTGCGCCTCGGCCGCCTCGACGGCGGCGAGATTGTCGCCCTCGCGCACGATATGGACACCGACGCTCGAGCCCTGGTCGATCGGCTTCACGACATAGGGCCGCGGCATCGGGTCGCCCGAAGCGAGCGAGCGACGCTCCACGACCTTGCCGTCGGCGACCCGGATGCCGATCGAGGTGAAGACATGACGTGCCATCGGCTTGTCCATGGCGAGCGCCGAGGGCAGCACGCCGGAATGCGTGTAGGGCATCTTCAGGATCTCGAGCACGCCCTGGATACAGCCATCCTCGCCGTACTTGCCGTGCAGCGCGTTGAAAGCGACGTCGGGACCGCCGCCCTTGGCCGGCCGCAGGAAATCGACGAGCGCGCGCAGGTCGCGCTGCACGTCATATTCGATCACAGCGTGACCGCCCTCGCGCAGTCCTTCGGCGCAGGCCTTGCCGCTCACCAGCGAGACCTCGCGCTCGGGCGACCAGCCGCCCATCAGGACCGCGACGATCTTCGTCATGCAGGCTCCCCGATGCGCTTGATCTCCCACTTGAGCAGGATGCCGTGGGTCTCGAACACGCGGCGGCGCACCTCCTCGCCCAACCCTTCGATGTCGGCGGCCGTCGCCTCGCCGGTGTTGATCAGGAAGTTCGTATGCTTCTCCGAGACCTGCGCCCCACCGACGACGAGGCCGCGGCAGCCCGCGCGATCGATCAGCTCCCACGCCTTGAGGCCCGGCGGATTGGCAAAGGTCGAGCCGCCGGTGCGGCTGCGCGGCTGCGTCTCGGCGCGCGCGCCGTCGATCTCGGCGATGCGCCGCGCGATGGCGAGCTGGTCTCCAGGCGCGGCGCGCAGGCGGGCCGACGTGAAGACCCAGTCCGCAGGAAACTCGCTGTGCCGATAGCCGAGGCCGAGCTGGTCGACCGTCACGCAATGGAGCTTGCCCCGCCGATCGACGGCCTCGGCCGAGATCAGGACCTGCGCGAGATCGCCGCCATAGGCGCCGGCGTTGGTCGCGAAGGCGCCGCCGACCGTGCCTGGAATGCCGCTCAGAAATTCGAGCCCGGCCAACGCATGCTCGCGCGCCGTCAGCGCCACGTTGAGGTCGGGCGCGCCGGCGCCCGCAACCACTTCGGTGCCTTCGACTGCTATGCCCGTGAAGCCGCGCATCAGGCGGATCACCACGCCCTTCACGCCACCGTCGCGCACCAGCAGATTCGAGCCGACGCCCAGCACCGTCACCGGTACCTCGTCGGGCAGCGCGGCGAGAAAGCTCGCAAGGTCCTCGACATCGGCCGGACGGAACAGCACTTCCGCCGGGCCACCGGTGCGGAACCAGGTCTGCGGCCCCAACGGCGCATCGGCCGCGAGCCGGCCGCGCGGCTTGGGCAGCCGGTCGATCAGGTGCGCGGAGGACGAGCTCAGCGCCATCATGCGGCGGTTCCCGGCCCATGATCGTTGGCCACCGAACGCGGTCCGGCCTGCTCGGTCGCGAGCTGCTGCAGCTGGCCCGGCAGCGCATGCGCCCAGGCGGTGATGTTGCCGGCGCCGAGGCAGATCACGACGTCGCCCGGCCGCGCCATGTGCCAGATCATGGCCGGCAGCTCGGCCGGTGCGGCGAGCGGAGACACGTCACGATGGCCGGCCTGACGCACCAGGCCCACCAGCATGTCGCGATTGACGCCCTCGATCGGCGCTTCGCCCGCGGCATAGACGTCGGCGATGATCACGGCATCGGCGTCAGTGAAGCAGGTCGCGAATTCCTCGCGCAGCGAGGCGAGGCGGGTGTAGCGATGCGGCTGCATGACCGCGATCACGCGACCCGAGCCGCCATAGCTCTGTCGCGCCGCGCGCAAGGTCGCGGCGATCTCCACCGGATGGTGTCCGTAGTCGTCGATCACCGTGATGCCGTGCGCCTCGCCGGTCTTGGTGAAGCGGCGCTTCACGCCGGAGAAGGACGCGAGCGCATGGCGGATCGTGTCGTCGGGCAGGCCCATCTCCTGCGCGACGGCGATCGCGGCCAGCGCGTTCTGCACATTGTGGCGGCCGAACATCGGCAGTCGCACGCCCGAGATGGTACGCGACTGGTTGGTCGCGCGATGCTCGACCAGCACGTCGAAGGCCGCACCGCTGCGATCGAGCTGCAGGTTCATCGCCCGGATGTCGGCGTTGACGCCGAGGCCATAGGTGATGAGGCGGCGGTCGGCGACGCGCGGGATCAATGCCTGCACCTCGGGATGGTCGGCACACAGCACGGCGAAGCCGTAGAACGGGATGTTCTCTACGAAGCGCACGAAAGCGTCGCGCAGCGCATCGAACGTGCCGTAATGGTCGAGATGCTCGGGATCGACGTTGGTCACGATGGCGATGGTCGCCGGCAGGCGCAGGAACGAGCCGTCCGACTCGTCGGACTCGACCACCATCCAGTCGCCCTGGCCGATGCGGGCGTTGGTGCCGTAGGCGTTGATGATGCCGCCGTTGATGACCGTCGGATCGAGCCCGCCGGCATCGAGCATAGCGGCGACCATCGAGGTCGTGGTGGTCTTGCCATGGGTCCCGCCGATGGCGATCGACCATTTGAGTCGCATCAGCTCGCCCAGCATCTCGGCGCGGCGCACGACCGGTACGAGGCGCGCGCGGGCGGCCAGCACTTCGGGATTGTCCTTCTTCACCGCCGACGAGACGACCACGACCTGCGAGCTGTCGAGATTGTCCGCGCGATGGCCGATCGCGACCTTGATGCCGAGCTCGACGAGGCGGCGCGTGTTGGCGCTCTCGGCGAGGTCGCTGCCCTGTACCTTGTAGCCAAGATTGTGCAGCACCTCGGCGATCCCCGACATGCCGATGCCACCGATGCCGACGAAATGGATGAGGCCGATGTCCAGCGGCAGCGCTCTCATGCGGCGACTCCTGACGGTGAAAGGACAGCGGCGCCGAGCATCTCCGCGACGATGTCGGCGAGACGCGCGGCGGCATCGGGCCGGCCGGCGGCATGCGCCGCCGCGGCCATGTCGGCGAGACGCTGAGGGTCTTCGAAGAGCGTTGTCAGATGGCCGGCGAGCGAGGCGACCAGGAAGTCGGCGTGCGGGATCACAAGGCAGGCGCCGGTCTTCTCGAAGTTGCGCGCGTTCGCCGTCTGGTGGTCGTCGGCGGCGTACGGGTACGGCACGAGGATCGACGGCCGGCCGATGGCTGCGAGCTCCGCCACAGTCGAGGCGCCCGACCGGCCGATCACCAGATGCGCGGCGGCCAGCCGCTGCGGCAGGTCGGCGAAGAACGGCCCGAGCTCGGCCACGATGCCCGCCTTGGCGTAGTGCCGACGCACGCGCTCGAGATCCTCCGGCCGGCACTGCTGGACCACGCGCAAACGGGTGCGCAACGCCGGCGCCAGCGACAGGATCGCCTCGGGCACGACCTCGCTGAACGAGGCGGAGCCCTGGCTGCCCCCAAAGACGAGCAGATCGATCACCCGATCGGGACCAGGCGCCCGATAAGGCGAGCCGCGCAGCGCGGACACCGGCTCGCGCACTGGATTGCCGACCAGCCGGGCGCGTTCGTCGCCCTCGTCGATGAAGCGGGTCGGCGTGAAGGAAAGCGCAATGCGCTGCACGCCCTTCAGCACCAACCGGTTGGCGCGGCCGAGCACGGCATTCTGCTCGTGCAGCATCGCGGGCGTGCCGCGCAGCCGGGCCGCGAGCATGGTCGGCACCGAGGCATAGCCGCCGAAGCCGACGACGGCGGCCGGCGCGATGCGGCCCAGCGCCCGCCAGGCGTCGAACAGGCCGAGGCCGAGCGAGACCATCGCCAGGGCCTTGCGCCGGAACGAGCCGGTCGGACTGGCCGAATGGATATAGTGGATCGGCCGCCGCGACAGCGCGCCCTGCCACTGCTTGCCGCGCGCGTCGGTGACCAGGGTGAACGGCACGCCGCGCGCCTCGAGCTCGCCCGCCAGCGCCTCGGCGGGGAACACGTGTCCGCCGGTGCCGCCGGTCGCCAAGACGATTGGCGCAAGAGAGGATGGCCGCGCGTCGGTCATACGGCCTCCCGCAATCCGGCATGTTCGCGGGTCAGCGCCAGCATCATGCCGACGCAGATCGCCATCGCGAGCGCCGACGAGCCGCCGTAGGAGATGAAGGGCAAGGTCATGCCCTTGGCCGGAATGAGCTGCACTGTCGAGGCCATGTTGATGGCCGCCTGCAGGCCGAACTGCACGCCGAGCCCGGTCGCGGCGAGCGCGATGAACAGGCTGGTCTCCTTCGAGGCCCGCTGCATGGCCCGCAAGGTCACGAAGGCGAAGAGAAGCAGGATGATGAGGCAGACAGCGAGACCGAACTCCTCGCCGCACACCGCCATGATGAAGTCCGTATGCGCGTCGGGAAGCTGCGCCTTCACCGTGCCCTCGCCCGGTCCGCGGCCGAACAGCGAGCCGTTCATGAAGGCCTCGAGCGCGGTGTTGACCTGGTAGTTGTCGCCCGACGAGGGATCGAGGAAGCGGTCGAAGCGGCTGCGTACGTGGCTCAGCATGAAGTAGGCCCCGACCAGCGCGCCTGCGCCGCCGATCACGCCGAAGCCCGCGATCCACATCGGCAGGCCGATGACGAAAAGCTGGGCCGCCCAGACCGAGGCGATCACGATGCTCATTCCTAGGTCGGGCTGCATGATCAGCATGGTCAGCACCATGCCGACCAGCAGGGTCGAGAGGAAATATCCCGGCAGGCGCCGCTCCGCGCGCGCCTGCGCCAGCAGCCAGGCCGAGATCACGGCAAGGCTCGGCTTCACGAATTCCGACGGCTGGATGTTGGAGATGCCGGGCACGGTGATCCAGCGCCGCGCGCCCTTGACCTCGGCGCCGATCACGAAGGTCAGCGCGAGCAGGACCACGCTGCCGCAGAAGACCAGCAGGGCGAGCCGGCGGATGTGGCGCGGCGAGGACAGCGAGATCGCCATCATCACGGCGAGCGCCATCGGCAGGAAGAAGAACTGGCGCTTGGCGAAGAAGAAGGAATCGACGTGCAGGCGTTCGGCCTCCGGCGGCGAGGCGGCGAGAGTCAGCAACACGCCGAAGGCCATGATCGCAAGCACGGCCCCCAACGCCCAGCGGTCGACAGTCCACCACCACTGGCCAATGACGCTGCGGTCGTCGCGCGGAACCTGGATCACGCCATCCCTCCCAAACTCTGAGCCCCCGGCAAGCCGCGCGCCATCTCACGGAATGCATCGCCCCGATGCTCGTAGCTCTTCCACTGATCCCACGAGGCGCAGGCGGGCGACAGCAGCACGACCGCCGGGCCCTTGCCGTCGCTCTGCGCGCGGGCATGCGCGGCGTTGAGTGCCGATTGCAGGTCGCCGCAGCGCGAATAGCCGACCTTGCCGTCGAGCTGGCCGGCGAAGAGATCGGTCGCCTCGCCGATCAGGAAGGCGTGCCTGACACGATCGAAGTATTCCGCGAGCGGCGCCACGCCCCCCTCCTTCGCCTGTCCGCCCAGGATCCAGTAGATGTCGCGATAGGACGACAGCGCCCGGGCCGTCGCGTCGGCGTTGGTCGCCTTGCTGTCGTTGACATAGGTGATATCGCCCACGGCGGCGACGCGCTCCTGGCGGTGCGGCAGGCCGGGATAGGTCTTGAGGCCGGCCACGATCTCGTCGCGCGTCAGCCGCAGCCAGCGGCACGCGGCCCAGGCGGCGGCGGCGTTCTGCGCGTTGTGTGCGCCCGGAAGCGTCGGCACGTCGGAGAAGTCGGCAGTGTAGCCGTCGGCATCGATCAATTTGCCGGCTCGGAAGGAGATGCCGCCGGCGATCGGGCGCTCGAGGGCGAGCGGCACTGCGGCGATGCGGAAGCGCTTGCCCATCTTGGCATAGATCGCGCGCGAGGGCGCATCGTCGACGCCGACCACGGCGCAGTCGCCGGGCTGCTGGCGATCGAAGATGTGCTCCTTGGCCGCGACATAGCCCGCCATGTCGCCATGGCGGTCGATATGGTCGGGCGTGATGTTGAGCCACACGGCGACGGTCGCGCGCAGGCTCTGCAGCAGCTCGAGCTGGTAGGACGACATCTCGAGCACATAGACGCCGCCGATGCCGAGCGGTCCGAGATCGAGCGCGCCGCGGCCGATATTGCCGCCGACCTCGCAGGCGACGCCCGCGTTCTTCAGGATATGGCCGATCAGCGCCGTCGTGGTCGACTTGCCGTTGGTGCCCGTCACGGCGACGTAACGCGCGGTCGTCTGCACGCGCGCCAGCAGCTCGACGTCGCAGATCAGCGGCACGCCGGCCGCCCGCGCCGCCGCCGCCATGGGGTGCGGCTGGGGCAGGAGGTTGGGAATGCCGGGGCTGATGACCAGCGCCGTGACCTTCGTCCAGTCGATCGTCGCCGGATCGGCGAGCTTCGCGCCCGCGGCGGCGACCGCCGCGCGTGAAGTCTCGTTGTCGTCCCAGGCGACGCACTCGATCCCGGCCGCCAGCAGGGCGCGCACGGTCGCCAGGCCGGAGCGCGCGAGCCCCAGCACGACGAACGACGAGCCCTTGAGCGGCGAGAGATCGATCATGCGCTCACCTCAACTTCAGGGTGGCGAGGCCGACCATCGAGAGGATGGCGGCGATGATCCAGAAGCGGAAGACGATGGTCGGTTCGGCCCAGCCCTTCTGCTCGAAATGATGGTGCAGCGGCGCCATGCGGAAGACGCGCTTTCCGGTCCATTTGTAGGAGAGGACCTGCACGATCACCGACACGGTCTCGAGCACGAACAGGCCGCCCACGATCGCCAGCACGATCTCGTGCTTGGTGACGACGGCGACGCCGCCCAGCGCTCCGCCCAGCGACAGCGAACCGGTATCGCCCATGAAGACCATGGCCGGCGGCGCGTTGAACCACAGGAAGCCCATGCCGGCGCCGACCAGCGCCGCCATCAGCACCGCAAGCTCGCCCGAGCGCGGCACGTGATGGACGTGGAGGTAGTTCGTGTAGAGGACGTTGCCGACGACATAGGTGATCAGGCCGAACACGGCCGAAGCCATGATCACCGGGCCGATCGCAAGACCGTCGAGACCGTCGGTCAGATTGACGGCGTTGGAGGCGCCGACGATCACGATCACGGCGAACGGCACGAAGCCGAAAATGCTGAGCGGGATCAGCACATCCTTGAGGAACGGCAGGGCCAGCGTATAGCGGAGCGTCAGGGGCGAGCCTTGGGCGATGTAGACGGCCCCGATCCCCGCGATGACGATGGAGAAGGCGAGCTTCACCAGGCCCGGCACGCCCTTGGGGTTGCGCTTGGTCACTTTGAGGAAGTCGTCCCACAGGCCGATCGCGCCGAAGGACACGGTGATGCCGAGCACGACCCAGATATAGCGGTTGGTGAGGTCGGCCCAGAGCAAGGTGGCCACGCAGAGCGAGATCAGGATCAGCAGGCCGCCCATGGTCGGCGTGCCCTTCTTGGTCATGATGTGGCTCGCCGGACCATCCTCTCGGATCGGCTGGCCGTGGCCCTGTTTGCTGCGCAGCCAGGCGATGAGGTGGCCGCCGATCAGGAAGCTCAGGACCAGGGCCGTCATGAAGGCCGCGATCGAGCGGAAGGTCAGATAGCGGAAGATGTTGAACGGACTGAACACATCGGCCAGCGGATAGAGGAGGTTGTAGACCATCTTCAGCGTCCTATCTCGCCGCCGCTGGCCGCAAGAACGGCGTCGACGACAGCTTTCATTTTTGAGCCCAGCGAGCCCTTGATCGCGATCACGTCTCCCGCGCGCAGCGCCGATGCGACCTCGCCCGCAAGCGATTCCGAGTCGGGCCGGTACGCGGCCTTCTGCGCCTCCGACAGGCGCTGCCACAGCGCCTGCATGTGCGGGCCGCACAGGAAGACCTGCGCCGCCCCGCTCGCCGCCACCCAGTCGGCAAGGCCGGCGTGGTAGTCGTCGGCACCTTCCCCCAGCTCGCGCATGTCGCCCATTGCCAGCAGGCGGCGGCCGCCCGACGCGGGCTCGGTGCGCGCCAGCACGGCCAGCATGGCGCGCATCGACGCGGGGTTGGCGTTGTAGCTCTCGTCGAGCAGCTCGACCGTGCCGGTCCCGAACTTGAGCCACCGCCGCGCGCCGCGTCCCGGCGAGGCCTTGACCGTAGCGAGCGTCGCCGCGGCCTTGTCGAGATCGGCGCCGAGCGCCTCGACGACGGCAAGCGCTGCCAGGCTGTTCAACACCCAGTGCTCGCCCGCCGCTCCCAGCCGATACTCGATCCGGCGGCCGTGGATCAAGGCAACAACATCGCTGCCCGAATCCTGCAGGGTGCACGCGAGCAGACGCGCTTCAGCAGAGGCATTTCGGCCGAAACCGACGATACGCGAAACACCGAAACGGCGCGCATGATCCGCCATCCGCTCATAGTGCCGATTGTCGCGATTGAGCACGGCGACACCGCCTGCCGGCATGCCGGCGAACAGGCACGCCTTCTCGTCGGCGATGGCCTCCTCGGAGCCCATGTAGCCGATATGCGCGGGCTCGACGTTGGTGACCACGCCGACATGCGCCTCGACCAAACGCGCCAGCGGCTCGATCTCGCCCGGGTGGTTCATGCCGATCTCGAACACGCCGTAGCGCGCCGTGCGCGGCAGGCGTGCGAGGCTGATCGGCACGCCAACATGGTTGTTGAAGCTCGCGACGCTCGCCGCCGTCGGCGCCTGGGCGGAGAGCATGATGGAGAGCGCGTCCTTGGTGCTGGTCTTGCCGACCGACCCGGTGACACTCGCGATACGCGCCTCGCTGCGCCGGCGGCCTGCGCGGCCGAGATCATGCAGTGCCTTCAACGTATCGGCGACCTTGACCAGCTTGCCGTCGGCGCCCGGCACATCGCGCGAGACGATCGCCGCCGCGGCCCCACGCTTCAACGCGTCGGGCACGAAGGCGTGGCCGTCCGCCGTCTCGCCGGTCATGGCGAAGAACAGATCGTCCTTGCCGACGGCGCGGCTGTCGAAGGTGACGCCGTTCGCCTCGAACGGCGCAGACATCGCGATCGGCGACACCGCGCGCGCCACCTCGTCGGAGGTCCAGAGCGGGCTCATTTGACGGCCTCGGCGAATTCGCGCGCGACCTCGGCATCGTCGAAATGATGCGTGATGCCCTTGATGGTCTGGCCGGTCTCATGGCCCTTGCCCGCGATCAGCAGCAGATCGTCGGCCGAGCGCAGGGCCGCCATGCCCTGCTCGATCGCGGCGTGGCGGCCGTCGCGCACCTCCAGCCAGTTGCGCCGATCGCCGGGAATGCCGCGCACGATCTCGGCGCGGATCGCCTCGGGCTCCTCGCTGCGCGGGTTGTCGTCCGTCACCAGGGTGAGATCGGCCAAGCGCGTGGCGATCTCGCCCATCACCGGACGCTTCGCCCGATCGCGGTCGCCGCCGCAGCCGAAGACGACGACGAGCCGGCCCTTGGCGAAGGGCCGCACGGTGGCGAGCACCGTCTCCAGCGCCTCGGGCTTGTGGGCATAGTCGACATAGACCGGCGCGCCGCTCCTGTGCCGCGCCACGAGCTGCAGGCGTCCAGGCGCGCCGCTCAGGCTCGCGAGCGCGGACACGGCGCGCGCTGGGTAGCCGCCCGTCGCGACGACCAGGCCGAGCGCCGCGAGCGCGTTCGACGCCTGGAAGCCGCCGACCAGCGGCAGCTCGATCTCATGGCGGCGGCCCAGCAGCTCGATCACGAGATGCTGGCCGTGCGGCGTCGGCGTGTCGGTGAGCAGGCGCAGTTCTTCGCCCTTGGCGCCGTAGCTCCAGAAGCGGATGCCACGGCGGCGGCAGATCTCGGCCAGCGCCGGCGCGCGGTCGCTGTCGGCGTTGACGACGGCGGTGCCGCCCGGCGGCAGCAGCTGGTCGAACAGGCGGGCCTTGGCCTCGAAGTAGCGATCCATCGAGGCGTGATAATCGAGGTGCTCGTGCGTCAGGTTCGTGAACGCCGCAGCCGAAAGCTGCAGGCCGTCGAGGCGATGCTGGTCGAGCCCATGGCTCGACGCTTCGATCGCGAGATGGGTCACGCCCTCGTGCGCCAGGGTGGCGAGATCGGCATGAAGCTGCACGGGATCGGGCGTGGTGAGCCCCGCTTCACGCGAGAAGCCCGGCGAGACGATGCCGAGCGTGCCCACGCTCGCCGCCTTCAGTCCAAGCGCCGCCCAGATCTGGCGCACGAAATGGACGGTCGACGACTTGCCGTTGGTGCCGGTCACGGCGGCGATGGTCGCGGGCTGAAGTCCCGCGAAGGCCGAAGCCATGAGCGCGATGCGGCGGCGCGGATTGGGATCGCGTACCACGGCGATCTCGGGCGCGAGCGGCGGCAGCGGCGCATCGGACGCGGCAAGGATCGCCACGGCGCCACGCTTCACGGCCTCGTTCACGAAGCTCGCCCCATCGGTACGCGAACCCGAGAGAGCGGCGAACAGATAGCCCGGCCGTACCTGGCGCGAATCGAGCGTCAGGCCGGCAAGCATCGGATCCTGCTGGGGCGCCGCGACGGTCGCAGGGTCGGCGGTCCGGCGCATGAGCTCACTCAGGCTCAGCATGGGGGGCTTCGGGGATTTGCCCCGGCTTGGCCGGCAGCGCCTTGTGCTCGACACCGCGGCCGCCACGGCTGCTGACCCGCACGATTTTGGCCGCCGCCGTGTTGGTCTGCACGGGCATCGAGGCGATCTCGAGCTGGCCCGGATTGCTGTTCCAGTCGCCGGGCAGGATGCCGTAGAGGGCGATGATGTTCTGGATGATCGCCTTGACGCTCGGTGCCGAAACCTGGCCGCCGGTGGCATAGCCTCCGGTCTCCGCGTTGCCGTGCGGCTCGTCGAGCGAAACGAGGACGATGAACTTGGGGTCGCTCATGGGGAACGCCGCAACGAAGGAGCTGAACAAGGCTTTTTTAGCGTAGCCGCCGCCCCGCCCGACCTTTTCCGCGGTGCCGGTCTTGCCGCCGACCTCGTAACCCGGCACGTCGCCTTTCTTGCCCGTGCCCTCGACGGCATTGAGGCGCATCAGCTGGCGCATCTGCAACGAAGTCGAAACCTGGATCACGCGCTTCCCCGAATCCGCCCCGGCGCCGCGGCGGATGAAGCTCGGCGCATAGAGGATGCCGCCGTTGATCATCGCCGACACGCCGGTGATCAGATGCAGCGGCGTCACCGACATGCCGTGACCGAAGGCGATGGTCATGGTGTTGATCTTCGCCCAGTGCGACGGGTAGAGCGGCGT
>Ga0335083_10001582_pt1 | contig 31118 bp, 21 predicted proteins | sample Lox_Sample_42_FD_206716 | JGI IMG/M metagenome (GOLD analysis project Ga0335083, IMG submission 206716) | Soil microbial communities from Loxahatchee National Wildlife Refuge, Florida, United States - Lox_Sample_4.2 | ecosystem: Environmental > Terrestrial > Soil > Wetlands | place: USA...
ATCTGTGCGCTGGGAGAAGGCCCGCAGCGCGTCGAGATCGATCTCATGCAGCCGCTCGATCCGCAACGCAAACCGGCGGTACATCAACCACCGCTGAACCACATCGGCCTGTGGGTCGATGACCTGCAGCGCGCGATGGAATGGCTGGCGGCGCAGGGGCTGCGTTTCGCGCCGGGCGGCATCCGCAAGGGTGCGGCCGGCCACGACGTCTGTTTCATCCATCCCCGTGCCGGGGAGTTTCCGCTGGGCGGCGAAGGCGTGCTGATCGAACTGGTTCAGGCACCCGCAGAGGTCATCGCATCGCTGACTGGTGCTTCGCGGTACTGAGCACGCGAGGTACTGGCCCGGTCGATCGCCGCGCCGAGCGAGTTCACCAGCAGCTCGGCGTTCGTGCCCAGCAGCAGGCTGTCGTGATCTCCAGGCACCATGATGAGCTCCACGCCGCCGAGCACATCGCCGGACCAGCCGTAGGTCGGATCGCCATATTGCATGAAGGAACTCAACTTCCTGGCACGAAAGAGTACTGCCTTCCCATGCCATGGCTGGATGCGGTATAGCTCTTGCGCGCGTCCGAAATTGCGCCACAGCTGGCGCCCGCGCAGCTCGGAGGGAATCGGCTCGCCGCGAGCGAGCAGCCCGTCGATGGCGTGGTCTTCACGGACCGCCTGTGCCTGGAGTTGCCGCCGGTGCAGCGCGCCACGCAGATAGGGCAGCCCTTCACGGCGCAACCGGTCCAGGCGTGTGAAGAAGGTGTCTTCTCGCATCCGCATCCGCGGATGGAAGGTATCGATGAAGGCAAGCAGGCCAACTTCCTGACCCAGGGCGGTCAGCTGCCGCGCCATTTCAAAGGCCACGATGCCGCCGACGGAAAATCCCCCCAGCAGGTAAGGCCCTGCGGGCTGCAGCGCCCGGATTTCGCCGATATAGGCCTCCGCCATCTCCTCGATCGTCTCGTGCGGGCGGCTGATGCCATCGATGCCCGCGGCCTGCAGGCCATAGAACGGCTGGTCGGGATGCATGGCGCGCGCCAGGTCGCGGAAGTTGAGCACGTTGCCACCGGCGCCGTGCACGCAGAAGAATGGCAGCCGATTGCCGCCGCGTTGCACCATCACCAGCGCGCGGAACGCCGGCTTCACGGGCGGCGCCTCCGCAACAATGGCTGGCGCCGGCACCGAGGCCTGCGTATCGCCCGGATGCGGCCGGCCGAGCAGGTCGCGCAGCAGCGCCGCGCACTCCGCGATGGTTGGCGCCTGGAACAGCGTCGAGAGCGGCATGTCGACGCCATACTTCTTGCCGATGCGCTGGAACACCCGCACCGCTATCAGCGACTGCCCGCCCAGCTCGAAGAAATCGTCGTTGATGCCGACCTCGGCAACGCCGAGCAGTCCCTGCCACAGCGCGGCAAGCTCGCGCTCGATTTCGTCGCGTGGCGCGGCGAAGGTCGCGCTCACGCTGGGGCGCGTGAATACCGGTCCGGACTCCTCTTCGCCACCGCTCCGCAGGGCGGCCCTGGCCTCGCTGTCGAGCCGCTCCAGCCAGTGTTCGAGCGGCAGGGTGCACGCGACTGCCTGGGGCGAAAAATCCGCCAGCAGCAGTCGATCGAGCGCGTCGACGCCTTCATCCCCGGTCATGCCGGCGCGCAACGCCGCTTCGGAGGGGGTCTCGGGACGCTGTGTCGCCCGCCCAGTTCCCGCAGGCACCGCACCGCGCGCGCCCTCCCGCTCGAATCCGGAGGATACCCTGCGCATCACGAAGTTCTCGATGGTCGCGATCTCTGCGCCGGTTTCGTCGAGAAGCGTTGCGTCGAAGACGACGGTGTCCTTGTTCGTGGCGTCCCGCAGACGCACGTGGCTGAACACCCGCTGCGGCATGGGCCGGCGGATCAGCACGCGTCCATAGGCAAGTGGCACGTAGAATGTGCCCTGCGGATCGAAGCCGGGGATGATGGCCTGCGCGCCACCGGTGGCCAGATCGAGCATCGCCGGATGCAGGCGGTAGTGCTCCAGATCCCTGGCGAATTCAGCCGGCAGTTCGAGGCTGACCAGCGCCTCGCGCTGGCCCAGGTCGATGCGCTTCACGCTGCCCCAGCGCGGCCCGAAATCCATGAAATGCTGCACCAGCTGGCCGCGCTCCACCAGCCCGCGCGTCAGGCAACGCGCCCGGATGGCATCGAGATCCACGAGCGGGGCAGCCGGCATGTCCACGTAGCGTGCCTTGCCCGTGACGAAGGCCTGCTGTTCGGTGTCGCCATACACCGTGAACGTGCCCTCCCCCGTCCGTTCCAGTCGCAGGTGCATGGTCCGCTCGGCGCCCGGCGCGACGCTGAAGGGATTCATGAACAGCACGTCGCGGAGTTCCACGCTGTGTGGTTCCGGAAGGTATTCCAGCGCGGCACGTGCGAGCTCCAGCATGCCGGTGCCCGAGATCAGCGCGTCGCCGCCGCGGACGACATGTTCGGCCAGCAGCCACGAGCGGTCGCGGCGGAACACGGTGCGGAAGACAGTTGCCGCGGCATCGCCGGACAACACCTCTTCGAGCGCCGGATGGGTGCCGGGATGCCCCGTGGGCCGCGCCGCGGGCGTGCCCTGCTCCTGCGGCTCGTTCTGGCGACGCACGTGGTTCTCCAGCATGCCGAGGCCCTGCCAGGCATTCCAGTCGATGGCGAGGGTACGTCCGGCACCGCGGGCGACGCGCGCATGCGCCATGGCGTCGAGGAACGCATTCGCGGCGGTATAGTCCGCCTGCCCCGGCAAGCCGAGGATGGACGCAACCGACGAAAAGAGCACGAGGAAGTCGAGCGGTTCGTTGCCGAGGACGGCATCGAGCACCAGCGCCGACTTCATCTTCGAATCCAGCACGGGCGACGCGGCGCGCGGCGCGCGCAATGCGATGATCTCGTCCTTGAGCGTACCGGCCGCGTGGAATACGCCGTGGATCGCGCCGAAGCGGGCATGTACCTGCGTCAGCACCCCGCGCATCGAATCGATGTCGGAGGCATCGGCCGCCAGCGTCATCACCTCCGCGCCCCGGGCGCGCAGCGCGGTGACGCCGCGGATGCGGCGGCTGGTCTCGTCGGCGGCGGGATGCGTGGCCAGCCATTCCGCGAAGCGGGTTTCCTCGGGCAGCGTGCTGCGACTGACCAGCACCAGCTTCACGCGCGCGTGCGCGGCCAGATGATCGGCGACCCGCAGCGCGATGCCTCCCAGGCCGCCGGTCAGCAGGTACACGCCGCCCTCGCGCAGCCACGGCCGCTCACCCGCGGGTGCGAGGTGGACCTGGTCGAAGCGGCGGACCCAGCGGTCGTTGCCGCGCAGTGCAACCTCGGTCCCGGCGCCGTCTGCGTCGAGTTCGCGCAGCAACCGGTCCACGACCTGCGGTTCGTTGCCGGCCGTGGGCGGCGCGATGTCTATGCTGGTGCAACGGACGTGTGGGTACTCGCGTGGAATGACCTTGCACGGCCCCAGGATGACCGCCTTCTCGGCATGGATGACCGCATCGCCGGGTGCCGACTGCATGCAACTGGATACGCACACGACGCGCAGTGCCGTGGCGTCGGCGGCAAATTCCTGCGCGGCAAAGATCAGGCTGTAGTAGTGCCGCGCGAGACCCTGTTGGTAAGCGGCGAGCGGATCGCCTGATGTGCGGTGAAACAGACCCCCGGACCGCGGGCGATCGGCCGTCGCCCACAGGTGCAGCATGCCGGTGAGCTGCACACCGCGATCGCGCAGTGCCCGGGCCAGCTCGCCGAAATGTGGCCGCTGCGCGGGGTCGAGGCTGAAGCGCAGATCGCCCAGATCCGCGAAGCGCGACCCTGCCATGATGCTGACGACAGTGTGGCCGGCCTGGCGCAGGCCCTGCAGCACGGCTGCGGAAAGCGGCGACTCGTCGGCGAAGACCAGCCAGGTCGAGCGCGCCGCACCGGCGCGGGCGGGAGGAGCCGAACGCGCCCAGGACGGCGCGTAGAACCACTCGCTGATGTCGGTGCGCTTCTCGAAGGCGATGCTGCGGTCCGGGCCGGCGTGCTGCGGATCAGGGTCGATCCAGAATCGCCGCCGTTCGAATGGATAGGTCGGCAGCGGTACGCGGCGCCGCGCCTCTCCGGCGAACAGTCGCGCAACGTCGAGATCCACGCCCGCGGCCCACAGCCGGCCGACGGCCCCGAGCAGGAAGGCGACGTCGGAGGCCTCCTCCTTCGCGTGACGCATCGTCGGGGTAATGGCCGCGAACCGGCCCATCTGCCGCGCGAAGCTGCTCAGCGCGCGCCCCGGGCCGACTTCGACGAGCGCCGCCTCGCCGGACTGCAGCAGGGTCTGCACCCCATCCGCAAAACGGACCGTCTGGCGCAAATGCCGCACCCAGTAGGCGGGATCGGTGGCTTCGGCATCACTGATCCAGGTTCCGGTGACGCTCGAAACGAATGGCACCGCCGGGCGCTGGAACGGGATGGTGCGGCAGAACCGCTCGAACTCCGGCAGCAGCGGATCGAGCATGGCGGAGTGCGCGGCGACGCGGATGTGCACGCGCGTGCAGTCGGCGCCGCGTGCGCGCAGCGCCTGCTCGGCTGCGGCCACGGCGCCGGCCGGTCCGGAAAGAACGCACAGTGAGGACGCATTCACCGCGGCCAGCGACAACCCGGCGCCGGCGATTGCCTGCGCCTCTTCCGCCGGCAGCTGCACGCTGAGCATCCCGCCTTCGGGCAGCGTGTCAAAGAGGCGGCCGCGCAGTGACGCCAGTGCCACGGCGTCGCGCAATGACAGCACGCCCGCGAGGCAGGCCACCGCGTACTCGCCGGCGCTGTGGCCGATCATCGCCGCCGGCTCGATGCCCCACGAGGCAAGGAGCCTCGCGAGCGCGTACTCGGTGACGAAAAGCAGTGTCACCGCGCGCGACGGCGCCTCGAGGCGGTGGCTGGCGGCAACCGCCTCCGCCGGCGGCGCCAGCGACAGCGCGCGCAGTTCCGCGCGCAATGCCGGCTCGACGTGGGAGAGCGCGGCCTCGAATGCCTCGCGGTAGACCGGTTCGCGCTCATACAGCTCCAGACCCATGCCTGCGTACTGCGCGCCACCGCCCGGAAACATGAAGTACACCGGCGGTGCGACCTGCTCCTTCTGGTGCAGCGTGACGAGTCGCTTGCGGTCCGGCGCCGCGAGCGCCGCGAGCGCATCGGCAACATCGCGCGCCACCACCACCCGGCGATGGGCGAAGCGCTTGCGGCCGGCCAGCAGCGTGTAGGCGACATCGGCAAGTTCCACTTCCGGATGCGCGCGCAGCTGGGCGGCGAGATCCTGCGTCGCGCTGTCGAGCGCGGTTGGCGTTCGTGCCGACAGCATCAGCAGCTGGCAGGCGCGCGTCGGGGGCGTTGGCGGCACCGCGACCGGCGCCTCCTCGAGCAGGACATGTACGTTCGTGCCGCCCGCGCCGAGACCGGTGACCCCGGCGATGCGCGGCTTGCCTGCAGGCGAACTCCACTCGCGCAACTTCGCGTTGACGTAGAACGGACTGTTGGCAAAGTCGATCTGCGGGTTGGGCGACTGGAAATGCAGGCTCGGCGGCAGCTCGCGGTGCTGCAGCGCCAGCACCGTCTTGATGAAGCCACAGATGCCGGCCGCCTCACCGGCATGGCCGATGTTGCTTTTCAGCGAACCGAGCGCGCAGTACTGCCTGGCGTCGGTCGAGGCGCGGAAGGCGTCGGTCAGCGCCGCGACCTCGATCGGATCCCCGATGAGTGTGCCGGTGCCGTGCGCCTCGACATAGGAGACGTCGGCCGGATCCACGCCGGCGATCGCCAGCGCCTCGGTGATGACGCGCGTCTGCCCCGACGCGCTCGGCGCGAGATATCCGACCTTCTGCGAACCGTCATTGTTGGCGGCGGAGCCGCGGATCACCGCGAGCACGCGATCGCCGTCGCGGATCGCATCTTCGAGCCGCCGCAGCAGCACGCAGCCGACGGCACTCGCCATGACCGTGCCGGCGGCCCGGGCGTCGAAGGGCCGGCAATGGCCGTCCGGGGAGAGGATCTCTCCCTGCTTGTAGAAATAGCCGTGGTTCTGCTCGACGTAGATCGTCGATCCGCCCGCCAGCGCCATGTCGCACTCGCCGCTGAGCAGGCTCTGGCAGGCGATATGCACGGCCAGCAGCGATGAGGAACAGGCGGATTGAACGCTCATGCTCGGGCCGGTGAGATTGAGCTCGTAGGAGGCGCGCGTGGCGATGAAGTTCGGGTCGTTGCCGTTGTGCCGCACCAGCCATGCGCCGACCGTCTCCATGGTCTGGCGATTGCGCAGCAGGTTGTGCATGAAGTATTCGGCAGCCCCCGAGGAGGCGTAGACGCCCACCGAGCCGTCGAACTTCTCGCCGACATAGCCGGCGTCCTCGAAGGCCTCCCAGGCGCATTCCAGGAAGAACCGGTGTTGCGGATCGAATACCGCGGCATCCCGCGGACTCATGCCGAAGAACGCGGCGTCAAACAGGTCGATATCCGAAAGACGGCCTGTTGCTTTTACATAAGCTGGGTCGCGCAGCGTTTCCGCGGATACCCCGGCGGCCTTGAGCTGCTCATCCGCGAGAAAGGTGATGGATTCAACCCCGGCGCGGACATTGGCCCACAAGGCCTGGGGATTCTTCGCGCCAGGAAACCGCCCGGCAAGGCCGATGACGGCAATGGTTCCGGGGCGGACCGCTTCACCCGAGTCGCTCATGACCTTCTATTTTATGATTTTTATGGGAACCGGGTTGAGACGGCGCTCGCGAAGCAGCTGCCCTGCGTCGGCGATAATAACAACATCAGGGTGCCGGCTTTCGGTGCCCGTACGAGAGTTACGTCACATGCCAGGAAAGATTGCCGAGACTGCTGCCGACGCCCCCGAGCAGTACCCGCTGTCGCCTTTGCAGCACGGCATGCTGTTTCACCAGATCCACAGCGGACCGAACACCGGCGTGGACATCGAGCAACTGGTGGCCCGGCTGCATGAGGCCATCGACGAGGCGAAGCTGGAGCGCGCCTGGAACCTGGCTGCCGCCCGCCACGCCGCGCTGCGCACGGGTTTCCGCTGGGAAGGCCTCGATACGCCCTGCCAGGAGGTACTGAATTCGATCGCGGCTCCCTTCCACTTCCGGGATCTGGCCTCACTGCCGGAACCTGGGCAGGAATCGACCCTAGCCGCCTTCCTCGCCGAGGACCGCCGCCGTGGGTTTGATCTCGCGGCAGCGCCGCTGTGGCGCGTCACCCTGTTCCGGCTCGCCGCCGCGGAATACCGGATGGTCTGGACGTATTCGCACGCCATCCTCGACAGCTCGTTTGCGGAAGTCGTGCGTGAGGTGTTCGCCCTCTACGAGGGGTTGCGCCGCGGGGAACAGCCGGCGCTCCCGGATCGGCCCGCCTACCGCGACCACATCCTCTGGCTGCAGGAGGATCTGCGCGCGCGGCACGAGGCGATCGTCGCGTTCTGGCGCAGCCAGCTGGCGGGTTTCTCGACACCGACCAGCCTGGATTCCGTCAGGCTTGCGGCAGGACCGGCCGGGAACCTCGACAGCGGCCACGACACGGTGCACCTGCGCCTGTCGCGCGACACGACGGAGCGCATCCACCGGATCGCCGCCGATCGCGGCCTGCGCCCGTCGACTTTCGTCGATGCGGCGTGGGCGCTGGTGTTGAGCGCATTCTCCGGTGAAGAGGACGTTGTCTTCGGTGTCACGCGGGCGTGCCGGCGTTCGTCCATCGCCGGCGCCCAGGACATCATCGGGCTCTTCATCAACACGGTGCCGATGCGCGCCCGGGTGGCTCCCGGCATGCCGGTGCCGGCACTGCTCGACGAGCTGCGCGCCATGCAACAGGCGCTGCGTCCTTTCGAGAACACGCCGCTGGTCGACGTGCTCGCCTGCGCGGCCGTGCCGCGCGGCACGCCGCTGTTCGACACCATCATCGTGTTCAACGAGGCCGGGAACGACGCGCGCTTCAAGGGCTTCGGCGATGCCTGGGCCGCGCGTGATTTCGAGCTGCACGACCAGACCAACTTCCCGATGAACGTGATGGCCTATGACGGAGCGCAGCTGGCCTTCAAGCTGTCGTACGCCCGGCAGCAGTTCGAGCGCGCGACGGTTGAGCGGATCGCCAACCTGTTGGCGTCGCTTCTCGAGGCGATGGCGGCCAGGCCCGACGCCACCGTTGGCGAACTGCCGCGACTGCCGGATCAGGACGGCGCCATCCTCGCGGCCTTCAACGACACCGCTGCGCCGGTCCCCGGACCGCCGTGCATGCACGCGGCGTTCGAGACGCAGGCGGACCGGACACCCGATGCAGTCGCGGTGGTCTTCCGGGGTCGCTCGCTGACTTACCGCGAGCTCGATGCGCGGGCCAACCAGCTCGCGCACCAGCTCATCGCGCTCGGCATCGGCCCCGACCGCATGGTCGGCATCTTCGTCGAGCGCTCGCTGGAGATGGTCGTCGGGCTGCTCGGCATTCTCAAGGCCGGCGGTGCCTATGTGCCGCTGGATCCGGCCTATCCACGCGAGCGCATCGGCTGGATGCTCGAGGATACCGCCGCACCGGTCGTGCTGACGACGGAGCGTCTGCGTGCCACGCTGCCGCCGACTGGCGCGAAGATCCTCGCGCTCGACGCATTCGACAGCCCGGGATCGCCGCAGCGTCCCGCGCCGCGCGCCGGCGCAGACAACCTGGCCTATGTGATCTTCACCTCGGGTTCGACCGGCCGCCCCAAAGGGGTGCTGGTCGAGCACCGCAATGTCGCCAACTTCATGGCTGGCATGGACCGCCAGCTCGGCACGACGCCCGGTGTCTGGCTCGCGCTGACCAGCATCTCGTTCGATATCTCGGTGCTGGAGCTCTTCTGGACACTCGCCCGCGGCTTCACGGTGGTGGTGCAGGAGGAGGGAGATGGCGCCATGCGCGCGGCGCGTTCCGCGGCGGCGGCGCGCCCCATCGGCTTCAGCCTGTTTTATTTTGCCGCCGATGCCGGCGGGAGCGGCAACAGGTATCGCCTGCTGCTGGAAGGCGCGAAGTTTGCCGACACGCATGACTTCGAGGCCGTCTGGACGCCCGAACGGCATTTCCACTCCTTCGGCGGTCTTTACCCCAATCCATCGGTGACCGGCGCCGCGATCGCGGCGGTCACCGGTCGCATCGGCATCCGCGCCGGCAGCGTCGTGCTGCCCCTGCACAACCCGATCCGCTGCGCCGAGGAATGGTCGGTCGTCGACAACCTGTCGAACGGCCGCGTCGGCCTGTCGTTCGCCTCCGGCTGGCACGCCAGCGACTTCGCGCTCGCGCCGGACAATTTCCGGCAGCGCCGCGAACTCATGTCGCGTGGCATCGAGACCGTGCGCGCATTGTGGCGCGGCGAAGCGGTGCCGGCCACGAGCGGCGACGGCAGGGAAATCCAGGTGCGGATGTATCCGCCGCCGGTGCAGCGCGAACCGCGCATCTGGGTCACGGCGAGCGGCAACCCGGAGACCTTCGCGATGGCGGGACGCCTGGGCGCCTGCATCCTCACCAACCTGCTGGTGATGAAGCCCGAGGAGCTCGTTGCCAACGCGGCGGTGTACCGCAAGGCATACCGGGCGGCGGGGCACGAGGGCGACGGACACATCACGCTGATGCTGCACACCTTCGTGGGGCGGACGCTCGAAGAGGTGCGCGCGAAAGTGCGCGCACCGTTCCTGGAGTATCTGCGGACCTCGACCGACCTGATCAACAAGGCGCGCTGGGAGCTGTCGGCGTTCGCCAAGGCCGATGATCGCACCGCGACCGGCGGCGCGACCATGGATCTCGACGATCTGCCGCCGGAGGACATGAACGCGCTGCTCGACCACGCCTTCGAGCGGTATTTCGCCACGGCCGGACTCTTCGGCACGCCGGACAGCTGCCTGGCCACGGTCGACCGGCTGCGCAACCTCGGCGTGGACGAGATCGCCTGCCTGATCGATTTCGGCGTCGACGCGGACGCCGTGCTCGCCAGCCTGCCGCAGCTGGACGAACTGCGCCGGCGCAGCACGCCCGCGGCGGCGGATGAGCACGACAGCGAGGACTACACCATTGCCGCGCAGATCCGCCGTCATGGCGTCACCCATCTCCAGTGCACACCTTCGCTGCTCGGCGCGCTGGTGATGGACGCGGATGCCGTGGACGCCATCGGCACACTGAACACGCTGCTGGTCGGCGGCGAACCGCTGCCCGCCGCGCTCGTCGAGCGCCTGCGGCCGCGGTTTCCCGCATCGCTGCGCAACATGTACGGCCCCACCGAAACGACGATCTGGTCGACGACCTCGCGGATCGAACCGGGAGCGCGGATCACACTCGGCAAACCCATTGCCAACACGACCATTCACATCGTCGATCGCCGCCGGCGCCGGCTGCCGGTCGGCGTGCCGGGCGAGTTGCTGATCGGCGGTGCCGGCGTGGTCCGTGGCTATCTTGCACGGCCGGAACTGACGGCGGAACGGTTCATTGCCGATGCCGCGTCGGGCAATGCCGGGCGCCTCTACCGCACGGGCGACCTGGCGCGCTGGCTGCCCTGCGGCGAAATCGAATTCCTCGGCCGGCTGGATCACCAGATCAAGATTCGCGGCCACCGCATCGAGCTCGGCGAGATCGAATCGGTGCTCGGCGAGCACCCGTCGGTGCGTGAAACGGTGGTGGTCACGCGCGAGGGCCCGGGCGGCGATGCGCGCCTGGTCGCCTATGTCGTGCCGCGGGAGGATGGCGAGGCCGGCGGCGCAGGCATTCCTTCCGATTGGGAAGCGATCTGGAACGAGACCTACAAGGACACCCAGGACCGTAGCGCCGGTTTCAACACCGCGGGCTGGAACAGCAGCTTCACCGGCCTGCCGTTGCCGGAAAGCGAGATCCGCGCCTGGGCGGATGCCGCCGCGGGGCGGATTCTCGCGGCCGCCTGCGCCACGCGATCCCGCCCGCGGATCCTCGACGTGGGTTGCGGCACCGGCATGCTGCTCTTTCGCCTGGCACCGCAGTGCGAGCAGTATGTGGGCGTCGATTTCTCGGCCGCGGCGCTCGCCTATGTCCAGTCGCAGCTGGGCGTGCAGCACGCAAACGTATCGCTGGAACGGCTGGCGGCCGACGGCCTGGATCATCTCGCGGCGAGCGGATTCTTCGATGCCATCGTGCTCAATTCGGTGGTGCAGTATTTTCCGGATGCAGCGTACCTCTCGCGGGTGTTGAAAGCCGCATACGCACGGCTGGCGCCGGGCGGCGCGCTCTTCGTCGGAGACGTCCGCGGCCTGCAGCACCTGCACACCTTCCATGCCGCGGTTGAAATCGCGCGATCCGGCGGCACCGCGTCCGTGGCCGAGCTCCAGGCACGGATACGGCGTCGTGCTGCCGAGGAGGGTGAGCTGGTCGTTGATCCGCAATTCTTTGCGTCAATGGCACGCGAGCTTGGCAATGCGCTCTTCGAGCGTGCCGAGCTCAAGCCAGGCCGTGACCGCAACGAGATGACCCGCTTCCGCTACGACGTGATCCTGCGCAAGCCGGCCGATGGGACACCGATGAATGCGCCGGCGGTGCGGACCGTGACCTGCCCCGAGCCGTGCACGCTGGGCGCGATACAATCGCTGCTGCAGGACGGCCCGCCGGCAATTCGCGTGACGGGTATCCGCAATGCGCGGCTGGCCGCCGACGTCGCGGCTGCACAGCTCCTCTCGAGCGGCAGCGCCGCAGGAACCGTTGGCGAGCTCGTGGAGGCCGCCAATGCCACCGCGGATGGCATCGATCCGGAAGACCTGCGCACGCTGGATGCTCGCTACGATGCGGTGATCGAATTCTCCCGCGCGGGCGCGGACCGCATGGATGTGACGTTCCGCAATCGCACCATGCCATCACTGCCGATGCATGCGGCGCCGGATGCCGATGCCGCGGTTGCGGCGGAGACCTGCGCGAATGTCCCGGTCAGGGCCGCCGCCACCGGCGCGGCGCTGGTCCCGGCGCTGCGCGAACAGGTGCGCCGGAAGCTGCCCGAGTACATGGTACCGGGCTCGTTCGTCATCATGGACGCACTGCCGCTGACTCCGAACGGCAAGATCGACCGACGCGCACTGCCTGCCCCGGAACCGCTCCGGTCTGAATCGAGGACAAGCGAGCCACCCCGCAACGACCTCGAGCTCGGCGTGGTGCGCGTGCTCCAGGAACTGCTCGGCGACGGCGCCATTGGTGTCGAGGACAATTTCTTCGACCTGGGCGCCAACTCGCTGATGCTGGTGCAGGCGAGTGTGCGACTGCGCGCGCTCCTCGGACGGCCGGTGCCCCTGGTACGGATGTTCCAGCACCCGACGGCGCGCAAACTGGCGGCGGCGCTCGGCGAGAGCGCGCCGGCCGCGGATGCGACGGTCAAAGACAGCCAGGACCGGGCGCAGGCGCGGAAAGATGCGATGCAGCGGATGCGGCGCGGGATTCGCACCGGCCCGCCGCGGCGTTGAGGAAACGCTGCACTGCGGTGCCGGGATCAATGGTCCCGCAGGTTGGCATTGAAGAACGCAGTCAGCCTGGTCGCGTATTGGGCGCCGGCGACAGACGAATAGTTGCCGTGCCCTGCGCCGTCGACAATCCACACCGCCTTCGGATTGCCCGCTGCCGCGAACATCCTGGACACGAGCGGGCTCGGGATTTCCGTATCTTTCGTCCCGCCGAGCAGCAATACCGCCCGGGGGGCAATCCGGGGGATGAGGCGCAGCGCGTCGAAGGCGTGGTCCAGGAGCCCCGAGTTGTGGATCGCCAGCCACGCTGGCCAGTAACTGAGATATCCCCAACGGCGTGCGTGCACCTGCATGTAGTCCTCGAAGCTGGGGGGTGGCGCCTCGAGCACCACGGCCCGCAAACGCGGATCCTGCGCGGCAACCTGGGTCAGCACGTAACCGCCTATTGAAAACCCCAGGCCTCCCATGCGCCCGGGGTCGACCTCGCTGCGGGATGCAAGCCAATCCACCGCCGCGGTCAGGGCGCGGCGGGCTTGCCCATCCCAGCGGACTTCCCCCTCGCTTTCCCCCAGGCCCGGCCAGTCGAAGGCCAATACCCCGAATCCCGCATCCGCCAGCAGGCGGATCTCCGGGAGCATGGAGCTCCGGTCGCTGTTGGTGCCATGAGCAAGCACCACGGCTGCGCCGTTCCTCGAAGGCACATACCACGCGGCGAGTCGCAGGCGGTCAGCCGACACGAAAGACACCGCGGTGAGACCGGCGACACCGGCGAGCCTGGGCGACGCGAGAAGCTTCGACGGCGGGTCCGCCTCGAGCAGGGAATGCGCACTGCGATAGTTGCGCCACGCGATCAGACCCGCGACACCGAGGATGGCAACCGCAAGTACACCGGTCAGGACCGTGGCGCAACGGACCAGGGTTCGTCTGGACATGGAATTGTCCGCAGCCCTAGCTGCGGCGCCTCACCAGCCAGGTGATGCGGCCCACCAGCGATTGTGGCGATACACGACGCAGTGCGGCGGCAAGCCCGCCGCGCAGGAACCGTTCGCGGCCGGCCGGGGAACGCATCACGAAATCCCGGGACACGCTTTCCGCAGGCTGCCAGCGCAACTTTGCATGGTCCCTGCCGGTGGAAAGGTTGAACATCGAAAGCTTCGATTCGAGTGACGAGATAAGGCATCTGTCACTTGGATTCTCAGGCAAACAACGGTGCACTTCATAGGTGGATGCCGGCGACGGGGTTCACATGGTGACGTCGAACGAGGCAGCTCCGTGTCAGAGGCTGGTCCCCTCTCTTCCGTACCGGTCCTCAAACCGCACTATGTCATCCTCCCCCAAGTACCCTCCCGACTGCACCTCGATGATATGCAGCGGCACCTTGCCCGGGTTCTCGATGCGATGCTTCTCGCCGATCGGGATGTAGGTGGACTGGTTCTCCTCCAGCAGGAAGATCTTCTCGCCCAGCGTGATGCGCGCGGTTCCGGACACCACGATCCAGTGCTCGGCCCGATGGTGATGCAGCTGCAGGGAAAGCTGTGCGCCGGGCTTGATGGTCAGGCGCTTCACCTGGAAGCGATGGCCATTGTCGATGCTGTCGTAGCTGCCCCAGGGCCGGTAAACCTCGCGATGCAATGAATGCTCGTAGCGGCCGTCAGCCTTCAGTCGCGCCACCAGCTTCCTGACATCCTGCACGCGATCCTTCGGCGCGACCAGCACCGCGTCCTTGGTCTCGACGATCACGTGGTCCCGCATGCCCACCGCCGAGACCAGGCGGCTCTCGGCGTAGAAATAGCAGCCGCTGGAATCCTCCGCGATGACATCGCCGCGGGCGACGTTGCCGTTGCCATCGGCGGGCAACGCCTCGTGCAGCGCGGCCCACGAGCCGACGTCGCTCCAGCCCGCGGCCAGCGGCACGACTACCGCGTCGCGCGTTTTTTCCATCACCGCGTAATCGACGGAATCGGCACGGCAGGTTTCGAAAGCCGCCCTGTCCACCCGCACGAAATCCAGATCGGGTTTCGCGCCGGCCAGCGCGGTGCGGGCGGCCTGCACGATATCCGGCGCGTGGCGCGCCAGCTCTTCCAGGTAGCGGTCCGCGCGGAACAGGAACATGCCGCTGTTCCAGTAATAGCCGCCTTCCCTGATGAAGGCCGCGGCCTGCGCCGCTTGCGGCTTCTCGACAAAGCGCTCGATCGCGAAGACACCGTCGCCCGTGGCCGCAGCCTGCTTGATGTATCCGTAGCCGGTTTCCGGCGCCGTGGGCACGATGCCGAAGGTGACCAGCTTGCCGGACCGCGCGGCAGGCAGTGCCGTCCGCACGGCGGCGTGGAAGGTGGCCACGTCGCGTATCACGTGATCGGCCGGCAGCACCAGCAGCAGCGCGTCGGGCGGCGCGCGCAGCGCCGCCAGCGCGATCGCCGGCGCGGTATTGCGTCCCAGCGGTTCCAGGATGATGGCCTGCGGCACGACCTCGAGCTGGCGCAGCTGCTCGGCGACGAGGAAGCGGTGGGATTCGTTGCACACCACGAGCGGTGCCGCGGCGTCGAGGCCACGGAGGCGCAGCACGGTCTCCTGCAGCATGGTGTGCTCGCCGACCAGGGGCAGCAGCTGCTTGGGATACAGTTCGCGCGACAGCGGCCACAGCCGGGTGCCGGCGCCGCCGGACAGGATTACGGGAGTCAGCATAGGCCGGCATCATAGCAGCCGGCAAAGCAGCGCCAATGCCGCGTCCGCGCGGCTCCTTATGTCGTCAGCGCTTCGCCGACTCCACGTAATCGCGCCTGGTGGCGCCGGTATACAGCTGCCGCGGCCTGCCGATGCGCATGGCCGGATCGGAAATCATCTCCTGCCAGTGCGCCACCCAGCCCACGGTGCGGGCGATGGCGAACATCACCGTGAACATCGAGCGCGGAATGCCCAGCGCGCTGTAGATGATGCCGCTGTAGAAATCCACGTTCGGATACAGCTTGCGCGCGACGAAGTAATCGTCCTTCAGCGCGACCTCCTCGAGCCGCACCGCCAGTTCCAGCAGCGGATTACCGTGCTGCCCCAGCCGCTCCAGCACCTTGTAGCAGGCCGCGCGGATGATGGTGGCGCGCGGGTCGAAGTTCTTGTACACGCGGTGCCCGAAGCCCATCAGGCGGAAGTGGCTCGCCTTGTCCTTGGCCATGGCCACGTACTTCGGGATGTTCTCGACGCTGCCGATCTGCTCCAGCATCGCCAGCACGGCCTCGTTGGCGCCGCCATGCGCCGGGCCCCACAGCGCCGATACGCCGGCCGAGATCGCCGCGTACGGATTGGCGCCGGTGCTGCCCGCCAGGCGCACCGTGGAGGTGCTGGCGTTCTGCTCATGATCGGCGTGCAGGATGAACAGCAGGTCGAGCGCCTCGGCCGCCACCGGATCCACGTGGTAGGCCTCGCAGGGCACCGCGAAGAACATGTTCAGCACATTGGCGCAGTAGGAAAGATCGTTGCGCGGATAGACGAAAGGCTGGCCGAGGGAATGCTTGTAGGCCGCGGCCGCGATGGTCGGGATCTTGGCGATGATGCGGTGCGCGAAGATCTCGCGGTGCCGCGGGTTATGGATATCCATCGAGTCGTGGTAGAACGCCGACATCGAGGCGATCACCGCGGAAACCATCGCCATCGGGTGCGCGTTGTGGTGGAAGCCGCCGAAGAAGCGCAGCAGCGACTCGTTGATCATCGTGTGGTGGCGGATGTCCTCGTTGAACTTGTCGAGCTGCGGCTTGGTGGGCAGCTCGCCGTTCAGCAGCAGGTAGCAGCACTCCATGAAGCTGCTCTTCTCGGCCAGCTGCTCGATCGGATAGCCGCGGTACATCAGCACGCCGGCGTCGCCGTCGATGTAGGTGATGCGGCTCTCGCAGCCCGAAGTCAGGCCGAAGCCCGGATCGTGCGTGAACACGCCGTGGTCCTTCTGGATATTGGCGATGTCGAGCACCGAGGGACCGACGGTGCCGGTCTTGACGGGGAGCAGGCTCTTCTTGCCCGAGGCGAGGTCGGTGAGTTCGAAGTTCTTGTCGGCCATTGCGTGTCGGTTCCGTGGGTTTTTACCCAAGCCTACACGCTCCCACCGGTCAATGCATAAGCAGCCGACAGCGCGGCGCGGCCTAACGCGCGGCGGCGCCCTTCGTGGCGTACTTCCTGCGGAACTTGTCGACGCGGCCGGCGGTATCGACGATCTTCTGCTTGCCCGTGTAGAACGGATGGCAGGCGGAACAGACTTCGATATGCAGATCCTGTCCCAGCGTCGAACCGGTCTTGAACGTGTTGCCGCAGCTGCAGACCACGTTGATTTCGGTGTACTGGGGATGGGTATCGGCTTTCATGGCGGCTCCAAGGGGGGGCGCGCAGTCTACCGGCGGCGCCCGCGGTGGGCAACACCGCCTGAAGCGCATGTAGGAGCTTTCCTAGTTATCCCCAGATTCTGTGGATAACTCTGTGCATGGCGCTACGGCCGCTGCGCCGGAATTGCTGAAATATTGCATTTCTGCTGCATTGGTCAAATTATGACCAGCAAATTTAGCCCTTTTATATCAACAACTTGTAAGTCCAACATCGCGTGACATGATGCGATTCGGGCGTAATTCTTTCAAATCCATTTAGCCGCCGGATGCTGTGGATAGGTGATCGCTGCCTTTGCAGAAAAACAGCTAAATGCCTGCCCGGCTTTGCGATTTCGGGTCGGGCAGGAACTGGGCGACCACATCGTTCAGATAGCGGAAACCCGTGGCAGTCGCGCGCCAGACACCTGATTGCTTCCCCAGCAATCCCTGGATTGCCAGACGCTCCAGTTGCGCCCTGGCGGCCGTAACGGCTAATCCCGTCCGTTGCTGGAACAGTTGCTCCGTGAAGCCTTCCGTCAGGCGCAGCGCATTCATCATGAACTCGAACGGCAGGTCGGCGCCGGGCACCGTGCTCCACGGCGGTCCGCCTGGTGCCGCGTGCAGGTAGCGGCGCGGTTCCCGCGGCTGCGTGCTGCGCTCGACGCGCAGGCCGGTGCCCTGCCCCTCGTGCGTCACCTTGCCATGCGCGCCGGCGCCGGCGCCGAGATAGTCGCCAAACTGCCAGTAGTTGAGATTGTGGCGGCACTGCCTGCCCGCTCGCGCATAGGCCGACACCTCGTACTGGACGAGTCCATGGGCGGTGAGCAGCCCCTGGCATTCCAGCTGCATCGACCAGGCGACATCCTCGTCGGGCAGTGGCGGCGGCCGCGCGGCGAACAGCGTCCCGGGTTCCAGCGTAAGCTGGTAATGCGACACGTGGGCCGGTTGCAGCGACAGCGCCGTGGTGAGATCCGCCAGCGCGCCCGCGACGCCCTGCTGCGGCAGCCCGTACATCAGGTCCAGGTTGAAGTTGGCGAGCCCCGCGGCGTGCAGTTCCGCCGCGGCGCGCAGCACATCTGAGGTCTCGTGGATGCGCCCCAGCGCGCGCAGCGCCGCCGCATCGAAGCTCTGCGCGCCCAGCGAGACGCGCGTGATGCCGGCGTCGCGGTACTCGGCGAATCGGCCGCGCTCCACCGTCGCGGGATTGGCCTCGAGCGTGACTTCGGCATCGGGGGTCAGCGCGAGCAGGCCGCGGATGCCGGCGAAGAGCCGGCCGAGCGAGTCCGGCGTGAACAGGCTCGGCGTGCCGCCGCCCAGGAAGATGCTCTGCACCTCGCGGCCGGCCGCCCGCTCCGCCTGCCCGCCCACATCCGCCAGCAGCGCCTCGATGTACTGCGCCTCGGGCAGCTCGCCGCGCAGCGTGTGCGAGTTGAAATCGCAGTACGGGCACTTGCGCACGCACCACGGGAAGTGCAGGTAGAGCGCCAGCGGCGGCAGGCCGTTCATGGCAACAGCCCCAGCAGCGCGGCCAGCGCGAGCGCGCGGTGGCTGACCGTGTTCTTGGCATCCGGCGGCAGCTGCGCCGCGGTCAGGCGGCCGCCGGCGGGGACGAACAGCGGGTCGTATCCAAAGCCGCCGTCGCCGGCCGGCACCGCGGCGATGGCGCCTTCCCAGGCGCCATGGGCCAGCAGCGGCGAGGGATCATCGGCCGCGCGCACCCAGGCGATCACGCAGCGATAGCGCGCGCCGCGGCGGCCGGCCGGCACGCCGGCCAGCTCACGCAGCAGCAGCGCATTGTTGTCGGCGTCGCCGGCCCCGGGGCCGGCGTAACGCGCCGACCACACGCCCGGGCGCCCGCCCAGCGCATCCACTTCGATGCCGGAATCATCGGCCAGCGCCGGCAGGCGGGCGAGCCGGGCCGCGTGGCGCGCCTTGAGCAGCGCATTGGCCTCGAAGGTGTCGCCGGTCTCTTCGGCGGAGGCGATGCCGAGCGCGCCCTGCGGGATGACTTCGATGCCCAGCGGCGCCAGCAGCGCGCCGAACTCGCGCAGCTTGCCCGGGTTGCCGGTGGCGATGACCAGCTTGCCGGCCACGCCGCGTGGCGCGCGCATGCCTCAGCCCGTTGCCAGCGCTGCACGCTGCGCGGCGAACAGCTGCGCCGTTCCCTGCTGCGCCAGCGCCAGCAGCGCGTCGAGCTCGTCGCGCCGCATCGCGTGACCCTCGGCCGTGCCCTGCACCTCGATGAAGCCGCCACCGCTGTTCATCACCACGTTCATGTCGGTCTCCGCGGTGGAATCCTCGGCGTAGTCGAGATCCAGCACCGGCCGGCCGCCCACGATGCCGACCGAGATGGCCGCAACCTGGCCGTGGATGGGATCCGCGCCGCCCTTCTCGCGCACCAGGCGCGCGCAGGCATCCGCCAGCGCCACCCAGGATCCGGTGATCGCCGCCGTGCGCGTGCCGCCGTCGGCCTGCAGCACGTCGCAGTCCAGCGTGACCGTGCGCTCGCCCAGCGCGGCCAGGTCCAGCGCCGCGCGCAGCGAACGGCCGATCAGCCGCTGGATCTCCTGGGTGCGGCCGGATTGCCTGCCTTTCGCGGCCTCGCGCGCGCCGCGGGTATGCGTGGCGCGCGGCAGCATGCCGTATTCGGCGGTGACCCAGCCCTGGCCCTTGCCGCGCAGGAAGCCCGGCACGCCTTCCTCGATGCTGGCCGTGCACAGCACGCGCGTATGGCCGAACTCCACCAGCACCGAACCTTCCGCGTAGCGGGTGAACGAGCGGGTGAACTTCACCGGCCGCAGCGCATCCGGCGCGCGCCCGTCGTGCCGTGGCGCGCTCACCGCACCCTCAGCGCGGCGACCGAGGAATTGTCGGCGCCGGGACCGCCGCGCTTCACCGAGAATTCCGCCAGCGATTGCAGCGCCGCCTTCAGCGGCGCGCCGGAATACAGCGAGGCGGCGATGTCCTCATCCAGCAGGTTGGCCCAGAAGCCGTCGCTGCACACCAGCAGCGCATCGCCGCTCTGCACGCGGATGCAGCGGCCGATCTGCATCTCCGGCAGCAGCGGGTCGCCGCCGAGGCAGGTCTCCACGTAATTGCGCATCGGATGATTCTGCGCCTGCTGCGAGCTGATCAGGCCCTCCTGCACCAGCAGCTCCACGTGGCTGTGGTCGCGCGTGCGGCGGATCACACGGCCGGCGCGCAGATGATAGATGCGGCTGTCGCCCACGTGCGCCCACCAGGCCGTGCCATCCTGCACCAGGCACACGGCGCCGGTGGCGCGCGGCCGGTGTTCCAGCGGCATGTGCAGGCCCAGCGCCACCATTTCGGCGTGCGCCGCACCCAGCGTGATGTGCAGGAAGGCCAGCGGATCCGGCAGCGGATGGACCTGGGCGGCGAAGCGGGCCAGCAGGATGCACCGCGCCAGCTCCGCTGCGCGCGCGCCATCGGCGTGACCGCCCATGCCGTCAAAAACGGCGATCAGCGCCACCTCGGACTCGACAGTGACGGCGACGCGATCCTGATTTTCCTCCCGCGCGCCGATCAGACTGCACTCGGCATGTTCGACTTCCAAGACCGGCACCTTCGGGCTTCGGCTAGACTGGCCGGCAATTATTGCATTGCGCAGGTGCGGACGGGGCGGCATCGATGATAGTGAGCATGACGGGTTTCGCCCGGATGGAGCGGCAGCTGCCGACCGGCACGCTGGTATGCGAACTGCGCAGCGTGAACCACCGCTTCCTCGAGATGGCGCTGCGCCTGCCGGACGAACTGCGCAGCCTGGAACCGGAGCTGCGCGCCGCGCTGCAGAAGGAACTGCGACGCGGCAAGGTGGACTGCAGCTTTACTTATCGCGCACTGGCCCACGCGGAGCGCCCGCTGGCGCTGGATGCCGCCGTGGTGGACCGGCTCGCACCCGTGCTGGCCGAGCTTGCGGCCAGGATGCGGCCCTCCGCCGCGCATCCCGGGCTGGACCTGGTGGAGCTGCTGCGCTACCCCGGCGTACTGCTCGAGGCGGGCGCAGAGCCGAAGGCCATGCTCGACGCCGCGCGCGCGCTGTTCGGCCAGGCCCTGGGGGATCTCAGGGCCATGCGCGCCAGCGAGGGTTCGCGGCTGCAGGAACTGCTGCGCTCCCGTTGCGGGCAGCTGGCAACGCAGGTGGCGCAGGTGCGCGCGCGCCTGCCGGAAGTGCATGCCGCGATCCGGGCGCGCTATGCCGAACGCCTCGCGGAGCTCTCCACCAGCGTGGATGCCGGGCGGCTCGAGCAGGAGATCGCGCTGCTGCTGCAGCGCATGGACGTGGCCGAGGAACTCGACCGCCTCGATGGGCATATCGAGGAGACGCGCCGCATTTTCGACACCCCGGAGGCAGCCGGGCGGCGCCTGGATTTCCTGATGCAGGAGTTCAACCGCGAGGCGAATACGCTGTCTTCCAAGTCGCAGGACCTGGCCACCACGCGCCTGGCGGTGGACATGAAGGTGCTGATCGAGCAGATGCGCGAGCAGGTGCAGAACATCGAATAGCTTTCAGGGGCGTCCGGAGACGTTCGCCAACGCTTCCGTAACTTATTGAGTTATTGACTGTTTTGCCCGAAATCGTCCATAGTCGTCCAATCTGATCCGGTGCTACCTTTGCAGCTAAATGTGTAGCTAGTGTGTAGCTAGACGTGTAGCTAGAGACTCCAGGAGCACGTTTCTGCACGGCTAGCTACACACCCCGGATCAGCGAGGGTGACGACCATGGAACACGTGAAACTGACAGCGCTCGAAGTTGAACGCGCGTACCGCTCTGGCAAGCGCTTGTTGCTGGGTGACGGCGATGGGCTGTACCTGCGCATGCAGACCGGCAACAACGCCTCCTGGGTGCTTCGATATCGCCACAGCGGCAAACAACGCTGGCTGACGCTGGGCAACTTCCCCGACATGTCTCTTGCCATGGCGCGCGTCGAAGCGCGACAGGCGCGTGTACTGCTCGACAAGCAGCAAGACCCCATGAAGTTGCGGCGCGCCGCGAAGGACGAGGCGCGGCAGCGCGGCTCGTTCAAGGAACTGTGCGAGGACTGGTTCCGCGGCGAGATCGAGAGCCGCGACATCAAGCATCCCGAGGCCCCGCGCCGTTATCTCGACAAGTACCTGATACCCAAGTTCGGGCGCATGGCGGCGGTAGACGTCACGCCATCGGACGTCGCGCGTCTCGTCGATTCCATCAAGGTCCGCGCACCCACCGCGGCAAATGACCTGCTGAGATTCACGCGCCGCATCTTCGCCTTCGGTGTCCGCCGGCGGATCGTACCGCACAACCCCATCGCCGATTTCTCACCCCGCCTCGATGGTGGCGGCACCGAACGCTCGCGCGATCGGGCGCTCAGTACCGACGAGCTGGCGCAGCTGTTCGAGAAAATCCGCGAGACCGAGACCTTCGGCGGCGACAATCTCCTGGCCATGAAACTCCTGCTCGCCCTCTGCGTGCGCAAGGGAGAACTGTTCGGGGCCCGGTGGGAGGAGTTCGATCTGGAGGGTCGCAGCAAGAGCGGCCCCGTATGGTATCTACCGGCCTCACGCACAAAGACCGGCGAGCCGCTGAACGTTCCGCTGGTCCCGACGGTGATCGAGTGGCTGAAGGTGCTGCAGGCGGTTGGCGCAGGCAGCGAGTATGTGTTCCCGAAACGTCGGCTCGATCATCGCGAGCGCGTACCGCATGTCGGCACGGACACCCTCAATGTCGCCATGACCCGCGTCAAGCACGGGCTGCCGCATTTTACGCTGCATGATCTGAGACGGACCGCGCGCACTCATCTCGCCGCGCTGGGTATCCGCTCAGAGGTTGCCGAACGCTGCCTGGGCCACAAGCTCCGTGGCATCGAGGGGACGTACAACCGCCACGACTATTTCGATGAGCGTCGGGCGGCGCTCGAACAGTGGACGAAGCTCGTCACGCAGGCGGAGCGGGGGGAGAGGAAGGTGGTGCCGATGCGAGGAATTTCGGCCAGGCTAGGCACGTGAAGCAACACGTCGCCCGACCGGCTTGGTGAAATGACTCTACTAACCTGAGAGCAAGCGCGTGACGTGATCGAATGCGGCTAACTTCGCTTGCTCTTGCGTAGGATAGTTTCTGTGTCCGTGATATACGGCAGTATTATCCTCAACACTGATTGTTGCCGCCCAGCCGCGCAGGTGCTCCGGCAGTTCATGCGGGAGTACGTGGCCGAACACAATGACGAAGCCGAGCGCCAACCGCGCCGAAGAAGCACTCCCGTGGTACCGGAGGGGGAGAAGAGTTGAACGCCGTCGAAATAGAACAGGCAATAACCGATCTTGCGGAGCAATCGTTCGATGCCGCGAACTTCCCGTATGCCTTCCTTGAAGCTTTCGGCAACAAGGAGACGACGATCAAGCGCCTGCGCGCGGGGGCGTCGAACAAGTCCGACCTCGGCGGCGTCCTTCAGACCAGCAATATCCACATCCTCGCCTGCGGGGCGGGCCAGGTCACGAATTCCCTCAAGGCGCTGAAGGACAGCCCCGCGACCGCCAGGGCGAAAGCGCGGTTCATCCTCGCCACGGACGGCGCGGACTTCGAGGCGGAGGACTTGACGAGCGGCCAGACGGTCGCCTGCTCGTACAAGAACTTCCCGGACCATTTCGGCTTCTTCCTGCCGCTTGCCGGTATCAGTACCGTCCGCCAGATCGCCGAGAATGCCTTCGACATCCGGGCGACCAGCCGCCTCAACCGGCTATACGTCGAACTGCTAAGGGACAATCCAGAGTGGGGCAAGGCCGAGCGCCGCCACGACATGAATCATTTTATGGCGCGGCTCATCTTCTGCTTCTTCGCCGAAGACACCGACATCTTCATCGGCAAGGGCCTGTTCACCGACACCATCGCGCAGATGAGCGCGAAGGATTCGTCCAACACCCATGAAGTGATTGGCACGCTGTTCCGTGCCATGAACATGAAGAATGAGGACCACGCGTCTGCCGGTTTGCCCCGGTGGGTCGGCTCGTTCCCCTACGTCAACGGTGGGCTGTTCTCCGGCAACATGGACGTGCCGCGCTTCAGCAAAATCGCGCGCTCCTACGCCTTACCGAGCACGGGACAGAAGTTCGGTCACTTCCCGCCAGTTTCTCTGCGGTCATTCCGCACGTCGCTGCCATAGACCCGATTATCGCCAATAGCCACGGGCGTCTTGAGTACGACCGTGCCGCCGGTCAAATCACGGTTCACGGCGAATTGGAACAGCAGCCCTATAGAGACTTGCTGGCGTGCTACGGAACTCACGCCCAGCGCTCGGAAACCGAGGCAGCGTTACGCGAATTGCGTGACCGCTCTCTCCTCTACATTGATGACGCTGAGTTGCAGGCGCTGGAAACATTCGCTCGCCGAATTCGCGGCGAGATTTTCTTTGCTCACCGCTGGTTCATCGTCGAGGGTCAAGCTGAATACTTGCTCGTCCATGCGCTGGCGCGGGAACTCGGCTACGACTTAGACGAACACGGAGTTTCCGTCATTGATGCCAAGAACAACGGTAACCCGCATATCTTCGCTTCGCTCGCACGAGCTTTCGGCATCCCCTGGCTCGCCGTTTTCGACGGCGACAACGCCGGAATGGGATACTGCCGAGACATAGAGAATCAGGGGTTCGAGCCAGCCTTTGTGGCCGCGCATTGCCGGACGCATGGGGCCGGCAATTTGGAGGCACAGCTTCTTGCAGATGGACTAGAACAAGAACTGCGAAATATCTTGCTCGGAATTGGCGTCCCCGAAGCTGCGACGGCGGATCAGGCGACGCTTCTGCGCCTTTTGGATAAGCACAAGACAGGCTATGCAGCTCAACTGGGTTCTGTCTTACGTGGCAACGCCGCACTGGCGGCACGGATGCCAGAAGCCTTCCGCAACGCCATTGCACAACTGCGGGGGTTGACATGACGACGACACCTTTGGAGGCGGCGCTATCCGAGCTGACAGAGATACAGCGCGAAGCTGTCGCATGGAGCGACAACGCCATGTTGGTTCTCGCGGGACCGGGTTCTGGGAAAACACGCGTCCTCACTTGCCGTATAGCTCGTTTGCTTGACGAGGGGCGCGAGAAGGCATTCCGTATTCTCGCGCTCACTTTTACAAACAAGGCCGCCGACGAAATGAAGGATCGCGTCGCGGCATACGTTCCGGGGCTTGAGGATCGCGCACACATCGGCACGTTCCATAGCTTCTGCGGACAGGTTCTTCGACAGCATGGCGTCCACCTCGGCATCAAGCCCGATTTTGCCATCTATTCTCAAGACAACGACCGTAAGGCTGTGCTCGACGACGCATTAAAGAGCGCCGGTCTGGACATGGACAATGCACGTTATCTCAGTGTTATTGACCGCATGAAGACCTTGCTTATCGAGCCAAAGGATGCGGTCGGGAGATTGACGAAAGCGCCAGATCCGCAGGCTATCGCTAACACTTACAAAGCATATGCAAATTGTAGTCGATGCGGTGCTGTCATACGCAGAAGCGAGCGGTGAATCATACTTTGCCGTTTGGAGCAAGATTGCGAAGCAGGAAATGGAATCCTCATCGCCCTACGCGAATGTCATAGATGTAGTTGGAAACCTTGCGCTCGATCCGACGAAGGCCAAGAAGGTCGTTGAAGACGTGCTGGCAATGTTTGATGGTCACGCTTCTGGAACTGAACCTGATCCCGACCTTGCCGAGGATTTGGCCGCGTGGCGAGAGATTTCAAACGACATTTATAGGCATTACGGACGGAACGTCGCTATCGACCAATTCATGCAAGAGCTGCAACTGCGCTCCAAGGAGCCATCGCCGAAACCACAGACTGTCACCCTGATGACCGTACACGGAGCTAAGGGGCGCGAGTTTGATTTCGTTTATGTCGTTGGTCTCGCGGAGGACATCATGCCGTCTTTCCAAAGCCGCCAGAAGGGGGACAACAGCCCCGAAATGGAAGAGGAGCGGAGGAACTGCTTCGTCGCCATCACTCGCGCCAAAGAGTCTCTTGTTCTTAGTCGTGCCAGCAGTTATCGCGGCTACCCAAAACAGCCGTCACGCTTCCTTGTCGAAATGGGCCTCGTCCAGTCCTGCGGATGAGCCGCTCGCTGAGTTCAGGAGCAGTGCAGTCCTGGACCAGCGTCACTGCGCCGACCTCCATCGGATACTGAGGCATCGCGTTAGTGCTCAATGCAGCTTCGTAGGTTGATTCTGGGTGGGCGTGTCTTCTGAACGATTGGGATCTGGATATCGACGAACTCCGGCGACAGGGTGATCTCAACACTTCCAACGGTCGTCAGGCGCCGAAGCTGGTCCACAAACTGATGTTCTCCATGCCGCCGGGAACGCCGCCGGACAAGGTGCTGGCGGCTGTCCGGAACTTTGCGCGAGAGGAGTTCTGGGGAAAGTACCGATACGCAATGGCCCTGCACACGGACGAACCGCATCCCCATGTACACGTAGTCATCAAGGCCGTGAGCAAACAGGGTGTCCGGCTCAACATCAGGAAAGCAATCTTGCGAGAGTGGCGCTCAGAGTTTGCGCGTCAGTTGCGGATGCTCGGCGTGCCGGCGAATGCAACATCTAGGCAAGTCCGTGGTGAATCACGGAGCCCAAAGTTGGACGGAATCTACAGGGCAAACTTGCGAGGTGATTCCACTCACGTCCGTGAGAGAATCCAGACGGTCGCTTCCAAGCTGCTGGGTGGGGATGGACTCGACATCGAACCTGGGAAGAGGAAGTTGGTTTATACGAGAAAAATGGTGGAACAGAGTTGGGGTGCTGTGGTGGGAGTGCTGTGCGCTCAAGGCCACACCGGCTTGGCTGCGAATGTTCGTGCCTTTGTCGGGCGAATGCCTCCGCCGCGAACTGAAAACGAGCAAATTGCTTTCGTGCTCCACGAGCACAGAATTCGTGCCAGGAATCGAGATCCGCGCTCGATGTCCCGCTCAAGCGATCACCGTCGTCGGTCTCGAGTTCGACCTTCCCACGCCGGCTGATGTAGTCTAGGTGCTTGGCGACGGCCTTGAAATCGCCCGCTCCCCGGGACAGCACCTTGACCATGACTTCCGGGTCCCGGCGAACGGTCCGCCGGATGTGGTCGATCTGCTCGGGCGTCAATCGTCTGCTTCGCTCGCCAGGACCCCGCCGGGCATAGCTGGCGATATTGAGCAGAGGTTCTCCGGGAGGCAGCTTAAACGTCTTCGGCATAGCCGTTCTCCCAGCTGGCGAGATTCGCTTTTAGCAGCGTTTTGGTACTGTCCCGCAGTGCCTCGCACACCTTCAGCATCGCGCGGAAATCCTCCCGCGCCGACCCGGGCAGCCGACCACCGTCATTCGCCGCCCTGGCGATCTGGTTCAGGTTGCGACCAATGGCTGCCAGCTCGGCGATGGACTGCCGCAACGCCAGCAATTCGTCCTTGGGCAGCGGCGCCAGGTGCCGCAGATGCGCTCGCGTGAGCGCGGACACATAGGAGGCGGGCCGCATTCCCCGGGCCACCGCACGGGCCTGCAGGAGCTGTTCATCCTCACATCGTAAGCGCACGTAGACCCGCCCGGGGCGGCGGTCGGGCGGTCCCTTTCCACGGCGCCTGTCGCTCTCCTGCGCCGGAGGATTCGCTACTTCCGCAGCGTCTGCCGCCGCGCCTTCTGTGGTTCGCAGCTCCCGGACCACCAGGTTCTTGAGCCACGCCGACTCACTCAGAAGCTGCCGATCCGCGAGCAACTTGGCGCGCGTTTTCAGCTCCGCCGGGAGACGCGCCTTGATGAACTCCGTAGCCGCCATGGGCCACATCGTGGCCTCTTGGCCGCCGCCAGGCTATCCTGCATCTACCCCCAAAACGCGCCAAAACTCAGCACTCCCGCGCCGCTGTCGGCGCTCCTTAATTCGTGGACCGGTGCCTTTATTGTGGACTGGTGCCTTAATTCGTGGACTGGCATGGGACATCAGACCTCCAAAAGTCTGTTCAATCGGGTGACGGTTTCGGGCGCGAAATCATGCGGACTGGGACTCCAAGGGTGACCCTTCCAGCGCGGCAGAACGTGATGCGATAGGCGGTTGCGCTCGCGATTCAGGCCACGCCAAAGCAGGTCGCGTCCGATACTCGCCCCCGGGCCGTCCGGCCATCCTCGCAAGCGTCCACGGGTGCGGCCGATGCCACCAAACCGTCCGACCGGCGCGATCGTCGATGCCAAAGGCTTGGCTACGGTGAACGCCCATAGTGAACACACTTGAAGTCAGCTAAGCTAGCCGCGTGACAAACCGTGTCGCACTTCGCATTGCTCGAAATCCGTGGCTGGCAGCGCTCCTGCTGGCGACAGTGTTCACTCGGGCGTTTATCCCGGTTGGCTACATGCCAGGGCCAGGCGGCCTCATGCTTTGCCCTGGGTATGCGCCCACAGCAAAGAACGCGGCAATGGACCATGCGGCGCAAGACGACATGCCGGGAATGGACATGTCGGCCCACTCCACGCCCATGGATCAGGGTGGGAAGACGCCTTCGCACGACAGCATGGCGATGTGCCCCTTCGCTGCGGCCGCGACAGCCTTTGCGCTGTTGCATACGCCGACCGTGGCGACATTTGCGGCGGTTGTCCAACTCGAAATCAAATCACGTCCCGAACCCTTCATTCCTCGAACCACCGTCCCTCCGAGCTGCCTCCCGCGCGGACCTCCCGCGCTCGCCTAATTTTCCCGACCAGTAACCCGTGATCCGTGATGCGAGCGCGTGCAAAAGCATGCGCCCGATGCTTGCTCGTGCGCGCGGCATGTCGCTCGCTCACGCAAGAGCGCGTATGCCGCGCCGACCTGTGCGCCAACCGTCCGGATATCGGATTTGGCTTCCCTGTGGGAGCGGACGATCGCTAGAGAGAATCAATCAAAATGAAGGCTTTGACTTGGGTTTTGGGTGCCATCGTATGCGTCGTCGCGGCGCAATACACGAAGGCCGATGAGCTAGAAGAGGTAATTGTGACCGCCACTCGAAGCGCACGGCCGCTTGCGGACGTGCCGGAAAGCGCGAGCGTCGTCAGCGCGACCGAGGTGCAAGATACGCCGGCCCAGTCACTCGATGATGTGTTGCGCCATGTTCCGGGCGTCAATCTGCCCATCCAAAGTGGCATCGAGGCGCATCCGACGGCGGACAATATCTCCATGCGCGGACTTGGCGGCATACATGCGTTGGTCCTCTTGGACGGTGTCCCGCTCAACGATCCGTTCTTTGGCTACGTCCAGTGGGGCCGAATCCCCATGGAATCGGTCGATCACATCGAGGTGGTCCGTGGCGGCGGGAGCCCCCTATGGGGCAACTTTGCTATGGGCGGGGTCATTAACATCATCACTCGCGCTCCCAATGAGGATACGGCGATGGCCGAAGCGGCGGGCGCCGGATTCGGCACCTACCGATCGAGCCTCTATGGATCATACGGACTCGGCGCCAGCAATCGGGTCAGCGTCGACGCCGCGTTTAACGGAACGGACGGCTTTCAGGCCGTCCCAGAATACGCGAGGCGTGACTTTGATACACCAACGAGTTTCAATGCTCGAAACTTCGACATCCGGGATCGCTGGCAAGCAACTGACGACTTGTCGATTGGCCTGCGCTTTGATTACCACAAGAACAATCAACAGCTCGGGACGCCGCTCGATACGAATAACCAAAACATGTCGAGCTACGCGCTTGATGCCAAGCAGTCCTTCTCTCCCGATGCGTCGCTGTCGGCAACCGCGTTCTACTCCGAAAGCACGTTCGTCACCAATAACCCGACTGTGAATGACTCGACGCTGCCGCCCTCGGAGCAGACCGAGCACATCGACAACGTTCACACAACGCCTTTTCACAACGTGGGGGGATCGCTCGTGTGGGCGCAGGATTTCCACAGTATCTTGGGTGCCCTTACGGCCGGTGTGGATGCCAATGATGTGAAGGGAACCGATAGTGCCGCGATCTTCGACTCAACTGGAACCACCCAGGTCCGCGCTGATGTCGGACGCGGTGAGCAGCTCTTTCTCGGCGCGTTCTTGCAGCAGTCGATCTTGCCGCTCCCACATCTCGAAGTCCTAGCGAGCGGGCGTCTCCAGTACTTCGAAGTCTTGAATGGTTACAACGGCAATCCCGGAGGTCCCGGGCCAGAACCCAACCAGAGCGTCACGAAATTCGATCCGCGGGTGAGCGTCCGATATGGGCTGACCAGTTGGCTGGCAATGCGCGGGGCCTGGTACGAGGCATTCCGTGCGCCGACGCTCGATAACCTCTACCGGGGCTTCGCCTCCAATGGGGGAATCTACTACCCCAACTCGAACCTCAAGCCCGAGACGCTGTCCGGCGGTGAGGTCGGGCTCGATTTCACCGGAAATGGATTTCGATCCCAAGTGACCTACTACCACACACACGTCAACAACCTGATCACGACGGCGACACTCGCGAATTCCCAGCTACCTCCTGGCTTCTTCTACGGCGGAATCCTCGTCAATGCAGCCTCAGCGCTTGCGGAAGGCATTGAGGCGGAGATCGACTGGAAGATCGGCGGCGGATTTTCGACGACGCTCGGATACACCTGGGCGGAATCAGTTTACAAATCCAACCCCGATGATCCGTTGAGCGTCGGGCAACAGCTCGTCGATGTTCCCCGAAACACCGTATCCGGCGCTTTGACCTACGAACATCCGAGCGGCTGGCGCCTATCGACCGATGCGCGCTGGATCTCGGCGACCGCCTGGGCGAATGCCGACCACACGAACCCGGGGTTTCCTTATCAGGCATCCGCTGATCCTCACTTTGTGATGGACCTCGCAGCGACGTATCCCGTTCGCAAGGGAATCGAGGCCTACCTTCAGATTCAAAACCTCTTTGACCGCCACTACATCGTCAATCCGGGTCCGTACAACCCGCCCGAGTACGGAACTCCATTTCTAGCGCTTGTTGGCGTGCGATTGACGCTTCGGTGAGGGAATCCACATGCCCAACACAGCCAAGCCCGCCTTGACGGCGTCCTTATACCGGGTGATCTGGCGCTGGCACTTCTTTGCCGGACTTCTGGTACTGCCATTTCTCGTCATGATGGCGATCACCGGCGGCGCATATCTCTTCAAGCCCGAGCTCGACCATTTGTTGTATCGGGGCATGGAGGACGTACCCGCGCGAACACGAGCGCTCGCGAGCGCGAGTACCGTGGTCGCACGCGTTGAGGAGTCCTTGAATGCTCGCGTGCTCGAGCTGACGCCTTCTCAAGCGCCAACCGCGGCTGTTCGCCTCTTGGCCCGGGTGTCCGATGGGGAGGTACGCACCGTGTTCGCCGACCCCTACGATGGTCACGTTACCGGGTCGATGAGCTACGGC
>Ga0335083_10001583_pt1 | contig 31104 bp, 30 predicted proteins | sample Lox_Sample_42_FD_206716 | JGI IMG/M metagenome (GOLD analysis project Ga0335083, IMG submission 206716) | Soil microbial communities from Loxahatchee National Wildlife Refuge, Florida, United States - Lox_Sample_4.2 | ecosystem: Environmental > Terrestrial > Soil > Wetlands | place: USA...
CACCCACCTGGCCGAACCGGAGGAAGCCGTCATCCTCGATATGCGAGACGTGGAGGCCGATCTCGTCGATGTGGCCGACGACCGCCAGGGTCGGGCCGTCCGATCTTCCCCGTACGCGGGCGAACGACGAGCCGACCCGGTCGCCGCCCACATCCGAGGTGAATCGCGAGCAGTACTCGCGCCAGACCTGAGCGGGCGCCGTCTCGTGCCCCGATGGGCCAGCGGCCGTCAAGAGCTTTTCGAGAAGTTCGGGGACCGCCATGTGAACGAAGGCTATTGGCTGACGCGCTCGATTGCGGACTGCGCGTTCCCGCCGGCGGTTGGAGGTGTTGTACTCGCCCGCTGCGGGTAGAAATCGAGGGCATGGCAATGGAGGTAGGGATTCACGGCCGCGAGGCGGACCTCGGGTCGATCCGCGAGCTGCTCGCCGACCGTGGGATCGAGATCCACGGGGAGCGGCCCGACGTCGATCGCGACCCCGGACCCCCGCGGACCGAGCCGACGATGGACTCGATGTCGCTATTCATGGCCGAGGTGCGCCGCCATCGCCTGCTCGACCGGGATGACGAGGTCGAGCTCGCCCGGAGGATCGAGCGGGGAGATCTCGCGGCCAAGGAGCGGCTGGTCAACTCCAACCTGCGCCTCGTGGTCTCGAACGCGCGCAGCTACGAGGGCCACGATCTTCCGCTGATGGATCTGATCCAGGAGGGGATCCTGGGCCTGATCCGGGCCACCGAGAAGTTCGACTGGCGCAAGGGATACAAGTTCTCGACCTACGCGACCTTCTGGATCCGGGAGTCGATCCAGCGTGCGATCGCCAACCGGGCCCGCCCGATCCGGATCCCGGTCCATATCGGCCAGCGCGAGCGGCGAATAGGGCGCGCCCGTGCCGATCTCGCCGCGAAGCTCGGACGCGAGCCGACCGACGAGGAAACCGCGGCGGCCGCCGAGCTGGACGTGCGCGAGGTCCGCGCCGCTCAGGACATTGCGCGCGTCGTCACGAGCCTCGACCGCCCCGTCGGCACCGAGGAGGACACCACGCTCGGGGCGCTGCTCGCGAGCGACGCGAGCGCTCCCCACGAGGAAGTCGAGATCGCCGCACGCGACGATGCGCTTCGCCGGGCGGTCGAGCGACTGCCCGAGGCCGAGCGCAACGTCGTGATGCTGCGCTACGGGATCGACAGCAACCAGCCGACGCCGCTGCGCGAGGCGGGCAGGCTGCTCGGGATCTCCTCCGACGCGGTTCGCAAGCTGGAGCGCAAGGCGCTCGCCGAGCTGGCCTCGAGCCGCGAGCTCGAGGCGCTCAGCCCCGCCGCCTGACCCGGCCGATGGCGATTCGGCTACCAAATACGTAGCCGCATCGCCAAAGTCCGGCTACCGGAGCAGCGACCGCAAGACGTATTGCAGGATGCCGCCGTGCTGGTAGTAGAGCTGTTCCTTCGGAGTATCGATCCGGACGGTCACTCCGAACTCCTTGTTATCCGCGCGCACAGTGAGCTCCCGCGGGATCGGGTCGGCGCCGGCAATGCCCTCGATCGTGAATGTCTCACGGCCGGTCAACCCCAAGGACGAAACCGACTCGCCGGCCGCGAACTGCAGCGGCAGCACGCCCATGCCGACCAGGTTCGAACGGTGGATCCGCTCGAAGCTCTCCGCGATCACCGCTCGCACGCCGAGCAGGCGGGTTCCCTTGGCGGCCCAGTCGCGGGAGGATCCGGAGCCGTATTCCTTGCCGGCGAGGACGATCAGCGGGATGTCGGCGTCCATGTACTTCATCGCCGCGTCGTAGATCGACATCCCGTCATCGCTGCCGTCGGCGCCGAGATACACCGTGACCCCACCCTCGGTGCCCGGAGCGAGCTGGTTGCGCAGGCGAATGTTTGCGAACGTGCCGCGCATCATCACCTCGTGGTTCCCTCGCCGCGCGCCGTATGAGTTGAAGTCCCGTGACTCCACCCGGTTCTCGTTCAGGTACTGGGCCGCCGGGCCGTCGCGCTTGATCGACCCCGCCGGGGAGATGTGATCCGTGGTCACACTGTCGCCGAGCACGGCCAGGACTCGCGCCCGTTCGATGTCCTCCATTGGCACCGGCTCACGCGGCATCTCCTCGAAGAACGGCGGACGGCGTACATACGTCGAGCGCTCGTCCCATTCGAACAGCTCACCGGTCGGCACCTCGAGCGAGTTCCAGCGCTCATCGCCGTCGAACACCTCGCCGTAGCTCTTGCGGAACATGTCGGACTGCACCGCCTCCTCGACGGTCGCCGCGACCTCCGCCGCCGAGGGCCAGATGTCCTTCAGGTACACGGGCTCGCCGTGCCGGTCCTCGCCGAGCGGCTCCTCGTAGAGGTCGATGTCCATCGTCCCGGCGATCGCGTAGGCGACGCACAGCGGCGGCGACGCGAGGTAGTTCATCTTCACGTCGGGATTGATCCGGCCTTCGAAGTTGCGGTTGCCCGACAGCACCGAGACCACCGCGAGGTCGTTGTCTGCGACCACCGCCGAGATCTCCGCCGGAAGCGGCCCGCTGTTGCCGATGCACGTCGTGCACCCATACCCGACGAGCTGGTAGCCGAGCTCGTCGAGGTACTCGGTCAGTCCGGCGCGGTCGAGGTACTCGGTCACGACCTTCGACCCGGGAGCCAGCGAGGTCTTGACCCACGGCTTCACCTTGAGTCCTTTTTGAACGGCGTTCCGCGCGAGGATGCCCGCGCCGATCATCACCGACGGGTTAGAGGTGTTAGTGCAGCTCGTGATCGCCGCGATCACGACGTGCCCGTGATCGAGCTCAGTCTCGGTCCCGTCGTCGAGCGTGACCGGCACGCGGGCGGCGCGCCGCTCGGCGACCCGGGCGCCAACGCTCCCCGGCTCGTGGCCGACGCCGTTCGGGACGTGAGTCGACACCGAATCGCTCGCCGGGAAGCTCTCGGCAATGGCCTCGTCCTCCGAATCCTCCTCCGGCAGGTAGCCCTCGAGCGCAGTCTGGAACGCGGGCTTGGACTCGGTCAGCGACACCCGGTCCTGGGGGCGTTTCGGCCCCGCGATGCTCGGCACCACGCTGGAGAGGTCGAGCTCGAGCTTGTCGGTGAACGTCGGCTCGTCCGAGTCCTCGTCGTGCCACAGCCCCTGCTGCTTGGAATACGCCTCGACCAGGTCGATCAGCTCCTTCGGCCGCCCCGAGAACTCCAGGTAGCGCAGCGTCTCGGCGTCGATCGGGAAGATCGCGCACGTCGAGCCGAACTCGGGCGACATGTTGCCGATCGTCGCGCGGTCCGCCAGCGGCAACTTCGCCAGGCCCTCGCCGTAGAACTCGACGAACTTGCCGACGACTCCTCGCTGGCGCAGCATCTCGGTGACGGTCAGCACCAGGTCGGTCGCGGTCGCCCCCTCCTGCAGCGCGCCCGTCAGCTTGAACCCGAGCACCTGCGGGATCAGCATCGACATCGGCTGGCCGAGCATCGCGGCCTCGGCCTCGATCCCGCCGACGCCCCAGCCGAGCACACCGAGCCCGTTGATCATCGTCGTATGCGAGTCGGTGCCGACGAGGGTGTCGGGGTACGCCTGCCCGAGCTCTTCATTTACGAACACGACCCGCGCCAGGTACTCGAGGTTGACCTGGTGGACGATCCCGGTGTCAGGAGGGACCACCGAGAAGTTCTGGAAGGCGCCCTGGCCCCAGCGCAGGAACGCATAGCGCTCCCGGTTGCGCTCGAACTCGAGCTCGGCGTTGCGCGCGAACGCGAGGCTCGACCCGAACACGTCGACCTGCACTGAGTGGTCGATCACGAGCTCGGCAGGCGCGAGCGGGTTGATCTTGGCCGGGTCGCCACCCATCGCGCGCATCGCGTCGCGCATCGCGGCCAGGTCCACGACCGCCGGCACCCCGGTGAAGTCCTGCATGATCACGCGCGCCGGCGTGAACGAGATCTCGGTGCTCGGCTCCGCGCCGGCATCCCACTTGGCCAGCGCCTCGATGTCCTGCGAGCGAATCGACTCCCCGTCCTCGTTGCGCAGCAGGTTCTCGAGCAGCACCTTCAGCGAGAACGGCAGCCGGGCGATGTCGTACTTCGCCTGGAGGGCGTCGAGTCGGAAGATCTCATACGAGCGCTCCCCGACGGTGAGCGTCGCTTTGGCGTCGAAGCTGTTGGGTTTCACGGTGTGATTCTCCTGATCTAAGGGTCCTTCTAACTCTAGGTGTTCTCCGGCGCCGCCAGGGGCGCTCGAATGCGACCGTACCTGCGCCGGAGACCACCCGGACTCCGAGGCTCGACGGGCGCTCCTACGGTCGTCTTAGGGACGTCTTCAGACGACCTTCGCCCGGCATCCGATTCTCCCGAGGACAAGCCAACTCGAGGAGAACGAGATGACCTTCCTGTACCGAACTCTGGCCATCGTTGCGGCCGGGGCGCTCGGGGCGATCGCCGCGGCCGGCCTGTACGCCGAGGCGCACCGGGCGCCTGACCAGTCATAGCCGCCATGGACACCTCACTCGTCACTACCCCCGTCCGCGGCCATGGGCCGGCGCCCTCCAAGCGCACCGGCGTCCTCGACGTCGAGATCGTGATTCCCGTCCACAACGAGCGCCTCGCGCTGGAGGGATCGGTCCGGATGCTCCACGGCTACCTGTCGGCCACGTTCCCGTTCTCCTGGCAGATCACGATCGTCGACAACGCCAGCACCGACGGGACGCTTCAGATCGCCCGCCGGCTGATGTACGAGCTCCCGCGCGTCGGCGCCATGCACCTGCCCGCGAAGGGTCGCGGCCGGGCGCTGCGGACCGCGTGGTCGGCGAGCCGGGCCGAGGTGCTCGCCTACATGGACGTCGACCTGTCCACCGACCTGAACGGTCTGCTGCCACTAATCGCGCCGTTGGTGTCGGGGCACAGCGACCTCGCGATCGGGACGCGGCTGGCCGCCGGCTCGCGTGTCGTCCGGAGCCGAAAGCGCGAGCTGATCTCGCGCTGCTACAACCGCCTGCTGCGGCTCGCGCTCCGCACCCGCTTCACCGACGCGCAGTGCGGGTTCAAGGCGATTCGCGCCTCCGCCGCCGCGGACCTGCTGCCGCTGATCGAGGACGAGGCGTGGTTCTTCGACACCGAACTGCTCGTGCTCGCGCAGCGCCGCGGGCTGCGGATCCACGAGGTGCCGGTCGACTGGGTCGAGGACGGCGACTCACGTGTGGAGATCGTCCCGACGGCGCTCGCGGATCTGCGCGGGATCATGCGACTGCTGTGGGGTCCGCACCCGGGGCGTGATAACCGAACTTTGCCCTCGCCCCGCCGACCGATGCTCGCGCCGTGAGCTCGGTTAGCTATCCGACCTCGCGGTGGGCGCGCGCGCGTTCTGAGCGGCGGTCCCGCCTGGCTTCGCTCCTCAGCTACCCCGAGCTGCTCGGGCTGCTCGCGCTGACCGCGGTCCTCAACCTCTGGGACCTGAGCATCAACGGGTGGGCCAACACCTACTACTCGGCCGCGGTCAAGTCGATGAGCACGAGCTGGCACGACTTCCTGTTCGCGTCGCTCGACAAGACCGGGCTGATGACCGTCGACAAGCCGCCGCTCGCGTTCTGGGTCCAGGCGCTGTCGGTGCGCGTGTTCGGGTTCCACCCGTTGAGCATCCTCGTGCCCGAGGCGCTGATGGGGGTGGCCGCGGTCGCGCTTGTCTACGACATGACGCGCCGGATGTTCGGCCGGGTCGCGGGATCGGTCGCCGGCCTGACCTTCGCGCTGACCCCGATCACGGTGGCGATCGCGCGCCACAACAACCCCGACGAGCTGCTGGTCCTGTGCTGCGTGGCGGCGCTGTGGTGCGCGGTGCGCGCGCTCGAGACCGGGCGGACCAGGTGGCTCGTGCTCAGCGGCGTATGCGTGGGCCTCGGGTTTGAGACGAAGATGCTCGTGGCGCTGTTCGTCGTGCCCGGGATCGCGCTCGCGTGGATGTGGATGCGCTGGGGCTCGACCTGGTCCGAGCGGTTCAGGTCGGTTCGTCAGCTGCTTGCCGGCGGGATCGCGATGATCGCCGTCGGGGGCGCGTGGCCGCTGCTTGTCACGCTGACCCCGGCCGCCGATCGGCCGTGGATCTCCGGCACGTCCGACAACAGCATCTGGTCGCTGATCTTCGGCTACAACGGCCTCGGGCGAGTCGCGGGCCAGACCGGCGGGCCGGCCGGCGGCGGCGGGCCGGGCGGAGGCGGAGGCGGTGGAGGGGGCGGCTTCGGCGGCAACCTGTTCGGTGGCGCCACCGGCCCGTTCCGCCTGCTCCAGACGTCGCTCGGCGATCAGGCCGGTTGGCTGCTCGGGTTCGCCGTGGTCGCGGGCCTCGCGCTGCTCGTGCTCACGCGGCTGCGCCGGCGCGACCAGCGGAGCGGCTGGCTGATCGCCGTCGGCGGCGCGTTCATGACCACGGCCGTCGTGTTCAGCTTCGCGTCGGGGATATTCCACCCCTACTACGTCTCGTTCCTGGCGCCGTTCGCGGCGGCGCTGGTCGGAGCCGGCGCGGGCCTGATGCTTCCCCGGTCGCTCGGGGGTGCGGCGGACGGCCGGACGCCGCGCGTGGTCGCGCCGCTCGCGATCGCCGCCGGCGCGATTACCGAGATCGTCGTCCTTGGCGGGCTCGGCGGCGCGATGCCGTGGGCGAAGCCGGTGCTGATCGGTGTCGCCGGCGTGTGCGCGGTCCTCCTCGCAATTGAAGGGGCCGGGCGTTACCGCGCGGTCATCGTCGCGGTGGCGCTGGCCGCGCTGCTCGCGGCGCCCTCGGCGTGGGCGGTTCAGACCGTCGGCCACGCGACCAGCAGCACGTTCCCCGCCGGCGGCCCGGCGAGCGCCTCGCTCGCTGGTCCGGGCGGTGGCGGCGGGCCCGGTGGCGGCTTCCGCGGATTCCGCAACGGCGCCAGCCCTGGCTTCGGTGGCGCCGGCACGAGCCGTTCCGGTGCGGTCGGTCAGCTGTTCCAGAATCCCGGCCAGGGCGGCGGCGCTCCCGCTCTCGGTGGCGCCGGTGGCGGCGGCGGCGGCTTTGGCGGCGGCGGCTTCGCAGGTGACACCGCCTCCCTCACGGCCGCCGAGCGCTACGTCGCGCAGCACGGCGGCGGGGAGATCGGCGTCTCGAGCCAGAGCACCGCCGCGACCGCGATCCTCGACGGCTACACGAACGTCGCCGGACTCGGCGGATTCTCCGGCCGCGAAAGCTCCGTCAGCGCAAGCTGGATCGCGATGGAAGTGCGGGAGGGTCGTCTCCGCTGGGTGGTCGTCGACAGCACGCAGGGGGCGACGCTCCCCGGGGACACCCGTACCGGCAGCCAGACCGCTATGGACGTGGTCGCAAAGACGTGCCGCCGCGTCACGTTAACTAGCAACGGGGCAACCGGACAAATGTACGACTGCCTGGGGCGCGCGGCGGCGATCCTCCAGGCCGCCAAGGAGTAGGCACTTGAAGAACATTCTCGGGGTGACCAGGGCGGGGCTCGCCGCTGCGGTGCTCGTCGGCGCCGTCCTGTGCTCCGCGCCGGCGGCTCTGGCCAAGACCACCACGAGCTCCAACTGGGCCGGCTTCGCCGTTCATCATCCGGGCGTTTCGTTCCGGCGCGTGTCCGGGACCTGGACGCAGCCGAGCGTCTCCTGCACCGCCGGCCAGTCCAGCTACTCCGCGATGTGGGTCGGCATCGGCGGCTTCAAGCCGACCTCCCACGCGCTCGAGCAGATCGGGACCGAGGTCGACTGCAACGCCGCGGGGAACGCGGTCTCGAGCGCCTGGTACGAGCTCGTCCCCGCCCCGTCGAAGCCGATCAAGCTCGCGGTTCACCCCGGCGACGTCATGCACGCCACCGTGACCGTCGACGGGCACGAGGTGACCGTCGTCCTGGAAGACCTGACGAGCCACCGCACCTTCCGCAGGCGCCTGGACGCCCCGACGATCGACGTGAGCTCGGCGGAGTGGATCGTCGAGGCGCCCTCCGAGTGCATCAGCCAGTTCGCATGCCAGGCGCTGCCGCTGGCGAACTTCGGTTCGGTCGCGTTCGGCTCGGTCGCGGCCACCTCGACCAGGGGCGCCGTCGGCCCGATCATCGCGCCCCACTGGTGGCGGACCAAGATCGAGCTGGCTCCGGGTCCCCAGCGGTTGATCGTGGCTCGCCAGACGAGCGACACCGAGGGCTCCGCCACTCCGTCGACGCTCTCGGGCCACGGCAGCGGGTTCGACGTGACCTACTCGTCGGTCGCGGCTTCACCGCAGCAGTTCGACGGCACGCGCCAGAGCCGACTGCGCGCCGCCTACATCGAGCACTGAGCGCTCCTATGAAGCTCTTATGCCGCCCCTACGCGGCTCTACCGCAGTGGGCCGATGCTGTGGAGCATGAATACGGCTCTGACACCCCACCTCTTCTGGATTACGAGTCGCGCCGCAGGATTTGCCGCCCTGGTGCTCGCAAGCCTCGCCGTCTCGCTGGGCCTGCTGATGAGCACCAAGCTGCTCAAGGGCCGCACCGTTGACCTGCGCGCGGCTCATGACACGCTCGCGCTCGCGACGATCGTCGCGCTTGTCGTCCACGGCGTATCGCTGCTCGGCGACTCGTTCCTGCACCCGTCGCTTGCCGACATCTCGATTCCGTTCGTCTCGAGCTACAAGACGATCTGGACGACGCTCGGAATCGTCGGCGGCTGGGGCCTGATCCTCCTCGGTCTGTCGTACTACGCGCGGCGTTGGGTCGGGGCCGTGCGGTGGCGCAAGCTGCACCGGTTCACCGCGCTGGCGTGGCTCGCCGGTCTCGTGCACTCCCTCGGAGAGGGGACCGATGCCGGCCAGGTGTGGTTCCTCACGATGGTGGCGCTCGTCGCGATCCCGGCGCTCGCGCTGCTGGCGACGCGGCTGACTCGAAGCGGCGGAAGCGCTCCGGCCGGTCCGCCGGCGCCACAGCCTCAGATGTCGAACGCTCGCCCCTCGGGCCCGACGTTGACGACGGGCGTGGTTCCGATCGTGGCTTCCCGGCCCCAGCATTGATGAATGTGTCCGCATACGACGAGCACCGGGTGGGTGCGCTCGATCGCCGCCAGGACGGCCTCGCTGCCCAGGTGTCGGCCGTGGGCGTCGTCCACGTACCCCTTCGGGGGTGAATGGACGACCAGGACGCTGCCCTCCGGACAGCTCTCGAGCTTTGCCGCGGCCTCGTCCTCGCCCAGGTCGAAGCTCCACGGGAACGGGGTCGGCGGTACGCCCCCGCCGAGCCCGAAGAACTGAGCCCCGGCGACCTCGCGCGCCTGCCCGTGGAGCACCTGGGCGCTCGTCCACGAGACGCACGCCTGCCAAAGCTCGGTGTCGGTCTCGGCGTTGCCGGGGACCAGCACGGCGGGCACCGCGATCGCGCTCAGCGCCACGATCGTGCTTTCGAGCCCCTGGTGCATCGTCGCGAAGTCGCCGGCGCCGACCACCACGTCCACGTCCTCGGCCATCTGTACGAGGCGCTGGGCGGCGCGGCGGTCCCGGTGCAGGTCGCTGAACGCGAGCAGCCTCATCGCGAGATACATTGGCAGTGGAGTGGCATGCCGGTAGCATGCCCGGCGCGCGACCTCCGCGTCCGCTCCACGCCAAGATGACACGGCCGGCGTGGTGGGGAACGGGGCAGGAGGCCCTCGCCCAGACGGACATCATCAGAGGAGGTATCTGCCAAGTGGCAACACGAGTAAGGCGGGCCCTGATCGGGCTCGCGACAACAGTCGCTGTGATGGCGCTCCCGGCGGTGGCGTCGGCGACGATCACGCCGGCGCTGACGCTGAATCAGAGCGCCGGAACGACCGCGGGAACCAGTCCCGCGACGGTGGGCTTCGACGCCGCGTTCCCGTCGTCAACCGGCGACACGGTCAAGGACGTCACCTTCGCGCTTCCCGCCGGCCTCCTGGCCGACGCCAACATCAACGGTGGCGCCTGTTTGATCTCGCCGAGCGCCACCTCGGCTTGCCAGGTCGGCACCGGGACGATTACCGCCGACGGCCTCGGCGTGCCGGTCACCGAATATCTGGTCGCGGCGCCGACTGGTTCCGGCGGCGCCGGTGGAGTAGAGGTCGTTAACAACGCGACGCAAACCGCGCTTACGACCGGGGTCGTCTCGCTGACCCCGACGGGCCTCGACGTGGCGTTCACGAACCTGTCCGCCGGGATCAGCGAGATGAACTTCACGCTTACCGACCTGCGGCTGCCGAGCAGCTGCCCGGCGACGCCGGCCAACGTCACGATCACCGCCGACTCCCAGCAGTCGACGACCTCGACGACCGCTTCGGCGCCGCTGACGGTCACGGGTTGCTCCAGCCTGTCCTACACCCCGGGCCTGACCGTCACCGACACCAAGGACGCCAAGGACACCGGCGCGACGCTGGCGTTCGGTATCACGTGGGGCGCCACCGACTCGGGCACGAAGTCGATCACGTTCAAGCTCCCGAGCATCCTCGGGATCAACCTGGCGGCCGATGTCGCCTGTCTCACCGGCACAGGCCCCGGTTGCGTCGTCGGGACCGCCACGGCGACCTCGCCGCTGGTACCCAGCATCGCGCTGGCCCACGGCACGGTCACGCTCGGCGGCTCGGGCAGCGCCCCGACGATCAAGGTCGCGTTCCCGGCGCCGTTCGGGATCACCCTGGTCGGCGACATCAGCCTGTCCGGATCGGTCATGTTCGCGAACGTGCCCGACGTCCCGCTTACCAGCCTCAATCTGACCCTTACGGGACCGAACGGGAAGAAGGCGTTCACTACCACGTGCGCGCCGTCGTCCACCTCCGGCGACTTCACGTCCCAGAGCGGCGTGTCGAAGCCGGCGACCGCGGTGGTCAAGCTCGTCGGTTGCGCCAACGCGACCGCCACTGGTTCGCTCAGCGGGCTGGCCGCGGGTCATCCGAAGCTCAGCTTCAAGGCGACGCACGTCAAGGGCGGCCCGAACATCGCGTCCGTGACCGTCGGGTTGCCGGCGGGGCTGAAGTTCTCGCACGCGGCGTTCGAGACGCACAAGACGTGCGTCACCAAGAACGGCAAGAAGAAGTGCACGACGACCACGACGATCAAGGGCCTCGGCGTCTCGGGCGCCAAGGTGAAGGCGGTCGCGCTGAAGGCAGGCAAGCTCGTTATCACGCTGAACAAGGCCGCCGCAAGCGCGAAGGTCAGCCTCAGCGGCCCGGTTCTGACCGAGTCAAGCTCGCTTCAGACCAAGGTCAAGAAGCACAAGGCCAAGACCCTCACTGTGACGCTCAAGGTCACCGACGCCAAGAAGAACACGACGTCGGTTCCCCTAAAGCTGAAGGCTCACTGAGCAGTCGCTTTCCCGGTGCGGCTGAGCCGTTAGAAGCTCAGTCGCGCCGGGAGTCGACTGCTGTCGGATCGCGTGGGGACGTGCCGGCGTCCGGTCCCGCCTCCAGTGCCCGGGACTCGCCCGGCTCGAGGGCGCCGTTCGCCCGGGGCGCCGGTGGCGCCTCCGCCGGCGGGCTGGCCTGGCTCGACTGCACCGCCTCGAGGATCGGCTTGATCAGGTCGATCGGCATCGGGAACACGACCGTGGAGTTCTGCGTGGCGCCGATCTCCCGGAGCGTCTGCAGATAGCGAAGCTGGAGCGTGGTCGGGTTGCGCCCGATGATGTCCGCCGCGTCGGCCAGCCGCGTCGCGGCCTGGGCCTCGCCCTCGGCGTTGATGATCTTCGCGCGGCGCTCGCGTTCGGCCTCGGCCTGGCGGGCGATCGCATGCTGCATCCGCTCAGGGATCTCCACGTCCTTGATCTCGACCGTCGTCACCTTGATACCCCACGGCTCCGTCTGCGCGTCGATCACCTTCTGGAGGGATTCGTTGAGGGTCTCCCGCTCAGACAGAAGGTGGTCGAGATCGACGCCACCGAGCGTCGACCGCAATGTCGTCTGGGCGATCTGGAGCGTCGCGTTGTGGAAGTTCTCAACCGCGTTGACGGACTTGTTCGGGTCGACGACGCGATAGTAGGTGACCGCGGTCACGCGGACCGGGATGTTGTCGCGGGTGATGATTTCCTGCGGCGGAACCGTGAGCGTGACGGTCCGCAGGCTCACCCGCACCATCCGGTCGATCGTGGGCACGAGCAGGATCAGCCCGGGCCCGCGCAGATTCATGACGCGCCCAAGCCGGAACACGACGCCCCGCTCGTACTCCCTCAGCACCCGGACCGAAGCGCCCAGGACGGTGAGGCCGATCACCAGCAGTACCACGAGCAGGATGCCGATCGCCACGATCACCGGATCTGCTCCCATTCCTCGGCCCGGCGAACGCCGACGGTCAGGCCGTCAAGATGGTCGACCACTACCTCGTCTCCCTCGTGTAGGTCCTTCGGATCCTCGTCGTCGAGAACCGACCGGCAGGCGCGCCACAGGGCGCCGTCGACGAGCACGGAACCGGTCGAGTTGGTCCAGTTGCGCACTACCCCGATGTGACCGATCATGCTCTCGGGCCCGGCCCTGATCTTGCGACGGCGCACGGCGAGCCCCTTGCCGACGGTCAGCAGCATGACCCCGCCCGCGGCGCCGGCGAGCAGCAGCGCCGCCAGCACGCCGAGCGCGAGCCCGCCGCCGAGTCCCATCACCGCCAGCACCGCCCCGACCGCCAGCGCGATCACTCCCGGTCCTCCGAGCGCCCCCATCGTCGGCACATGGGCCTCGATGAGGACCATGATCGCCCCGACCATCAGCAATGACACGCCCAATGCGGTCATGCCAATACTTTAGCCCCCGTTTACGCTCGTGAACCGTTGTGCCTTGGTTTACGAGGACGGACCGGACATCGCCTCCGCCGCGCGTGCGATGATGTCGATGCAGGCGTCGGCGTCGATCGCGGTCGCGTCGAGCACCAGGTGGTAGAGGGCCGGATCCTGGATCTGGACCCCGTAGAACTGGCGGACATACGCCTCATGCGTTCGGTCGAACCGCGCGCAGGCGCGCTCGGCCGCATCCGGGTCGAGAGGCCGGATCGCGGTCGCCCGACGAGCGCGACGGTCCGGTGGCCCGTCGAGGCGCACGCGAAGCGCGCCCGGGTGCTCGCGGAGCAACACGACCGCGCCGCGCCCCAGGATCACCCCCTCGCCTGTCGCCGCCTGCTGGTGTAGGACCTCCTCGGTGGCGCGCCGGAAGTCCTCTGCGGACAGCGCCTCGGCGGGGAGCGGCGTCGCCACGCCCGTGTCACCTCCCACGAACGCGGTCAGCACCCGTTCGAGCCACCCGGCGCCGACCTTCTCGTCATGCGCTACGGCGTCGTCGTAGGGGACCTCGAGACGGTCGGCCACGGCGAGCGGGATTGCGCGATCGACGAACGGCACGCCGAGCCGCTCCGCCAGGGCCGGGCCGATAACGCTGCCGCCGGCGCCGTATGCGGCCGAGAGCGCGACCAACCTCGTCACGAGGTGATGTTCCCCCGATTCACGAGTTCTGAAAAGCGCGGTTCAGCGGCTGCGCCCGGCGTGCGGTGCGCGGGCGCGCGTGTCTCGCTTGACGCCGAACATCGCTGCGTCAGCGCAGCGGAGCAGCCCGTCGGCGTCGTCGGCGTCGATCGGGAAAACCGCCCGACCGATGCTGACACCCAAGTGGAGCCGATGTCCATCGATCACGAACGGCCGCGTGATCGCAGCCGCCAGTCGATCGGAAACCTCCTCCGCATCGGCCGGCGCGGTCTGCGAGTCGATCAGCACGGCGAACTCGTCGCCGCCGAGTCGCGCGACGGTGTCGTCGGCGCGTGTGCACGAGGCCAGGCGCTTGGCCACGGCGACGAGCAGCTGGTCGCCTACGTCGTGCCCGAACTCGTCGTTGACCGGCTTGAACCCGTCGAGATCCATGTACAGCAGGGTCACGGGGTGGATCTCCTCGCGCGCGCGGCTGAGCGCGTCCCGGAGCTGGCCGGTGAACTGCAGGCGGTTGGCGAGCCCGGTCAGCTGGTCGTGGAGCGCCTGGTGGGTCATCTCGTCGACCAGACGGCCGTTCTGGAGTGCGGTGGTCGCCTGGGCGGCGACGCCGGATAGGCGGTCGAGCAGGTCGGGCCCGGGCCGCAGCCGGCCGGGCTCCTCGAACACCGAGACCGTCAGCAGGCCGAGGAAGGAATCGGGGGTCGCCAGCGGTACCAGAATCGTGGCGACGAATCCCTCGGCGCTGAGTATCCCGCGCAACCGCGGGTCACCGGTGTGGTCGTCGACGAACAGTGGCGGGTGCCCGGGGTCCTCGAGCATCCGGTGTAGTGGCCCGCCCGGCGTGGGCGCCCAGCCGGTGTCCTCGACATCGACTCCTTCGGGAGCTTCGCGGGTCGTCACCGCTCGGCGCACGAGCTCGCCCCGCCCGCCGTCCCACAGATAGACGCCGACGCGATCGCAGTCGACCACGAGCGGCACGGAGGACGCCAGCCGCCGCGCGATCTCGCTACTCGTGCCGGCGGCCGCGAGCGCGCGCGCCAGCGACAGCAGCGCGCTCGACTGCTCCGAACGTCGCTTGGCCTCCATCAACGCCGACGCGCCGTCGAGCGCGGTCGCGGCGTAATGCGCGTATACCTCGAACAGCTCTCGCTCCTGGGCCAGGAACTTCTGGCCCGCCGGCCGGAGGGCGAGCAGCCGTCCGTACTCGCTGCGATTTGAGCGCACGGGGACGACCAGCCACGAGTCCGGCGCAGTCGCGGACCCGCGGTGAAGGAGCTCATCGACGTACTCGGCGACGCCCTCCTCCTCAAATCCCTTGTGGTGGCAGTGCAACTCACCGGCCGGCCCGACCTGCACGGCGAGCAGGTAACGGACCGCCCTCACCTCGAGCGCTGCGCGAGCGGTGATCCGGGCCAGCACGTCGTCGAGGTCGTCGGCGGCGATCAGGTCCGACGCCGCCGCGAACACGCTGTGCAGGCGCTCGGTCATCGCGTCGAGCTGGTGCTGGAGCGCGGCGACCTGCTCGGGCGCGCCGTCCGTCCCGACGTCCCATCTCACGCGATACACGCAGCGCGGCGCTCCCATCGCCTGGCATTCCTCGTGCTCGACGACCGCGGGGTCGAGCCCGAACAGAACCGTCCCGCCGGTGAGCAGCCCACAGGTCCAGGCGCAGTGCTCGGGGCTTCGCGGGAATCCCTCGGCCGCCGCCGCGAGGACATCGGCGAAGCCCGAGCCGGCATCGATCACGTCGAGCTTCGACACCGTGCTGAACTCAGCCGTGCTCGTCGCGATCGCGCGGTATACGTCCTCGGGAGCGCCGAGCGAGCGAAGCATCGACGCGACCTGCGATGCGCTGAGGCGCCGGGCCGTGTCAGACCCGACCGCGCGGGCGAACTGGGGATGATGCGTGACGAGCGCCCCAGCGCGCCACAGGGCGACGGCCTCCTCGTAGGCGATCCAGTTGGTGATGTCGCATAGATACTCCGGGGTGCGTTTGCTGCCTGAGAGCCGCAGCACTTCGGCTACGGCATCGGCGCCGCCGAACGCGTGCACTCGTGCGAGCAGGACCGCGCTCATCGAGCACGAGAAGTGCTCGCCGTGAGCGGTCTGGGGTGCGTCATGAGCGTGGGCGCGCGTCATCAGCTACCTATCGGTGGCGAGGGTCTGATCGATGCCGTAGTCGGCACCGTTTGGACGAACGGCCTCCTCGACGCGGTGCCGCACCGTTTCCATGCCGTTTCCGAGCGGCGTTGATAGCGTCCGGTCCCCGACCTTCGACCCTCTGGAGCGGCAGATGACGAGCGCGAACACCCAGGGCTTGGTGACCGACATCGCGGGGCTACGCGAGCGTGCGGGCTCCCACGTGGGCTACACCGATTGGCAGGAGATGACGCAAGAGCGCGTCAACCAATTCGCCGATGCCACCGACGATCACCAGTTCATCCACGTCGACGTCGAACGGGCCAAGCAGACGCCGTTCGGCAGAACGATCGCCCACGGCTTCCTCACCCTGTCGCTGGTGGCCCCGGTTTCACAACAGCTGATGAAGGTGACCGACGCGGCGATGGGCGTCAACTACGGGCTGGACCGGGTCCGTTTCCCGGCGCCGCTGCCGGTCGGCGCGCTCTGGCGGGGGGGAATGGAGATCGCCGAGGTGACAGACATCCCCGGTGGTGTGCAGATCAACGCACGGATCACGATCGAGGTCAAGGACACCGAGAAGCCGGCGTGCGTCGCCGACTCGCTTGTGCGCATATACGGCGCCCAGTGAGCATCGACGTCGAAAAGCTGGTCGCGATCGACGTGCACGTGCACGCCGAGCGCAACCACTCCGAGCCGCAGGATCCGGTGACGACGGAGATCCTCGACGCCGCCGCCCGCTATTTCGGTGGAAGCCCTCCGCAGCCGAGCGCGCGCGAGGTCGCCGACTACTACCGCGAGCGGAACCTGCTCGCGGTCATCTTCACCGTCGACGACGAGGCCGGCATGGGCCGCAAGCGCCTGGGCAACAGCGAGGTGCTCGAGGCCGCGCGAGCCAACCCCGACGTGGTGATCCCGTTCGGCTCGGTGGACCCCCACAAGGGCAAGCTAGCCGTCCGCGAGGCACACGAACTGATCGAGGCTGGCGTGCGCGGGTTCAAGTTCCACCCCAACACCCAAGCGTTCTGGCCCAACGACCGCACGTTCTACCCCCTGTACGACGTGATCGCCCAGGCCGGGCGGATCGCCCTGTTCCATTCCGGTACCACCGGCATCGGCGCCGGCATGCCCGGCGGCGGAGGGGTTCATCTCAAGTACTCGAACCCGATGTGCATCGACGATGTCGCGGCCGACTTTCCCGAGCTGCGGATCATCCTCGCCCACCCCTCGTTCCCCTGGCAGGACGAGGCCCTCGCGATTGCGGTCCACAAGCCCAACGTGTACATCGACCTGTCCGGCTGGTCCCCGAAGTACTTCCCGGACATCCTGGTTCAGTACATCAACACCCGTGCCCGTCACAAGATGCTGTTCGGCTCGGACTTCCCGTTGATCACCCCCGACCGGTGGCTTGCCGACTTCGAAAAGCTCCCGATCAAGGACGACGTCCGGCCTCTGGTACTCAAGCAGAACGCCGCCGAGTTGCTCGGCCTTTAGGCGCGCGCGCAGGCGAAAAACGGGCGCTGTAGTGCAGAAAAGTGGTTCTGTTCGGCCCACTCTTTGTGCAAGTACAGCGCACGGATGTTTACGAAGGCTCACGTCGGGTATTGCCCCGGCAGCCGGTGTGGCGCCGACTACTCGCAAGAAGCGAGCCTGGGCCGCACTTGCCTCTCCTCTCCTCCTCGCTCGGCGGCAGTCCTGAAATGGGCTGTCGCCGAGTTTTTGTGTCTACTAGCGCGACAGGATCACCTCGGCGTCGTGCCGAGGGGTCTCGGTGATCGCGCGCCGATAAACCCGTTCTGGTTTGGCGCGCGCCGGATCGATCGCGGCGCGGGCGGCGAGCTCGCGCAGCACGACCTCCATCTCGAACTGCGCGAAGGCTCCGCCGAGACAGCGACGGACCCCGCCGCCGAACGGTATCCACGTGTATGTCCCCGGCGGCTTTGACAGGAATCGCTCCGGGAGGAACCGTTCCGGCTCGGGGTAGACGTCCGGGCGGCGGTGCACGAGATAGATCGAGGGGACGACCTTGATACCGGCCGGGAGCCTGTATCCACCGATGCGCATCGGCGCCTTCAGCGTGCGGTTGACCAGCGAGATCACCGGCCGCAGTCGAAGCGTCTCGTACACGACCGCCCTCAGGTACTCGTGCCGGTCGGCGCGAATCTCGGAGGACAGGCGCTGGAGCTTCTCGGGATGGCGCGCGAGCCGCTCGACGGCCCACGCGAGCGCCGTCGCGGTCGTCTCGTGTCCGGCTACCAGGAGCGTGAGCAGCTCGTCGCGCAGCTCGCGGTCGGTCATCGCCGAGCCGTCCTCGTGCACCGCGGACAGGAGCATCGACAGGATGTCGTCGCGCTGCTCGGCATTCCGATCGGCCCGTCGTGCCGCGATCACGGCGTAGATCAGCCGATCGATTCGCGCCATCTCGCGCGCGAACGGCGGGAAGCGCGGGATGCGCTCGGGCCCGAGCGCAATCAGGAACGCCACCCAGCGGGGGTTGGTCAGCCGGTCGAGCACGCGCCGGAGCTCGATCCGGAGCTTCGAGAGCCGTTCCCCTTCATCGAGTCCGAACACGGCGCGGAGGATGATCTCGAGCGTGACCGCTTGCATCCGTGGCCGCACCCGGAACGGTGTGCCGCTCGGCCAGCGCTCGATCTCGGCGCGCGCGACGTCCGCCATCAGCGTGCCGTAGCGCTGCATCCGCGCGCCGTGGAACGGTGGAAGCATCAGCTTGCGCTGCGCTACGTGCTCGGCTCCGTCGAGCAGCAGTACCGAGTGCTCACCGAGGATCGGGAGCAGGATCCGGTTCGCCTCGCCCGCGTGAAGCAGCTGGGGATCGCCGGTGAACACAGCCTTGACATCCTCGGGGTTCGAGACCATCACCCAGGTGCCCTCGTGGGCGATGGTCAGCCGGAACGTCTCACCGAAGCGCTCGCGGCATTCCGCCATCATCCACTGGGCGCGGCGAAACCAGATCGCGGTTTGCAGCGCTCGCGGCATGCGCGGGCCCGGAGGCAGGGAGAGTTGGGTCATCTCGGACCCGGGTGAGACTAGTGCGCCGACGGCGTACCGGCGCCGGGTGATGGGTATAAGGAGCTGCTCATGGCCACGGAAACACGCATAACAGTGCTGGGCGCCGGCAGCACGATGGGGCTGCCGATGGCACGTAATCTCGCCCGCGCCGGACTGCAGGTGCGCGCGTGGAATCGGACCGGCGAGAAAGCCCGTCCGCTGGAAGAGCATGGTGTTCGGCTGCTCGAATCGCCCGCGCAGGCCACCAAGGGAGCCGATGTGATGGTGACGATGCTCTCGGATGCCGACGCGGTCATCGACGCGGTCCAGGACGCGCTCCCGAGCGTCCATCCGGGCATCGTCTGGCTACAGATGAGCACGATCGGCGAGGTCGGCATCGAGCGGTGCGCCGATCTCGCCGCGGCCCACAAAATGACGCTGTTCGACGCTCCCGTGCTTGGCACCAAGCAGCCCGCCGAGGACGCCAAGCTTGTGATCCTGGCCTCGGGCCCCAACGGAAGCGAAGGCGCGAGGGCCACGGGTCCTGATCACATCAGGGCCCGTGGTCTGAGTCGAGCAGCTCCTCGGGAGACTCGACGATCCTCACGAGCTCCCCGACGCCGGTCAGGTCGAGCAGCCGCTGCACCTGCTCACTCCCTTTCGTGAGGGCAAGGCGGTGCCCCGCTTGCTCGGCGCTCTGATGCGCCTTGACCAGGAGGTGCAGGCCGGTCGAGTCCATGAACTCCAGACCTCTGAGGTCGAGCAGGATCAGGTCGGTATCCAGACCGTTGGCGCGCTCGATTTCGCGCTCTAGCACGGGGCTCGACACCAAATCGAGCTCGCCGGTCACGGTCAGCGTGGTCAGCCGACCGCTCGTGTGCGTCTCAACCCCGAAATCGCCTTGCAATGCTGGTGGCCCCTTGCTCCGCCCAAGCCGTCTAGCGGCCGGCGAAAGCTACCACGGTGCGGCGCGGGTCAGGAGCGGCGATGGTCGCGCATCGCGACTCGCAGCAGCTCGTGCCCGTTGACGTCGCTCACGGTGAGCTCGTCTGTGAGCGAGGCTAGCGGCTCGGGCCCTGGCCCCGGTGTGCGGTCGTCTAGCCGCCGGCTCGTGCCGGCCCGCAGCGGAGACACCGCGAATTCGAGCAGCTGGTCGTAGGCCCCGAGGGCCACGCAGATCGACGTGCTCTCCGCGGCTCGCTCGGCGTGTGCGCCGAGGGCATCGGTGACCAGGTAGACGTCTGCGCACCGATCGAGCGAGAAGCCGGCGCTCGGCGCCAGCGCTCGGCCGATGCGTCCGAGTACCGGCGCCAGCAACTCGACCGGCGAGACCGTCAGGACGACGTCGCCCGAGACACCGGTGGGGACTCGAGCCTGCCACACCTGAGGTGGATCGCTTGCGCAGCCCGATGCCGGCTCGGCGGCTGGTTGAGCGCCGGCCGCGGCCCTGAAGCAGAGGCGCACCTCGGTTCCACCGTCGGTTGCGCGGATGAACTCCGCCCGATCGGCGAGTGCGCTCATCAGCGCAAGGCCGACCTTCAGCCCGTCGTGGTCGGGCGCGGCCTGCCGGATTCCGAGTCCGTAGTCGCGGACCTGGACCTCGAGCCCGGCCGCCGTGACCGCGAACTCGACCGAGAACGGGCCTGGCTGATCGCTGTAGGCGTGCTGGATGACGTTGTTGCACGCCTCGCTCACCGCGGTATTCACGTCGCTCAGCAGCTCGGGGTCGAACCCGAGCGCCTCGCCGGCACCCGACGACATGCCGCGGACGAGCCTCGCCGCCTCAGGCCGACTGGTCAGCTCGAGGCGAACCCTCGGTGAATCGATCTCTCCGCTCATAGTCCTCGCGCGTCAGCGCCGTCGTGTGCTTAAAGCAAGGGCTACCCAAAGCGACGGAGCGCAAGCGCCCGAATTTCCAACTGTGGTGCGGGCTTCCTCGGCGGCGGGCGTTCTCGATCAGCCGGCGACCGCCGCCGCGTCCAGCCGGAGCATCGACCGGCGCAACAGCCGCGAGACGTGCATCTGTGAACAGCCGATCCGCTCGCTGATCTCCCGCTGGGTGAGGTCGTGGAGCAGCCGCAGCCCCAGCACCTGGCGCTCGACGTCGGTGAGCGACGCCCAGCCGGCGGCGAGCATCTGGCGATCCTCGGCCAGCTCGAATCCCTCGTCCTCGCTGCCGAGCGTATCCCCCAGCGCGAACCGATCGTCATCTTCGTGCGCGATCGACGCGTCGAGCGATGCTGGGCGGTAGTTGTGGGCGGCATCGAGCGCCTCGATGACTTCCTCAGCGGGGCAGCTGAGCGCTTCGGAGAGCTCGTCGACGGTCGGCGATCGACCGAGCTTCGCCGAAATGCGCTCGGTGTGCCGGCTCACGGCCAAGGCTCGCTCCTGCAGATCACGGGGGACGTGCACGCTCCACCCCTTGTCGCGAAAGTGGCGCTTGAGCTCGCCCATGATGGTCGGGGCCGCGTAACTCGTGAACTTCTTGCCGAATCCCGGCTCGAACCGGTTGAGCGCGTTCAGGAGCCCGAGGCTGGCGACCTGGACGAGGTCGTCGAGGGGCTCGCGACTGTGCGCGTAGCGGAGCGCCAGCTTGCGAGCGAACGGGATGAAACGCCTGACGAGCTCTTCCTGAGCGTCGGGGTCCCGCTCCCGGTGATAGGCAACGAGCAGTTCCTCGTCGGGAAAGCGCGTGTAGTCCCGCGCCTGCGCGGTAACGGACATCGGACCTCCGTTTGGAATTTGCGAACGCGAGGTCCGCACGAGGGTCCGCGGTTGCGACCCGTCCGTCCGTCCCACTGCTTTTTCTCACCGCCGCGATGCGACTTGTGGCCGCACCACGCCGGCCTGTGAGGTGATTCTGTCCGGGGCGCCCGTTCGTAAAACCCCCGGCGGCCCGTTTCCGTCCCCGCCCGGACAAGTTTGGGCGCGCTCAGGACTCGGGTAGCGCGAACGAGCCTCCGCGCCGGTCCCCGGTGCCCCGCAGGTCTTCCTCGATCGCCGCGGCGGTGCGCAGCGCCTGCGGCAGGAAGTCACGCCGGAGCGACGCGATCGACGCACGGCTGGCGTGCACCGACAGGTTCAAAGCGGCCGTCACCGCGCCCGAGGACGTGTGAAGCGGGACCGCCAGCGAGCGGAGGCCCTCTTCGAGCTCCTGGTCGGTGGCCGCGTAGCCCTGGCGTCGCACGGCGGCCAGGATCTCGCGCAGCGCATCCTTGTCCTTGACGGTATGCGGGGTCAGCGGCACGATCTCGATCCGCTCGAGGCGTTCCTCCAGCTCGTCGTCCGGCAGGCCGGCCAGCAGCACGCGCCCCATCGAGGTGACGAACGCGGGCAGGCGAGTGCCGACCGCGAGCGTGATGCTCATGATCCGCCGCGTCGGGACGCGCGCGACGTACACGACGTCGAGCTCATCGAGCACCGAGATCGAGCACGATTCGTTGACGTGGGCGACGAGCGCCTCCATGTGCGGCAGCGCCACCTCGGGCAGGGTGAGGCTCGACAGATACGCGTATCCGAGCTCGAGCACGCGCGGGCGCAGCGAGAAACGGCCTTGCGAGAAGTTGACGTAGCCGAGCTTGACGAGCGTCAGCAGAAAGCGGCGGGCGGCGGCGCGGGTGAGCCCGGTCGAGCGGGCCACCTCGCTGAGCGCCAGCTCGCGGTGCTCGGAATCGAACGCGCGGATCACGGCCAAGCCGCGTTCGAGCGACTGCACGAAGTCTGAGCTCTGGGCAGGTTTGTCGGCCATGGTGATCGGACCCGGCAGGTCGTTCGGCATGCGAACACTAGCGGACCGGGCGCGCAGTAGGATCCGCGCGATGACATCGGTGCAAACCGCCGCGGCGCAGGGAAACGGCGACGTCCGGGTCACCGGCCGCACAGTGCGCGACGACGCGTTCGAGGTCATGCGCCGCCATGGGTTGACGACGATCTTCGGCAACCCGGGATCGACCGAGATCGCGTTTCTCACCGATCTCCCGTCGGACATCCGGTTCGTGCTCGGCCTCCACGAGGGGTCGGTGGTGGGGATGGCGACCGGGTACGCGCTGGCCCTGGGCGAGCCGGCCTTCGTCAACCTGCACACGGCCGCCGGTCTGGGCAACGCGGTCAACGCGATCGCCAACGCGCGCGATTGCCGCGCGCCGCTCGTGATCCTCGTGGGTCAGCAGGATCGCCGCCAGATCGCGTTCCAGCCGTTTCTCACCGGTCGCGAGCTGGAGCGCATCGCCGGGGAGTACCCGGTGTGGCGGCACGTCCCCAATCGGGCCCAGGACGTTCCGGGCGCGATCGCGCGCGCCTACCACGAGGCGCTGGCAGCGAAAGGCCCGGCGCTCCTCGTCGTGCCGATGGGCGACTGGCTCGAGCCCGCCGACGAGATCGCGGCCGGGGCGCCGGCAAAGGTGTTGCGCCCGCATTCGGTGGACGCCGAGCAGGTGGCCGAGCTCGCCGAGCTGCTCGCGGCCGCGAAATCGCCGGCGCTCGTCGTCGGCGCTCCCGACGAGGAGGACTGGGATGCGGTGATCGCACTCGCCGAGCGGCTGCGCTGCCCGGTGTGGCAGGAGCCGTTCACCCGGCGCGTTGGCTTTCCCCAGGATCACCCGCTGTTCGCCGGACACCTCCCCTGGCAGCGTCGACTGATGCACGACGCGCTCGCACCGTACGACGTGGTCTTCACCGTCGGCACGAACGCGTTCCGCGCGTATCTGTTCGACGAAGCCGTCGCCCTCGTCGAGCCCGAGGCCCGCGTTGCGGTGCTCACCGCCGATCCGGCCGAGGCCCACCGGAGCCCTTGCGAACTGGCCGTGGTCGCGCCGGTGGGCGCGGCGTGCCGTGCGCTCGTCGATCAGTTGCCCGCGCGCGCCGGCAACCCGCCGTCGCCTGCGCCGCGGCCGGCCCCACTGCCTCCGCCCGCTGTCGGAGAGCCGCTCCGCCCCGGTCATGTGCTCGACGCCGTCGCCGCGCGGCTCCCGGATGACGTGCTGTTGATCGAGGAGTGCCCGTCGAGCCAGCCCGAGCTCTACCAGCGGATTCCCGTGCGGATCCCGTTCGGCTTCCTGAGCACGGCCAACGGCTGCCTGGGCTTTGGCCTGGCCGGCTCGATCGGGCTGCGGATGGGACTGCCGGACCGGCCGGTCGTCGCCGTGCTCGGCGACGGCTCGACGATGTACGCGATTCAGGCTCTGTGGAGCGCTGCCCGCTACGAGGTCGGCGTGCTCCTGGTCGTGCTCGCCAACGGACGCTACGCGGTGATGGACGCCCTCGCGGCCCGTCGGGGTGGAGCCGGCGCGTGGCCGGGATTCGAGGCGGTCGACATCGGCGGCCTGGCGCGCTCGCTCGGCTGCCCGTCGGTGCGGGTCGAGACGCACGACGATCTGCTCCGGGTTCTCGACGAGGTCTTGCCGGGTCTTGCCCGCCGCCGCGAGCCGCTGCTGATCGAAGCGGTGGTGGGCGCGTAGCGATGGCCGCTACGGGCTCGTCGTCGAGGACCACGCCGGCGGACATCACGGCGGCGGCGGTCGGGAGCTTCGATGGCTGCGCCGATCCACGCTTGCGGGGCCTGATGCAGAGCCTCGTCCGGCACCTGCATGCGTTCGCCGTCGAGACGTCGCTGACCGAGGGCGAGTGGCGCGAGATGATCGGCGTGCTCACCGCGACCGGGCACATCACCGACGAGCGCCGGCAGGAGTTCATCCTGTGGTCGGACGCGCTCGGCTTGTCGATGCTGGTCGACGCGCTCGCGCACGAGCTTCCCGCGGGTGCCACCGAGTCGACCGTGCTCGGTCCGTTCTACGTCCCCGGCTCACCGCGGCGCGAGTACGGCGAGACCATGGTGGAGGAGAGCGGCGCCGGCACGCCGGCGTGGGTTTACGGCCGCGTGCTCGACGTCTCGGGGACCCCGATCGCCGGCGCCGAGCTCGACGTGTGGCAGAACGGCGCCGACATGCTGTACGCGGTCCAGCGCCCCGAGGCCGAGGAGGATCACCTGCGTGGTCGGTACCTGACCCGTGACGACGGCAGCTACGCGTTCGTCGCCGTCCGCCCGGTCCCGTACCCGATACCCCACGACGGCCCCGTCGGCCGGATGCTCGCCGCGACCGGCCGTCACCCGTGGCGCCCCGCCCACATACACATCATCGTGCGTGCTCCCGGCTACAAGACCGTCACCACGCACGTGTTCGACGCCGCCAGCGAGTACCTCGACTCCGACACGGTGTTCGCGGTGAAGCCGTCGCTGCTCAGGACGTTCGTCGAGCGAGCCCCGGACGATCCCGAGCGACCGGCGAGCGTCGACGGGGAGTGGGTCTCGCTCGAGAACGACATCGTGCTGGCGCCGGGCGACGACGGTGGCGCCGTGGTCGACACGGGTCGCACCGCTTAGCGCTTCTTAGGCCCGCGGGTGGGACTTGCGGAGGGAGGTAGGATTCCGCTCGTGGTGAACAAGATTGTTGACAATTCAGCCGACAGCCGCCCCGAGGACCGGCTGCGCGAGGCGATCGTCACCGGCCGGTTTCAGCCGAGTGAGCGTCTGGTCGAGACCGACCTGACACAAGTCCTCGGTGTCGGGCGCTCCGCGGTCCGCACCGCGCTCGCCCGGCTCGAGCACGAAGGGCTCGTCGTGCACGAGCGTCACCGTGGCGCCCGCGTGCGGCTCGTCGGCGCCCAGGAAGCGGTCGAGATCCTCGAAGCGCGAGCGGTGCTCGAAGGGCTGTCCGCACGGCACGCGGCGTCGCGCGCCACGACGGAAGACGTCGCAGGTCTGCGGCGGATCCTCGACGAGATGCGGGAGCGGCTCGACGCGGGCGACCTGCTCGGTGCTTCGGACGAGAACGCGGTGCTCCACCGCCGGTTGCTCGAGATCTCCGGTCACGGCACCGCCGCCAGGCTGATCGCGACGCTCAAGTACCAGCTCGTGCGCTTCCAGTACCGGACGATCATGCTGCCTGGGCGCAGCGAGCGCTCGTTCGGCGAGCACAAGGCGATCGTCGACGCGGTCGCTGCCGGCGATCCCGACGAGGCGCAGGCGGCGATGGAGACGCATCTCTCGCACGTGGCCGACGCACTCCGAGGAGCGGTGGGATGACCGAGACACCTTCCGATCGCGCCCGCGAGCTGCTGCGCGGCGCCTATGACACCCACATGCACATCTCCCCGGATGTGGTGGAGCGCATCGTCGATGACATCTCACTCGCGCGGACGTTCAAGGAGCTCGGGATGGCCGGGTTCGTGCTCAAGTCGCACTACGGCTCGACCGCGGAACGGGCGAGCGTGGTGCGCGCGGCCGTGCCCGGCGTGGACGTGCTCGGCGCGATCTCGCTGAACCGGGCCGTCGGCGGGATCAACCCGCTCGCGGTCGAGATCGCCGCGCGCGAGGGCGCCCGCACCGTGTGGTTGCCGACGGTCGACTCGGTCAACGAGTCGCGCGAGCGCGAGGCGCCCGCGGGCGCCAAGGTCCCCGTGTGGGTCAAGCTCCAGCTCGAGCTGCGCGAGCAGGGCATCGAGATTCCGCCGGTGCCGGTCGTCGACGAGCACGGTTCGCTCGTACCGGAGCTGTACGAGGTCCTCGGGATGATCGCGCGGCACAAGATGTGCCTGGCCACGGGTCATCTCAGCCGCGACGAGATCTTCGCGGTCGTGGACGCGGCCGTCGACGTGGGCGTCGAGACGATCGTGGTCACTCACCCCGAGTTCCCCTCGCAGGACCTGTCGGTCGAGGACCAGAACGCGCTGGCGGACAAGGGCGCGCTGCTCGAGCGGTGCTTCACGACCCCGCACACCGGCAAGGTCACCTGGGAGCGCTGGATCGCGAACATCCGCGCCACCGGACCTGAGCGCTCGGTCCTGTCGACCGATCTCGGCCAGTTGTTCAATCCGCCGGTGCAGGACGGCATGGCCCTGATGGTCGACCGGCTGCTCGACGCGGGCTTCAACGAGGAGGAGATGTACGTGATGGCCGTGGTCAACACGCGCTTGGTGGCGGGAGCGCAGGATCGGTGAGCGCCGCCAGGATGATGGTGATCGGCGCCCATTCCGCCGACTTCGTCTGGCGAGCGGGAGGAGCGATCGCCGTGACCACAGCCGGTGGGGGCGAGGCCTCGGTGATCGCGTTGTCCTATGGCGAGCGTGGCGAGTCCGGAGAGCTGTGGAAGGAGGAGGGGCAGACGATCGAGAACGTCAAGAAGATCCGCCACGGCGAGGCCGAGCGCGCTGCGGTGGCGCTCGGAGCCTCCTTCGACTGCCTCGACCTCGGCGACTATCCGCTCGAGGTCGACGGCGACGGCCTCCGTTTGATCTCTGATCGGATTCGCGAGTTCGGGCCGGACGTGCTGATCACGCACACCGATACCGACCCGTTCAACCCCGACCATCCGATCGCCCATTACGCGGTCGACCGTGCCCGGGGGCTCGCGGCGGGCGCCGGCGTGGCGAGCGCGTTCAAGACGATCAGCCCGCCGGCGCTGTTCCTGTTCGAGCCCCATCAGCCGGAGCTGTGCAACTTCACCCCGACCACGTTCGTCGACATCACCGGCGTGATCGACAAGAAGCTCGCCGCGATGTCGGAGATGAAGGCTCAGAAGTACCTCCAGACGTATTACGCCGAGCGCGCCGACCATCGCGGCAACCACGCGCGGCGGTCGTCGGGGAACGCCGATATCCGGCAGGCCGAGGCGTTTCAGCGGGTAACCCCGGACGTGGTGAGCGCACTGTGACTTCCGTTCTCGGTGAGCTTGCCGAGCTTGGGTCCGCCACCGTGTACGAGGCCGGCGGCCGGCGCGGCTACGTCGACGCCGACCTGCATCAGGTCGTGCCCGGTTCGCGCGTGGCAGGGCCGGCGCGCACGGTCCGCTGCGGCCAGGACGACAACCTGATGGTCCACGCCGCGATGGCGGCGGTCCAGGCCGGCGAGGTGCTCGTGCTGACGATGCCCGACCCGCGGCCGGTGGCGCTGGTCGGCGATCTGCTCGCGACCCAGGCCAAGGTCCAAGGCGCCGCCGCGATCCTCGTCGACGCCTCGGTGCGCGACGTGGAGGAGCTGGTCGAGCTCGGACTGCCGATCTGGGCGCGCTGGGTTCGGGTGCGGGGCGCGGCCAAGGAAGTTCCGGGCGTTATCGGCGAACCCGTCGTCGTCGGGGGTGCCACGATCCGGAATGGCGACGTGCTCGTGCTGGACGCGGACGGGGTCGCGGTCGTCGAGTCCGAGAGGGTCGACCAGGTGTTGGAGGCATCGCGCGAGCGCGCCGAGCGCGAGGTGGTCAAGCGCGCGAAGCTGAAGGAGGGAGCGCTGTCCTATGACCTCGACGGCCTGCGTGGAAAAGTGGAGGCATGAACGAGCCGACCCACGACCTCGCCCACATCGCCCACGCGGAGCTGCTGACCCCGTTCCCCGACGAGAGCCTGCGGTTCTTCGTCGATCTGTTCGGAATGGAGATCGAGCACCGCGAGGGCCGGTCCGTGTTCCTGCGCGGGTGGGGCGAGTACCAGCCATACGGACTGAAGCTGACCGAGTCCGAGCTGCCCGGTCTCGGGCACACCGCGCTCCGCTCGTGGAGCCCGTCCGCGTTGGAACGGCGGGTGGCCGCGATTGAGGCGACCGGTCTGGCGGACGGGTGGAACGAAGGGGACCACGGGCACGGCCCAGCGTTCCAGTTCCGCGATCCCGACGGTCACCGGTTCGAGATCTTCTTTGAGCAGGATCGGTACGTGCCGCCCGAGCATCTGCGCCCGCGCCTGAAGAACGTGCCCCAGCGCCACGTCGACCGCGGCGCCGCCGTCAAACGCATCGATCATGTCAACGTGTTGGCTTCTGATGTCGCGGCCAACCGGCGGTTCGCCGAGGAGCAGCTGGGGTACCGGGTGTACGAGCAGGTGATCAACGACGACGGCTCAGAACAGGGGGCGTGGATGAGCCTGTCGATCGCCGCGCATGAGCTGATCTACACGGCCGACCACGCCGGCGGGAGCGGGCGCCTGCACCACCTCGCGTGGTTCGTCGATACACGCGAGGAGCTTTTGCGCGCGGCCGACCTGTTCCTCGACGCCGACGTCCCGATCGAGGCTGCGCCGTCCAAGCACGCGGTCGCGCAGGGGATGTTCCTGTATGTGTACGAGCCCGGCGGCAACCGAGTCGAGGTCACGACCGGCACCCACTTCATCTTCGATCCGGCGTACGAGCCGATCGTCTGGACCCAGGCCGAACGCGCTCGCGGCCAGGCGTGGGGGGTCAAGACCATCGAGACCTTCCACACCTACGGAACGCCGGATGTGAGCGGCAAGCCGCCGGGGCCGCCGATTCCGCCCACGAGCCAGATCCCCGCGCTGCCCGGCGCCACCGTGGTATGAGCGACGACCGCCTGCTGATCCGCGAGCTGGTCGAGAACTGGGTCGTGTGGCGGGACGCCGGCGACTGGGAGCGGTTCGCCACCGTGTGGCACGACGACGGGTTCATGATGGCCACCTGGTTCCAGGGCCCCGCCGCCGACTTCATCCGCGTCAGCCGCGAGGGCTTCGAGCGCGGCGTGAACATCCTCCACTTCCTCGGCGGCCACACCGCCGACGTCGCCGGCGACCGCGCGATCTCGCAGACGAAGATGACGATCCTCCAGCGGGCGCCGGTCCACGGGGTCGAGTGCGACATCGCCTGCATCGGCCGGTTCTATGACTTCATGGAGAAGCGCGAGGGCCGGTGGGGGATCGTGCTCCGCCAGCCGATCTACGAGAAGGACCGCCTCGACCCGGTGGATCCGGCGGCCACGCTCTCACTGGAAGTGGATCTGCTGGCCGGGTTTCCGGTCGGGTACCAACACCTCGCGTACGCGCAGACCCAGATCGGATACGACGTCAAGCGCGACATGCCCGGTCTGGTCGGTCCGGGCGTCGAGCGGCTGTACCGCCGTGGCGCCGAGTGGCTCGCCGGCGGGGACGGGGAATTCGGCGCCGGGCTGGGATCGTGACCGTACCGGGATGGAGCGGAATTCCCTTGAGGGAATCCGGTGGTGCGGAATCGACCGGCGTGCGGCATCGCCCCGGATTCCCCGTGGTCGATTGAACCGCCGCCGCTCGCCGTGGCCGCGGTCGTCCGTGCTGCTGGTCATCTTGATGCTTCTGGCCGCGGCGAACCTGCGTCCCGCCGCCGCCGGCATCGGCCCGCTCATCGACCGGATCAAGTCGGACACCGGCTTGTCGAACGCGGGCGCCGACCTGCTGGTGGCGCTGCCCGTGCTGTGCTTCGGCGCGCTCGCGCCGCTGGCGCCTGCGGTGGCGCGGAGGTTCGGCTCACGGCCGGCCGTCGCCGGCGCGCTTGCCCTGATCGTGCTCGGCCTGCTCGTCCGGCTGCTGCCCGGGCTCGGCTTCCTGTTCCTCGGCACCGCGATCGCCGGCACCGCGATCGCGGTCGTGAACGTGCTGCTGCCGGTTCTGGTCCGCGGCAACTTTCCCGAGCACATCGGCGTCGTCACGGGGATTTACAGCACGACCCTGATCGGCTTCGCCGCGCTCGCGGCGGGGGTGTCGGTCCCGATCGCCGACGCGTTCGGAGGGGGCTGGCGCCCGGGGCTCGCGATCTGGGCCGTACCCGCGGCGGTGGCGCTGGTCGCGTGGGCGCCGCAGCTCCGACGTCGCGCTTCAGTCGCCGGGTCTCCGGCTGGTGACCAGGTCGCAGGCGCGCGCTCGCTGCTCCACGATCGCGTCGCCTGGGCCGTGACGCTGTTCTTCGCGATCCAATCGGCCGGCTTCTACGCGACACTCGCCTGGCTGCCGAGCGTGTTCCACAGCCACGGCGCGAGCAGCGCGCACGCCGGCCTGCTGCTCAGCATCGCTCTCGTTGTCGGTCTGATCCCGGCGTTGACGGTGCCGACGTTCGCCGCTCGGGCGAGCGACCAGCGCCCGTTCGTCTGGGGGTTCGTGGCGTGCATCGCCACAGGCTGGATCGGCGTGATCGTGGCGCCGATGTCGGTGCCGTACCTATGGGCGGCGCTGCTCGGCTTCGGCCAGAACGCGGCGTTCCCGTTGGCGCTGACGCTCATCGTGCTCCGCGGCGGCACCGTCAGGAGCACCGCCGGCCTGTCGACCCTCGTCCAGACGGTCGGGTACCTGATTGCCGCGCTGGCGCCGTTCGCGATCGGCGCCGTCCACGACATCACCGGCTCGTGGACGCCGGCGCTGTTCGTCCTGCTGGCGCTCCTCGTCCCGCAGCTGATCGCCGGGCTCGCGGCGGCGCGCGACCGTGTCGTCGTGCCCGCCGGTGCCACCGCCTGATCAACCGGAAATTAGGGCCAACAACGTCGCACTCGACCCTTTCCTGAGGCCGAATGCGCATTCGTACGGCTCTGGCACGAGTTTCAGCGCACTCGAGCCAGGAAGGACGCCGAGTGCGCACTTCTTGGGGCTTTCCTCCGGGCGTCGCCGAGCGATCGTCCTGTGATATGGCTTTCGCGGTATCAGCCCTCTTGGTATAGTTCGGCATGTGACCCGTTGTTCTCATCGCGAACACGGCAAGGTGAGCCGTGGGGCGCGGTGGGACCGGCGTGGATGCGACTGCAGGCCGAATCGGGTCAACCGCGCGCCGCGGCTCGACCGGC
>Ga0335083_10001584_pt1 | contig 31094 bp, 28 predicted proteins | sample Lox_Sample_42_FD_206716 | JGI IMG/M metagenome (GOLD analysis project Ga0335083, IMG submission 206716) | Soil microbial communities from Loxahatchee National Wildlife Refuge, Florida, United States - Lox_Sample_4.2 | ecosystem: Environmental > Terrestrial > Soil > Wetlands | place: USA...
GTTACGATTGCGAGAGCGACTGCCCGACGCAGGAGAGTAGCGCTTTGGGCCGGGGCCGGCGCGCTGGTCGTTGCCGCGGTGGTGGGATGGCTGACGTACACCCGCTTCCACCAGGCGCCCGCGGAACCCGCGACGGGCAACACGCTTGCGATGGATGTATCGGGCGGATGGTGGAGTATCTCCGGCGACCGCTATCTTCAGCTGGACTGGGACGGCCGACGGGCGACACTGCTGGACTACTCGGGTTCGGATCAGGGCGTGAGAAGCACCGGCACCTGGCGCACGAGCCAGCGCACGGTGAGCGTCAATGTCGACGGCGCAGCCGGCAAGCTGTCGCAGGATTTCGAGCTCGTCGGCAACGACGCCGAAGCGTTCCTCGCCCCGGCCCCAGCCGCCAATGCCAAGCTGATGGACTCGTGGATCGCCGACCACGGCGATGACGATGAGGATGCCGCACCGGACGGGCCGAGCACCGTCCAGGCGGGGTGGCGGCTACCGCGTCGGGAGTGAAGCGGGCGGGCGCGGCGGGTCGCCGAGCACGATGTCGAACTGCGCGAGGGACACCTCATCGCAGTTCGTCTGCGGGCCGCCGCGGTCGATCACCAGGAAGTCGCACTCGGCTTCGAGCGCGAGCAGCGCGTGGTGCCACACGCCGCGCCGGTAATTCACTCCCTGCACTCCGTTGGTGATGAAGGCGCGCAGCGTCTCCGGCCGCAACGCGTCGGCGGGCGCCGCCACGACCACGAGGAACGGAGTGCGCGTGATCGGCACGAACGCCTGGCTGGAGAGCGGATGGCGTTCCATCTCGCGGATGCGCACCGGCGAGGGCCAGGGCCGGGCGCGGAAGATGTTCACGAGCGGGCGTCCCCCCGCCTCGGTGAGGTCCAGCTCGGCGAGGTCGTGGTAGCGCTGCGCATGGCCCGCATTGATCGTGTAGTGGTCGCGCCCGGCGGTCTCGATGACCTCCCCGAACGGCGCGAACGCCTCGCGGGTGAGCGGGTCGATGTGCAGGATCATGACGGCGTGCCGAACAGACGCAAGCGGCTCACCCCGCCGTCGGGGATGATGTTGAGCCGCACATGCGTGATCGGGCCCAGGTCCACGACCTCCTGCTCGAACGAGTGCTGGCGGTCCATTTCGAGCTTCTGCTCCGGCAGCAGGGTGCGCCAGAACATCGATTGCACCACCAGAGACTGGTCGGTGGCCGCGGCGACGTGCGCAGCCTGCAGCGAGCAGCGGTCGGGGTAATTGCCCTTGAAATGCGCCGTGTCAACCTCCACGCGCAGGACGGATCCCGGAACGCCGAGCGCCAGGATCACCCAGTCGTTGCCGGGCTCCCGCCTGCGGCGGGTCTCCCACCCGTCGCCCATGTTGATGCCCCGGCCCGGCGCGATCAGGTTCCACATGGAGCCGAAGTGCTCGTTGTTGCACGCTACGGCGCGGCCGCCGTGCTCGAGCGCCGCGAGATCGATCAGCCCTGCACCTGCCCCGCGCTCGAGCGTCGGCACGACCTGACCGAACACGCGTAGCCGTGCGATCCCGCCATCCGGATAGATGGTGAGGCGCAGGTGCGTCCAAACGCGCGGGTCGTCCACCGCGATGTAGTGATGCGAGTCGCCGCGCAGGCTCGTGGCGGGGAGCAACGGGGTCCATGCTGCGCGCTCGTCTGGCTCCGCAGCGCTCGCGCAAGCTTCGATCGACGCCGCGGGCGGAAAGTTGCCGGTGAAATGGCTGGTGTCGATGTCCACGCCTTTGATCATCCCGGGCCAGGCCAGGCGCACCACGCACCAGTCGTTGCCTTCGATGCGTTTGCGGCGCGTTTCCCAGCCGTCCATCCACTTGCCGTGATCGTCGTATTTTCCCGGGATGAACACCGCAGGCTCGGGCTGGAGCATGCGTTCCTTCGCGGCGAAGAACTCGTCGCTTGCGCGCAGTGCCATGGCGCCGCGTCGCGCATCGGCGAGGTTGACCCATTTACGGGTGAACTCAGGCGCCTCGTGTGCGACTGTGGACATATCCAGCTCCTCGGAGTGCACAGCGATGGCGTCGGTCCTGTCCCGGGCGGGCTCTTCCGGTTCGCGCGAGACCCAGTGTCGCGGTTTAGCTCTGCCAGGGGTTGGGGCGGCCCGGATCGATCCCGTATTTCCCGATCGCCTGCACTACGACCTTGCGATCGATGACTTTGTCATCAGCCAGCGCTTTGAGCGCGGCGACGGTGACATGGTGCCGGTCCACCTCGAAGAAGCTGCGCAGCCGCTCGCGCGTGTCGCTGCGCCCATAGCCGTCGGTGCCGAGCGTGACGTAGCGCCGAGGGACCCAGGCGCGAATGAGGTCCGGGACCGCGCGCATATAGTCGGTCGCGGCGATCACCGGGCCCTCACTCGGCGCGAGACAGTCCTCGACCCAGCACTTCCGGGGCGCGGCACCCGGGTTGAGGCGATTGCGGCGCTCGGCGTCCATGCCGTCACGCCGCAGCTCGGTGAAGCTGGTCACGCTCCAGACGTCGGCGCTCACATCCCAGTCCGCCCCCAGGATCTGCGCCGCCGCGAGGACCTCGCGCAAGATGGTCCCCGAGCCCAGTAGCTGCACGCGTGCTCGCCCGCCGTCCGCCTGTGCCGCGCGCAGCCTGTACATCCCGCGCAGGATGCCCAGCTCGGCGCCTTCGGGCATTGCGGGATGCGCGTAATTTTCGTTCATGACAGTGACGTAGTAGAACACATCCTGCTGCTCTTCCAGCATCCGGCGCATGCCGTCCTGCAGGATGACGGTCAGCTCATAGCCGAAGCAGGGGTCATAGGCGACGCAGTTCGGTACGGTGGAGAACAGCAGATGGCTGGAGCCGTCCTCGTGCTGCAGACCTTCTCCCGACAAGGTGGTGCGGCCCGCAGTGGCACCCAGCAGGAAGCCGCGCGCGCGGGAATCGCCCGCCACCCAGACCAGGTCACCGACCCGCTGGAAGCCGAAGCACGAGTAGAAGATGTAGAACGGCAGCATCGGCGTGCCATGCGCGCTGTAGCTGGTGGCGGCTGCCAGCCAGGAAGCCACCGCTCCGGCCTCGCTGATGCCTTCCTCGAGGATCTGCCCGTCCTTGGCTTCCTTGTAGTAGAGCAGTTCGTCTCGGTCTTCCGGCTCGTAGAGCTGCCCCGTCGACGAGTAGATCGCCACCTGCCGAAACAGCGCCTGCATGCCGAACGTGCGCGCCTCGTCCGCCACGATGGGCACGATGTGCCGGCCGAGCTTCGCGTCGCGCAGCAGCTGCGACAACAGCTGCACGAATATCATCGTGGTGGACTGCTCGCGTCCGTGCGTGCCTTCCAGGAACTTCGCCAAAGCCGCGCGTTCGGGCACCGGCAGCGCCGGTCCCTGGGGCGTGCGCTCGGGAACGTATCCTCCCAGCGCCTGGCGCCGAGCCTGGAGGTACTTCATCTCGGGGCTGTCTGCGGCCGGCTTGTAGAAGCGCAGGTGCGTGACGTCCTCATCCGACAAGGGAAGCGCGAAGCGATCCCGGATCGCGAGCAGCGCCTCGTCCTCCAGCTTCTTCTGCTGGTGTGCGCCCATCTTGCCCTGCCCCGAGTCGCCCATGCCGTAGCCTTTCTTGGTCTGCGCCAGGATCACCGAGGGCTGTCCACGGTGGCGGGCGGCGGCATGATAAGCGGCGTAGATTTTCACCGGGTCGTGGCCGCCGCGATGCAAGCGATCGATATCCTCGTCGGAGAGGTGGGCGACGATGGCCTGCAGCTCGGGGTACTTGTTGAAGAAGTGCTCGCGGTTGAAGCGCCCGTCGGTAGCGGCATACTTCTGGAACTCGCCGTCGACGGTCTCATGCAGGCGCTTGAGGATGATGTTGTCGTGATCGCGGGCGAACAGCGGGTCCCAGTCCGAGCCCCACAGCACCTTGATGACGTTCCAGCCCGCGCCGGCGAACAGTCCTTCCAGCTCCTGGATGACGGAGCCGTTGCCGCGCACCGGGCCGTCCAGGCGCTGCAGGTTGCAGTTGACCACGAAGATGAGATTGTCCAACCCCTCGCGCGCGGCGAGCGACAGGCCGGCCAGCGACTCCGGCTCGTCCATCTCGCCGTCGCCGACGAAGGCCCAAACCTTGCGGTTCTGCGTGCCGAGAATGCCGCGGTTGTCGAGATAGCGCAGGAAGCGCGCCTGGTAGATAGCGGTGATCGGTCCCAGGCCCATGGAGCCGGTGGGGAACTGCCAGAAGCGCGGCATCAGCCAGGGGTGGCAGTAGGAGGACAGCCCGTTGCCGCCCACCTCCTGCCGGAAGTTCTCGAGCTGCTGTTGCGTGAGACGGCCTTCCAGGAACGCGCGCGCGTACACTCCGGGGGCGGCGTGCGGCTGGAAGTAGATCAGGTCTCCTTGCTGCCCGGCGCGGAAGAAATGATTGAAGCCCACCTCGAACAGATCGGCGCCGGAAGCATACGTGGCGATGTGTCCGCCCAGCTCGGCGGAGATCTTGTTGGCGCGCACCACCATCGCCAGCGCGTTCCAGCGCACCAGGCCCAGCACGCGGGCCTCGAGCTCCAGATGACCCGGGAACTGCGGCTGGTCGGCGAGCGTGACGGTATTGCAGTAAGGCGTGTTGAGCACTGGCGGCAGCGGCACGCGCTCGGTCCGGGCATGGTCGAGCAGCCGGCGCAGGATGAAGTGTGCGCGCTCGCGCCCCTCGCTCTGGATGATCGCGGTGAGCGCATCCAGCCACTCCTTGGTCTCCGCGGGGTCAGGGTCCTCCGGCAGCACGGCCCAATGGCCGGAAGTGGTCATGTCGCGAACATCGGATAGGTCGGTCATAGCGGGAGCTCTGGGGCTGGAACGCTGGAAAAGCGCCACGATCGGCGTCGGTGGAAATGCTACCGCGTTTCCCGGCGCATGTGCGCAGTCCAGCCGGCTCGGTCGGCGGCGGAGCATTCCCGCACTCGAGCCGGATTGCGAACGTGCAGGCGCTACGCGACGCAGCAGCAGGGAGGCGCTCGAGGCGGCGATGCGCACGCGCGCGGCACGCCTGCTCGTCTGGCTGCTCGTTATGGCGCTAGCCGCCGCTGCCCCGCCCACCGAGTGTGGCACGTTTGGGTCGGTCGAAGTCGGCGGAGGCGATTCGGTCGGGGTTTGGGGAGTGGGCCTCGGGTGGGATGATCTCTACACCTGGAACCTAGGCCCGCATTTCCAGGCGGTGCAGAACCTGCTTCTGCGCATCGATCACTGGCACGGTACCCAGGCCGAGGCGGTCGTCGCGAACCTCTGGGACCTGAGCGCCACGCCGGTGTTGCGGCTGCAATCCGCAACGAACACGTTCCCGCGCGTGTTCCTCGACATCGGGTTGGGCGTCCACTTGATCACGGAGCCCCGCATCAACCGCACGCGCCAGTTCAGCACGGTGTTTCAATTCGGCGAGTTCTTGGGACCGGGTGTCCAGTTCGGCGATCGGGGCCAATATGAGCTGAGCTTCCGCCTCCAGCACGTATCCAATGGCCGCATCGAGGAGCCCAACGATGGGCTGAACTATGGCACCCTCGTCTTCCAGTACCACTTCCGCTGACGCCGAGAGACGGCGCGCCGTTGCTCAGGCGTCGGGGCATGCCCGATGCAGACTCGCGTCGAAGCGGCTTCAAAGCGGCGGCAACTCGACGCCGATCTGCTCCAGGATGCCGCGCGGGGCGCCTCCGGGCACCACCTCAGGCTGGATCATGACGATCTTGTCGCCCACTACGCGATAGTAGAAATAGTGCTCGGGGATGATCACTTTGCGCCCGGTCGGTCCTACCGGTGCCATGCCGGGCATGGCGAATAGCCCCGTGTGCGTGCCACTTTGACGCCACTTGACCGCGTAGCGATCTGCGTGCACCTCGACCGGATCGTGGTCGTAGGTCCAGTCGGGGAACCCGGTGTACAGCGCGGTCAGCATGCGCAGGAACTCGGGCTTCGTGAGCGTGCGGTGCGCGGACACGAAGGCGAGATCGTCCGACACCGTCTCCGCGATGCGGTCCACGTCGTGCGCTTTGAGCCCTTCGATGTAGCTGCGCAGGACGGGCGGGATCGGGGTTGGCATTCGGCTTGACCTCGGCACAGCGCTCACACTGGCGCAGAACAACCAAGCCTGTCAAGACGGGCTGAGCGCAACGCGCACGGCTCACGCGGCCGCGACCACAACCCGGCTCACTCCGGGGACGCCGCGGGCGCTGCGGGCGAGCCAGCCCCGCCACCCGAACAAAGACGAAGACCCGACTACGCCCGGCCGCTTCCCTCATTGCCGAGGGGATGACGAATGCAAGAGGGAAATGCGATGCGGTTAGGACCCACGATCGGCGCGGGCGGGACACGGCACAGCAGCGCGGCCTCTCCAACACTCGCCTCGCGCATGGCAGATCAGCGGGGGCGGCGACGGCGGAGATAGGGTTCGATGAGCAGCGCCAGCCCGATCACCAGTGCAATCACGCCGCCCCACACGACGGGCATGGCCGGCGCCTCCACGTTTTTGCGCAGGCGCACGCCGACGCGCGAGATCGGCGTGTGCGGCGCGTCGGGCCCTTCCACGAATAGCGTATAGCTGCCGGGGTAGAAAACTTCGAAGGTGCCGGCGTCGACCGTGACGCTGTGACCGGGGCTTCCGGTGACCCGCAACGCACGCTGCAGGATCGCCTGGTCGCCCTGAAGCACCGTGACCTCATAGTCGTCCGCGCCCGGAAGCCCGGGCGGGCCACCGTCCGACTCGAAGCTCAGGCGAATGCCGATGCGGTTCATGTCCGGATTCAAATCGACGGGAACCGGGCGGTACGCCTGACCCTTCGCAAAGTGGAGAATGGTGCCGTCGGGCAATGTCCAGCGCTGCGCGCGCTCGGTGAGCTCGAAGCTCGGGCCGTCCGAACCACTGAGGCGTTCCCAGAGGAGTAAATACGCCGGACCGAACAGCACGCCCAGCAGGATCAACAGTGCGGCCGGCCCGCGCATCTCAGGCCGACGGACAGGTTGCAGAAGCGCCTACAGCGGGTCGCATCGAGGGACTTCGGCAGGCACGCCGGGATGCGACTGAAGACTCCGTGAGGCGGCAAGTTAGGACGTCGAGGACCGCAGAGAGGGCGGCAAGCCCGAGTCTGATCCTCGGACTGCGGCTCTTGTGCGCTCGGATCGGCAGCGCGCGTTGCCGCTCCGCCTGGCCGAAAGCGGCTGCCTCAGGCTCAACGCTCGCTGAGGTAGAACCCAATCGGTACCGTGACGGCAACTTCGCGGCCGCGTAGGCGCTCCGGTACAGGTGGCACCGTGATGCGCCGCACGATGCGCACGGCTTGCTGGTCCAGCAGGCGGAAGCCGCTGCTGCGTTGCACCGCCACCTCCTTCATGCTGCCATCGGCGGCCATGGACACCTGCACCAGCGTAGTCCCGCTCCAGTTCCAACGCCGCGCCTCCTCGGGAAAGTCGGTCGCGTTGATTTCCTTCCCGACGTAGCGGGACAGGTCCCGCTCGAGCAGCTGCAACGCCTGTTCTTCGGTCAAGGCTGGCGCTGTCTTGGCACGGCGAGCCGGCACGGGGCCGTTACCGGCTGCCGGCACGGGATGAATTCCGACCGCGTCCCCACTCAGGCCCTGCCCGAAGGAGGGTGCCGTATGTAGGGCGGCGAAGGACAGGGTTCCGACTACTGCCGCGAGCAGTGTGCGCAAGGTATGAGGGGTGGTCATCGGTGTGGGCCGCGGCGCGGCAGCGAGTTATTGTTTGTAGGAGCCAGTATAGCGGACCCGGGTCGGTCCTTCCTCTCGTCCGTGCCGGCTCATATCGGGAGTAGGGACTTGAAGCGCTCCGTGGCGGCGACGAGCTGGCCGCGGATCCCGGGCTCCCAGGCCGAATGCCCCGCATCCCCGACGACGACATACGCGGCTTCCGGCCAGGCGCGATGCAGCTCATCGGCGCTCACGATCGGGCAGATCATGTCATAGCGGCCTTGCACGATCACACCGGGAACGGAGCGAAGGGTCTCGACGTTCGCCAGCAACGCGTCGCCGGCCAGGAACGCACGATGGCGGAAGAAGTGCGCCTCGATCCGCGCCAACCCCAATGCCACGTGATCACCGGAGAAATACGACAGGGTATCCGGACTGGGCAGCAGCGTGGAGCAAGCGCCTTCGTACATGCTCCAGGCTCGGGCGGCCGGAAGATGGACGGCCGGATCGGGATGGTTCAGACGCTCCGAATAGGCCGTCAGGAGATCGCTGCGCTGCGCCTCCGGGATTGGGTCGACGAAGTTGCGCCAGGCATCCGGGAAGATCTGACGCAGGCCATACAGGAACCAATCGATCTCCTGGTCGCGGCAGAGAAACACTCCCCGCAGTACCAGCCCGAGACAGCGCTCGGGATAGGCCTCGGCGTAGGCGAGTCCCAGCGTGGCACCCCAAGACCCCCCGAACACCACCCAGCGGTCGATCCGCAAATGGCTGCGCAGCCGCTCGATGTCGGCGATCAGGTGCGGTGTCGTGTTGTCGATGAGCGATCCGTGTGGCGTGGAGCGCCCGGCCCCGCGCTGATCGTAGATCACGATCCGGTAGAAGGAAGGGTCGAAGAAGCGGCGATGGCCCGGGCTGGCGCCCGCACCTGGTCCGCCGTGAAGGAAGAGCACCGGCACCCCTGATGGATTGCCGGACTGCTCCCAGTACATCGTGTGCAGCGCATCCACGGGCAGCCGCCCCGACTGGAATGGTTCGATGTCGGGGTAGAGCTCGGTGCGAACGCGGAGCGGCTGGTCCATCGAATGGGGGTGAAGAGTGAAGGATGAAGGGTGAAGGGTGAAGGAGGTGAAGGAGGTGAGGGGGATCACCCTTCACTCTTCACTTCTTCACGCCTGCACTTCGCATCTCCGTCACCTTGTACCCCTTTGCACGCAGCAATTCGACGATCCCCGTGGGACCGAACAGGTGTCCGGCTCCCACGGCCACGAAGGTGGGCTCGTTCCCTTTGAGCATGCCGGCGATCTTTTCCACCATCACTTCGTTGCGCCGGTCATACAGCTGCGCCCTCAAGTCCTGCGCCAGCGGCTCCGGAAGGCTGTCCGTCTCCTTGTCGACCTGTGCCACGAGCCGGTCAGCGTCTCCCGCCATCCAGGCCGACACCAGTTCCCGGATATCGGCGCTCATGCTGCCGTCGGCGACTTCGTCCAGCGACGCCTTGAGCATCGCCTCCTGCAATTGCGGCGAGAAGCTGTTCAGCAGCGCGAGCTGCTCCCGCAGCGATTCCAGCTCGACGATTCGCTTGCCCTGCTGCTTCGCCAAGCGTGCGAAGTGCACATCCAGACCCAGGTTGGGATCGTAGCCCTCGCGCGCGACCTCCAGCATCGCGATGGACATGGCCAGCATGTGTGGACGCATGAGCTGTGCATACTCGACCGGCAGGCCGAGCGCGGGCAGCGTCTTGGTCAGTTGCTCCATCAGCTGCGGCGAGATGTGCTTGGCGAGGTTGTCCGGCGGTTGGTAGGTCGCATCGGCGGTCATCGCCGACGCGGCCGACGGATCGGTGGGATCGGCTTCCAGCGCGAGGACCTTGGACTGCGCGAACGCCTGCTCGACGGTGGCGCCGAGCGGATACATCTTGCGCGCGCCGACGTGGATCGTGCCGAACAGGTAGACGACGTTGGTGTCGGAACGTGCCTCCCAGATGAGTGGCGTGCTGCCGCCCTGCGCTGATGCGGCTAGCGCGGGCAGAAGGAGCAGGAAGGCGGTAAGCGTCCGGCGTGGCAGCAGCCGGAGCGAGCGGGACAGAACCTGCATGGCGTGCACAGTGTAGCAGAGGGGACTGCGGCAGGCGGGGCGTATAATCCGGCGCTTGCTCACTTGGCCTTTGCGTTACAGTTCCATGGAAGATCCTCTGCGTAAAGCCGCGCTGGACTATCACCGACTGCCCAAACCGGGAAAGATCTCCGTCACACCGACCAAGAGCCTGATCACGCCTCGCGACTTGTCGCTCGCCTATTCCCCGGGAGTGGCGGCGGCGTGCGAGGAGATTGCAGCGAACCTCGCCCGCACGCGCGACTATACGGCTCGCGGCAATCTGGTCGGTGTCATCACCAACGGCAGCGCCGTGCTGGGGCTCGGGGCCATCGGAGCGTATGCCGCCAAGCCGGTGATGGAAGGCAAAGCGGTGCTGTTCAAGGAGTTCGCCGGCATCGATGTGTTCGACATCGAGATCGATGAGCGCGACCCGGATGCGTTGGTGCGCATCATCGCGAGCCTGGAGCCGACCTTCGGCGGGATCAATCTGGAGGACATCAAGGCCCCGGAGTGCTTCTACGTCGAGCGCAAACTGCGCGAGCGCATGAAGATCCCGGTATTCCACGACGATCAGCACGGCACCGCGATCATCGTCGGCGCCGCCGTGCTCAACGGGCTCAAAGTGGTCGGCAAGGATATCGCCGAGGTCAAGCTCGTGTGCTCCGGTGCCGGCGCCGCAGCGCTATCCTGCCTCGATCTGCTGGTGAGCCTGGGTTTGCGGGTCGACAACATCACCGTCAGCGATATCAAAGGCGTCGTCTATCGCGGCCGCAGCGAAGAAATGGACGAGTACAAAGCGCGCTATGCGAAGGACACCAGTGCGCGCACGCTCTCCGACATCATCGCGGGCGCCGATATCTTCCTCGGCCTGTCCGCGGGAGGCGTGCTCAAGCCGGAGATGGTTCGCAAGATGGCGGACCGGCCGTTGATCTTGGCACTGGCCAACCCCGAACCCGAGATCAGACCGGAGCTCGCCAAGGCGGCGCGCCCCGACTGCATCATCGCCACCGGGCGCTCGGACTATCCAAACCAGGTGAACAACGTCCTGTGCTTTCCGTTCATCTTCCGCGGCGCCCTGGACGCGGGCGCCACCACGATCACCGAGCAGATGAAGCTCGCTGCCACACGCGCCATCGCCGAGCTGGCGCAGCAGGAGCAGTCCGACGTGGTCGCGCTCGCCTACGGCGATGCGAACCTGTCCTTCGGTCCCGAGTACCTGATCCCCAAGCCGTTCGATCCGCGCTTGCTGGTCAAGATCGCGCCGAGCGTAGTGGAGGCGGCTGCCGCGAGCGGCGTGGCAACGCGTCCGATCGCAGATCTCAACGCGTATCGCGATCAGCTTACCCAGTTCGTGTACCACTCCGGCTTGATCATGAAGCCGGTATTCGAAGCCGCCAAGAACAACCCCAAGCGCGTCGTCTATTGCGAAGGCGAGGATCAACGCGTCCTGCACGCGGTACAGGTCGCGGTGGACGAGGGATTGGCGCATCCGATCGTGATCGGGCGCCCGGAGATCGTCACCGCCCGGCTGGAGAAGCTCGGCCTGCGCGTGCGTCCTGGCCGCGACTTCGAGCTCGTCAACCCGAACAGCGACCCGCGCTTCGGCGATTACTGGCGCCGCTACCACGACCTCATGCAGCGCAAAGGCGTGTCGGTCGAAGTGGCAAAGCGTGAGGTGATCCGCCGCACGACGTTGATCGCCGCGCTCATGGTCCGGCAGAACGACGCGGACGCCCTGTTGTGCGGGACTTACGGGGAGCACGCCACGCACCTCAACTACATCGCGAACGTGATCGGGCTCAGACCGGGCGCGAAGCAATTCGCGGCCATGAACCTGGTGTTGTTGCCTGAGCGCACGCTGTTCATCTGCGACACCTACGTCAACTCCGACCCCAGCGCCGAGCAGCTCGCGCAGATCACGGTGCTGGCCGCCGAGGAGGTGCGCCGCTTCCGGCTCACGCCTAAGGTCGCGCTGCTGTCGCACTCCAGCTTCGGTTCGGCGCGCACGCCATCGGCGCGGAAGATGAGCCAGGTACGCGAGTTATTGGAGCAGCTGGCGCCCAATCTGGAGGTCGAGGGGGAGATGCACGGAGATGCGGCGCTGTCGGAGGAGATCCGCATGCAGGTGTTCCCCAACTCGAGGCTCAAGGGCGAGGCGAACCTGTTGATCATGCCCACGCTGGATGCTGCCAACATCTCGTTCAACCTGCTCAAAGTGGTGGCCGGAGAGGGGATCACCGTGGGTCCGATCCTGCTGGGGGCAGCCAAGCCTTGCCACATCCTGACGCCGACGGCCACTGTGCGGCGACTGGTGAACATGACCGCGCTCGCGGTTGTGGATGCAGCTGCACAGCGCTGATCCGGACCGCTGCGTGCCGGAGCGCTTGCGGCTGCACCGGGAAGAGAGCAGCTGACTGTGACGAGACTCCCCGATTTTCGCAGCCGCGAGTTCTTGCTCGATCACATCGCGCACACGCTCGCGTTCTATCACCCGCGCTGCATCGACAGCTCGGGCGGGTTCTTCCACTTCTTCCGCGACGACGGAACCGTCTACGACGCGGCGACGCGGCACTTGGTGAGCAGCACGCGCTTCGTCTTCAACTACGCGATGGCGTATCGGCAGTTCGGTGTGCCGGCGTATCTCGATGGCGTTCGTCACGGCCTCGCGTTCCTGCGCGAGGCGCATCTCAGCCGGGCGACCGGCGGTTATGCATGGTTGCTGCGGTTCGAGCGCGGGCGGGCCGAAGTCATGGATGGCACCAATCACTGCTATGGCCTCGCGTTCGTGCTCCTTGCCTATGCGCACGCGCTGCGCGCCGGGTTCGAGCCGGCGCGCACGCATCTGGAGGACACGTTCCGCCTCATGGAGGCACGCTTCTGGTCCGACGCGCACGGGCTCTACGCCGACGAGGCGTCGGCGGATTGGGCAAGCCTTGCGCCCTACCGCGGGCAGAACGCGAACATGCACAGCTGCGAGGCGCTCATCGCTGCGTTCGAGGCGACGGGAGAGAAGCGATACTTGTCGCGCGCGGCGACGCTGGCGCGCAACATCACGCTACGCCAGGCGGCCCTGGCCAACGGACTCGTGTGGGAACACTACCATCCGGATTGGTCGGTGGACTGGGAGTACAACCGGAACGACAAGACCAACCTCTTCCGTCCGTGGGGTTACCAGCCGGGGCACCTGATCGAATGGGCGAAGCTGCTGCTGATCCTTGAGCGGCACCGCGCTCATCTGGAGGGCGACACGAGTTGGTTGCTGTCGCGCGCGAAGGAGCTGTTCGATGCGGCGCTGGAGAAGGCCTGGGACAGCGAGTTCGGCGGAATCTACTACGGCTTCGCGCCCGGCGATGAGATCTGCGACGCCGACAAGTATTTCTGGGTTCAGGCCGAGTCGCTCGCGGCGGCGGCGCTGCTCGGCGCGCGCACCGGAGAGGCGCGCTACTGGGCCTGGTACGAGCGCATCTGGAGCTATTGCTGGCAGCACTTCGTCGATCATCGCTATGGCGCCTGGTACCGCATCCTCACCCGGGATAACCGCAAATACAGCGACGAGAAGAGCCCGGCCGGCAAGACCGACTACCACACGATGGGCGCCTGTTATGAGGTACTCAACGCGCTCTGAGCTTGCACCGCACCCGTTTCTATTGGCCTTGGTTGGCTCTCCGAGCCTGTGGCTGCACTGCGGCACCCAGCGTTTCTCACTTCGTGGATGACAGACCATGCCCATTGCCCGATTCGACCACGTAGCGATTCCCACCGCGAAGCCGGAGCAGATGCTGAGCTTCTACCGCGCTCTGGGCTTTTCCGCGCCTTCGCCCGACGAGTGGCGTGCGCAGGGCCAGCCGTACTTCTCGATCGTGTTCGGGGACAACAAGATCAATGTGCACGCCCCGCAGCTGTGGCAGAACGGCGCGTTCACCCTGCGCGGTCCCACCGCGCAGCCGGGCTGCGGGGATTTCTGTTTTGTCTGGGCCGGCACGCCGGAAGAGCTGAAGGCAACGTTGCGTGAGGCCGGCGCTGGAATCGAAGAGGGGCCGGTAGAGCGCATCGGAGGTCGCGATGGCGGCCGAGCGAAAGGGACGAGCGTCTATACCCGCGACCCCGACGGGAACCTGCTCGAGTTCATCATCTACTGAATCGCAAACCCGATGGGCGACGCGACTGCGGGCGCACGCCGAGACGCCGAGCGCCTGCGGCAGAATCTGCAAGGCGAGGTGGACAGCGCTTCGCTCTACCGTGCGATGGCGCAGGCGGAATCGAATCCGCACGCCGCGGAGCTGTACCGCCGGCTGGCGCAAGTGGAGGAGGGTCACGCCTCGTTCTGGCGCAAGCGTTTGGAGGCCGCAGGCGTGCGCGCCGCGGATCCCGCGCCGGACTGGCGCACCCGAGTGTTGATCTGGGCTGCGCGACGCTTCGGAGCCGAGGCGGTCCTGCCGACCGCGGCGAGCCTGGAGTCCATCGATCGCCATCAATATGACGATCAGCCGGAGACCAAGGCCACCGGCATGCCCTCGCAGGAGCGCTCCCATGCGCGGTTGCTGTCGCGGCTGTCTTCGGGGCGACGCGGCATCTGGGACAGCTCCACCTACGCCCAGCTCGAAGGTCGGCACCTGCCGGGAAGCGGAAACGCGCTGCGCGCCGCCGTGCTCGGGGCGAACGACGGTTTGGTGTCGAACCTGAGCCTGATCATGGGCGTGTCGGGCGCGACGGCATCCCAGCAGTCGGTGCTGCTCGCTGGAGTGGCCGGGCTTCTCGCCGGCGCTTGCTCGATGGCCATGGGCGAGTGGCTATCGGTGCAGAACGCGCGTGAGCTGTATCGCAGGCAGCTCAGCACCGAGGCCGACGAGCTCGCGCAAGTGCCGGACGAGGAGCGCGAGGAGCTGGTGCTGATCTACCAAGCCAAGGGTCTGCCTGCGGAGCAGGCGCGTGCTCTGGCGGACAAGATCATGTCCAACCGGGACACGGCGCTGGACACCCTGGCGCGCGAGGAGCTCGGCATCGATCCTGGCGAGCTGGGAGGTTCGGCGTGGTCCGCAGCCGCGTCGTCGTTCTTGGTGTTCACCCTAGGCGCAACGATCCCCCTGCTGCCGTTCGTGTTCGCCAGTGGAGCGGCCAGCGTGGTTGCGAGCGCAGCGTTGAGCGCGGTCGCGCTGTTCGGGATCGGCGCGGCGGTGACCGTGTTCACGGGCCGTAGTGCGCTGTTTTCGGGAACGCGACAAGTCGTGATCGGGCTCGCCGCCGCGGCGGTGACTTACAGCGTCGGGCGCGTGCTCGGCGCCACGATCCTGGGCTGAGGCTCAGGCGAAGATCGCGTACAGCAATGCGCCCAGCAGCGCGTACTTGATCGCGTAGTACAGCGGCTGGTTGTATGCCTTGATCCGTTTGCCGAGCAGTCGCACTCGGTATGCGACCGAAAACACGTGATTGAGCGCCCCGACCTTCTCGTTTTCCACGTTTTGGGTCGCTGTGGCCTTGACCACATGGTCCATCACGAAATGGTTGATCCGCCTCACGAGCCGGCTGCGCAACGGACGCTCTACGTCGCAGAATAGAATCAGTCGCGTCTTGTCGGTCTTGTTCTCGGCGTAGTGGATGTACGTCTCATCGAAGACCACGCCCTCGCCATCCTTCCAGTAGTACGGCTCACCGTCCACTGCGATGTAGCAGTCGGGCGAGTTGGGCGTGTCCAATCCCAGGTGATAGCGCAACGAGCCGGCGAACGGGTCGCGGTGCCGCACTAAGCGCCCGCCAGGCGGCAGCACGGCAAACATCGCGCCGTGCACGGAGGGAATGGACTGCACGAGTGCAACGGTCTTGGGACACAGCGCCTGAGCCGAAGGCAGGAAGGTGTCGTACCACTTGAGGTAGAAGCGCTTCCAGCCGGTGCGAAAGAAGGAGTTGAATCCCAGGTCGTTGTACTTCGCAGCCGCCCGGATATAACCCTCGTCGAACAGCTTCAGCCCCTCGTCGCGGATGGTCTGCCAGTTGTCTTGCAGCGGTTTCAACTCCGGGAAGCCACTCACATCCAGGTATGGCTTCGCCGGCACGGCCGAAGACAAGTAGAGCAGCGCGTTGTACGGCGCCAGAAAGGTGGAATGGTCGGTGAGCTGGCGGGTGAACTTGTGCCGCACCCGGCCTCTCAGGTGGACGTAGACCGCGGAGGCAACGAAGACAGCGGCCACGGCGATCTTGGGGGCGAGGTTGGAAACCGGCATGGATGTCTTGAGCTCGCGGTTGGGTCTGCCTAGTGCGACACGTGCGACGCACGTCGAGATGTCAGGACGGCCAGAAGAAGTGCCGCCTAGTGGAGTTGGCCGTGGCAACCAGATGCAACATCCGCCGCTGCCTCCGGCATCCCGATTGCTTAAAGTATATTGTAACGCTCATCCGTGCCCGATGTACGCCGAGACGCTAAAGCTGGTTTCCACGCTGGGTGCTCGCCGCCCGGCTGCGGCGTTGCCGTCACGCCTGGACCAGCTCTTTCACTTCTTGGCCGCGCCGGACTGTGAGCCTGCCGCGGTCGAGGATCAAATCTGGCAGCTTTGGATGCACCATCCGCACCGCCGGGTGGCGCAGGCGCTCGAGCGCACCGCCGTGGACATCGCTGCCATGCTCTACGACGTCGCCGAGACCCGTCTCAACCATCTGCTGCGCGCCTGCCCCGGCTTTTCCGAGGCATGGAACAAGCGCGCGACGCTGTATTACCTCCAGGAGCGCGATGAGGAGTGCGTGCGCGACATCCACCGGACGCTGGAGCTCGAGCCTCGCCACTTCGGCGCGCTCTGCGGCTTGGCCGAGGTCCTGCGTTCGGCCGGCGATGGCGAATCGGCCCTGTTCGTGTTCCAGACCGCCCTGCGCGTCAACCCCCACCTTACCACCGCCCGCCGAGCTGTAGAGGAGCTGCTGGGCGGGTCGGCGCAGCGCGTGCAGTAGACTCCCCGGCTGCATCGCTATAATCCGAACCGCTGTTCGTAGGGCGGCCTGCATAGCTATCGGCGCGCGGGCGATGCAGTTTAGCCGTCCTCGCTTGGCGCAGAGGCAATCGGAGTGGGGCGCTGCGATGGTGCAACGGGTTGCGGTCGTCACCGGAGGCAATCGAGGTCTCGGATTCGAGATTTGCCGGCAGCTGGCCGGCAAGGGGATCGGCGTCGTTCTCACTGCACGCATTGTGGGGAGCGGCGAGAAGGCAGCGAAGCTGTTGCAGGGCCAAGGGCTCAACGTGTTGTTTCACCCTCTCGACGTTACCGACGAGGCAGGAGTTTCCGAGCTCGCCGACTACTTGGCCCGCGCACACGGGCGCTGCGACATCCTGGTCAACAATGCCGGCATCCTGCTCGGCGGGCGCCGGACCAGCGTGGTGACGGAGTCCCTGGAGGCCGTGCGCAAGACTGTCGAGACCAACGTATATGGCCCGTTCCGGCTGATGCAGGCGCTCGTGCCCTGGATGCGGAAGAACCGGTACGGGCGCGTCGTCAACCTCTCGAGCGGGCTTGGGCAGCTCGACGGGATGGGCGACGGTACCTCGGCCTACCGACTTTCTAAGACCGCGCTCAACGCCCTGACCCGGATGTTCGCCACGGCGACAGAGGGGTCGGGCGTGCTGGTCAACTCGATGTGTCCCGGCTGGGTGCGTACGGATATGGGCGGACCTCAGGCCACGCGCAGCGTCGAGCAGGGCGCCGAGACGGCGGTGTGGCTAGCAACGCTGCCCGATGATGGTCCCACCGGCGGCTTCTTCCGCGACCGAAAGCGTATCGCGTGGTGAGGTAGGACAAAGGACGAGCGCGGAACGCCGACAGGAGATCGAAACCTGTGCCCCGAACACCAGGGATGACAGCCAATCCATCCGCAATGCGTATGCGGTCCCGGTCCGTGTCGTGGCCGGAATGTCCCATCCTCGTTGCTCTGCGTCGCCGGGGTGCGACTGGAACGTCATGCGGGCTGCGGACAGCAGACCGATGAGTCTCTCAAGGTTACGGCAGCCGCGGCGTAAAATGGGAGATCTTGTTGCTTGCCGTGCCGCGTGGCCATCACCCTATCTTCCCCATTCACGCGTAAGTGGATCGCCGAACGCCTGGAGCGAAGTCTCGGCCAGATGCAGGATGATCCGCTGCTGCCGCGCTATACGCATCCCCCTGGGCGCACCGTCGTTCCCGCGGCCGTCCTCGTGCCTTTGGTGAATCGTCCTGCAGGGATGCGCGTGCTCTTCACGCGGCGCACCGATCACCTCCATGACCATGCAGGCCAGGTGAGCTTCCCCGGAGGCCGGGTGGAAGAGCGGGATTCGGACCGCGCCGCAACGGCGTTGCGAGAAGCCGAAGAGGAGACCGGCCTCAGTCGCGACCGCGTGCAGGTGCTGGGGCACTTGCCCGACTACGACATCCTGACCGGCTTCCGGGTGACGCCGGTGGTTGGCTGGGTGGAGCCGCCGTTTCGGCTCTCACCGGACCCGTTCGAAGTGGCGCAGATGTTCGAGGTTCCGCTGGAGTTTTTCCTGGAACCCGCCAATCATGAGCGGCAATCCAGGGTCGTGAACGGCGTGGAGCGCCACTACTATGTCATGCCCTACGAGGGTTGGAACATCTGGGGCGCGACGGCAGGCATACTGTACAGCCTATACCAGGCGCTGACACGCGACCAGTGACCAAGGGCAAGGCACCTGTGACCCCGGCGGTTCGGCAGCTGCGCGCCGCAGGGATCGACTTCACCGATCATCTCTACGAGTACGAGGAGAGGGGCGGGACGGCGCGGTCTGCGCGCGAGCTCGGGGTCGACGAGCACTGCGTGGTCAAGACATTGGTGATGCAGGACGAGGCGCACAACGCGCTCCTCGTCTTGATGCACGGCGACCGCCAGGTGTCCGCGCAGGAGCTGGCTCGAGTGATCGGCGTCAAAGCGATCACGCCGTGCGCACCGGAAACCGCCGACCGGCACACCGGCTACCTGGTCGGCGGCACCTCCCCATTTGGAACGCGTAAGAGGTTGCCACTGTACATGGAACGCACTGTCCTGGAGCTACCTTGCGTGTATATCAACGGGGGCAAACGGGGCTACCTGGTTGGCATGAGTCCTGCAGACCTCGTCAAGCTCCTGAACCCGACATTGGTTTCCGTCGCCACGATCAAGCAATAGGAGGTATCGCGTTGCAAAGCGAGAGAAGAGTTAGCCAGCTCGGACGGCGGGCCGCCGACCATCAGCGCGAGCGGGAGTTGGCCATGCTGCGCTCCGAGATCGAGCTGCTGATGGCCGAGCGTGACAGCCTGCTTCGGACGACCGGGGCGGCAGCGATGTTCGTCGCCAAGCTGGATACCCAAGTCCTCCCGGAGTCGACCTACGAGGCCGCCGATATCCTGGCCGCTTGCCTCAATGCGCTCTCGGAAGAGACGCTGCGCGATGCCGTGGAGCTGGTGCGCAACCAGCTCGGCGAGACGCTCGGTACTCCGGCAGAGAAGTGATCACGATGGGCAGAACGGAGCGTAGCGCTCCCGGCTCGGACCGCGCGGTGGGCCTACGCGGATGAACGGCGCTGGCGCTTCGCGACGGGGTGCCCGCCGGATGCAGGGCGCGTGACCGGCCTCCTTTGCCGTCCCCTCCTGGCACCCCTTCGCCGGCAGGCTCCGACTCGGCCGAGGAAGCGCGGCGGCTTCGTGCCGAGGGCGAACTGCTCAAGGCCGAGCGGCAAACATTGCTGCTTGCCGCCGGCACAGCCGCCGTCTTCGTGGTCGGGTTGGACGGTCGGCGCATGTCGGAGCCCGCGTATCACTGCTAGACCTGCTGTGCGATGCGCTCAACGCGCTCACCGAAGAGAGGCTGCGCACGGCCATCGATTTGAGGTGACGGTAACCAGGCAGGGCCGCGAAATGACCCCAGGGTACGCCTCGCCGAGGCCGGTACGCGGGCGCTTGCCGCTTCAGCGCCGCGGCGAGTCCCTCGTCCGGGAGGCCCGGGGAGGCGGCGCGTAACGCGTGTCCGCTCGTCAAGCTTGGGGCCGGTCTAGCCGCGGCACCGCTAGGCCGCCTCAAGATTGGTGATCTTCCCGCGTCGCAGCCATGGCGCCAGACACCGCACCGATCCCAGCGGCCGCCAGACCAGCGATCGGCCTGGTGTTGACCGGTGGCGGGGCGCGAGCCGCGTACCAGGTGGGGGTGCTGCACGCGCTCGCCGGTCTGCTGCCCTCCGGTGCACCGAGTCCGTTTCCGATCATCTGCGGCACCTCTGCGGGCGCGATCAACGCCGCCGCGCTCGCTTGTGGAGCCAACGACTTCCGCCGCACCGTCCACGAGTTGGCGCAGGTGTGGCGGGGGTTCCGCACCCACCAGGTCTACCGCTCCGACGCGCTCGGGGTGATGCGCACCGGTGTGCGCTGGGTCTCGGCGCTTCTGCTCGGTGGCTTGGGCCGCCACAACCCCACCTCGCTCCTCGACAATGCGCCGCTCGGACGGCTGCTGGCCGAACGCCTGTATTTCCCCGGCATTCAGCGCGGCATTCAGGGCGGCCACCTGCATGCGTTGAGCATCACGGCGTCGGCGTACGCCTCGGGCGAGTCGGTGAGCTTCTGCCAAGGTGCGCCGGGCCTGCGGGGTTGGCGGCGCGCGCGCCGTGTCGGCCTGTTCACCACGCTGGGAGTGGAGCATCTGCTGGCTTCCTCAGCACTGCCCTTCATCTTTCCCGCGGTGCGCATCCATCGCGAGTACTTCGGCGACGGGTCGATGCGGCAGATCGCACCGCTCAGTCCGGCTCTGCATCTGGGCGCGCAGCGCCTGCTGGTCATCGGGACGGGACGAGCATGGGGCCAGCCGGCCGAACGGGTCAGGGCTGCCGGCTATCCTTCCCTGGCGCAGATCGCCGGCCATGCGCTGAACAGCATCTTCCTGGACCAACTCGAGACCGACCTCGAGCGCCTGCAACGCATCAACCGCACGATCGCGCTGGTGCCCAGCCATGTGCTGCGCGAGAGCGGGTTGGAGTTGAAGCCGGTCGAGGTGTTCACCTTGCTGCCTAGCGCGGCGCTGGAGTCCATCGCGGCGCGCCACACGAAGGATCTGCCGCGTCCGATCCGCACGCTGTTCCGAGGCATCGGAGCCGTCGGCTCGTCCGGCTCGACGCTCGCCAGCTATCTGCTATTCGAACGCCGGTACTGCCGGGCCGTCATGCGCTTGGGATATGCGGACGCGATGGAGCGTAAACAGGACTTGCTCGATTTTCTCGGGGTGCAACGCGAGAGCGAGGAGGTACCGGTGACGCTGGACGAGAGCGTGCAGGACTGAAGCGTTGCACGACTCACGAGTGATCGTGATGTCCCGGGCACACAGTTGGACCATGCTTGCCCGCGACCGCCCGAGCATCCGCGGGCGAATCGTCAGCCGTGGACCTTGCGGCTGTCGGCGGGCGCCTGTTCGCGCTCGAACATGCCGTAGTCCCGGACGACGCTCGTCACTCGCAGCCGATAGTTGTGGAAGATTCCGCCACGACCCCTGGCCTGCGCCGCGCGGTGCGCCTCGAGTGCGCGCCACTGCGCCACCGCGGACTCGTCTCGGAACACGGAGAGGGAGAGCATCTTCCCCGGCTCAGTGAGGCTCTCGAAACGCTCGATGGAGATGAAGCCGTCGATCTGCTCGAGAAAGGGTCGCAGGCCTGCCGCCAGATCGAGATACTCCTGCCTGCGGCCCTCGGCAGGCCAGACTTCGAAGATGATGGCGATCATTCGAAACTCCTCATCGCGATCACGGCGCTGACGCCATGACGAAGGCTTCCTGCCTTGGCTACCGAGCGTTAAACCGTACCGGCGGCGTGGCAATACACAGCTCCGGTCCAATCGCGCCCTGGATCCTACGCGAACTCGGTGAAGCAAGCGCGATGATACTGCTGCTGCACCCACAGATCACCGCTGGGATCCTTGGCCCTGCGCCGCGCGTATACTTGAATCGCAAGGCAGCCTGCGGCGCGGGAACCGGAGCGGGAGACTGAGCGGCTCGCAGTCGATCGAGTCGCGTCCAACGCTCCCTTGGCCTGCCGCGCAGTCGGAGAAGCAAGGATGACGCAATCGCTTTGGGACAACCCGATGGGCACGGACGGCTTCGAGTTCATCGAGTACGCCGCGCCCGATCCTCAGGCGTTGGGACGATTGTTCGAAAGCATGGGGTTCGATGCCGTGGCGCGGCATCGGCGCAAGGACGTCACGCTGTACAAGCAGGGCGGGGTGAACTTCGTCGTCAACGCCGAGGCCGGCAGCTTCGGCCAATCGTTCGCGCGCGTGCATGGCCCAAGCATCTGCGCCATCGCGTTTCGCGTGAGCGATGCGGCGGCCGCCTACCGCCGAGCGCTGGACCTGGGCGCGTGGGGCGTCGAGAACCGGCCCGGCCCGATGGAACTCAACATTCCTGCGATCAAGGGGATCGGAGACTCGCTGATCTATCTGGTGGATCGCTACGGCGATCGGACCATCTACGACGTGGACTTCAGCTTCCTTCCCGGCAAGAGCGCCTCTCCGGCCGGCGCCGGCTTGCGGCAGGTGGACCATCTCACCCACAACGTGCACCGCGGACGGATGAAGGAATGGGCGGATTTCTACGAGCGGCTGTTCAACTTCCGTGAGCTTCGCTACTTCGACATCGAAGGCCAGCTCACGGGCTTGAAGAGCAAGGCCATGGTGAGCCCGTGCGGCAAGATCCGCATCCCGATCAACGAGTCCGCCGACGACCGCTCACAGATCCAGGAGTACTTGGACGCGTATCATGGCGAAGGCATCCAGCATGTGGCGCTGGAGACCGCGGACATCTATGCGACCGTGGAGGCGCTCAGGGCGCAGGGTGTGCAGTTCCTCGACACGCCGGATACGTACTACGAAGCAGTGCCGGCCCGGCTGCCGGGCCACGGCGAGGATCTCGAGCGCCTCAGGGCGGACCGCATTCTCGTCGACGGCGCGCCCGACCAAGGCGCGGGACTGCTGCTGCAGATCTTCACCAAGACCGTGGTCGGGCCGATCTTCTTCGAGATCATCCAGCGCAAGGGCAACGAGGGGTTCGGCGAGGGTAACTTCCGCGCGCTGTTCGAATCGATCGAACTGGATCAGATCCGCCGCGGAGTGCTGAAGGCGCAGTCTGGGTCGCGCGCTTGAGGACCTCCTCGGTCCGCTGGACACTCATCGGCCGCGGCTCGCGCGGCGACCGGCTTCGGGGCTCATCGGGGCTGACGACGTCCGGGTAACCCGAGGACATGCCCGTCTGATGGACCCGGGCCAGAGCAGAGGACGGATCAAGCGTGCCACCCGAGCGTCATGAACATCCTCGGGGGTCGGCTGGATCGGACGGCGGTCCAAGCTCGGTGCGTGCCTGAACGACTGACGCCGCTGCAATGAGCATCGCGCCGGGCCAGCCCGGCCGGCAGAACCAATCCGGAGGCCGGTCGAGGAACGCGCTGTGGTCGAGGGTGACTATTTCGGCGCGGTCCAGATGGTGGCGCTTGTGCTCGCGGCGCAGCGTCTCGAACGGCGCATAGCGGCTCGCGTTGATCCACGTCTTGATCCATGTCATCAGCGTGCCGAATGCGTGATGGGGTTGCCTCGAGCGGAAGATGCTCCGATGCGCGAGTTCGTGCACGAGGTAGGCGCTGTACACCAGGCTGTGGCCAGTGACCAGCACGCGCGCCAGGTTGAGCCACCAATGTCCGGCGAAAAGGAGCCAAGCGCCGAGGCCGTAGCCCACCAGTCTGTATGACAGCGCAAGCACGTCGGGCAACACGCCGTGCCGATACCGGGAGAGGCTCGCGATCGATGCCGCGTCGGCTTCGGGCCTGCTTGGCGAGCGCGGATTGATTAGAATGCCCGCTGTGCACGGCACTCGCCGGGTTCGCTTCCCTTGGCGCCAATGTCCCTTTTCTGCGTTCTTGCAGCACTGGTCCTCGATCAGCTGCGCCCGCTGCCCCACCCCAGCCCGCCCGAGCGATGGTTCGTGGGCTATGCCGACAGGCTCGCGCACGGTCTGAATGCCGGACAGCCGTCGAATGGGGCGATCGGCTGGATCCTCGCCGTCGTCCCTTGGGTGGCAGCGGCGGTGATCGTCCACTACGTGCTCAAAGTTGCGCTGCCGACGCTAGGATGGGTGCTGGCATGGGCATGGGACGCGATCGTGCTGTACGCGTGCATTCGCCTCCGGCACATCACTCAGGACTACACGGCGGTGGCGGATGCTTTGAAGGCCGGAGAGCTGGAGCGCGCACGCGAGCTGATCGCCCGATGGCGCGGCGAGCCGGCGACTGACTGGAGTCAAACGGAGATCGCACGCGCGGCGATCGAGACGGCGTTTCTGCGCGCACATCGGGACTTGCTCGCGTTGATCGCGTGGTTTGTCGTGCTGCCTGGACCTGCGGGCGCAGTGTTGTACAAGCTCTCGGCGATGCTGGCGGATCAATGGGGCCGCAGGGCCGATGACGAGTTCGGCCGCTTCGGCGCTTTTGCCGTACACGCCTTCCGCATCCTCGACTGGGTGCCATTGCGGATCACCGCAATCGGCTTCGCCATCGCCGGCGACTTCGAGGACGCGGTGCAGTGCTGGCGGGCGCAGTATCGAGCTTGGGCCGATCCGGACGTGGGCGTGATCCTTTCCAGCGGTGCCGGCGCGCTAGGGGTGCGGCTGGGCGGTCCGCTGCCAAAGGAGGGTGGCGTGCAGTATCGTCCCGAGCTCGGTCTGGGCGACGAGCCGGACGCGAACTACATGCAAAGTGCGGTGGGTCTGATCTGGCGTACCCTTGTGATCGGGATGATCGCACTGCTCGTGATCACGCTCGCGAGCTGGGTCGGGGGTTGATCTGATGCCCGCAACCCAACACCGAGAGGCTAGGGCGCAGCAGAGGTCAACGCGTCGGCCTTGGATCCGTCTGGTCCGGCGCGCAGGTCAGCGTTTGTTGGCGCGGTCCAACTCGACAGTGAGCTTCCGATACACACTCAGCCGCCGCTCGCTCAACTCGCCGCGTTCCCCAGCCGCCGCGACGGCGCAGCCCGGCTCATTGCAGTGCCGGCAGTCGTTGAACTTGCATCGGCCAAGATAGGGCCGGAACTCTACGAACCCGCGCGCGAGGTCGGCTTGCGTCAGATGCAGCAGCCCGAACTCCTGCAGCCCGGGGGAATCGATCAGGCTGCTGTGTTCGTCCAGACGGTACAGGCGGGCATAGGTTGTCGTATGCCGGCCCGAGTCCAAAGCCAACGAGATGTCGCCGGTCGCTGCCCGCACCTCGGGCAGTAGACCGTTGATGATCGTGGACTTGCCCATCCCGGACTGCCCGACCAGCACCGACAACCGTCCCTCGAGATGGGCCCGCAACGGGCTCACGTCCTGCGTCGCGGTGAGTGGCAGCACAGTGTAGCCCAGCCCGCGGTACAGCTCGAGCGCCTGCAGCGCCGGTGAGGTCTCTTCGATCAGATCGAACTTGTTCAGTACGATCAGCGCACCGATCCCTTGGTGCTCGGCGGCCACCAGGCAGCGGTTGAGCAGCTCCTCGTAGAAGGAGGGCACCGTGGCCAGCACGATCACCATCTGGCCGACGTTGGCGGCGATCAGCTTCTGGCGGTAGCGGTCACAGCGATACAGGAGTGTGCGCCGCGGATCGACCGCGTCGATCACGCCCTGTGTCGAGGCGGTCTGCACCACGGCGACCTGGTCGCCGCACGCGAGCAAGCTGCGCTTGCCGCGCGGGAAGCAGGTGAGGATTCCTCCGTCCGCGAGCCGCACCAGGTAATGTCGTCCGTGCGTGGCGATGACCTGACCGCGCAGCAGCCCCTGACGGGCAGCGTTCGATATCGGAGAAGAATCCAAGCGAAGAATAATTCTACCTGATCCGTCGCAGCATCCCGGTTGGGCCCGCGTTGGCAAGGTCCTTGCAACCCCGCGCGCAGACACGGCGCGTGCTCGGGTCTTCATGCACACTTGCCGAGGTGCATCGATGTGCGGTCTTCGGATGTGCTCGCCGCCGCCGACCTTTGCTGGGACGGTAGTCGCCGAGTTGCAGAGTCGAGGCAATGCAAATGACATGGCGGGCCAAGGGCTTCGTCGCCGTGGCCATCATGGCGGGGATCTGCTATGGAGCCACGGCCAAGGATCGGGACCGTTGGCTGGCCGCGATCGGGATCAGCCAGACGTCCGCTGCCAAGCTGCGGATGGAGAACGACCGGCGCAGGTTTCTGGAGCGGCAGGCCGCGGAACAGGCGCGCTGGCGCAACGCAGCGCAGGCGATCGACGAGTCCGGCTCCGAGGCTACGTCCCTGCTGAGTCGGGAGGAGCTCTGCGCGGGCCTCAGTCAGCGTGAGGCGATGCTCAACGCCCAGGGTGAGAAACTCGACCCGGCTGCGGAGAACTTGAAGCACATGTGCGAAGCGTCCGGACGGATTCAGTGATCCGTCCCGGCGCTGACCCGGCACTACCGCACCGCGAAGCCTCGGCGGCGCTGCTGGGCTTCTCGTTCTAGCGCTAGATCACGTTCTTCTTCAGCACGCCGACCAGGCTGCTCATCGCGCGGTCGATGAGAGGCACCGACTCGAGCACCACGGCGCGTCCGGTACGCAACTCGCGGGCGAGCTGGTACAGAGAGTATTCACCGACCTGAACGCCTTGGCGATTCACGAACAGGTAGGTGCCCTTGAGCGGGCTGATATAGGAGAGCTTGGCCTGCACGCGCTCGCCCTCATCATCCCGGAACTCGATCCAGTCGCCTTCTTTGAGGCTCGTTACCGGCAGGATCTCCTGATCCTTCGCCTTGTTGGCGGAATCGCGCTTCACCCCGGCCAGCTCGGAGACGCCGGGGAGGTCGGCAAGGCTGATTTCCTCGACCTCGATGTCCCCCTCGCCAAAGGGATTCTTGATCGTCACGTTGGAGAACGACGGCGGCGCAACGGCGGGTTCCGCATCCTCATCCGTTCCCGGCGCGGGATGCGGTTCTCCAGCGGAAGGGGGTGCCGTCTCCGCTGGCTGACTGGGGGTGTGATCCGGTGCGACGCGAGAAGTCGTGGCGGCCGTCCCCTCGGCTTTCTGCGATGTGGCTCCCATCGGATGCGCGGCTACGGCGCTCTGGGACTCGATGCCCGGCGCCGGGGGGGCTTGTATCCCAGACGAATCTCCTGGTAAGGGTACCGGGGCGCGCAACGGCTGCGCAGCGGTGCCTTCCATCTGCATCGTCTGGTCCACGCGCGCTTCCTGGCGCTGGTCGGCGGTGCTGGGCGTCGCCGGACTTGCGTTCTGGCTCGGCTGCGGGGATGCGCCGCTGATCACCTTGGTGTGCAGGCGCATGAGCCTGGATAGGAACTGCGTACGTGCCGATTCCTCCGTGCCGAGCGCGCGCAACCCAGCGTGCAAGCGCTTGAGCAGTCCGGGCAGCATCGTCGCCAGTCTGCGCCGTTCCTCGACCGACTTCTTGTGGGTCACGCTCCAGATCAGCAGGTCCATGGTCTGCAGTGCACTCTTCCAGGCGTCGCTGTCTTTGCCGTGCCGCGCGTGCGCAAGCAGCAGCAGCTTGACCCAGTGTTCGACCAGGAATTTCAAGACGAGTCTCGGAATGCGGGTCGTCTCGGCGCGCTTTCTGACCTCGAGCTCCGCGACCGCCTTGCCGACTTCGAGGCGCTCCTTGTAAGCGATCTTGCGGGCAGCCTCCGCCGCCGCCAACTCGGCGCGGGCATTCTCTTCCTGGATGACGGCGGTGAGCTCGTCGTGAAGCGTCTCGAAGATCTCGATATCGTCCTCGAAGCCCTCGAGCAGGCGTTGAACGATCTCCTCGATCTTCCTGTAGACAGGCGAGCTCTGATCGAACTTCTCGTCCAGGCCCAATGCATACTCGCCCAGCGCATCGAGCATGCGCCGGGCTGGATGCGACTTTTTGGAGAAGAACTTCTTGTCCAGCACGGCGACTTTGACCACCGGAATCTGCATGCGCCCGATCAGCGCCTTGAGCGCCGGCGGTACGCGCTCGTCGCCGAAGATCTGATCGAACAGCATGGCCACGATGTCCAGCGTCACGCCATCGGTCTGGTCGACGCTGTTGGCGAGGCCTTTATCCTTCAGCTCCCGCACGACGTTGGTGGTCCCGGATGCGAGCTGCGAGAGGTCAACGCCGGCCAGACCCGCCGGCAGCGTCGCGACATCCCCATGCTGCAACCGGGTGAGCGAGCCGATCAGCTCGGCTCCCTGCAGCAGCCGGGCAGGCACTGGGAGCGCGCCGCCGGCAGCGAGGGCCGCGCCAGGCGAGGCGACGCCGGTGCCCAAGATGGGCGGAAATCCGGGCACCTGGATCATTTCTTCCGCTCCCGTTGGAGCCGCTCCCGGGGCGCCAGGTCCCACCGGCGGTGCGCCCGCCGGGACCAACCCAGCGGGGACGCCGCCAAGGGACATAGCGCGGCCGCCGCGCACCAGCAGACTTTGCAGGACGGAAAAGAGGTCTTGCTCACCGCCCATGCCTGGGTCGAGATGTGGGCCGGGTGCCATGGGCATCGCGCCGGGCAACGCCATGCCGGTGGCCATGATGCCACCGCCCGGAAGGCCGCCTGCGGATAGGGCGCCAGCCGCCACGGAGGGGTCGAGTGGCATCGCTCCTGCCAGCGCTGCACCGGGAAGGGTCACGCCCGCGCCGCCGGCCCCACGCCTCATCCCGAAGCGGATCTTGGGCAGGATGGAGCGCTGGATCAGCATCGTGTTGATGTCTTTGTAGATCGAGCGGACCTCGTCCAGCACGTGATCGTCGAACAGCTTGTGGAAGATCATGCGGATCTTGATGTTCGACTCGAGCTCGCGGCAGGTTTGCTTGTACGCGTTGCACAGCGCCTGCGGACTGAATGGGTTGTCTTCCCCGTGCAGCGTGGCGTCACCGAGGAGTACGCCCACGCGCTGGTCGAGCGCATCGAGTTCCTCCTCGCAGTAGCGGCGCAGCTTGGCTGCCATCTCGCCGACCTTGAGCGTTTCCTCCAGATCCTCGTCGTTGACCAGGCCCAACTCCGAGCTGGAGAGGTCGAACTGACTGAAGCCCGGGCCGCTCTTGCCCTCACGGTCCGCGCGCCGGGCTAGTTCGCTCTCGTAATTGGTCCGAAAGTCGGACTCCATGGCCTTGCGCCTGGAGATCAAGTTGTCCTTGGCGCTGATGTAGAGGCCGCGCAGCTCTCGGTCCTGGGTTTGGTCCGCGATGCCCCACAGCGCCTCCTCGGCCTTCTCCAACATCGTCGCGACCGCGCGGGAGGCGCGCTCCAGCGCGAGGTCCTGGCATTCCTTGAGCAGCCGACCGAATTGGGTCGCCTGCGGGTCCGGGGACGGACGGTCGAAGTCGCGCATGGGGATGACGTTGGATGCGGCGTTGTTGCTCACTGCGTTCCCTCCCGCCGGTCGAGCCGGTGCTTCAGGTCCTGTGGGGCCGTGCTCACGAGCCATGTCGCGGAGCACGCGTCCGGACGCACGCGGCGGGCGAGAGAACGCAGCAGGACCGGCGGGAAGACAGTCCGCGTCCGGGTTGTGGTTGGCGGGGGCGTCGAATTGGTCCCCACCGAGAGCACCTGGCGGTCCCGCTATCCGCGGGGCGAGGCCCGTTGGACCGGTGACTTTGCGTCCCCACCTTGCGACGGGTTTGCCCTGTTACACGTGCTTGGCGAATAGGCTCACGCCGCAGTTGCTTTTCCGCGACGGCCGAACGGGTGCGCGCTGGCCGATCGGAGCCCCTGGGGACTCCTATTCGTACGATAGTTATCCGCAAGCAACGGAAAAACTTTAGCGCTTATGGCAGCGCAGGAACCTCGAAAGATGGCTGCGCATGGGCACACGACGGATGGCGGTCCCGGCGAGGCCGCCGGCGGCATGCCGTGACCGGGCGCGGCATACCCTCCGCGCTGGCATACCGGGCTGCGCGCGCCCTACCGGTCGGGTGTCTCGGTGCTATGAGGCTGCCACATGGAAGGGGACAACCGGAGTTGCTGGCGGCGCAGCGCGATCAACTGGTACGGATCACCGCGCATCTTGTCGGAGGCCTGGACCTGAGCCATGTGTGTGAGCGCGTCGTCGAGCCGCTCTTCGTCCAGCCGGTACCCGTGGGTGGTCATGCAGTCGGAATACGCGTTGGCTTGCGCGCGCAAGTGGTCGATGTTCGGCTCGCCCGGAAGTGGAGCCACGGCGTTCGCCGCCTGTCGGCATTCGGGGACGTCCATGACGCCCCTTGGTTCCTTGCTGGCGCAGCCGGCGAGCGCCCAGCCGAACCAGGCCGCGAGTGCAGCGCGAGACAACAGCCCCATGAGGCTTGCAGCCACGGGTGCGCGCACCGTTTCGCGCAAATCATGGCGGAACGAAGGCTGCGGGATTGCGTCCCGACTTTGCCGTCTGTCAAGGTTCCAGCAGCGCATCGGCTCTCGCCATTGCGCCGGCGAGCGGATCAAGATGCGGCAAGAGACTGGAGCCGCGCGACACGAACACTGGCCGGGGGGTGCGAGTCGTAGAACGCAGAGTGCAACGGATCGGGCGTGAGCGTAGAAGCGTTGTCTTTGTAGAGCTTCACCAACGCGCTGATCAGCTCGCGCGCAGAACTGTATCGGGCCGCGTATCGGTCTGCCTCGAACTCATGCCGGCGGGAATACATGGCCACCAGTGGATGCAACAGAAACGTGAACACCGGCACGACGAGAGCGAACAGCACCAGCGCCATGGCGTTGGTGGCGGGGAAGCTCACGCCCAGACCATGGTAGAACCATGCCCGCTCCTTGAGCAGGCCCAAGAGTGCAAGGAAAGCGAGGCTCACGGCGAATGTCCAGATCATTCTGCGTATCACATGGTGCAGCTTGAAGTGACCCAACTCGTGAGCCAGCACCGCCTCGATCTCGTCCTCGCTCAGACGGGAGACCAAGGTGTCGAAGAACACGATCCGCTTCGTCTTTCCGAAGCCGGTGAAATACGCGTTGCCATGCGTGCTGCGCCGGGATCCGTCCATCACGAACAGCCCGCTCGATCTGAAGCCGCACTTGGCCAGCAGACGCTCGATCCGGCTCTTGAGCGTACCCTCCTGCATCGGCGAGAACTTATTGAACAGCGGCGCAATGAGGGACGGATAGACGGCCAGCATGAACACGCTGAAACCGACCCAGACGATCCACACGTAAAGCCACCACCACGTTCCCATCTTCGCCATGAGCCACAGCACCGCCAACGCCAGGGGCAGTCCTAGCGCGACGCCGACGGCTGCCGACTTCGCGAGATCCAGCGCCCAGGTCGCCAGAGTCATCTTGTTGAAGCCGAAGCGTGCCTCGATGCCGAAGGTCCGATACCAGCTGAACGGCAGGTCGACGACGGAGGTGACGATCACGAACAGTGCGAGGAAGGTGGTGCCGCG
>Ga0335083_10001586_pt1 | contig 31084 bp, 29 predicted proteins | sample Lox_Sample_42_FD_206716 | JGI IMG/M metagenome (GOLD analysis project Ga0335083, IMG submission 206716) | Soil microbial communities from Loxahatchee National Wildlife Refuge, Florida, United States - Lox_Sample_4.2 | ecosystem: Environmental > Terrestrial > Soil > Wetlands | place: USA...
TAATGGTCTCCCGAAGCTCCACGACTGCTTCGGCCATCTCGGCACGTTCCACGCTCGCGCGCACGATCAGCAGTTCCTTGCGCAGCGCGCGCAGTTGCGGTGTCGACAGGTCGTGCGAGCGGTTGCGAGTAGGGCGGAAGGCGGTGTCCGGTCGGAGTTGGCTCATTGCGTTGGCTCGCGGATATCGGTTCACAGGCGGTTCAGAGACTGGCTGGCGGGCAGGTTGACAGGTGCGCAACACGCGAGGCGAACGCGCGGCCGTCCGGCGCGAGCCTGAACGGCTAGGGTTTGCGCAGGATTTCGCGGTCTTTCTCGAATTCCTCTAGCGTCGCCTGAAAAACGAGAGGCGCATTGCGCAGACCATTGCGCGCCTTCAAGGCACAGACAATTGCCGCGATCGCATAGACAGCAGTAATGCCAGTGAGCGCTTGCCAGCGCCACGTGTCCCAGAAGGCGATGGCAACGAGCGCTGTGAGCGCAACGAGCGCGAGCAGCGCAAGCATCATTGCCGCGAGACCGAGGAAGAGCACGACTATCAGCCGCTCCTTCTCTTCGGCGAGTTCGATGCCGATCAGTTCGAGACGCGTCTGGAGCATGGCGAACGCGGAACCGAGCAGGCGGCGCAATGGTCCGTGTTCGTGTCGCGGCGAATGGGTGTCTGTCGTCATGGCGAGGGCGGAGTTGCGCAGGTGAATGCGTCGGCGATGCGCGAGAATAAACAGCCGGCGGGATCGCCCGGCAAAACCAGCCGGCACGGCGGCCAGCGCCCGTGCCAGCGAGAACCCATCAGCATGTATGCAGGCAGCCATGGCTCCTCGCATGCATGGCGCGGGAAGGACTGCTTCCGCCCGCGCCCCTCAGCGAGTGCTGGCCGGTGCTTACTTGCGGTTGATCAGCAGGCCGACCAGCACGCCCACGCCAGCAGCGATGCCGATCGACGCCCACGGATGCTCGTGCACGTAGTCGTCGGTGGCTCGCGCCGCTTTTTTGCCTTTTTCGACCACCACGACCTGAACGTCGGCTGCTTTCTCTTTTGCCTGCTTCAGCCGCGAGAGTGCCGTTTCGCGCAACTCCGAAGCGCGCTCGCCCGTAGCGCTCGCTGCCTGCTTGAGCAGGTCCTCCGCATCCGCGAGGACAGTTTTGATATCGGACATCAGCCTCTCCTTGTTGACTTCTGACATTGACTGGCTCCCATCGTGTCACATCATCCGCAAATCGTAACAAAGATACGGGCGCTGGCAAGCGTGATGCGCCGCTATGTTTCCAAAACGCACGATCCATTCCCGCGATCGTGCATGGACGCAAGTGTGGATCAAACGTCCAAAACGTACACGGCGAAACTGATTGAGTTGATGCGGCACCAAAAGTTTCCAGCAATCGGCTCAAAATTACAAAAACTCATACCGGTGTGAGGCGATGTTCGTTAGCGGGGCGCGACCATGCCCTGTATGCTTGAGTGCGTGAATGTTCACGGGATCAACGGGCCGCTCTCGCCCACTTCGTTCAAAGGAACCGCAACATGAGTCTACGTCTTGGCGATATCGCACCTGACTTCGAGCAGGATTCGAGCATTGGCCGCATCAAGTTTCACGAGTGGCTCGGCAATAGCTGGGGCGTGCTGTTTTCGCATCCGGCCGATTTCACGCCGGTCTGCACGACTGAGTTGGGCCTGACCGCGAAGCTCAAGGACGAATTCGAGAAGCGCAACGTGAAGACGATCGCGCTTTCGGTGGATAGCGCCGAGTCGCACAACGAGTGGATCAAGGACATCAACGAGACGCAGGCGGCGAGCGTAGGCTTCCCGATTCTCGCAGATGCCGACCGCAAGGTATCCACGCTCTACGACATGATTCACCCGAACGCGAATGAGACGCTCACCGTGCGCTCGCTGTTCGTGATCGATCCGAACAAGAAGGTGCGTCTCGTCATCACGTATCCGGCGAGCACGGGCCGCAACTTCGATGAAGTGCTGCGCGTGATCGACTCTCTGCAGCTCACCGACAACTATCAGGTCGCGACGCCCGGTAACTGGAAGCAGGGCGATGACGTCGTGATCGTCCCGTCGCTGAAGGACGAAGAGGTCATCAAGCAGAAGTTCCCGAAGGGCTACAAGGCGGTGCGTCCTTATCTGCGTCTCACGCCGCAGCCGAACAAGTAAGCTTTTCGGCCAGCTACCCCGCGGCGGCGACGCGCGGGGTGCGGGGCATGGCAATAGGCAGAAACAAAAACGCCGCACGAAATGAATCGTGCGGCGTTTTTTTATCTGCGCGAGGCGGGACGGCGGGGCGATCAGAAGAATGCCTGAATGCCCGTTTGCGCGCGGCCCAGGATCAGCGCGTGGATGTCGTGCGTGCCTTCGTACGTGTTCACCACTTCGAGGTTCACGAGGTGGCGTGCGACGCCGAACTCATCCGAGATGCCGTTGCCACCCAGCATGTCGCGCGCGAGGCGCGCGATGTCGAGCGACTTGCCACATGAGTTGCGCTTCATGATCGACGTGATCTCCACGGCCGCCGTGCCTTCGTCCTTCATGCGGCCAAGGCGCAGGCAGCCTTGCAGGCCGAGCGTGATTTCCGTCTGCATGTCGGCGAGCTTCTTCTGGATCAGCTGGTTCGCCGCGAGCGGGCGGCCGAACTGCTTGCGGTCGAGCACATACTGGCGCGCCGTGTGCCAGCAAGCTTCCGCCGCGCCGAGCGCGCCCCACGCAATGCCGTAGCGCGCCGAGTTCAGACAGGTGAACGGACCGCGCAGGCCCTTCACGCCGGGCATGATGTTTTCTTCCGGCACGAACACTTCGTCGAGCACGATTTCGCCGGTAATCGACGCGCGCAGGCCCACCTTGCCGTGGATCGCCGGCGCCGAGAGGCCCTTCCAGCCCTTCTCCAGAATGAAGCCGCGGATGTCGTCCTTGCCGTCTTCCTCGAGCTTCGCCCAGACGACGAACACATCGGCGATCGGCGAGTTCGTGATCCACATCTTCGCGCCGGAGAGCGAGTAGCCGCCGTTCACCTTCTTCGCGCGCGTGACCATGCTGCCCGGATCCGAGCCGTGGTTCGGCTCCGTCAGGCCGAAGCAGCCAATCCACTCACCGCTGGCGAGCTTGGGCAGGTACTTCTGCTTTTGCGCTTCGGAGCCGAATTCGAAGATCGGCACCATCACGAGCGACGACTGCACCGACATCATCGAGCGGTAGCCCGAGTCGACACGCTCCACTTCGCGCGCGATCAGGCCGTAGGCCACATAGTTCAGGCCGGGGCCGCCATATTGCTCGGGGATGGTCGGGCCGAGCAGGCCGACTTCGCCCATCTCGCGGAAGATCGCGGCATCCGTTTTTTCGTGACGGAACGCTTCCAGCACGCGCGGCGCGAGCTTGTCCTGCGAATACGCGGCGGCGGCGTCGCGCACCATGCGCTCGTCTTCGGTGAGCTGCTGGTCGAGCAGCAGCGGATCTTCCCAATGGAACTGGGCGTTTGCGGCCATGGTGTCTCTCCTTCCAAATCTCACTCTGAATGGGCAATTTGCGCTTGACGGGGGTTCCGCTATGCGGAACAATGTTTTGCAAATCGACCTTAGTGTATCACTAGCGCGCCCATGTCTGCATCCGGATCGACGTCTTCTTCATCGTTTTCTTCCACGCTCGAACAAGGCCCGATCGACGAGCGCAAGTTCGTCGTGGCGCTCGCCCGAGGGCTTGACCTGCTGCGTGCATTCCGCCCCGGCGAGATGCTGCTCGGCAATCGGGACTTCGTCGAGCGCACGGGCTTGCCGAAGGCGACCGTGAACCGGCTCGCCTACACGCTGACCGTGCTCGGCTACCTGCGCTTCGACGAATCGCTCGGCAAATATGCGCTCGACGCCGGGGTGCTGTCACTCGGCTTCGCGCTGCTCTCGGGCACCGATACGCTCGAGCTCGCGCGGCCTCACATGCGCGCGTTCGCACGCGAGGTGGGTGCTGCGGTGTCGCTAGGGTGCCGCGACGGCCTCGACGTGATTTATCTTGAGACGATCCGCAGCGAGACGGCGCTCACGCTGGGTCTCGCCTCGGGCTCGCGCCTCTCGATGCTGACGAGCTCGATGGGCCGCGCGTACCTGGCCGTGCAGCCAATCGACGTGCGCATGGCATTGTTCGCCGAGCTCGAGAAGGCGGCGGGCGCCGAGGGGCCGGCGCTGGTCGAGGCCGCGAAGCGTGAGATCGAGGTGTTTGGGAAGGAGGGGTGCTGCTATTCGTTTCGCGACTGGCACGAAGACGTGAACGCCGTGGCCGTGCCGTTTCGCGAGCCGCGCGAGCGGCGCTGGCTCGTGCTCAGTTGCAGCGGGCCGGCTTCGTCGATGGGCCCGGAGGTGTTCCGCGAGCGTGTCGCGCCGCTGCTGAAGTCGCTGGCGCGGCGCCTTGGCGAAACGGTCTGAGTCGAGACTCGAGCCGCAAGGGGCGAAAAAAAGCCGACCCTCGGGTCGGCTTTTTCTTGCGTGGCGCGAGGCTCAGTGATTCAGTCGGCCGAGCAGCAGGAACTCCATTAGTGCCTTCTGCACGTGCAGACGGTTTTCCGCCTCGTCCCAAACCACGCTCTGCGGCCCGTCGATCACTTCGGCGCTCACTTCCTCGCCGCGGTGCGCGGGCAGGCAGTGCATGAAGAGCGCGTCGGCGTTGGCGCGGGCCATCATCGGCGCGTCCACGCACCAGTCGGCGAAAGCCTGCTTGCGCGCCTCGTTCTCGGCTTCGAAGCCCATGCTGGTCCAGACGTCCGTGGTGACGAGGTCCGCGCCTTCGCAGGCGTCGTGCGGGTCTTCGAACACTTCGTAGAACGGCTTGCTTTCCGGTGCGACCATCGCCGCATCGAGCGCGTAGCCGGGCGGCGTGGAGATGCGCAGCTTGAAGTCGAGGATCTGGGCGGCTTCGATCCACGTGTAGAGCATGTTGTTGGCGTCGCCGACCCATGCGACGGTCTTGCCGCGAATCGGGCCGCGATGCTCGTAGTACGTGAAGATGTCGGCCAGCACCTGGCAGGGGTGATACTCGTTGGTCAGGCCATTGATGACCGGCACGCGCGAATTTTCCGCGAAGCGCGTGAGGATGTCCTGGCCGAACGTACGGATCATGATGATGTCGACCATGCGCGAGATCACCTGCGCGGCGTCTTCGATCGGTTCGCCACGGCCGAGTTGCGTGTCGCGCGTGCTCATGAACACGGCGTGGCCGCCGAGCTGGAAGATACCCGCTTCGAACGACAGGCGCGTGCGCGTGGAGTTCTTCTCGAAGATCATCGCCAGCGTGCGGTCGTGCAGTGGGTGATAGGTCTCGTAATTCTTGAACTTGCGCTTCAGGATGCGCGCGCGCTCCAGCACATATTCATAATCGTCAAGGGAGAAATCCTTGAACTGCAGGTAATGGCGTATGGTCCGGGAGGTCATGAAACGAAAACAGCGCCCGATCCGGCCTCGAACTGCAGGTTGGAGCCGGCGACGCCGCTGCGGTTGGTGGTAAGTCAAAGCAGCATAAAGGATTTTGCGCAATTTGACGAGTTGCCCGAAAGTTTGGCATTGCGTACCGGCGCGCGGCATACGGCGACTTCGGAGTGCCGGAAGGGGGAGCATTTCAGCCTTTCAGGTACCTTGTGTGCGCTGCGTCAAAACGGCCGGTACGCTATAATCTCAAGGTTTTTTCAGGCACGACAAACGGGCTCCAGGCGTAGATGGCGGCAAGGTGGCAACACCTGCGGCGACACCAGGCAAGCCCGCGGGAGCGGCCTGTGCGCTGGCCGGCAGTGCGCCGCGAAATCGGCCCGTCGATCCCGTTGCAATGATCCCGTTGCGACGTGCGGCGGTGATTTTCGAGGCGACGCCGGGCCGGGTGCGCGGGCAGCCGTTCCCCATCCATTGGACTGACCATGCGCGTGGCGGCGGGCGAACTCCTGCGGCCGGCATCCCGCGGTACAAGTGCGGGTGCAGCGCTCGTGCCGCCGTTACACGCTGTGAACGCACCCAGCAGCTATATACACAGGTACTCCTGCATGGCCGACGAAGCTCCAACCGAATACTTCATTCAAGGCATCACCAGTTCAGGGAAGAAGTTTCGTCCGAGCGACTGGTCGGAACGTCTTGCGGGGGTGATGTCGAGCTTCGGCCCGAAGGCGTCGGCCAATGCGCGCGGGCCGAATGCCTATCTGCGCTATTCGCTCTACGTGCGGCCGACGATGATCGGCGATCTCAAGGTCGTGGTGCTGGATTCGCGCCTGAAGGACATCGAGCCGATGGCCTTCAACTTCGTGATGAACTTCGCCAAGGACAACGATCTCCTCGTGACCGAGGCGTGCGAACTGCCGCTGGATCACGCGACGCAGCAAGGCGGCGTTCGCTAACAGGCGACGCGGCCGTAGAGAAGCATCGGGCAGGGCGCGACAGCGCCAGCCGCGACGAATGACCCGCTTCTGCGGTTTTTTTCATATGCCCGTTCGGCTCGGAACAGGCAAGGCGGCAGCCAGCGAGCGTGCAAACGGCAGCGGAAACAAAAAAACCCGCCGAAGCGGGTTTTTTGTGGCGCAGTGGAGGCTGCAAGTGGCACGCCGAAGCGAGCCGCCTCGATCCATGCGTTACTGCGCAGCCTGCATCGCCTTGACGGCGGCGGTCAGACGGCTCTTGTGGCGAGCTGCCTTGTTCTTGTGAACGATCTTCTTGTCGGCAATGATGTCGAGCGTCTTTGCCGATGCCTTCAGAATTTCAGCGGCTGCAGCCTTGTCACCGGCGTCGATCGCCTTGCGAACGGCCTTGATGGCGGTGCGGAATTTCGAGCGCAGTGCCGAGTTGTGCGAATTTGCCTTCGAGGCCTGACGGGCACGCTTGCGTGCTTGTGCGGAGTTTGCCATTACGGTTCCTTGTGTTTCCGGAGCTTGAGCCCGCTGACGTCGAGTCTGGCTGGGCGAAGCTCTTTGCCTGGATTTGAACTTGCGGACACGATTGCCCGAAAGCGCAAAACGGTATTTGCCGGTTTGCTTTGCGTACTGCTGCTTTGCCGGCTGCGCCCCTTGTGCCAAAGTGGAAATGGGCTGACCGATGTTCACGGCCGCTTACCGCTTTCTTTCCGGGGCGCGGTTCGAAAGCTGATGAACTCCCGAATCGGCGATTATAGCAACTAACCCCACGGCGCGACAAGCTCGACGAGCCGCGCGGGCACGGGGGTTCTGACCGCCGTGCGTCCGATTGTCGAAAAAAGAGCGGGGGGTCGTGCGAACGTCGGGCCATCGGCGCGGTCACAATCGCTCACAACGTGCTTCGCGCGAGATGTTTTCAAACTGTGGGCGGCTGGACATCCTACAGGGCATCCCAGGCAATCGACCCATCGTGCGGACGTCCGGAAATGGAGCCGTATCGCAGACTTTTCGCGGCCGGTTTCCCGCGCTGCGCGGCTATTGACGCTGCGCAGCGGCGTAGCACCGGACGGCACCCGTATAATGACGGCCCCATGAATCTATTCCGAGCCCTGCTGACAGTCAGCGGCTTCACGCTGCTGTCGCGCGTGACCGGACTGGCCCGAGAAACGCTGATAGCGCGCGCGTTTGGTGCGAGCCAGTTTACCGACGCTTTCTACGTCGCGTTTCGCATTCCCAACCTGCTGCGCCGCATCTCGGCGGAAGGCGCCTTTTCGCAGGCGTTCGTGCCGATTCTCGCGGAGTTCAAGAACCAGAAGGGCCACGACGCCACGCGCGACCTCGTCGACGCGACCTCAACCGTTCTCGCATGGGTGCTCGCGGCGCTCTCGCTGCTTGGCATCTTCGGCGCGTCGTTCGTCGTGACCGTGGTCGCTTCGGGCCTGAAGAGCGACGGGCAAGCGTATCCGCTTGCCGTCGCGATGACGCGCATCATGTTCCCCTATATCGTGTTCATCTCGCTGACGTCGCTCGCGTCCGGCGTGCTCAACACGTACAAGCAGTTCTCGCTGCCCGCGTTCGCGCCGGTCCTGCTCAACGTCTCGTTCATCACGGCCGCCGTTGCGTTCGCGCCGCACATGAAGCAGCCTGTCTACGCGCTCGCGTGGGCCGTGATCGTGGGCGGCGTGCTGCAGTTCCTCGTGCAGCTGCCGGGGCTCAAGCGCATCGACATGATGCCGCGCATCGGCCTGAACCCGCTGAAGGCGCTTGCGCATCGCGGCGTGAAGCGCGTGCTCGCGAAGATGGTGCCGGCCATGTTCGCCGTCTCCGTCGCACAGATCAGCCTCATCATCAATACCAATATCGCCTCGCGTCTCGGTGCGGGCGCGGTTTCGTGGATCAACTACGCCGACCGCCTGATGGAGTTTCCCACGGCGCTGCTCGGCGTGGCGCTCGGGACGATCCTGCTGCCGAGCCTCTCGAAGGCGCACGTCGACGCTGACCCGCATGAGTACTCGGCGCTGCTCGACTGGGGCCTGCGCGTGACCTTCCTGCTTGCCGCGCCTTCGGCCGTCGCGTTGTTCTTCTTCGCCGAGCCGCTCACCGCCACGCTGTTCCACTACGGCAAGTTCGACGCGAATTCGGTCGTCATGACGGCCCGCGCGCTGGCGGCATACGGCGTGGGCCTCGTCGGCCTCATCCTCATCAAGATCCTTGCGCCCGGTTTCTACGCTCGCCAGGACATCAAGACGCCGGTGAAGATCGGCGTGGGCGTGCTCATCGCCACGCAGATCAGCAACTACATCTTCGTGCCGATCTTCTCGCACGCAGGCCTCACGCTCTCGGTCGGGCTCGGCGCCTGCATGAACGCGCTGCTGCTCTTCATTGGCTTGCGCCGCCGAGGCATTTACATGCCGTCCTCGGGTTGGGCGACGTTCTTCGTCCAATTGCTCGGGGCATGCCTCGTGCTGGCAGGTGCGATGCACTGGTGTTCGATCAGCTATGACTGGATCGGTTTGCGTCATGAACCGCTCGCGCGCATCGCTCTGCTCGCTGCGTGCCTCGTTCTGTTCGCGGCGCTATATTTCGGTATGCTGTGGCTGATGGGCTTCAAATACGCGTACTTCAAGAGGCGGGCGAAGTGAGCACGATGTCTACGCGGGTTCTGGATTACTTCAGCGCGCTCGTTGCCGACGACGAGAGCCTGCCGCTCACCGAAGCGGCGCTCGCCATCGCGCAGGACGCCTATCCCGACCTCGATCTGCAAGGCACGCTTGCCGAAATCGACGAGCTCGCGCTGCGTGTGCGCCGCCGCATGCCTGAAGGCGCGGACGTGCGTCAGCAGATTGCCGCGCTCAACCGCTGCTTCTTCCGCGAGATGGGCTTCGCGGCCAACCTCAACGACTTCCTCGATCCCGACAACAGCCACCTGAACGTCGTGCTCAAGCGTCGGCGCGGCATTCCCATTTCGCTGGCCGTGCTGTATCTGGAGATGGCGGCCCAGCTCGGCCTGCCGGTAAGGGGAGTGTCGTTTCCGGGGCATTTCCTGATGCGCGTCTCGCTGCCCGAAGGCGACGAGATGCTCGATCCCACCACGGGCCGCACGCTCACCGAATCCGACATGGTGGAGATGCTCGAGCCCTTCGTCGCCAACGCCGGCGATTCGGTGGCGCGCGCGCTGCGCATGCTGCTCGAACCGGCCACGCGCCGCGAAATCGTCGCGCGCATGCTGCGCAACCTGAAGGCCGTCTATCTGCAGACCGAGCGCTGGCAACGCCTGCTTGCCATCCAGCAGCGGCTCGTGATCCTGCTGCCCGAGAACATCGAGGAGGTGCGCGACCGCGGCTTCGCCTACGCGCGCCTCGATTACCTGCGCCCCGCGCTGGAAGATCTCGAACACTATCTCGATGAACGCCCCGACGCCGAAGACGCGACCGTCGTCGAATCGCAGTTGCACGAGCTGCGCCAACGTTCGCTCGATAATGACTGAACCCGTGACTGAAGCGCGCAACTGAAGCCCGCCCGGCGCGCGATAAGCGCAGAAGAAAAAACCCGCGATGGATTCGCGGGCTTTTTTTGTTTGCGCGGGGGAGGCCGCAGTTTTACTTCGGCTGCATGCGGATCGCGCCGTCCAGGCGGATCACTTCGCCGTTGAGCATCGGGTTCTCGACGATCTGCTTGACGAGCATCGCATACTCGGCCGGTTTGCCGAGGCGAGGCGGGAACGGCACCATCGCGCCGAGTGCGTCCTGCACTTCCTTGGGCATGCCGAGCAGCATGGGTGTTTCGAAGAGGCCGGGCGCGATCGTCATCACGCGGATGCCGCTACGCGAGAGGTCGCGCGCGATCGGCAGCGTCATCGCGACGACGCCGCCCTTCGACGCGGCGTAGGCTGCCTGGCCGATCTGGCCGTCGTAAGCGGCCACCGAAGCCGTGTTGACGATCACGCCGCGCTCGCCGCCTTCGTTGGGCGCGGTCTGCGCGATGGCGGCCGCCGCGAGGCGGATCATGTTGAACGTGCCGATCAGATTGACCGAAATGGTCTTGGAGAAGGTATCGAGCGGGTGCGGGCCGTCTTTGCCGACCGTCTTCACGGCAGGTGCGATGCCTGCGCAGTTCACGAGACCGCGCAGCGTGCCGGGCGTCGTTGCCGCGGCCACGGCGCGCGCGCCGTCTTCTTCGCTCGCGACGTTGCACTTCACGAACGTGCCGCCCAGTTCCTTCGCGAGCGCGTTGCCCGCCTCCTCGTTGAGGTCGGCGATGACGACCTTGCCGCCTTCGGCCGCAATGAGGCGCGCGCTGGCCGCGCCAAGCCCCGACGCGCCGCCGGTGATGAGGAATACGTTGTCGCGGATCTGCATGTCTCGTCTCCTGTCGTTGTGTTCATGCGGCCGCGCATGCGGGCAGCCAGAGCACAGGCAATGCCGGCAAGGCTGACCAGAAACGACGCGGGCCGCCCGGCGCCGCGCTCCTGATGCAATTCAGATGCGCGGCGCCAGCCGGCCCGCAGGCAAACCAGCAAGCATTACCAAGGCCGGCAGGGGGAAGTCCGACGACACCGGACCTTCCCGGCGCCGCCGCCAAGGGATGGCTTACTTGAGCGCTTCGAACACGCGCCCGCGGATCTCGTCGACCGCGCCGAGGCCCGAGATGGCGCGATATTGCGGCGCCTTCAGGCCGTTTTCCTCGCCGCGCTTCGCCCAGTCGCTGTAGTAGGCGATGAGCGGCCTGGTTTGGGCGACATACACGTCGAGACGCTTGCGCACGGTTTCTTCCTTGTCGTCGTCGCGCTGCACGAGCGGCTCGCCCGTCACGTCGTCCTTCATGTCCTCTTTCGGCGGATTGAACTTGACGTGGTACGTGCGGCCCGAAGCCGGGTGCATGCGGCGGCCGCTCATACGCGTGATGATCTCGTCGAACGGCACGTCGATCTCGAGCACGTAGTCGATTGCGACGCCTGCCTGCTTCATCGCCTCGGCTTGCGGCAGCGTGCGCGGGAAGCCATCGAACAGGTAGCCGTTCTTGCAGTCGGGCTCCTTAAGGCGTTCCTTCACGAGATTGATGATGAGCTCGTCGGTCACGAGCTCGCCTGCGTCCATGAATCGCTTCGCTTCGAGGCCAAGCGGCGTACCGGCTTTGACGGCCGCGCGCAGCATGTCGCCCGTCGAGATTTGCGGGATGCCGAACTTCTCCTTGATGAAGCTTGCCTGGGTTCCCTTGCCCGCGCCCGGGGCGCCCAACAGGATCAAACGCATGTGAACAATCTCCGATCTGTGTGAATTCTTGCGGCGCGGCGCCTGCCCCACGTTCATGCTGGGGGCGGCATCGGCGGCGTTCGTGCGTCTCCTCGCCCATACGCTGACGGCCGTCCTGGCACGTGCTGGCGGGGGCGGCGACACGTCCCGCGCGGCTCTCGCCCGATGCGATGAAACGGGGCGGCGCTGCGGGGCGGTGCCGGAAAAAACGGGGAAACCCCGACGCACAAAGGCTTTAGACGGCTCGCGCAAACAATTGATTATGCCATGGGATTTTTGCCCCACGGACGGAATTAAGGCCGGTATAACGCCTGCACGCGTGCAAGGTCGGCGGGGGTGTCGACGCCTGGCGCGGGCGCTTGGGACGTGACGAGCACGGCGATGCGCTCGCCGTGCCACATCGCGCGAAGTTGCTCGAGGGCCTCGACCTGCTCGATCGGCGAATGGGCGAGCGAGGGGTAGGTGCGCAGGAATTTAGCCCGGTAGGCGTACAGCCCGATATGGCGGTAAACGGTCGCAGGGGCCGGTGGGGCGGGCATTGCGGCGAGATCGAGGCGCGCAGGCGACCAGTGCGGCTGCCATGCGTCGCGAGCCCAGGGAATCGGCGCTCGTGAGAAGTAGAGCGCGACGCCGCGCGCGTCGAGCACGACCTTGACGACGTTCGGGCTGAAGATTTCGTCAGGCGCCGTGATGGGGTGCGCGGCGGTCGCGATCGCGCATTCGGGGTGCGCGGCGAGGTGCGACGCAACGTCGCACACGAGCGCCGGGTCGATCAGCGGCTCGTCGCCCTGGACGTTGACCACGATCGTGTCGTCGCTCCAGCCGAAATGCTCGGCGACTTCCGCGAGCCGGTCGGTGCCCGAAGGATGATCGGCACGCGTGAGCACGGCTCCGAAGCCATGTGCGCGGGCGGCGTCGAGCACGCTCTGTGCGTCCGAGGCGATCAGCACCTGCTGCGCGCCCGAATCGCGCGCGCGCTCGGCCACGCGAACCACCATGGGCTTGCCGCCGATGTCGGCGAGCGGTTTGTTGGGCAGCCGCGTGGACGCGAGACGCGCCGGGACGACAGCGATGAAGGGTTGCGCGGGAGCGGTCATGGCCAGTTCGGACAAGGAAGGGAGACGGATCGGGGAAGCGAACACGCGCCGGGGGCGGCGCGCGTGGGTTCGGCAAGCTTCAGCTTCCAGCCGGGAAGACTGGGGGTGCCGCCAGTTGCGCCAATTGCGCCGGTTGCAATAACGCCTGCAATAAAAACTCGGCGCAATGGCCGCTTCGGGCCGCGTGGCCCGCGGGCTTTACGCGGCGCCCGGTCCGAGTGGTTCGACCGGCGTGCCTTCCACGGTTTGACGTGCTTCTTCGACGAGCATGACCGGGATGCCGTCGCGGATCGGGTAGGCGAGCTTGTCGGCGTGACAAATCAATTCCTGCGCCGCGCGGTCATAGCTGAGCGGGCCCTTGCAGATCGGGCAGACCAGGATTTCAAGCAGACGAGCGTCCACGGAGTTTCTCCACAACCAGGGTAATGAGACGATGATCGAGCGCAGCAACCACGGGGACGACCCAGATGCGCTCATCGTTCCAGGCCCCCAATTTTACTGCATCCTTTTCGGTAACCAGGATTGCGTCCGCGACGATGTCGGAGAACGGGTTGGTCGTAAAGGCGTAGTGGTCGGGCAGCGGCATCGTTTGCGGCGCGAGGCCAGCCGCGCGCAGCGTCGCAAAAAAGCGCTCCGGCGAGCCGATGCCGGCCGCCGCCACGATGCGCGGGACGTCCGGCGAACCTTGCGTGCCCTGCGGGCCTGGGCGCGGTGCGGCCGTGCCGGCGGCGAACTGCGCGAGCGGGCGGCGCAGCGCCGGATTCGCGAGATGCCAGGCGTCGCCGGGTTCGAGCTTGAGCGCGAACGTGTTGGGCCAGGGTGGCAGCGTGCGCTCGAACGGGTTGTTGACGAGCGTGGCGTCGCGCTGCCGCGAGAGCGGCTCGCGCAGCGGGCCCGCGGGCAGCAGGAAGCCGTTGCCGCCTAGCCGGTGGTCGAACACCACGAGTTCCACCTCGCGCGCGAGGCGGTAGTGCTGGAGGCCGTCGTCGCTCACGATCACGTCGACGTCGCGATGCGCGCCGCACAGCGCCGTGGCTGCCGCGACGCGATCGGGCGAGACCCACACCGGTACGCCCGTGCGGCGCGCGATAAGCAGTGGTTCGTCGCCCGAGAGGCGCGGGGGCGTGTCCGGCGTGACGGGGGTGGGGCGCTCGACTTTCGCGCCGTAGCCGCGCGAGACCACGCCGGGCGAGAAGCCCGCCGCGCGCAGCGCGTCGACGAGCGCGATCACAGTCGGTGTTTTGCCCGTACCGCCCACGGTCACGTTGCCGACCACCACCACGGGCACGCCGACGCGCACGCTCTTGAGCCAGCCCGCCGCAAAGGCGGCGCGGCGCGCGCCGCTCACGGCGGCGAACACGGCGGCGAGCGGCGTGAGCGCCCAGGCGAGCGCGCCGCGCCGTTGCCACGCGTGCGCGAACTGCGCCTCGAGGCGCGCCTTGAGGCTGGTGGCGGGGCCGTTCATTGGCAAGCCATTTCGAGAACTGCGTGGCAAACCGCACAGCGGCCGGCGAGCGCGCACGAAGCGCCGGGCGCGGGATGCGGGAGGCTGACGGGCAGGGCGGGCATCGGGGCAGTTCTCCGGTTCGAGGTGAGCGTCAAACGGCGCACGGGTGGGCCTGCGTGCGCGACCGCGTTGAGCGTCGGGTGACGCGGCGCGGGCGATCGTGAACCCGGCACTCTAGCGCGGGTCGGCGGCAGGCGGCAAGCTGCCTGTCCGCATGGATCTGTCTTCCGGCGCAGGCCGCGAGACACGTAAAAAAAGTCGATATCTGTGGATAACTTTGTGGAGAAATGGGTGTCGTTGAGGCTGGAGGCCCCATTCTTCGGCCTTTCCATCGGCCTGCAAGCATGTTATGGAGATAAAAATACTTTATAAATCAATTGGTTGCGATGATTTCTCGGCGTTTGCGGGCGATTCACGGTCATCATGACGCATGACGCATACGATGTGGACACTTCGAGGGGCTTGCGGGCCGCGTCTCTTTCGTGCTGGACTGCTGACCCCCGAACGGTCTATCGTCTGTCCGGCTGACGTTTCTCCAACCCCTCTCGCATGCTATCCGACCGATTCTCCGCTTCCTCCGCCCCCTCGGGCGACGTCGTCGTGCCGGTTTCGGCGCTCAACCGGGCGATCGCCTCGATGCTCGAGCGCACGTTCCCGCTCGCATGGATCTCCGGCGAGGTCTCGAATTTCACGCGCGCCGCGAGCGGGCACTGGTACTTCTCGATCAAGGACGCGCAGGCGCAGATCCGCTGCGTGATGTTCCGCGGCCGCGCGCAATATGCCGAATTCACGCCGCGTGAAGGCGACCGCATCGAAGTGCGTGCGCTCGTCACGATGTACGAGCCGCGCGGCGAATTACAACTGAATGTCGAGGCCGTTCGGCGCACGGGCCAGGGCCGCCTCTACGAGGCTTTTCTGCGCCTGAAGGCGCAACTCGAGGCCGAGGGGCTCTTCGACGCCGGGCGCAAGCGCCCGCTGCCCACGCACCCGCGCGCCATCGGCGTGATTACGTCGATGCAGGCGGCCGCGCTGCGTGACGTGCTCACCACGCTGTGCCGCCGCGCTCCCCACGTACCGGTGATCGTCTACCCCGCGCCGGTGCAGGGCGCCGGCTCGGCCGAAAAGCTCACGTCCATGCTCGAAACCGCGAACGCGCGCAACGAAGTCGATGTGCTCGTGCTGTGCCGCGGCGGCGGCTCGATCGAGGACTTGTGGTCGTTCAACGACGAGACGCTCGCGCGCACCATCGCGGCAAGCGCCATTCCCGTGGTGAGCGGCGTCGGGCACGAAACCGATTTCACGATTGCCGATTTCGCCGCCGACGTGCGTGCGCCCACGCCCACCGGCGCGGCCGAGCTCGTGAGCCCGCAGCGCACGCTGCTGCTGCGCGACCTCGACCAGCGCCACGCGGCGCTCGCGCGAGACTTCGGCCGCCTGCTCGAGCGGCGCGCGCAGCAGCTCGACTGGCTGGCGCGCCGGCTCGTCTCGCCCGTCGAGCGGCTCGCGCAGCAGCGCACGCATCTGCGGCAACTGACGATACGCCTCGCAACGGCCGGCTCGCGCGCCGCCGCCGAGGCCCGCGCGCGCCTGAACGTCATGCAGATGCGCTGGCAGCGCGCGCGGCCGGACGCGAGCGCGCAGCGCAGCCAGGTGGAGTCGCTCGGCCGCAGCCTGGATCGCGCCTTCGCGCGCCAGCGCGAGCGCGAGGCCGCGCGCGTTTCGGAGCTGGCGGCGCGCCTCGAAGTGCTGAGCCCGCAACGCACTTTCGAGCGCGGCTATGCTGCGCTGCTCGACGCCCAAAGCGGCGCGGCCGTGCGCTCGCCAGCCGCGCTCAAGCCTGGCAAGCGGCTCACCGTGCACCTCGCGCAGGGCAGCGCCGACGTCGCGCTTGCCGACGTCCAGCCACGACTTGCCGAAGGCTTTTGAGCATCGGCTGCAATCGAGGCACGCAGGCGCGTTGTTTGCTGCGCAGGGGAGCACCGGCGCAGACGGATGGGCTCGCCGCCAGGGCGCGAGTTGTGGTCGAGCCGCGGCGGCGCACTTGTCGCCGTCTCGTTGCAGGCAGATGGCGTGCCGGTTACGCGGATGTTGCAACGGGATTGCAGTCGCCTTGCACGCCCGCGACCACGGCATGGATCGAACTGCATGAATGACGCATCACGGATGCGCCGCCGCGCCGTGCGCCCGTATCATCGGGCATCGAAAGCGCTGCTCGAGCGTCGCCGCTTCACGCGGTGACGTTCGCGCGAGCTTTGCAGCACGGCATCATTGAAGCGGGGAATCGGCGTAAAACCACGTGGACGGGCATGCAGAAAAGCCCTGCGCAAACGATGTCCGGCATAAAGGCCGCGCGTTTGCGGGGTTATTCCAAGTCGCCTACAATCGAGTGCTCCATGCCGGTTATCACGCAGAACTCCCCATAACACGACGAAGGAACCGCATCATGTCATTTACGCTCCCGCCGCTGCCGTTCGCGAAGAACGCCCTCGCTCCGCATATGTCGGAAGAGACGCTCGAGTTCCACTACGGCAAGCACCACCAGGCTTACGTTACGAATCTGAACAACCTGATTCCGGGCACCGAGTTCGAGAAGCTCTCGCTCGAAGAGATCGTCAAGAAGTCGTCGGGTGGCGTGTTCAATAACGCGGCCCAGATCTGGAATCACACCTTCTTCTGGAACAGCCTCTCGCCGCAAGGCGGTGGCGCACCGTCGGGGGCGCTCGGCGACGCGATCAATGCGAAGTGGGGTTCCTACGACGCATTCAAGGAAGCGTTCACGAAGGCCGCAGTCGGCAACTTCGGCTCGGGCTGGACGTGGCTCGTGAAGAAGGCGGACGGCTCGCTCGACATCGTGTCGACCAGCAACGCCGCCACGCCGCTCACCACCGACGCGAAGGCACTCCTCACGATCGACGTGTGGGAACACGCTTACTACATCGACTACCGCAACGCGCGTCCGAAGTTCGTCGAAGCGTTCTGGAACATCGTGAACTGGGACTTCGCTGCGAAGAACTTCGCGTAATTCGTAGTAGTCCGTTTCATCGCGCACTTCATAGTGCGCTGCCGCGCCGCGTTTTATTGCAGCGCATGCAAAAAGCCCTCGATGCGAATCGAGGGCTTTTTTGTTTTTGCACGTGCCTCCCGGGCCAGCAGGGCTTACGCGAACGCCGCGATGGTCTCCTGCGTCGAGCGCACGTGACCCATGTGGCGGAACAGCTTCTCGAACGTGAAGTGATGCATTTCCTCGTTCAGACCCGAGGTGGCGTCTTCGACGAAGACGAGCTTGAAGCCGAAATCGAACGCCGCGCGCGCAGTGGATTCGACACCGAAGTTCGTGGCGATGCCGCCGATCACGATCGTGTCGATGCCGCGGCGGCGCAGTTGCTGCTCGAGGTCGGTGCCATAGAACGCGCCCCATTGGCGCTTCGAGACGATCACGTCGCCAGGCTGTGCGCCGATTTCGGGCACGAGTTCGGAGGCTTGTGCCGGTGCGGGCGGCGCGTCGGGCGCGCGCGTCGGTGCGTCGGCGGGTAGTGCGAGAAGTTCGTTCAGCAGCACGCGCACCCAGACGACGGTGCCGCCCTTGGCGCGCAGCGCGTCGGCGAGCGGCCTGGCGTTCGCGACCACCTGTGCGCCGCTATGGGGCGCGACCGGACGGCTCGCGATGCCGTGCTGCAGGTCGATCATCACGAGCGCGGTGGTGCGCGGATTCAGAGAAAGTGCTTGCGTCATGATTCACCTGTATGTGAGGATGGCTTCACATATTATACGAAAATGTGAGGGAGGCTTCAGATATGGCGGCAGACCCGCTCGTGCGCAAGGACGCGCAAACCGGAACCGCACGGCGCGTGCCGCGTCAGGAGCGCGCGGCACGCACCGTGGACGCGCTGCTCGACGCCGCGGGCGAAGCTTTCGCGGAGCGCGGCTTCGAAGCGGCGACGATGACGCAAATCGCGCAGCAGGCGGGCGTGTCGGTCGGCGCGGCGTACCAGTACTTTCCGAACAAGGAAGCACTGGCCCTCGCGCTGCGCAAGCGTTACGGCGACGAGATGGACGCGCGCTGGAGCGCCCTCATCGCGGCGCACGACGACGCGGGCAAGCTGCCGCTCGCGCAGCTCGTCGAGCGCCTTTTCGATCTGATGGTCGATCTGATGCACGACTATCCCGCTTATCTGCCGCTGCTTTCCGTGCCGCTCGGATTCAAGCGCGACGCCGCCGTGCGCAACCTGCTGCGCCAGCGCTTCACGGCGCTTTTCCTGCGCTATCAGCCGGCGCTTTCGGCCGATGAGGCTTATCGCGTCGCCGAGGTCATGCTGCAGGTCATCAAGAGTCTCAATCCACTCTACGCCGCCGCGAAGCCGAAGGAGCGCAAGCTGCTCGTCGCCGAGTACAAGGGGGTGATCGCGGCCTGGCTCGCGGTGCGGCTCGCGTGAGGGAGCGCGCTTCGTTCTAGCGCGGCAGCGGCTCTTCGCGCATAGCCAGCACGCGATCGATCAGACCATAGTCCGCCGCCGCTTGCGCCGACATGAAATTGTCGCGATCGGTGTCGTGTGCGATCTGCGCGATGTCGCGTCCGGTGTGTGCGGCGAGCATCTCGTTCAGGCGCTCGCGCTGGTAGAGAATCTCGCGGGCCTGCAGCTCGACATCGGCGGCGGTACCTTGGCCGCCGCCCGACGGCTGATGGATCATAATGCGTGCGTTTGGCAGTGCGAAGCGTTTGCCCCGTGCGCCCGCTGCAAGCAGAAACGACCCCATGCTGGCCGCGAAACCCGTGCATAGCGTCGAGACATCGGGCTTGATGAACTGCATGGTGTCGTGGATCGCGAGACCGTCGTAGACCGAACCGCCCGGCGAGTTGATGTAGAGGTGGATGTCCTTTTCCGGATTTTCCGCTTCGAGAAAGAGCAGTTGGGCGACCACGAGGCTCGCGTTCTGCTCGCCCACCGGCCCGACGAGGAACACGATGCGCTCGCGCAGCAGGCGCGAGTAGATGTCGTAGGCGCGTTCGCCGCGGCCGGAGGTTTCGATGACGGTCGGAATCAGATCGAGCGCGCTCGGCGGCAATGCTGCATGATGCGGTGCAAAGAGTGGCATGAAAGTCCTCGCGTTTTCCATTGGCGTTGGCGGCGCGATTGCGCAGCCGTTTTCCATGACGCCCGGCGCGGTCGCCGCGTGACGAAAATTTTTTCGTGCGCAGCTGTCACGCCGGCGCCTTGCCGGACGTCATGGGAGGAACGGGCGGCCGCTCGCGCCGCCCGGCACGTGAGTCGCGCAGCGAAAGACGCAAGGCCAAGGAGCAAGGCGAATGACGCAGGCAATCGAAGCAACGAATCTGGATGACGCTGTTCGCGCAGGTCGCGCCGCGCACGATGACGCCGTGGCCCCTGCCGAGGTCGAATTCGGGGCGCAAGAGCTGGCGTGGACCGAAGCGCGCCGCGCGGCCGCCTTCGCCGAGGCGCGCGGGCGGCTTCTCGCGCTGGCCGCGCGCGTGCTGGGCAGCCGCGCAGAGGCCGAAGACGTCGTGCAGGACGCGTGGTTCCGCTGGCGCGACGCCGACGCGCAGGCCGTCCGCACGCCGCAGGCGTGGCTCGCCACGGTTACGGTGCGGCTCGCGATCGACCGGCTGCGGCGCTTGCGTCGCGAGAGCGCGGGCGAACACGAGGCCGCGTGGCTCGACGACGCTGCGCCTTCCGCAGAGGAAGCGGGCTTGCGCGCCGCACGGCTCTCCGACGCGCTGCTGCTCCTGCTGGAGAGGCTAGGGCCGCTCGAGCAGGCGGTGTTCGTGCTGCGCGAGGGCTTCGACTGCGACTATGCGCAGATCGCCGCGCTCACCGGCTGCACGCTCGCGCACTGCCGCCAGATCGTCCGGCGCGCGCGCCTGCGGCTCGCGCGCGAGGCCGCGCCGCAGGCGGTTGCGGTGGTCAAGGCGCGGCATGTGCGCACGGTGGAGCGTCTGCGCGACGTGCTGCATGCGCAGGACCGCGCGGGGTTGCTGGATCTGCTTGGCGTAACCGCTACGGCATTGGTCGCCGTGAGCGCCGCCGGCGTTGCCAGCGGCTGCGCCACGCATGAAGCGTCTGCCGCGAGCATGCTGCGCGCCGAGGCGCTCGCGCTGGGCGGTGAGCCGGGTGTGGCGCTCGTGGCGCACGACGGAGAACTGGCGGCGTGGTTGCACGTGCATGCCGACCAGGGCGGCGGGTTCGAACCGGTCGTGTGTGTTGCCGGGCTGGATGCTGCGAGCGTGATCTGGGCGGCCAATCGACTGTTCGGCGGCGAGGCCGTGCGCAAGCTGCTTGCCCGGCTCGCGGCGGCAGACGGCGCAGCGTGCGTTGCGACGTCTCGCGTCGGCGACGTCGCGCCCGCTACGCAAGCTTGCGCGACGACGCTCGCGCAAGCGCAAGCGCTCGTCGTCGCGTGACCTAGCCGCGCTGCGCGGCCGCTTCCCAGTTGATGTCGACGCAGAGCACCAGCAAGCCGCGCGGCGTTTGCGCGGCGACCGATGCGGTGACGCACAGGTGCGCCTCGTTGATCGAAAGATAGGGCGGCGTGAACTGCGCGCGGCCTGGCGACTTCATCGCGCCGATGAAGTACGGCCGGCGCTCCCAGCTCGCGCCCTCGGAGTGCAAAAGCGGGCGGAAGCGCTTGGCGCGTTGCGTCGTGCGACCCTCGGGCAGTACGTTGTCGCCGATCTGCCGGCCCGATGCATCGAGCAGGAAGCAGCGCGCCGTTTCGTTCAGGCCGAGCAGCGGCAGCGTGGCGTCGGCCATGTTCGCGCCCTCGGCAAGCTGCTTGGCGGCCGCCTCGATTGCGCTCACGTACGGCGCGAGGCGCTCCGACTGTGCCCGCTCGCGCGCGGCAACGCGCTCGCGCAGGCGCGCGGAAAGATCGTCCATCAACTGCGCGGTCCTGGCCGGCGGCACCGGCTCGACGTCGGGCCGCGCGAAATACGCGCCCTGCACGAAATCGGCATTGCTTTCCAGGGCGATCAGCGCGTCGCGCTCGGTCGCAAGTCCGCCCACCAGCACGAGCTGACCCGACTCGTGCAGCATCGAGACGAGCCCCGGCAGCACGCGCTCGATATGCGCGTAGCGGCTCGCCTGGGCGAGCAGGCTGCGGTCGAGCGTGACGATGTCGGGCCGCAGCTGCCACACGCGGTCGATGTTCGAATGCTTGGCGCCGAAGCCGTCGAGCGCGATCACGAAACCCGCCTTGCGCAGCCCGTCGATGATTTCCGCGAAGCGCGAATTCTCTCCTCCCGCCTGCTCCGACACTTCGAGCACGACGCGCTGCGGCTGCAGGGCGAGCGCCTTGAGGCCGGCGAGCAGGGCGTCGCTGTAGCTCATGTCCATCAGCGCGGCCGGATGCAGGCTCAGAAAGAGCCATTCGTCATGCGAATCGAACGCGTTGAAGTTGCCGAGGTGCAGCGATTCCGCGAGGCGCCCGAGTTCGAGCAGGTCGCCACGACGCGCCGCCTGCGTGAAGACCTCCTGCGACGGCACCTGCTGGCCCTGCTCGTCGTGCGCGCGCAGCGACGCGTGATAGCCGATCGCGCGCCGGTGCGCAACCGAGAACACGGGCTGGAACACGCTGAAGACGGTATAGCCGCCGTACAGCACGGTGCGGCGGGCGCCTTCGACGCCCGCGATGGGGCGTGACTGGTAGCCGGGGGGATCGAGGTCGATCATGCTGGTCATGTTGTTTCGATGTCGCGCGTGGTGGGCGGAACGCGTGAGTGTTCAAGTTTACAGGATAGGACAGCAAAAAGTATGCGAGCCCCGCTTCCTGCGGACCTGGCCCTTGCGCGCTCGCGCGCGGGTCTTCGCGTTGGTGCGTGAGGTCGGCGCCGACGCTCGCGGCGCACGGCCGCGAGGCGCACGATGCACCTTCGCGGTGCGCGGCCCGGCGATGAGTGGCGGCAACGAGTGGCGGCAACGAGGGGCGGCAACGAGGGGCGGCAACGAGGGGCGGCAACGAGGGGCGGCAACGAGGGGCGGCGAAATCCTCGGCGGCCGGCGGCAATGCCCGCCGACTTCGTCAGGTCCGCTCGGACGGATCGGTCTTTTTCGCGGTGCGCCGCAGGTCGGGCGAGAGCTGCCCGAAGATCCACGACGACGCCGCCGTGATGATGCCCACGCAGATGAACGTCGCGTGGAACGCAGGAATCACGTTCGACCCGGTCATATGGCCGATGAGCCCCGTGAAGGTCGTGAGCAGCGCGCCCGCGACGGTCACGCCAAGGCTCATCGAGAGCATCTGCACGAGCGAGAACAGGCTGTTGCCGCTGCTCGCACCCCCCATGCCGAGGTCCTTGAGCGTGAGCGTATTCATGGCCGTGAACTGCATCGAGTTCACGCCGCCGAACAGCGCGAGCTGCACGATGCGCAGCCAGAGCGGCTCGCCGGGCGTCGAAAGCGCGAAGCTCGCCATCATGAGGCCCACGAGCACGGTGTTCGAGACGAGGACGCGGCGGTAGCCGTAGCGCATGATGAGATACGTCACGAGCCGCTTCGAGAACATGCCCGCGGCGGCCGTGGGCAGCATCATGAGGCCCGCCTCGAAGGCCGTGTAGCCGAGCGCCACCTGCAGCAGCAGCGGGATCAGGTAGGGCATGGCGCCGCTGCCGATGCGCGCGAACAGGTTGCCGAGCAGCCCCACGCTGAAGGTGTGGATCTTGAAGAGGTCGAGCGAGAAGATCGGCTGCGGCGTGCGCACCGCGTGCAGGCCGTAGGCGACGAAGGCGGCGAGCGAGAGGATCAGCAGCACGAGCACGGTGGCGTGCTGGATGCCGAGTTCGGAGTGTCCGTCGAGCGCGAACGAGATCGCCACCATGCCGATGACGAGCAGCAGGTAGCCTGGCAGATCGAAGCGGGCCGTGTCGGGGTTGCGGCTGTCGGGCATGAAGATGAAGGTGGCGACGCAGCCCACCACGCCCACCGGTACGTTGATGAGAAAGATCCAGTGCCACGAGGCGATCTGCACGAGCCAGCCGCCGAGCGTCGGGCCGATGAGCGGACCGATCAGGCCCGGAATCGCCACGAACGAGAGCGCGGGCAGATAGCGCTCGGCGGGAAACGTGCGCAGCACGGCAAGCCGCCCGACCGGCAGCAGCATGGCGCCGCCCACGCCTTGCGCGATGCGCGAGAGCACGAGCTGGTTGAGCGTATGGGCGCTCGCGCACAACAGCGAGCCAACTGTGAAGACGAGAATCGCGCCGAGGAACACGCGCCGCGTGCCGAGCTTGTCCGCGAGCCAGCCCGATACCGGAATCATCACGGCCATCGTGAGCGAATACGCGATCACGACTGATTGCATGCGCAACGGTAATTCGCCGAGGCTCCTCGCCATCGCCGGCAACGCCGTGTTGACGATGGTCGAATCGAGGGTCTGCATGAAGAAGCCGGTGGCGACGAGCCACAGCATCACGGACAACGAGCGCGCGGACGGGTTGGTGCTGGACGGAGCGGAGGGTGCGGACATGGGCGAGGAGTGGGTGCGCAGGCAAGCGCCATTGTAGGGAAAACGGCGTGCGCGCGCGCAGACAGAAGGCGGCCCTGTCTTGCACGCCTGCCGCGCGGCCCGCGCTTACTCTTTGAGCCGCGCCGCAGCCGCGAAAAACGCCTGGGCGCGCGGATCGAGCGTGAGCGCCACGTTGATGCGGATCCACGGGCTCGACTCGCCGTGCGGGCGGAAGTGGCTGCCTGGCGAGACCGTCACGCCGAGCGGCTCGCCGCACACCGCGAGCCGCGCCGAATCCTCGATGTGCGGCACGCGGGCCCAGACGAACTTGCCGCCGGCCTGCGCGTAACCGCGCGCCGCCGGCGCCGTGGCGGGGTCGCCGAACAGTTGCCAGCCGTGCGCTTCGAGCGTGCGGGCTGCCGTGCCTTGCGCCTCGGCGATGCGCCGGCGCAGCCGCTCGAGGTACTTGCGGTACGCGCCGCGCTCGAGCAGCGTGGTGGCGACGGCCTGCGTGAAACGCGAGCCGCTGATGGTGGTGAGCGCCTTGATCGCCGCGAGATCGCGCATGATTGCCGGGCTGCCCACGACGTAACCCACCCGCAGCGCCGAGGAGAGCGTTTTCGAGAGGCCGCCCACGTACACCACATGCTCGAACTGGTCGAGTGCCGCGAGCCGGTCGGTGGGGTCGGCCTGGAAATCGGCATAGATGTCGTCCTCGACGATCGTGAAGCGGTGCTCGCGCGCGAGTTGCAGCAGCCGGAACGCGACGGGCGGCGAGATCGTCGTGCCGGTCGGGTTGTGGAAGACGGTGTTGACGAAGAACGCGCGCGGCCGGTGCTCGGCGAGCATTGCGTGCAGATGATCGAGATCGGGGCCGCTCGACGTGCGGCGGATGCCCACGAGGCGCACGCCGTGCAGCTTGAGCAGGCCATACAGGTTGTAGTAGCCGGGATCCTCGACGAACGCCGTGTCGCCGGGCTTGAGCATGTAGCGCATGAGCAGGTCGAGGCCCTCGCTCGCGCCTTCGGTGATCAGGATCTGCTGTGCGTCGGCCACGATGCCGAGCGGCGCGAGCCGGTTGCGCAGATGCTCGCGCAGCGTGGCGTCGCCGGCCGGCGTGCCGTAGTCGACGAGGCTCGACACGTCGGTGCGCGAGACATGGCGGATCGCCTGGCCGAGCGCGTCGACGTCGCGCCATGCCTGCGGGATCGAGCCGCTGTCGAGCTGCAGCGTCTCGTCGGGACGCTCGAACTGGCTGAGCAGGTGGCCCGATTCGTCGGCGGCATTCGAGACGTCGCAGGTGCCCATGCCGGATAGCCCCGCGCGCGCGTACTCGCTCACGTAGAAGCCCGAGCCGTGCCGCGAATCGAGATAGCCGAGCGAGACGAGCCGGTCGTAGGCCTCGATCACGGGGAAGCGGCTGATGGCGTAGTCGGCTGCGAACTGGCGGATCGACGGCAGGCGCGCGCCGGGATGCGCGGCGCGCGAGCGGATCCACGTCTGCACGCCGGTGACGATCTGGTCGGTGAGCGGCACGTCGCTCGTGCGGTCGAGTTCGAGTTTCATCCGGGTCTCGCGTTGGGTTGCGGTTCGAAGCGGGCGGGGCGTGACTGTCCGGTTTTTTGGCTGCACAGTTCTGAGTGAACTGTTCGGAACTGTGCATGGGACCGTGCGTCACTGATCGCAATAATGCTCCTACCGGGAAGGCGCTTCAAGTCGCTTGAAAGTGCTCTTCCGGGGGCCGTCCGAGCCCATCGGCGGCCGGTCTGCAAGGAGCACGGCGATGCGCGAAATCCGAATCTTCGAACTGGAACACGGCGAGCCCGTCGAAACGTGGCGGCTCGCGCAGGCAATGCAATTGCACGTGAGCGAAGGCGAGCTGTGGCTCACGATCGCGGGCGACGCCGGCGACTACTGGCTGCGCGCCGGCGAGTCGATCGACCTGATGGCCGGTGTGCGCGTGCACGTGAGCGCGGGCCGGGAGGGCGCGCGTTTCGTGCTCGCGCTGGGCGGCGCGACGGCTGAGGCGCCGGCGTGGGCGCTCGCCCCGGGGGCGGCGGCCCACGCACGAGCGACGGGTTCGCGCGGCTTCGCTGCACGCGTGGGAGAGGCGTTGCGCGCCTGGGCGCAGCGCGGGCAGTGGGGCGCGCGGGCGGCGGGTTGAGCCACGCTGAGCCAGTCTGAGCGCGCGAGCGGTGCTTTTCGCTGGCGGCGAATTTGCGGTTCGCTATGCCACGTGCCCCATCGCGCCTGCCATTTCCCCCACATAGCGTGCGCGCGGACGGATCAGCCGCCCATCGGCCGTCTGCTCCATTGCGTGCGCGATCCAGCCCGTCACGCGGCCCGCGGCGAACAGCGTGAACGCCGCGCCGCGCGGCAGCCCGAGCACGCGCTCGATGGCGGCGAGCGCGTAGTCGAGCGTCGGCCGCGCGCCGCTCGTCTGCGCCACGGTCTGCGCGAGTGCGTCGACTTCGTCCATCGGTGAGCGCGCCGGCGCGCGCTGCGCGAGCAGGTCGAGCAGCAGGCGCGCGCGCGGATCGCCATCGGGATAGAGCGGATGACCGAAGCCGCAGAGCGGGGGCGCCGTGCCGCGCTCGTCGGGCGCAAGACGCGCGGCCAGATAGCGATGCAGATCGTCGGCGCGCGCGGCTTCGTCGAAGAGCGCGGCAACGCGCGTGGTCTCGCCGCCATGCCGCGGACCCGCGAGCGCGGCGAGGCCGCCGGTCGCCGCGCCGAACAGATGCGTGCCGGTGGAGGTGATGCAGCGCACCGTGAACGTCGAGGCATTGAGCTCATGGTCCGCGCACAGCACGAGCGCCGCGCGCAGCAGATCAGTTTGCGCGCGCGAGCGCACGCCCCATGCCTCGCCGAGCTGGCGGTGCAGCGGCTCGTTCGACTGCGAAGACGAAACCAGCGCCGCGGCAAGCAGGCGCATGAGCATCGCGCCGGTGTCGAGTTGCGCGTCGCGGCCCTGCGCCCAGATGCGCGGCATCTGGGCGGCGGCGGCGGGCAGCAGCACGAGCGCGCGTTCGAGCGGCGTGTACGCACTCCAGATCTTTAGCCATGCCGACCACTGGGCCGCCCCGATGGGGGCCTCCGGCGCCTGGATAATGCGGCGCGGCGGGCATTGCCAGAGCAGCGCCGCGACCTCCTCGAGCGAGGCGTGGCGCGCGAGCGCGATGGCGTCTTCGCCGCGATAGTAGAGCTTGCCGTCGGCGATCAGCGTGATCGACGATTCGAGCACCGGCACGCCCCAGTCGAGCACCTTCTGTGCGACCTTGCCCGCGCGCTTGCCGTCGGCTTTGCGGCGCGCGAGGCGGCGCACCTCGGCGGCGTCGTAGCGGTTGTTGCGGCCATCGGGCGAGGGCGCGGAGGCGATGAGCCCGCGGCTCACGTAGGCGTAGAGCGTGGCCCGGCTGATGCCGAGCGCGGTAGCGGCCTCGGCCGCGGTCATATAGCTGGACATGGTGGCTCGCCTCGCGCAAGCGAAGAAATCAATCTATGTTGATCATCATAATCAAGATTGATTCGGAATTCGAGCGGCGCGACGATCCGTGACACGACCTCAGTCTTTTCCTTCACAAAGGGACATCACACCATGACGCCACGCGACGCGCTCGAACACCTCTGGATGCTGGCCGGCTGCGATAGTGCCGCGCTCGACCGGCTCGACATCGAAGGCGACGATCCGGGCCTGCCCTCGATCTTCCGCGTGGGCACGCTCGCGGCAGCGAGCATCGGCGCGGCGGGGCTCGCGGCGGCGCAGATGCACGCGCTGCGCACGGGGCGCGCGCAGCGCGTGGCGATCGACGTGCGCCGCGCGCTCGCGGCGTTTCGCAGCGAGCGCTATCTGAGCGTGGACGGCAAGCCGCCAACCGAACTGCGTCACCCCGTGACGGGCCATTTCCCGACCGGCGACGGCCGCTGGATCCAGCTGCATGCGAACTTCCCGCATCACCTCGCGGGCATCCTGCGCGTGCTGCAATGCGCTGACGACCGCGAAGCCGTGGCGCGCGCGATCCTCGGCTGGGAGGGCGCGGCGCTCGACGACGCGCTCGCGAGCGCGGGGCTGTGCGCGGCACTCGTGCGTGCACCGCGCGAATGGGCCGCGCATGAGCAGGCGAAGGCGGTGGCGAGCCTGCCGCTCTTCGAGATCGAGCGCATCGGCGATGCTCCGCCCGAGGCGCCGCGCGCGGCTGGCGCGGCAACGGACGGGGCGAAAGCGGGTACGCGAGCGCTCGAAGGCGTGCGTGTGCTCGACCTCACGCGCATCATCGCGGGACCGGTGGCCGGACGCACGCTCGGGCAGCACGGCGCGGACGTGCTGCTCATCAACGGTCCGCATCTGCCGAACATCGCGCCGCTCGTGATCGACAACGGGCGCAGCAAGCGCTCGGCCACACTCGACTTGCGCGACGAAACCGCGCGCGAGCGGCTGCGCGCGCTCGTGCGCGACGCCGACGTGTTCGTGCAGGGCTACCGGCCCGGCGCGCTCGCCGCGCACGGATTCGCGCCCGAAACGCTCGCGCAGTTGCGGCCCGGCATCGTGTGCGTGTCGATCAGCGCGTACGGGCACCGCGGGCCATGGCGCGAGCGGCGCGGCTTCGACAGCCTCGTGCAGTCGGCGAGCGGCATCGTGTGGGCCGAGAGCGTTGCGTCCGCGAAGGCGGGCAACGGCGGTGCCGAGGGCGCGCAGCCATTCGTGAAGGCCCGGCCGCTGCCTTGCCAGGCGCTCGATCATGCGACCGGCTACCTCGCGGCGTTCGGCGCGATGGTCGCGCTCGCGCGGCGCATGCGCGAAGGCGGCAGCTGGCATGTGCGTCTTTCGCTCGCGCAAACGGGCCGCTGGCTACAGACGATGGGCACGCTCGAAGACGGCCAGCGTGCGCCCGAGGTGAGCGCCGCCGATATCGCCGATTGCCTCGAAGAGATGGATTCGCCGTTCGGACGCGTGCGCGCGGTGGCGCCCGCCGAACGGCTCGAGCTCACGCCGCCCTTTCACGCGCGCCCACCGGTGCCGATCGGCACCGATGCGCCGGTGTGGATCGTCTGAGTGCAGCCTGGGGCCGCGGCCTCAGCCGACCACGTACCTACTTGCGCAGTTCGGCGACGAAATCGTAATAATCGTTGCGGCAGTAGGTATCGGTGAGCTCGATGGCGCGCTGGTCGGCGGTGTACCCCACGCGCGTGATGAGCAGCAGCGCTTCGTTGGGCACGATGCTCATCTGCCGCGCGATTTCCTCGCTCGCGTTCACGGCGCGAAAGTGCTGCAGCGCGCGCACGATCGCGAGGCCGCGCTGCTCGAGGAAGCTATAGAGCGAGTCGCCGATCGCGCTCGGGTCGGGAATCAGCGCGGCGGGGAAGGTGGAGTTCTCGACGGCCATCACGATGCCGTCCGCGAGGCGCAGGCGCTTGAGCCGCGTGACGGCCGCAGCGGGCGAGAGGCCGAGCTGAATCACCTCGTCGCGGCTCGCCGGCTGGATCTCGCGCGAGATCCAGCGCGAGCTCGGCGTGAAGCCACGTTGACGCAGCATCTCGCTGAAGCTCGTGAGGCGCGAGAGCGGGTCTTCGTAGCGCGGCGTGATGAAGCTGCCTGCGCCCTGGGTGCGGCGAATCAGGCCTTGCTCGACGAGCAGCGCGATCGCCTTGCGCGCCGTGATGCGCGAAACGCCGAGAGCGTCCGCGAGCACGCGCTCGGAAGGCAGCGCTTCGCCAGCGTTCCAGCGATTGTCGTGAATCGCGACGCTCAGCTTGCGCGCGAGCTGCAGATAAAGCGGGGTGTCGTTGTCCGGGTCCGGGCGCAGGTCGCGCCAGCGGTCTTCCGTGGGTGCGTTCATGGGAGGCAGGCATGAAAGGCGAACGGCAATTTTATGACATCGGCGTGCGAACAAGGTAATGAACAGCTTGCGTCGGTGCGTATGACCGCATAGCGTGCGAGGCGATACACTGGTCGCTCGATTTGCAGGCCGCGCCGCCGCAGCGGGCGCAAAGGGAGATCATGACGACCGATATTGCCAGCGTTGCATTGCCGGACGGTGAACGCATTCCGAAGCTCGGGCAGGGCACGTGGGAGATGGGTGAGAGCCGCGCGCAGCGCGCCACGGAAATCGCCGCGTTGCGTGAAGGCGTCGCGCTCGGCATGACGCTCATCGACACCGCCGAGATGTACGGCGACGGCGCGACTGAGCGGCTTGTCGGCGAGGCCTTGCAGGGCCTGCGCGACAAGGTGTTTCTCGTGAGCAAGGTGTATCCGCACAATGCGAGCCGCAGCGGTGTGGTGCGCGCGTGCGAGGCGAGCCTCAAGCGCCTTGGCACTGATCGGCTCGATCTCTACTTGCTGCACTGGCGCGGCGGGGTGCCGCTCGAGGAGACCGTGGAAGGCTTCGAGGCGCTCGTGCGCGCGGGCAAGATCCGCCACTGGGGCGTGAGCAACTTCGACACCGACGACATGGTCGAGCTTTTCGCGACGCCGGGCGGCGACGTGTGCGCGACCAACCAGATCCTCTACAACGTCGCGCGGCGCGGGCCCGAATTCGATTTGCTGCCGTGGAGCGCCGAGCATCGCATGCCGGTGATGGCGTATAGCCCTGTCGATCACGCGCGGCTGCCGCGGCGCTCGCCACTCGACGATATCGCTCATGCGCACGGCGTGTCGGTCTATCGCGTGGCGATGGCTTGGGTGCTTCGTCAGAGCGGCGTGTGCGCGATTCCAAAGGCCGCGCGTGTGGAGCACGTGCGCGACAATCGCGCCGCGCTCGATCTCGTGCTGGCTGTCGACGAATGCGCGGCGCTCGACGCTTATTTCAAGCCGCCGCGCGGCAAGCGTGCGCTGGAAATGCTGTAGCGGACGAGGCGCGCCGCGTCAGGGTGTGCGACGGCGTATCGAGAGCAGGCAAGCCGCGTGGCCGCGCGGGCCCGAAGCCGCGCGCGTCGCGCAACCGGCAGCCGGCTCCGGGCGGCGGGCCCCGGCCGGGGGACCGGGACGCCGCCGCCGATGCCAGGACTGGCGCGCATGGCCATCGCGCCAGATCGGGGTGGCTGCGGCAGCTCGCCTGCACCGCCGTGCAGGTTCAATGACCGCTGCCATGGCCGCCACCGTGGCCGCCGCCGTACCCGCCGCCCGGGCCGCCCGACGGTCCACCCTTGCCGAATCCTCCTCCGGGGCCGCCCCCGAAGCCGCCGAAACCTCCGCCGAATCCGCCCGCAGCGCTTCCCGACGGTCCGCTTGCCGACGCACCGTGGCTGCCGCAACCACAGCCGCTCGATTTGCCACCGCCGTTGTTTGTGCCGCTGTTGTTACCACTGCTGTTGCTACCACTGGTGTTGCTACCACTGCGGTCGCTACCACCGCTGCTGCCGCTACCACCGCTGCTGCCACTACTACCGCTGCCAGCGTTGCTGCTACCG